>LKGT01004786.1_pt1 | contig 15238 bp, 16 predicted proteins | sample 503861 | NCBI WGS metagenome assembly LKGT01 (sample SAMN04113194, study PRJNA297058) | marine sediment metagenome | biome: marine benthic biome; feature: marine benthic feature; material: marine sediment; isolation source: sediment sample collected at the water-sediment interface from the South......
AGGGGAAACGGTCAAGCACCCATTGAAATCCGACCGTCTTCCAAAATGGACCAGTACGGATTGTAAGCCACTTCCCAGGAATGACCGTCAGGGTCCGAAAAATAACCCGAATAACCTCCCCAGAACACTTCTTCAGGCTCCTTGATTATCTTCGCTCCATTGGCTTTCAGTCTGGAAAAGATGCCATCAACTTCCTCTTCGCTTCGGGCATTATGAGCGAGAGCGAACCCATGGTAGGAAGAATCAAAACTAGAGGCTTCTCCAGGGCTCATATCCTTAATCAGGTCGGCGTGCGGGTAAAGGGAGAGCACCATTCCTCCGAGGTCAAAAAATGCAATTCCGTCGGGTCCATGCGCAGAGGTCCAACCAACTACTTGCTCGTAAAACTGTTTCGATGTTTCCAGGTCGGCGACCCCTAAAGTGATCATGCTCAAGCGTTGTTCCATGAAAATCCTCCTCACATGGATCAAAGCGGCGGGCCGTAGTGCTCGACGGTCGGGAAGGGTTCGTAGAAATCGTGCAGCGCGGCCTTCCAATCCTGGTAGCGGTCGGAGCCGCGGAAGCCTTCGGTGTGGTCCTCGAGCCGCGCCCAGCGGACCAGCAGGAGATAGCGGTTGGAATCTTCGATGCAGGGCCGCAACTCCAGACCTTCGAATCCGCCCGAAGCCGCGATCAGGGGCCGCGCCGCGGCSAYSRMGATGTTCCGCAGCATCGTCGTCAAGGGCCTGGAGGCGCTGTTCCTGGAATGCGCCCTCGCCTCGTCCCGCTACGGGGTGACCGAGCGGGTGCTCGAGTCCATGCGCGTCGGCTTTCCCGGAATCGACTGGAACCAGCTCGCCCATTACCTGCTCGGGCGGACCGCGATCCACGGCGAACGCCGCGCCCACGAGATGGAAGAGGTCGCCGAAACCCTGAGGGCCATGGGCATCGAACCGGTCATGGCCGACGCGGCGGCGCGGCGCCTGGGCGGGTGTGCCAAGCTGGGCCTGAAATCCCGCTTCAAGGACAAGGCGCCGGACAGCTATCACGACGTGATACGGGCCATCGAGGAGGCGGAGCGGACCTGAGGCGCCCCTTGGTATTACACCAAATTCGGCAGTATCGGGATCAGCCGCCGAGGAAAAGGCGGCCCACTTCCGGGTTTTCCAGGAGCTCGTCGCCCGGCCCGGCGATGGCGATCTCGCCGGAAACCAGAACGTAGCCGATGTCGGCGAATTCCAGGCCCTTCTTGGCGTTCTGCTCGACCATGATGATGGTCTTGCCTTCGACGTTCTGCAGTTCGTCGAGGATGTCGAATACCATGTCGATGAACCGGGGCTCGAGGCCGATGGACGGCTCGTCGACCAGGAGGATATCCGGTTCCATGACCAGGGCGCGTGAGATTTCCAGCAGGCGGCGCTCGCCGCCCGAGAGCACGCCGGCGGTGTGCGTGCGGCGCTCGGCCAGGCGGGGATATTTCTCGAAAATCTTTTCCGCCGCCTCCTTGGCCTGGGCCGGCTCTTCCATCAGGTAGCCGCCCATCCAAAGGTTTTCCTCCACGGTCATGGCCGGAAAGATGGACTTGTCCTGAAGGATATACGCGATACCCACGTTCTTCAGTTTGTCGCTGGCGGACATGGCGGTGATGTCGCGCCTGTCGTCGCCGTCGCCGACCACGATGCTGCCGCTGAAGATGTTGGTGAAACCGAAGATCGAGTGCAGCACCGTCGACTTGCCGGCGCCGTTGGGCCCGATCAGGCACAGGGACTGTTTCTTCGATACCTGCAGGTTGAAGTCGTGCAGGATTTCCATCTTGCCGTACCCGGCGCGCAGGTTCTCGATCTTCACATAGGGCGCATTCCGGGCCAGCTTGGCCACCTGTTCCGGGGTGACGCCTTCGGCCATCCGTTGGGCCTGACGGGTRACCTCGTCGACCGAGATGACGGCCTCGGCCTTCCCGGCCWGGTGCCCGCGGGCTTTTTTGGCATGGTTYGTGCCGCYGCCGGTCTCCGCCATCAGTCGGARTCCAGGTAATAGTGSGCGCCCAGATAGGCGTTGATCACGCGCTGGTCGTTCTGGATCTTCTCCGGCGKGCCATGGGCGAGCAGCCGGCCGTTGGCAAGACAGTAWATGTTGTCGGCCAGTCCCATGATCACGGGCATGTTGTGCTCGATGACGAACARGGTGACGCCGAGTTCGSTCGTSGCCCGTCGCAGACGGTCGATCAGGCCGTTGATCAGGGTSGGRTTGATCCCCGCSGTSGGCTCGTCGAGCARCAGCAMCCTSGGCTCGTTCATCAGCGCCATGGCGAATTCCAGGAGCTTCTGCTGACCRAACGAGAGATYGCCGGAGATGAGRAACCGCTTCTCGTAGAGGCCGACGAAYTCGAGMAGGTCCTCCGCCCGCTCGGTCACSTCCGGCGGGTACTTGGAGAACATGGTCCKGTAYGTCTGGGTCCGGTGCGGGACCGAGATCAGCATGTTGTCRACGCAGTTCATCTTCGAATAGATGCGCGTCTGCTGGAAGGTGCGSAGCAGGCCCAGGCGGGCGATCTGCTGCACCCGCAAATCGGAAATCTCGCGGCCCTCGAACTTGATGGATCCCGCGTCGAYGGGRTGATAGCCGACGATGGAGTTGAACARSGTSGTCTTGCCCGAKCCGTTGGGGCCGATCAGCCCGGTGATGCGCCCCTCGGGCACCTCGAGCGTGATTTCRTTGTTGGCGAYGAYGCCGCCGWAGGCCTTGGWSACSCCCTCGCATTCGATCATGGCGCTCATTGGGCGGCCTCCGTTTGCCGCCGGAGCCGCTGTGACGGGGCYTCGTCCAGGTCCGGCTCCGTTTCCGCCAGGGCACGGTCATCGACCGCAATGCCGAATTTTTCCGGCCATTTCTCCTGCAYCCAGCCCACGATCCCCTGCTGGAAGAAGACCACGCTGACGACGATCAACGCCCCCAGGGCCACCCACTGCCAGCCGAGCAGGTAGGTCCAGGTCACTTCCTTGAAGGTGTGGAACAGSGTCGCCCCGATGACCGGCCCCCAMAGGGTGCCCCTGCCGCCCAGRAGGCACATGACCACCATGAAGAGACCGAAGGTSACCGTCGGGAAGGCCACCTCGAGGGGCTCGATGAAGCCGATCATGTTGCCGAACAGGGCCCCCGAGATGCCGAGAAAGAACGCCGCGATGGCCCAGCCGACGGTCTTGTAMCGCATGGTGTGGATRCCCATTCCCTCGGCCTTCTCCTCGTCGTCCCGGATGGCGTTGGCRGCCAGCCCGAACCGGCCCRAATAGATCCRTCSGAGGAGGAAAAAGAGGASCAYCGCCAGCRYGAAACACAGGGCGTAGAAGAACAGCGAGCGATCGTCCGGTTCGCCGGGATAGATGGGCAGCGCGATGCCGCCGCCGCCGCCGACGTAGTCCCAGGCGCCTGTCAACTCGCCGGCCGACAGGGCGACGCCCAAGGTGCCGATGGCRAAGTAGGGGCCGCGCAGCCCGAAGACGACCCAGCCCAGAATAACCGMGAAAACCATCGCCCCCAGCCCCGCCGCGATCAGCCCCAYCGCCAGGCCGGTGAAATACTGSTCCGCCGTGAACTCAACCTTCACCGCGCCGAAGGAGGCGGTGTACTGGGCGACGTCGTAGTAAAGCCCGATCTGGACCACGGCGCAGATGTACATGCCGACGCCGAAGAAAGCGATGTTACCCAACGAGTTGTATCCCATCTGCCCGCCCAGGATGTCCCAGGTGAGGGCGAACAGGATCATCACCCAAAGCACGGTGAACTGGAACGTATAATYCGGAAACAGGAACGGCGCCGCGATGCCGGCGATGAGTAAACCGGCGTAAGGCAGGGTCCGCCGCAGGCGGGTGTTCATCGCACCGGCTGCCGGTGCYGGCTYTGTTGRAYCTGGCGCCACRCCAGGATGGCGACCAGCAGCCCGACCACGGTGAACTGCTGTAATTCCGCGCCCAGGATGAAGCCCGCGAACTGCTCGRCGGCGCCAAGCCCGAGCCCGGCGATGATSACGCCCGGCAGGTTGCCCAGGCCGGCCGCCGTGACGATGACGAAGGCCCGGATCGAGTACGTCATSCCGWAGAAMGGCTGMAKCACCCAGATCATSGMRATSAGCRCGCCGGCGGCRCCGCAGATGGCGGCRTTGAGSGCRWASGTGAASGCRTAGACSCGCTCGGTATCGATGCCCATGACSCGCGCCGCCCGSGGRTCCTGSGCCGTSGCCCGGATCGCCTGGCCCATGCGGCTGTACYTCATGAAGGTMAYSACAAKGRCGGCCAGRAYGSCGGCSAGGAKGARGSAAATSAACTTGATRTCCGCYACCGTRACCATGYYGYCSARGWACGARYGRATSGSRAAMCCSGATTCGGCSRYCWKCACSTCGGGRCYGAAKRYCAGGTTCARCAACTGCTGKATGACMAKSGCCATGCCRAASGTGGCRAGCAGCGASGTRAACAKRTCCTTGYCGATGACCCGGYWGATGATCACSMKGTARACCAYCCAGCCGAASCCGAACATSAMSACGATGGCCACGGGCAGGCCGAAAATCGGATGAATACCCAGCTTGGTCATGACGAACGCGATGTAACCGCCCATCATGACGAAATCGCCCTGGGCCAGGTTCTTGACGTTCATCACCCCCCACACCAACGCCAGTCCGTAGGCCGCCAGGGCGAAGATGGCGCCGATGAAAAGCCCGTCCAGCAAGAGCTGCACGTTCAGCAGTGGCGCGATGGCGAGCAGGGTGATGTTATCCAACATTCCTCGAATTTCCTTCGTGCCTGGCCGATAAGCCCCCGCCCCCGCCCGGGGGCGGGGGCGGACTGGCTCGGTGTTACCGGTTCAAGCCCCTTAACTGCCTGGCACCTTGCGCGGCCAGTTCACCTTGTGCGACGCCCAGTTGGACGGCGCCACCACATTAAACTTGCCGTCCTGGATCTGTCGCAGAACCATCGGCTTGGCAAGGTTGTTGCCCGCTTTGGAGAACCGGATGTTGCCGTAGAAGGTCTTCATATTGGTCTCGGAGAGGGCTTGGCGAAGCTTTTCGGTGTCGAACGAGTTCGCCCGCTCGAAGGCATCCTTCCACACCAGCACGGCCGCCGAAGCCTGGGCCGCCTGATAGGGCACGTTCTTGTAGCCGCTGTAGGTTGCCTTGAAGAGCTTGTCGTATTCGGTCGCCGTGCCGAAATACTTGCCCTTGTAGCTCAGGGTTTCCGCCCATTGGGTCGGGCACAGGAAGTCGTTCGTCGAAGCGCCAAACTTCTTGACGATCTTCGCCGCCTCGCAATGGGTCATGGCGATCATCGGCACGTCGATCTTCAGCTCCTTGATCTGACGCGCCGCCGYCGCCGCACCCTTGGAGTGCCCCGAAACCACCAGGAGGTCGGGTTTCAGCGCCTTGACCTTGGTCAGGGTCGCCGACATGTCGCTGAGGTCCCGCGGCAGCTTGTCGTCGACGACGATCTTCATGCCGAACTTGTTGATGTCGTCGATGACGCCKKSCCTGACGTCGAGCGAAAACGGATCGTTCTCGAACGCCATTGCCACCCGCACATCGGACGGCTTCTTGCCGGCCTTCTTGGCCATTTCGGCGGCCAGGGCGATGGARCTGGCCAGATAYTGCTCCGACGTGGACAGAACCGCGAACAGGTACTTGTAGCCCTGGGTGAACAGGGACCGCGACGCGCCCTCGGATTCGACCATGGGAATCTTRTACTTCTCGGTGATCGGCGCCATGGCCTTGGTGGTCGCCGAACTGTACGGGCCAAGGATGTATTTGATGCCGTCCTGCTTGATCAGCCGTTCGGCCAACTGGGCGGTGCGCAACGGGGTCGACTCGTCGTCGTAGTATTTGATCTTCAGCTTGTACGCCTTGCCGCCGACCATGACGCCGCCCATCTCGTTGACGCGCTTGACGCCGAGGTTGTAGCCGTTGGAGGCATGGATGCCGTTGGTCGAATACTTGCCGGTGAACGAGATGGCGGAACCGATGATGATGGTGTCGCCCTCGACCTTGGCGYKCGCCGGACCGGCRGCGACAAGACCCGCCGCGGCCACCCCGAACGCYAACGCGGTCAGGAACTTAARGTGTTTTGACATARGGTTCTCCTCCCAAACTATTTTATCCGTTCAACGCAGGYCCCMSCGCYCRMGSAYRCCRAATTGCCGTGCRCCCGGCCGCTGGCGATACGTTGGCKSRATTGTATCGGAGTATGGVCAAACCGCAACAYCAAACCATSAAAGCNGGAAANCACCGCTTNNGTGATCCGGGCCTCGGGATCNGCCTCKATYGATGGCWGSCAGGGCNTTTGCGGGNCTMGWGGCTTTAAGAGCCGTTATRTGCCGCCACGGGGCCTGTTCCCGGGCACCCAGGCCCGCACGGCTACCGGCCTGCCCGTGTGGGAGCGCAGGACCTTCGGTTTCAATACCTGGTCCAGCGCCGGCGCATCCTGCGCCCCGGCGAACGAACGCCGCATGGAGKCGTGGCCGATTTCRGCCCGCAGGCCTCTCCTCAATGCCTGCCGGTAGGCYKCGGTCTCATTGGTTATCCGTGTCAGRCGCTCGGTCGAATGGTGGCCRAAGCGGYGCCARATACTTCGCAGGAACGASTCCACGTCCTCGGGCACGATCAGGTCCACGTCCACSTCGGGGCGCCCCTTGSYRAAGGCCTTGTAAATGGTGGGCTCGATKGGACCGAATTCCTCGGCGACGAAGACGGCCGGCATCAGGCGGCACCCSGAATAGGCCACCGCATAGTAGGCCTGGGCCAAAAACATCAGGCGATGGAGCTTYTGGGGTTGCAGGTATTCGTTTTCGTTCAGCGCCATGTCGGCGAACCAGAAGGCCACGTCGAAGGCGGATTCCACTGCAGCCGGCATGTTTCCCCCAAGTCCTCGCAGCCCGCGGGCTCGCATCACCCGCAYAGGCGGCCTTGCCTGTAAGCGCCGCCGAATATAGGGTAACAAGGMAAACAAARGGTTAACACACCGGACCGGCGGCCATGGAGACAATGGACGGGGTCCGGATTTCCATTTCCCGCGGTGCGATGCGGCGCCAGCCATGGCCGACGAATTCTCGGCGAAACGGAACCAATCAGGGGCACCCCGCGCCGATCACCCGCCSGCGCAAGCCGGCGACCGGGCCACGGGGTTGAGCCCGGCGGTCTGGGCCACGGGCCTGATCCTKATCGCAGTCGTTTTGCTGGTGGTTTTCGGCGCCTGAGGCGGCCGTCCATCCCGGCGTGCGGCCGTTCCCGTGGCATCGGCCGGGGAGGAAGGCGCAATCCCAGTCAAAGGGYCRCTYAGARGSTCATCTTGAAGGACCAGCCGCGGGCGGGTCCGGCGCCGCTGACGACCTTTGTGTTGGACTCGTAKGTCTCGATGGCCCGGGAGCGCAATCCGGCGGACRCGTGGGATTGGGCGCCCTTGGCCGGCCGGCCCGGGTTCTTGGCCGGGGCGGAGACATCGAACATGGCGGCAAAGGCCTGAATCGTGGTGGTGAAGACCAGGGGTGCGTCCGGGCCGCCGGCCTTGTCTTCTTCGCCGGGCGGGGCGTGGTCGTCGTCACCGAACGCGGCGTCATCGAAGGAGACGCCGGCCCGCGGGCTGATCCCCTCCACCTCCGGGCGATCCGTGGAAGTCACGCCGCGCGCCCCGGGGACCATGCGGCCACCGGGCACACTTACCGCCGGTGCCGCCGAAACTGTTTTTCCGACCTGGGTCATATCCTTCCCGTCCATAAACGAATAGACGGCGCCCGGTGATCACCGGCGCCGTCTCCACCCCCAAGTCGAAGAAGTATATAATAAAATTCGTCATAAATCATGCATTTATTGGGCAATTCGTCTGCAATGGCGGCCAATATTCACGTTTTGTTCCACACCCGATCCGTCACCCGCCGACGCCGAGCCGCCGCACGAACTCGATCACCACTTCGGCGGCGCCGAAATCGTAAAGGTCGTTGTGATCGCCGCCCTCCAGCCATCGGCTTTCCTTGGGCTCCGCGGCGGCCTCGAACAGCATGCGGCCGAATTTGATGGGGATCGTGCGGTCCCTGTCGCCGTGGATAATGAGGACCGGCGTGTTGACGCCGGCTATCTTGGCCGCCGAATCGAAGTGGTCCTTGATCAGCCAGCGGGTCGGCACATAAGGGTAGTGATGGGCGGCCACGTCGTCCATCGACGTCAATGGCGCTTCCAGGACCAGGGCCGCGACCGGATTTTCGGGCCCCAGTTCGCTGGCCATTTGCACGGCGACACCGGTGCCGATGGATTCGCCGTAAATCACCGTCCGCTCCGGCGCCACGCCCTGGGCTTCAAGGAAATCCAGGGCGGCGCGGCCGTCCGCGTACAGGCCCTCTTCGGTGGGGCTGCCCCGGTTGCCGCCGTACCCGCGATAGCTCACCAGCAGCACGCCGAAACCGGCGTCCAGATACGGTCTGACCTTGAAACCCCGGGCCCCGATGTTCCCGGCATTGCCGTGGAAGTAGACCACCACCGGCTGCCCCTCCACCGCCCGGTACCAGGCGAGGAGGTTCAGCCCGTCTTCGGTCTCGAGCGTTACGGGCTGCATTTCGGGCACGCCGCTGTGCACGGGCGACGGCACCGAGGTGTCGGGAAAATACATGATGTTGCGCTGGAACACATAGAGGGCGGCCACGAAAACCACGTAGACGACCACCGCCACGGTGATGAAATTGGTCATGGATCGTTCGCCGGGGCCCGCCACGGAGCGCCTACATCATACCGATATTATTGAACATAGGTATTCCGATCCCCTCGGCCCTGGCGAGGGCCGGCAACCGTCCGTTCTAGTGGCCTTTATCAGCTAAAGTGTACCCATACGACGGCGTTGCGAGGTTTCCGGCTAGGAGCGCGTCGCGCCTTGGTGTGCGTGCACCACAAGCGGCGCGCGACGACGTCCGGAAGCCTCGCAACGCCGCCCTTCGGGTCGCTTTTCCCGTCCCCTCGGGGGTCGCGGGGGCGCCCCCCGCATAACGTAGCCGGGGGGACACCCCCCGGTGTGGCCCCCCGGGGCGTCGGCAAGGCTTGACGATGGGCCGCCATCGCCCGCGCCTCCCCTCCTGCCGAGGAAACGGGAAAAGCGATCGTATGGGTGCACTTTAGCTGATACAGACCACTAGCACCGCCGGCGGGTCCCGCTGCCGGCTTGGCGACCGATCATCACCCGCCCGTCGGCGTCGGTCAACGGCGTCTTTGCAACGGCTCCGCGATGATGGCGCCCGCCCGGCGCGCCGGCGCATGGAAAAAGCGGCCCGCCTCAGGGGAGGCCGCGCCCGGATGTCCGGTGCAACTAGTGGCCTGTATCAGCTAAATTGCGCCCATACGATCGCTTTTCCCGTTTCCTCGGTAGGAGGGGAGGCGCAGGCGATGGCGGCCCATCGGAAAGCCTTCCCGACGCCCCGAGGGGACGGGAAAAGCGACCCGAAGGGCGGCGTTGCGAGGCTTCCGGACGTCGTCGCGCGCCGCTTGTGGTGCATGCACACCAAGGCGCGACGCGCTCCTAGCCGGAAACCTCGCAACGCCGTCGTATGGGTACAATTTAGCTGATGCAGGCCACTAGGGCATGGACTCCTTAACTGGTGTTGCGCGTGGCGATGTCCGCTCACAGGTCTACACCGGTCAACCGTAACCAACCCGGCGAACTACCGGGTTTGATCCTTTGCGGACTGATACCAAGGGGCGCTGATCATGACTCATAGAGATCGCGTAGGCGGCTCGTCGGGTAGGAGGAAAGTTGCAGGCGATGCGGTGCATCGTCAAAACTTTTCGACGCCCTCCGACGGGCCGCATACGCGACCGCACCGGCGGCTTACCAAGGCTTTCGGACGGCGTCGCGCACGCTTCGCGATGCCCCGCATCGCCACAGCGCACGCTYMKGGCCGAAAACCTTGGTAAGCCGTCYCTATGGGTCATGATCGGCATCCCTTGGTATTAATCGAGCCGCCACCGATGTCCCTTGACAACCGCTTTCCGCCGGGGACGAGGCCCGCAAACGAACGAATCACCTGCGCGGGCTGCCTGTCCGGCGCTGCACGCCGTCACACTCTCCCCGCCGCCTTGCCCCTGTTCCTCCCGGTCCTCGCCGGGCCGGGCTTCTTCGGCTGGCGGCGGATGAAGACGGCGGCTTACGGGAAAAGGGACGACAACACCAAGCCGGCACAACCGGCGGGAAACTCCGGGCTAGCCGTCCTTGAAGTCTTCACACGACAGGTCGAATTGGGCCAGGCCTTCCTCCAGGTAGTCGGCGAGGAGCGACATGCCGAGCAGGTAGTCGCCCGTGCGTTCGCTGTGGCGTTGCTGCGCGGTTACGACCGCCTCCGCCCAATCCTCTTTGGCGTAGTCGCCCCGTCCCAGCCAGGCGAGCGCCACCAGTTGGCATTGCTCGTCCAGGTTCAAGGATTCGATCCACGCCTTGAGCTCCTGGAGGGTGGGATCGTCCTCATTGCCGGCCAACGCCTCGAGAGCATCCTCGTCCACCGGGTTGGCGCCGAAATTTTCCTCGATCGTGTCCTCCGGCGCGTAACCCTGGCGCGCCTTGGGGACGATGTAACAGACCGTTCCCGGATCAATCTCAAGCACCGCGCCCCGTCTTACCACTCCCTTGTGCATCCGTCGGCTGCTGGCTCGCGTGGCGAGCTTGCCGGATGAATGCGCCTTGGTGCCGGATGGCTTCGTCGCCAAGGCCGAGGCCCCGGCAAAACGCTTACCGGCCGGGGCTCCGCCGCATGAAGGCCACCAACTGATCCTCAAGGGCGCTACATCGCCGGCTTAAGATTTCGGTCTCGACCTTCACGTACAAGCTGGGCGCATTTTCGAGGCGGCATAGCTTTCTGCTCGCCTCGCCGTACTGGTGGCAGAGCGCGTTAAAACGCGGGTCGGAGTCGCTGAGGATGTGAATGACCTTCTCGTGCTCGGGAAACCGCTCGACCACGAGGCGTTCGAAGTCCGTCATCGGGGTGCCCTCCCCGCCACGCCTGTGCTGGGTGACGGTAATCCTGCTTATACTTATGTGTGGTTCGCCTTGATCGAAATCAATGCCCGACGGGTGGTTTGATTCGACATTTCGTCGATGGAAATGTTCGAGGACGGGTCGGCCCTTGGCCGCGACGTCCGAAAAGAGAGGGTGCGATGATATACGAGGAAGCCGCCGTCATTTCCCGCGCAACCGGGCAATCGTCCGTCACGGTTCCGCCGGGCGCGGCGAAGACCCTTTCCCTGGGCGTGGGGATCTCCGCTTGCCGATCACGGCGCGGCCCCGGTTCCGCAGGGTTTTCGCCCGAGGATACAAAAGCTTAGGGTGCGCATATCCGTTCGTGCCAGGGGCCGGACATTGGCATTTGACACGCCATCTGCGCCCCTATATTAATCAACAGTAATATTCGGACTCGCGGAAGCCTAGAGAACAGCCGCGCCTTGGGAGGCCTACCAAACCATCGCCTCTTCCCGCGCAGAGACCGGGGGCTTTTCGCCTTTCCGGGCCCGATAACCAGGGTCGACGCGGGGGGGACCCGATCACCATGCCGACCTACGTGAATCCGAACAAATGTGACGGGTGCAAGGCGCTGGAGCGTCCCGCCTGCATGTACATCTGTCCCATGGATTTGATGAAGCTGGATACGGCGACCGGCAAGGGCTTCAACCAGGAACCGGACCTGTGCTGGGAATGTTATGCCTGCGTGAAGATGTGTCCCAATAACGCCATCGAGATGCGCGGCTATGCGGACGTGATGCCCATGGGCGCGACGCTCAAGCCCGTGCGGGGCACCCACTCGATCCTATGGACCGCCAAATACCGGGATGGCCGGGTCAAACGGTTCAAGATTCCCATCCGGGACACGGAGTGGGGCACCATCGACCCCTTTCCCGAGGACGGCCGGCCCCACACGATGGACCTCAAAGCACCCGTGTTGTTCGGCGAAGACAAGTATCTCGGCGTCGCCCGGCTTCCGGTGCCCGGCGCTTGACCCGGCGCACGACGAACCAAACGTAACCCGTAGCCAGAGGCATGACCATCGAACGGCCTGAAACGGAAGTCGTGGAGTGCGACATCCTGATCGTCGGCGGCGGCATGGCCGGCTGCGGGGCGGCGTTCGAGGCGGCGTACTGGGCCAAGCAGCACGGCCTCAAGGCCGTCATCGTGGAGAAGGCGGCCATGGAGCGCAGCGGCGCCGTGGCCATGGGCCTGTCGGCCATCAATTGCTACATGGGCATGCGGTGGGGCGAGAACACGCCGGAGGATTGCGTCCGCTACGTCCGCAACGACCTCATGGGCCTGTCGCGGGAGGATCTGGTCTTCGACATCGCCCGGCACGTGGATGCGTCGGTCCACATGTTCGAGGACTGGGGCCTGCCGTTCTTCAAGACGCCCGAGGGGCGCTACGTGCGCGAGGGCAAGTGGCAGGTGATGATCCACGGCGAATCCTACAAGCCCATCGTCTCCGAGGCGGCGAAGAAGGCGATCGGGCAGGAAAACGTGTACCAGCGCATCTTCATCTCCCACCTTCTCAAGGACAGGCGGGATGCGAACCGCATCGCCGGCGCCGTCGGCTTCAGCGTGCGGGACCCCAAGATTTACGTGTTCAAGGCCCGCGCCGTGGTCTGCGCCTGCGGCGGGGCGACGAACGTGTGGCGGCCGCACGCGGTGGGCGAGGGCCTGGGACGCATCTGGTATTCGGTTTTCAACACGGGCTCGGTGTACAAGCTCATGCTCGCCGCCGGGGCCGAGATAAGCCAGATGGAGCATCGCCTGGTGCAGACCCGGTTCAAGGACGGCTACGGGCCGGTGGGCATGTGGTTCCTGCTGTTCAAGGCGGTGGTCAAGAACGCGTACGGCGAGCGTTACGACCAGACCCGCGCCGACCTGCTCAAGGACTGGGCCCCGTACGGAACCTCGCTGCCGGTGCCGACGCCCCTGCGCAACCACCAGATGCTGGAGGACATCTTCGCCGGCAAGGGYCCCCATTACATGCGCACGGACGAGGCCCTGCAGAGACTGTATGAAGGGCAGACCCCGGAAAAGATTCGCGAGATCGAGTGCGAAGCCTGGGAAGACTTCCTGGACATGACCCAGTCGCAGGCCCTSTTGTGGGCGGCSCACGGCATCGACCCGGCGGAAAATCCATCCGAGCTCRYSCTSACCGAACCCTACCTCATGGGCTCCCACGCGTCCGCCTGCGGCGCCTGGGTMAGCGGCCCCSCGGACGTCTCGCCGGCGGAGTACGAATGGGGYTACAACCGGATGACCACCGTCGACGGGTTGTTCTCGGCGGGCGACGGGGTGAGCGGRTCGGCGCACAAGTTCTCGTCGGGCTCCTACGCCGAGGGCCGCCTGGCGGCGAAGGCGGCGGTGGCCTATGCGGTCGACGTGGGGGACGCGCCGCAGATCGACAGCGGGCAGATCGACGGCATCAAGGAGGAAATCTGGAAGCCGGTCCTGGTCGCCGAGAAGGCGGGCGGCGCCGCGTCCCACGAGGACGTCAACGCCAGGTACCTGCTGCCCAAGCTGGGGCTGTTTCGCCTGCAGGCGCTGATGGACGAGTACGCCGCCGGTCCCGGCGCCTATTACAAGACCAACGAGCCGACGTTGAATCGCGGGCTCGAGCTCCTCGGCAAGCTCAAGGACGACATGAAGGACCTGGGGGCAAAGGACCTCCACGATCTGTTGCGCTGCTGGGAGCTTCGCGATCGCGTCCTGTGCGCCGAATGCCACATCCACCACGTGTTGTACCGCAAGGAAACGCGGTGGCCGGGGTATCTGTACCGGTCCGACTACCCGACCCTGGACGACGACAACTGGAAAGTGTTCGTCAACTCCCGCTACGACGCCGAAAAGGATGAGTGGCACATGTCGAAGAAGCCGTTCATCCCGTTGATCGACTGAGCGCTATCAAATGGCGTCCCACCGTATGCATGATCGGGGAATATGGGTGACGATGGGCACCGACGGACGCCGTCCACGCGCGGCGCGCGCCGGAGGCGAGGACCATGGAGCGGCCTGAAACCGAAGTCGTCGACTGTGACGTCCTGATCATCGGCGGCGGCATGGCCGGCTGCGGCGCGGCTTACGAAGCGGCGCGTTCGGCCAAGGAAAAGGGCTTGCGGGCCGTCGTCGTGGAGAAGGCGGCGATGGAGCGCAGCGGCGCCGTCGGCATGGGCCTGTCGGCGATCAGCTGCTTCATGGGCACGAAATGGGACGAGAACACGCCGGAGGACTTCGTCCGCTACGTCCGCGGCGACCTCATGGGCCTGTCGCGGGAGGACCTGGTCTACGATATTGCGCGCCACGTGGACGAGTCCGTCCACATGTTCGAAGAATGGGGCCTGGCCTTTCCCAAGACGCCCGAGGGGCGTTACGTGCGGGACGGCCGCTGGCAGGTCAGGATCGACGGCGATTCCTACAAGCCCATCGTCGCCCGGGCGGCGAAGGAGGCGATCGGCGAGGACAACGTCTTCCAGCGCATATTCATCTCCCACCTGCTCAAGGACAAGCGGCATCCGAACCGCGACCGGTAATTCGACGCTCGGCGGTGTTGTTTCGGACCCGGACCAACCCAGATCCCGACCCGCCCGCTCGACGTCGATGACCGCCACCTGGGCGCGACCGCCGAGGAAAGCCTCGAACAAGGCGTTGTCGGCGAGCGTATTCATGCGGCCGGGAAGCCCCCGACCCAAGCTGCGCAGCGCCTCGATGGCATCGGGTTGCAGCAGCGCGGTGTTGCCCCCGGCAGCCTGGAGACGGTGGGCCAGGTAGGCGGCAGTCGCCTCGGAATCCAGGGCGCCGAGGTGAACCTTCACGTCGACCCGGTGGGTGAGGTCCGAGTCCCCGGCCAGTGCACGATCGAGGGTGGGTGAACCGGCCAGCACCAGCGGTTCGTCGACGTCCGCGCTCGCGAGGCCGCTGGCGCGCGCAACCATCCTCGTGAGAGGGGACGATGGATTTCGCCGTAATGCTCAGCGATGAGCGCATCCAGGCCATGGCCAAGGCCGGCCTGTGGCCGGATCGGCTCATTACGGACTGCCTGGACGAAGCGGTGGCCGACTGCCCGCATAAGGTGGCGGTGGTGGATCACATGACGGCGCAGCTTCTTCTGGGGCTTCTGTTGGAAGTTCAGTCATCGATTGCGACATGCTTCCGAAATCGCTGCTGCGAGTCAGTTTGGAGCAACCACTGGTCGTATCCGGAATCACCGAAAAATACGCGTCTCCTTCGATGACACCATCGATCGT
>LKGT01009535.1_pt1 | contig 15234 bp, 17 predicted proteins | sample 503861 | NCBI WGS metagenome assembly LKGT01 (sample SAMN04113194, study PRJNA297058) | marine sediment metagenome | biome: marine benthic biome; feature: marine benthic feature; material: marine sediment; isolation source: sediment sample collected at the water-sediment interface from the South......
CTAATCGGCACCAGCTAGATTGTAGCGACATCACAATTATCGCATCGTAGAGAAAGGCATTGCAGCGCTGATCGGGAAGAATTTCGCTAGCGATCCGATGACACCGGGCTTCGCTACCGGGTCGCACACCTGTACTGCTCGTGCTGGGTAGTCATCGATGGCGCTTGAGAACGTCGGTTCGGGGAACACGCCGCTTGGAACAACTCTCGATCTCGTCCTCTTCCGAAATCGTTCCCGTCTCGGCCGCAACGGCCACTCCGGGAGCGATCACGTGGATCGAAGTAAGTCCACCGAAGGTAACAACAACCGCAGCAAGGACAGACCTCATAATAGATACGATTAGCGAAGATGAAGCGTCCGAGAAAGAAAGGCTGCCACTTCGGCCCGTGTTATTACACGCTCCCCACAGAACCGTCTAAATCCACAACCGTTGGTCACACCCCTATTTCTGGCGGCATTGGCCCAAGGCTCCCAAAAGCGGTTGTTGTCGTCGTCGAAATAGTTTATGTACGATTTCGACCAACCAGCCGCTCGACCCAAAAACGTGATCATCTCACCACGCGTCACCTTCCTATCACCACAGTATTTGCGGGGACTACAACCCGTCGTGATGCCGGCTCGGTAAAGCGCATTGGCGTATCGTTCGTATTGGTGTCCATTGTCGTCATCAAAATAGTTTGTGGACGATAGTGGGAGATTGAAGGCCCTGACGAGAAAGATTGCCATATGGTAACGGCTCACCGAACCATCGGGACAGTAACGGGGTCGCTCGCCGCCCTCACATCCCTTGGTGATGCCAGCCGCGTAAATCGCCTCGATGTCTGCCTCATGAATACTGTCGTCATCATCCGCGAAGGTACCGTTGAACAGAATCTTGTTCAGATCGACCAACACCGCAAAGTGGTTGGCCACTTTGCGTTCTGTCGGGGTTCCGTTCTTCAACCGATTGACGCGCTGGCCGTACACCATCATGGTGGTACTTCCGCCGCCATCAAACATCATTGCGTTCCAAGCACCGCGCCCCTTGAGGAAAGTGGCGATTGTTTCCCACCGCGTACCCCCGGTAGTCCCTTGCTCAACCGTGAGCAGAAACAAAGTCTGCCTGTCTGCGGAAAGTCCAACCGCGGTGCGCGGCGTGTTTTCTACATACACATTGTGCCCTGAGAAAGATTGTACAATGCCATTTTGGACCAACCGGGCATCGTTACCACCTACCACACTGGTCCATGCCGAAGAAAGGGGAGTAACCGAGTCGCGTTCTGGTTCAATTAGACACGTGTTGTCGTTGGTACAAGCGATGAACGCATGATTGGACAAATCGGTGGAACCCGACCACTGTTCCCCAACCCCGCGCGCTAGCCCACGCGGACGCCGTGCTATGAACCAGTCGCCATTGATCGCCACCGCCGCCCCGACCAAGTCCGAAAACGAGGACGTTATGCGGTAGCCCTCGCTGTCCTTGGTCGTTCGAATCGATATCTCTGGTCGTGCTAGATTGACGGTTACCAAATGGTAGTTATGATCCCCTACCAAATGACGAACGTAACTAATGGCTGGTGTCCGAGAAAGTGCGCTCGCAGTACTGCCTATACCGAACAAGAACAGACTCAGAACAAAAACGACGAAGGGATGACCGCGTGTGTGGCTGAAGGGTATTGTACCGTGAGACCGGCTTTGGAAGACTTCTCGCATGAACCCTACCTCTGTTACTAGTTATGCGCGTGTCTTCCTAACTCGCAACGGGACGCTAACGCTACCATTTTTTCGATCTGGTCTTGCGCCGACAATCTGGACACCTGCACCGTCAGTCGGGTATTGCCCTTAACTAAAGGACGCACGGTAAGGCTCAGTAAGATCACAAAGAACTTGTGACGCCATTAGTTCCAGGAAAGGTACACCCAAATCACTGTCCGGTATTCGCCGTCAAAGCTATTCACATTGGCGCTGATGCCATATCCGGGTATCGTGTTACATCGAGTGAAACAATCTAGGGGCAACTTATGGATATCGAAGGTAAGCGGGCAATCGTTCTCGGTGGCACATCGGGGATAGGGCTTGCCGCGGTACAACAACTTGCGAGTGGAGGCGCTGAGGTGATCGCAGGCAGCCGCTCAAAATCTAATATCGAGAGGACAGCGGCCACGGTCAGCGACAATGTAACGTTTCGAGAAATCGATGTCCTGGATCGCGACGGTTTGAGTACCTTGTTCCAAGAGTTTGCCCCCTTTGACATCCTGGTAAACACGGCCACCGGTGGGGCCCGGGCTATGGGGCCTTTCCTTGAAATGGATTTGGATGGTTTTCAAGGTTCGTTTCGCAAACTTTGGGGTTATACCAACTCCGTACGCCTCGGTACCAAACATATGACCACAAGCGGTGCAATCGTCCTCGTCAGCGGCTATCCGGCTCGCAAATGTGGTCCCGGTTACTCTGCCATCTCGACGGTGGGCAATGCGGTAGAAGGCTTCGTTCGCGCCATTGCGCCCGAGATTGCACCACGACGGATCAACGCTGTCTCGCCGGGTCTCACCGACACGCCGATGTTCACCATGCAGGGAGCAAAGCGGGAAACGTTCTTCCACGACGCCACGAAAAACACCTTGATCCCGCGCGCCGGCAAGGCAGAAGAGGTCGCCGATGCGATTCTATTTCTGATCAAAAATGAATATATGACGGGCTCTACCGTCGATGTGGAAGGTGGGGCTCTGTTGCCGTAGATTTAGCGATTGTTATTCGCCGCGAAATCCCACCAGTAAGTCGTAAGCCCCATATAGACAGAATACGAGCACGAGTCCGGCTAACACAATCTTGATGGCGATCTTTGCTATCACTTCCTGACGAGTAGGTGGAGCCAAATCACTGTCCGGTGCGGGGGGATGCGGCAGTTTTGCGATATCTCGTAGGGCCTGCTGCTCCTGCTCTTGCTTATAGTTTTCTCTGTTTTTCGCCATATCGATTATCGCCAGAAAGCAATTTAGTGTGAATTCCACTCGCCCACAACCCCGATCTCTAGGTTCGAACCCAACCGATGGCAGGCGGTCTTTTCCTTTTCCCTAGGCGCTGTTAGATTGATACTCTAGAAACGCACATAATCAACGGCAAAACTGGGGGTCTCAGGATCGTACGCTAAGGGCGAATGCTATGAAACTGTCCGCTTCTCAGCTTCGCGACTTTGACGAAAACGGCTATTTATTCCTACCCGACTGTTTCTCGTCCGAAGAGATGGCGGTATTGCGTCGTGCTGCCAGTGAAGTCTTCGCCCTAGACAGACAGGAAGTGTGGCGCGAGTCAACGGGCACCCCACGCACCGCTTTCGCCGCTCATACCTACAACGAAGCGTTTCGCCGACTCGGGGCTCATCCCCGCCTGATCAATCCTGTCATGCAGATCCTCGACGGGCCCGTATATATGCACCAGTATAAGGTAAATGCCAAGGCCGCCTTTGATGGGGAAGTGTGGCAGTGGCATCAAGACTACGGGACCTGGCAGCGCGACGACGATATGCCCGAGCCGCGGGCAATGAACATTGCCGTATTCGTCGATGAGGTAACCGCCGCCAATGGGCCGTTGATGTTCATTCCCAAGAGTCACCAAAAGGGCGTACAGAAAGCAGGGCACGATCTTGAGACCACCAGCTATCCGCTATGGACCCTTGACCGTGCCACCGTGACACAACTCGCGGATGAGGGCGGCATCGTCGTGCCGACTGGCGCCCCCGGTAGTGTGGTGATGTTCCACGGCAACCTCGTTCACGCTAGTCCGCCCAACATTAGCCCCTGGAATCGGACTATTGTTTATCTCAGCATCTGCCATGTCGACAATCATATTCGGCGTTTCAAACGCGCCGAATGGATCGCCCACCGCGATTTCACCGCCATCGAACCCCTTGATGACGACTGCCTTAAGGAGTTCGCCAGAGACGCTTTAGAAGTTGAGTGAGATGCCGCGGCGGATCGCCTGGCAGCTCGCAATCTTTTCTGCCTGGTCAACCGTCAGCCGCGCTTGCATGCGCAGGCCGATCGAGTTTTTTATCGCGTCATCGTATTCATCAAGACCGGCCGACAACTGCGTCGATGCCTGCTGCCACCATGCAACCTCTGCCGCGTGGAGTTTAAGCTGCTTCGTCGAATAGCGCCTCGATCCGACGGCTTGAAACATTGAGAATCGCCATATCTCGCACTTGCGGTAGAGCAGCAAGACTAGCGTAACAACTTAAGCCGTCGAGCGTCTCGTACTTGGGATTTATCAGATAGATATCGCCATCGAAACGACCACCTAATAAGGTCTTGCGGGTCCAGTAACCGACCGTGCCTTCCTGACCCGAAGCAGCGACGAAAGCCGGTGCGAAGCACATGAAGGTGTTCGCAATAGTGTCAGCCCGGCGCACCATTAATTCCGATGTCACAATGAGGAAGGGATCGTTCTTGCGATCATATTATTATGTTCGCGTATTATTTAGTATATGGAGGCCTAGAAGAATAGGTGGAGGGAAATCGGATGATCATACGAACCCTGAGCGGCACGATCGGAACCGAGCTCGATGTGCATGGATCTGCGTGGAACAGCCGACGCCTGCTAGTCGCTGCCGATAAAATGCCGTATTCGATGACTGATACGATCGTCAAAGCAGGCTCGGAGCAAAAGCTTTGGTATAAGCACCATCTGGAAGCGTGCTACTGCATCGAAGGGACCGGGTCTATCAGCGACACGGCAAACGGGGTGACTCATCCCATCGTGCCGGGGACGCTATATGCGCTAGACCGGCATGATCAACACGTATTGAAGGCCGAAACCGACATCCGCATGATCTGTGTCTTCTCCCCGCCCTTAACCGGCCAGGAGCGGCACGATGCCGACGGCTCCTATGAATTACCGGACTTGACCGGTCAAGAGACATGACCTCCAGGGACGGAGGAAATGCAAAGGATTGTCGGGAACAATCCTAGCCACGACGCCGATGGTTCCTATAACTTGCCGGAGTAACTAATGGTGCTCGCGATTCAGACTGCTTTGCTTCTGGCATTTTGTCGTACGTTGTTGCATGGTATCTCACTTACAAGATAGCAATAGAGCGTATGTTATGAAACATGGGACAAGCGTATCCAGGATAGCTGCGTATCCGTGTGAACGTCCGTTTTTGACGGCAGCTGTTCGGGATCATCAAGGCTGCAAGTGGTTACGTCGATTACCTCGGGATCTGTATCTAGCTCGCAAGTAACCGGGGTTCCACAGTCCGCACAGAAACCGCGTATCCCATGCTCCGACGATCTGAGTTCTTTAAAAGTCCCTGAAACGACTTTGAACTCAGACTTCGGCACAACAAACCAAGCGACAAACGGTGCCCCGCTCGCACGCCGGCACATCGAGCAATGACAATTGCAGGTTTCGTATCCAGTCCCTGAGACCTCGTATCGTATAGCGCCACAGAAACAACCGCCCTCTAACATTTGGCTTTCCCCCTCATTCGTCGCTTTCTCCTCCACGCACTCGTTCAAGCGGCTCGCTTAAGAAAGGTCAAAGCCTTGGTCTCGAATATAATGGCCAAAGTCTGTGCGCGCGGGCACATTATATTGGCGTGTGCGATTTTCCGACCAACCATAATCAGTACTGACCCCAAATCGCTCAACCATGCGTTGTTTCTCCGGTATCGTTTGGTCGATAATCTCGCGACGCCGGTCGTATTCAGCCACGTGTTCAAATAATTCGCCGTCATCGTAGGTGTCGGCGTGCAGTATGGCACTTAATGGTAAGCGCAAGCTGATCTGAGTTTCTTCAGCCGGCCAACCAACACACAACCCCGCCACTGGAAACACCCATTTAGGTAATCCCAACTCGGTAGAAAGTCCATCGATATCGTCTCGTACTTGACTTACGGGACAACACCCCAACCCCATCGCCTCCGCCGCGATTAGAAAGGTTTGCATGGCGATCCCCGCATCGACCGCCGCATTCATGAAGGCATCTAAGTGATCGTTGGCAAATGCATGCTTGCGCCACACCGACAACCGTCGAATGCGCCGGCTATCACCACACCAAACCATGAATACCGGTGCCCGCGCAATCCAACCGATTTGTGGACATAAAGCGGCGATGCGTTGCTGCTTTTCCTGGTCCTTCACATGAATGACACAGGCCTGCTGCAAGTCAGATTTCGACGGGGCGGAGAACGCAACGGAGAAGAGCGTCGCAAGCAGATCTTCAGATACAGGATCAGATTTGTAATGCCGGCAACTACTGCGGGCCAAAATGTTACCAAGCGTTTCATTTGGGCCGACCGTCGTACCGATGTCAGTCGGTAAGCCGAAGCGTTGTTGGATAAGCTCATTAATCGTCATGACAGCTTCTTTTCCTACAGATTTTGCAGTTTAATGTCTGAACTCCTTAAGTCACCATCTCAGGAAAGTCTCATGGATACCAACCATGCCACAAGGTTAAGCCGGCGCATATTTCTGCGCACTGTCGCCGCTAGCCTAGCACTACCGTTAATGCTAGGTATCGCCAACGCCGGGGAACACAGTCTGAAGATCGGGATAATCGGGGCCGGTCGGATTGGTGGCACGTTGGGCGAACTGTGGGTAAAGGCCGGCCATGAAGTGTTGTTGTCGTCGCGCCATCCCGAGCGACTCAAGGGCTTGGCCGATCGCCTCGGACCGAGGGCGCGGGCCGGGATGCCACGGGAGGCGGCGGCCTTCGGCGAGATCATATTAATCTCAGTGCCGTACGGCGCGCTCCCCCAAGTGGGCCGCGATTACGCGGCCGAACTAAAGGGGAAGGTGGTATTAGAGACCGGTAATCCTTTCCCCTCACGCGACGGCGATATGGCCATCCCCGCACGTGCCAAGGGTGCGGGTGTCGCTTCGGCCGAGTTTCTTCCCGGCGTACGCCTGGTGCGCGCGTTCAACTCCATCCCCTATTACGACCTGCGCAGCGAAGCGCACCGTGATGGCGAGCGCGTGGCAGTACCGCTCGCTAGCGATGACAAGGCAGCCCTCAAAGTTGCCGCTAGTTTGGTGGAAGACGCCGGTTTCGAGCCGGTGGTGGTCGGCCCGCTTGCCCGTGCTAAAGAGTTTGATGTCGGCACCGCCGTGTTCGCGCAAGCACTCACGGCGCGCGAATTGCGCCGGAGCCTTGGGATCGATGGCTGAGGCAGGGAGTCAGATCCTACCGTTAGTCGATAAAGAGTCAGCCGTCTCCAGAATCATAATCGTTACGACTTAACTCTCAAAATAATATACGGGGCTAATGTCATGGTTACCAGTAATAACAACTATAACCTTCCAGCAAGGATGTTGTTATTTGAGGATCACCGCTGCACGTCCATGATCGACTGAAAGCTTCAATTCAGGGGCGGGTGATAGGTCATTGCTTTCTTTACCGACGGTCGCTCGGCGACGGCGGCGGAGACGCGAGTTACGTTCTTGAATCGCTCGAGAAATGCTTGCGGTGGGTCATACCAAATCGTCATCATCTGCATATAGATATCACACGCACTAAACCGCTCGCCAAGCAGCCAAGGGCCGTCGGCTAGCGCATCATCAAGGATTTGCCAGCGAGGAATCAGATCCTGTGCTGCCCGTTGTTTGATCTTCTGGGTATCGGTCGGATCGGCCGTAAAGTCGTGTGGACGATAATAATGCGAGAAGGTCGGATAGACCGTCGTCGCCATATAAAGCATCCACTGATAATAATGGGCCCGATCACGCTCAGAAACGCCCGGGGCCAGCCCCGCTTCGGGGTAATGATCGGCGAGATACATGACGATGCCGGCGGACTCAAAAATAGGACTTCCATCTTCTAGCAGCAACGCCGGCAATAAACCGTTCGGGTTGATTCTCAGATAAGCCTCAGACTTTTGCTCACGCGATTCAAGGTCTATTCGCCGCATGTCGTAGTCGACAGAGACCTCTTCTAGTACCGCCTGGGGAGCCAGTGATGACACCCGTGGGTGCCAAAAGAGCGTGTAAGTGGCCATGTCGAGGATATCTCGTTTGTGGGAAATAAGGGTTGAGCTGCTAATCGTAAGTCGTGGGACATTGGCACGTCTACTTCGAGAGCGCCCTGCGGTACCGCTCAACCTTGGCGGAGGGGAATTGAGACGTAAAACTCGTCAGAAGTACTTAGGACCACGCGGCTACCATCCGGGCGGCAACTTTTCCTTGATTGTTATTTTCTTGCCGTCCGTTTTGATGTATCCACCGTCGGCAAGATCTTTCATGATCCGGCTCACCATCTCGCGCGACGCGCCGACCATGTTCGCCAGGTCCTGATGGGTCAATTTATCGCTGATCACCTGGCGACCATCTTCTTCCTTGGCGAGCTGCAGTAGGGTTCTGGCAATCCGCCCGTAGACATCCAGCAATGCGAGACTCTTTACATTGCCGGTGGTCGCCCGTAGACGTTGTGCGAGCCCCCTAATCAAACCGATGCCGATCTCTGGGTGCTCCCTTAAGCATTTCTGAAGTTGGTGCTTCGAAATGATCAAGAATGTCGAGTTTTCCATGGTCTTGACGGACGCGGACCGCGGCGCTTCATCCAGTAGCGCCAGCTCGCCAAAGTAGTCGCCTGGGTGCTGAATGTCGATGATCACCTCTTTTTGATCCTCATCAGTAAGGACTATTTTGACTCTGCCCGACATGATTACGTACATCGAATCCGTATGGTCGCCTTCATTGATGATCACGCTGTTCTTGGGATAGGTCTTGGTCACGGCGTGGCTCGACAGGGCGTCGAGCTCCTTTTGCTCCAACATCGAGAAAAGAGGAATGTTTTGCAGCATAGTGCTACCCCCGATAGACTAGTACGGCGCTTTCAACCCCAGTAAAACGCCGACAAACTAGCAGTCAATCTTAGTAAGTTAACAAAAGGGCGAGCAAGGGGCGAGTGTAAATTCCCGATAAATGCCTCAGGTGGGCACAAAATCGAGTCCTTCGTGCGCCAACATGCAGATAGAGCCTGACCACGTCGACTCGGGAGCAGCGAGTGGGGCGCACGCTTTGACCCGTTAAATCAAACCCTAGCCCAGCAGATGTCACCCGAAGATTGTGAAAAATGTCACAATCTACAAGATACCCTCGCGCAGGGCTCTGGCAGTTCAATACGCAAAAACTAACTGGTTAATAAGGGTCCCGGTCAACAACACTACCAGGTACATAGTCATCAATATGTGAACGCGATTACTCATTGTGAACCTCCTGACGGTTTTGATGGTGCCTTGACATCACACTTATATAATTTAGGACAAATTTCATCGGTAGTCCTGTAACATTTTTCGCTGTGAAAGAGTGAAAAATGTCACCGGTCTCAGGAGGTGGTGCCGGTACCAGGAAGCAGAGCAATCAGATTGTTCTCGGCCTCGGCTTGCAGCAGCAACGATTCTGCTCGCTGCAAGAAAGACTCTCCAGTGGAATGATGGGATATACGCATCTCCCAGGAAACTATCGCCTATAGTCGCCGAAGCAGGTGTCGTTGAAATTCCATAAATCCCAGTTTTTCATACAGGGGATAAGCGGGATTGTCGCGCAAAATATTTAACTCCGCCTCTGCACACTCAACCTCACGGCCCCAAGCTAACAACGCCTTTAAAAGTGACTCAGCAATTCCACGGCTTCGAAATTCGGGCAGAACGTAGACTGCGCTGATGTGAAGGGTTCTTTTCTGCTCGAACGCGCCACCTAGCAGACGGGCCTCGCCGCCCGCAAACCCCACTAGCTTCGCCTCGCTCGACTCTGCAACTAAGCACCGATAGTCTGCGTCCTCGATTTGTCCTTTAAACATATCCGCAAGCTCGTCCCAGCTGGATTGTTCGGTCGAAACCGCGTGACCACCATAACTGGCCATATCCGTGACCATGGCGCGTGCCATCGCTGAAAGCTGTTGAGCTTCCTCTGGACACGCCAGTCTAATATCTATTCCTTCTGGCACCTTCGTCACATCTTTTTCAACATCTCTCGGAATTTCTTGGGAATGCCACCCCCGCGCATTCTTCGGCCTCACGCACCATTTTCCATTTTATCCCGCGGCTGCCGAACGCAAATCTGGGGTTTCATGATCCTGGGTATGGTACTGCTAGCGGGATTCGATACTGGCAACGTGCCAGCGCTTCGCGCCTATTGCCCGCCTCTCGCTGATGGGCTCTCTGTATGAGGGTGTGAGGCGTAGAACTGTTTTAACTCACGGATGTGGGGACTAAAGCAATACTATCCGTCCCCCTTTAAGCTCTGAACGACACGAGATGGATATTGAAGGTGTATAGGTCTTCGGCGCTAGCACCGGGCCGCCTTGTGGGCTCGATGATCAGTTGCTTCTGTTCGGGTTTTGACACCATATTCACAAGCCTATCCGAACCGAGATGGGGATCGCCCGCAAAGTACATCTGCGTGGTCAACATCTCCGCTCTTAGCCCTGCAGACACCTTGAAATGAACGTGAGCGGGTCGGGTCCAACTCGAGCTAACGGGATAGGGTCCAGGCTTGATCGTCTTGAAGGAATACATGCCGTTCTCGTCCGTGATGAACTCACCGAAATACCGAAAGTTCGGATCCAACCAGGCGGGGTTGGGGTCGGCCATGTGCCCGTACCGCCCGCTGCGACATGCTTGCCAGATCTCCACCATCACACCTTTGAGCGGCTTGCAATCCAGATCGGTCGCCTGGCCGGCAACATAAATGACTTCGCCCTCTGCCTTTTTGCTTGGGTCGTTAACCCACGTCAGGTCGTTATGGTGCGGCACCGGCTTATTGCGGTCCCAGGTGTTCATGTAGAACGGCCCTTCGCCCTGCCCCGGGGATTTGTCGCACTGCCGTCCGAATGCGATTGTTGGTACGGCCAACCCGACCCCGGCCGCCATGGTGAAACGAAGCAGATCGCGTCTGGAGATGCGCTGAAGCGGATTCATGAGAGCCTCCTTGGACTCGAGAGAACCGAAAGTGCAAGCGATTCTGACAATGTCGTCAACTCGAGCTGGTCTTTGCGCAATTGGTGTGGCGAGCACAGATTCTACGCCCGAATCCGTCGGCGAGTCTAATGGTCGGTGTGGGGGCTCGAAAAGGGTTGCGTTCTTATCCCGCGGCTGGCGAACGCAAATCTGGGGCTTGGCCGGTCAACTCGTGCCGGATTTCGTGCAGCTTGGCCTTGAGCCGGCCAGCGTTCTCGCTGCCCATACGGATCAGAATCTTTTGGCCGGCCGAGCGCGCCTCAAGGTCGGGATCCGCGAACTGATACATCACTTTGGGCCGGACCAGCTTGACCGGCCCTTTGATATCCGGCGCAGCCAGCAGATTGTCGATCGCCTCAACCAAACGGTCGTTGAAATATCCTGAGGGGTATCCGAGGTCTTCATAAGCCTGCTGAAACAATGGATAGAAATGGACATACCCGGTTACTAGCTTCTTGGTCTCAACCGCCTCCGCAAGCCGGACGTATGACGTGTAGCGGCGGTAGTTGTCTGGATTTAGAAACAAGCTTTCCTCTTCACCGATCGCTAGAAATCGTGGCCCGGTCGGTTTGACCGGCATATATTTCAGGGGTACTTGCCGGCGAGGTAAATTGTCGATCGTAACGACAAGACGGCGAACAATGTCCTCGAGTTGGAAGAACTCTTGTACCCAGTCTTGGCTAAGCAGGCCCGCTAGCGCATCCCGCGTTGCCTCATCACTCTCATCTAGCGGAGGCAAGGCGCTTGCTTCTCCGGCCGGTTGCGCTGGTTGAATCGGATGGCGTATTACCGGTTGGATCTCGGCTTGCGACGGTGGGGCTTCGACGAAGGGCGGAGGTTGCTGCTGTGCGTTCGGTCGCCAGTAATAATAGTAGAAGGCAGTCACGATGCCGCCTACTAGAACAACTAGAACCAACCACCGAGTCGCATCGTTCATAGGCACGAATGACTATAGAAGCTCACTGATATAGATCGAGTCTGATCCCAGATTCGTGAGAAGTAAACACTGCTTCTCGACCGCTGTTCCCGGCAACAAAAAGTAGTGGGGAGTGACCCGCCTTGATCCCCCAAGCCATGCGACCTACATGGTCGGGTCCGCTTTTGAAGCAAAACGATACGCGAGAGCCAATCTCGACCGACGGTCAGCGCAACAGCACCGTTGAGACAAGGGAAGCATATCAATGGGTTCCCTTGCCTGCACAAACCCTTATCCTAGCGATCGCATATCACAATGATAACGATTGACGCAGCTATGGGACTGCGCCAGACAAGGGAGGGTCAGCGCGAGTGCGCTCTAGATAATAGAGCGATATTCCGTATTGGTGTTCGCCTTCTAATTCTCGGGTGGCTTGCGGTCACATCCGCCAACGTCGCGGCAACGGGCCCGAATTCCAGTGCCAACCCAGTCTTCGCCACCGACATTTCTTTTTGGTCAGGTAATATCAGCGCTAACAAGGTTGCTTGCTGGCGCGACCGCGACGTTAAGCATGTGGTCGCCGGCACGCAAGTTCGCGACATCACGCGACAGCAATTGCAGATGGCCATCGATGGCGGAATGACTGTCGATGCCTATGTTTTGCTTTACTGGGACTTTGACATTACCCAGCAAGTGCAGACTGCCCTCTCCATCATCAAGGGTTTCCCAGTGCGGCGCCTTTGGATAGACGCGGAGCAAGCGCGGGGCAACTGGTCGTCATCTCAGCTAGTTCAGAAAATACAGGAAGGCGTGAATGCCTGCGGAAACATGCCCTGCGGCATCTACACGCGCAAGGTGTGGTGGCGCGACAATGTGGGTAACACATCGGCCTTTTCCCATCTGCCTATTTGGTATGCGTATTATGATGGACAGCACGGATTCAACGACTGGTACAGTCCATCCGCTTGGTACGAGGGTCCGTTCGGTGGATGGTCGGATCCCACCGGTAAGCAGTATGACTCCGACTGGACCGCACCCGACTTATGCGGCGTCAACGTGGATTACAACATCATGTACGTCCTCGACGACGACCCACCCAGCCCGCCATCGGTGCCGCCGGCGCCCACGGGGCTAACCCCAGATGGCGCGACAATCGCATCAGGTGCGGTAACCCTTAGCGCCGATGCGATTGCGAACGCGACAGGCTATGAATTCAAGATCGAGTATTGGGATGGAGCGTGGCAACGCTACTTTACTTACTCGCCGAACGGCAGTGCGCAGACCTTTTGGCCGGTGTTCGATGATATCCAATACCGCTGGCAGGTACGTGCACAGAACCAAGCGGGATGGGGTGAGTGGTCTGCGTGGGCCACGTTTAACTTCGGGAACGTCGGGGGGCCGCCGCCTGCACCAACCCAATTAAGTCCCGATAACGGCACCACGATTCCATCAGGCTCGGTAACCCTCAGCGCCGATGCTATCGCAGATGCAACGCGTTACGAGTTCGAAATTTCATACTGGGACGGCGTGGCCTGGCAGTACTATTACACGTACACATCGACTAACAACGCCCAGACTTTCTGGCCGGCGTACCACACCGAATATCAGTGGCGTATACGGGCCGAAAACCAGTTCGGCTGGGGCGCATGGTCAACCTCGGCGACCTTTGGTTTCGGAAACCTTCCGCCGCCCGCACCTACGGGGCTAACCCCAGATGGCGCGACAATCGCATCAGGTTCGGTAACCCTCAGCGCCAACGCGATGGCGAATACCACGGGCTATGAGTTCGAAATAGGGTATTGGGATGGCGGGGCCTGGCGCTATTACTATACCTACGCACCTGCGAACAACACGCAGACCTTCTGGCCAGCGTATGCTAACCGCCAGTACCGCTGGCGCGCCCGGGCGGAGAACGTGAATGGTTGGGGCGAGTGGTCGACCTGGGCGACCTTCAACTTCGGAAACGTGCCCGTTGAGCAAGGCAGTTCCATACCCTGGATCGATGTCCGAACTCCTTTGTTGGCAAACACGGAAACACTGCCCGCCTGGTGTACGCCGAATCACTGGACACCATGGAACGGCAACTGGGCCTCCGACCTCTGGAAGGACAACGGTAGCGCAGGGATAGGCGCCCATCCGAATCCCACCTGCGGCGAAGACGTTTATCTCAGGGTATCCCCAAGTACGTTGCCAAGCGCTGCCTTCGCAGATTCGCTACGAGCTAAGGTAATCAATCTTTCTAGTTATCCGTTTGCGTGTGCCAGTCGTAAATACTCCGACGGCGGCTACCAACAGGCATTCGAGATCTATGCTACGTACGATGGCGTAGAGGTCGCTATCGGCTGGGTGCTGTTCGCCCACATCGACAGCATGACCTACAACTTCGGCGATTGGATCGACGACCCCACCGAGGTGAAGATCGGAACCGTGTTTCAAGGTAATACCTTCGGTGGGTGCTGGGGCAGCTGTCACGTTCATATAGAGTTCAAGAACTACAGTGGGCAGTCCTGTTACGAGAACATTTGTCAGAATCCCTACGATGGGCTTTCCTCCGGCTCAGTAATAGGAAAACTGGGCGGTGATTTAGTTTCCACCCAGAGATGCCCATAGGACTCACACCAAACGGTGCGCTAGTCACCCATTGTTGGTTAACGCAGCGTTCAAGTCATCGAGATCGCTGGCATCAAGTTTTGGGCTGAAGTGTTTGAGGCGTTCGATTAAATCGGTTGTTCCAAAGTACTCGCTGGCGCAAGTCGCGTGAATAAACCCCGACGGTTCGAATCTATACTCCTCAAAATACGTCAGCGAGATCCGCCAAACATCACGTTCGATAAGCTCCTTACAACTTCGGCAGCGTGCCCGAGCGCTGGGCGCGCGCTCGGCGCCGTTGACGCGCGGCACACGGCGATGCGTCATCCCTGATTCGGCGACCGCCCTTAGGCGATCGGCGTTCGCCACATCTTCTGTTGAAGTTTCCAGAAAAGGTTCCGGCCGTTTGTAAGCCCCACACATGAGGTGAAACCAAATTGTCATTTCACCGTCGCCATCACCAAAAATATTTGGTCGGCGTTCGCCAAATCGTAGTTCGCCCTTGGCGATTTTCTGGTCGCAGCCGCGACACTTGGCGCGACCACTTGATGCAGGTTCGATGACGTGGGGGACATACCGGCTTTTGGTGGCCTCGTCGAAATAAGACAGATCCTTGCCGGTGGCCTCGGAGTGGCGTTTCAGGTCGAAGTCCGTGCGATTGGCCACGCCCTCGAGTTCCTTCCATCCGAAGGGAAACTGGTACTCCACGTCGGCGCAGGCCACGGAGTAGTGGGCCAGTTCATCGGCATCGTGGTCCCGCAATCGCAGGTTCTTCTCCGCGACCCCGAGATTGAGG
>LKGT01004781.1_pt1 | contig 15222 bp, 15 predicted proteins | sample 503861 | NCBI WGS metagenome assembly LKGT01 (sample SAMN04113194, study PRJNA297058) | marine sediment metagenome | biome: marine benthic biome; feature: marine benthic feature; material: marine sediment; isolation source: sediment sample collected at the water-sediment interface from the South......
GTTCCATCTCCGAATAGTAGCTGTCCGGCAGATGGCGCGTGGCCGCTTCCACGCCGAGCTGTAAACACGACGGAGCGCAGATGCCGATGAGATCATGCGCCACGGCGACCTTGGCCACAATTTTTCGTTTTACGAACACAATGCCCGGGTTCCCATGCTTTTCCGCATTGGCAAAGGCAAGGGCCAAAGAATCGATTCGCTTGTGACCTCTCTTGATTTGGCTCCGACGATAGCCAGCCTCGCCGGAATCAATCCCGCTCCCGGATGGGAAGGAGAACCGGTCACCTCCCCCGCAGTCGCSGMRSGSYCMCRTNYCKTCNTSGARACGTTTTKCSGSGGCRACTGCATMTTCGAACACCGSCCSCTCTACATGRGCGTSCGCACCMRGCGSYACAAATACATCTGGAAGGAATWCCGCGAYCCYYKSGACMSGTTCAGCCCCGACGGCCACGAACTGTACGACCTSGACGCSGATCCCGGCGAACGGAACAACCTSTAYCGYCCGGACCATCCGGTGGTGGYGGACCTCAATCCGGTGATCGTCGCGCGGCTCAGGGAAATACCGGAAATTTCGCCGGCCCGTATCGATGCCGCGTTCGCCCCGGCGCGGGCCGAAACCGTGGCCGCGGGCTGAGCCGCCGGCGGCGGAAACAGGCGAGACCGTGTATCCGGCCATCTCCAACATCGCCCTGCCGGCCTATGACCACGAGGCCGAACTGGGCCGGCTGCGGGACCTTGGCATGGAAGGCCTGGAGGTGGCGCCCAGCCGTGTCTGGGCCGACACCTGGCACGGCCTGACGGCGGCCGACGTGAGCGCGTATCGGCACCTGGTCGAGACGGCGGGGCTCAGGGTCGTCGGGCTGCACTCGTTGTTCTTCGATCAGCCGGGGCTCGGCCTGTTCAAGGCGCCGGAGATCAGGCGGCAAAGCCTGGATTTCCTGGAGCACCTGTCCGCCGTCTGCCGCGATCTGGGCGGCCGGACGCTCATCTACGGCTCGGCTCCGGCGCGCCGGCGCGGCGACCTGCCCCTCGAGGACGCCTACGCCGAGGCCATCGGTTTCTTCGACGACCTGGCCCGGCGCATCGACGGTCACGGGACATGCTTCTGCTTCGAGCCCCTGGGCCCGGACGAGGCCGACTTCATCAACTCGGCCCTGGACGCGCTCGCGGTCGTGGAGGCGGTAGCGAGCCCCGCCCTGCGCATCCAACTCGACGCCAAGGCCCTGGTCGCCAACGGGGAGGCGGAGGCGGCGACGTTCCGCGCCGTCGCCCCCCTTCTTGTCCACTTCCACGCCAACGACCCCGGCCTTGCGGTGCTGGGCAGCACCGGAGAGGTGGACCACGGGGCCATGGGCCGCATGCTGGGCGAGATCGGCTACGACGGGGCCGTTTCCATCGAGCAGCGCATGGTCAACGGCGACGATCCGCTGGCCGACGTGGCCCGCAGCGCCCGGGTGCTGAGGACCTGTTATACCAAGGAGCGCCGGCTTCCGCCCCGCAACCCCGGAACGACACAGCGCGGCCCTTGAAAACGATGGAACATCCCGGTTTGGGCAATGATCGGCGCGGCGAGTTGGTGTTTTTCGGCGCGCTGCTCGTCCTCGCGCTGTTGATGACCCTCAAGTATTTTCCCGGTCTCGAGAATCCCAGCGCGTACGCCGGCAACGTCTACCAGGCCATCCATCCCGACGCGTTCCCGGGAGACCCCTACATCGGGCCGGAAAGATCCCTATGGAAGAAGCCGTTGCAACTTTCCCTGTTCTACGTCCTGGTCAAGCTGGGCGGCGAGATATGGCTGGACGACCGTTTCACCGCCGCCGTCTACCTGGGCCTTGTCCTGGCCGGCATGGTCGGCATCGACCGCATCGCGCGGCTGGCCGGCCTCGGCGATGTCCTGCCGCGGCTGGCGGTCCAGCTGGTCTACATGCGCGATCACCAGGCGCTGTCGCACAACGTGACCTTCTCCCACCAGCAGGACGTGAACCATGCGGCCTTCGCCATTCCCGTCATCATCTGGCTCATCTACGCGACGGTGGCGCGGAAAAGCCTGTGGCTGATCCTGTTTCTCTGCGTGCTGCTCGCCGGCATATCCATCAAGAACGCCCCCTGGGTGATCGCCTATTGCCTGATCATCGCGGCGGTCAACGGCGGGAAACGGGACCGGGCGGTTGTCATCGGCGTTTTCGCCACGGCCCTGGCCGCCTTCACCATCGCCGTCGTCCACCTGTTCCCCATCCCCGAAGAGGACCGGATCATCGTGTGGAACCTGGTATACCTGATCGGAGAAACCACGTCGGATGTAAATCCGTTTTATTTTACGACACTTCCCAACCACCCGATCTTTCCCATCATGCTGCTCAAGAACGTCGTGTTCGTGGGCCTGTGCCTGTCCGCGGTGTTCATGCCCGGACCCGATAACACAGCCCTCAAGAGTTTGCGAATATTCGTCGGCCTGGGGCTCGGGGTGTGGTTGTTCGGCGGCCTTTACATGTCCTTCGCACCGGACGCGCTGAAGATTCCCCATGTGCTGCCGTTCTCGCTGGTGCGCAGCCTGGGCTGGCCGCAGACCGTGGCCTACCTGGTGATCATGATCTGCCTCTTCCACTGGCTCAGGCAGGACGAAACCGTCAGGCGCGTCGTGGCCGCCTTTTTGGTTCTCGGGGTTCTCCTGGTCATCGGTCCGGGCAATCATGGCCTTTGGGCGGCGCTTTTCGTGCTGTCGGCCGGTGTGGTCGTCGCCGGGCATTTCGTCCGCGGGCGCATGGCGGCGGGCGGCGGCGAAGGCGGGAAAACGACCTTGGGGCCTCTCGGCGGCCGCATCGCGCGCCGGCATCCCCTGGTTTTCGTTCAGGTCTTTGCGCTCACCATAGGCATAGCGTTTACGTCCACCATCTTGTCCCAGCGGTTGCCCTACTGGCGGACATGGGCGGAAACCGGCGTTTTTGGTCATGCGGAATCCGCCGAGTGGATAGGGGTTGCAGAATATTTCCGTGAGAACACGCCCCAGGATGCTTCCGTGCTGCCGCTTCAGTACGGGATTCATCCCTCGCAGAAAGATAAATTGATGGCCGCGCGCTATCTGGCCACCCGCTCGGGCCGGGCGACCCCGAATCGCGCCTGTCGAGCGGCCTCAAACCGATCGTGGGCGTCGACCAGGGCGCGCCCGGCGCGCGGGTCTGGCTGCTGTTCCCCAACTCGGGTGTGCAGGGGACCTCGGTCTACTGGGCGACCTTCCAGATCATCCCCGTCGCGCCCGAGAAGACCTGGGTCGACGTACGCTCGTGGTTGATGCCATCCGACGACGACGAAGCGTCTTACAAGGCGATGTTCCCGACCCCGGGGCACGAGGCCGACGCGGCGGCCGACATGGAGTTCCAGACGATCCGCTCGGTCGACGTCCACGCGATGGACACCGGCAATTTCATGCTCGAGGACATGTGGATCTGCGAACGCATGCAGAAGGCGATGCGCTCGCCGATGTACCGCGTCGGGCCGATGGCGCCCAATGTCGAGAGCCCGCTGACCTACTTCCAGCAGAACATCCTCGACTTCGTCCCGCTCGCCTAGGCGACGTTAACCGTCTCGCGGCGGAGCACGCGCCCGAGCCGTCGATCACCGTGCCGTGGCGGATGATGAAATCGCAGCGCCGCGGCGCTCCTTGCGTCATATCGCTCGCCTCGTCGCCGGTCGTCACCGGGCCATTCTGACCGCCCGACCAACGGGCGGCAATTGACAGCCTTCGCCGCGCCACCTAGGTAATCGCCATGAAGTTCCCCGATCCACTGCTGCGCGGTCGCCTGGTCCGGCGCTACAAGCGCTTCCTCAGCGAMSTCGAACTCGACGGCGTTGTGCCATTCGAGCCGATCCGGCGCGCCCCCGCCCAGGCCAAGGGTCTCCGGGTCGCGCATGACCGCTCCCACCTCGGCCACCAGCTCTTGCAGGTGAAAGTACGTGGGACGCAGCCTAAGCGCCGGGTCCTGGACGTAGTTGAGGATCTGGCTGCACAGGTTCACCGCCCGGTCCATGGCGTCGTACAGGCGCGGCGCCACCGCCTTGACCTCGGGGTCGTCGATGTCGGCGAGACGGTCCGACACCAACACCGCCGTCGACAGGCTGTTGCGGAGGTCGTGGTTGATTTTGGCCACCGCGGCGCCGAGCGTCGCCAACCGGGTTTTCTGTCGCAGGGCGGCGCGGAGTTCCTTTTGCATGTCGGCGAGCTCGCGCTGGGCGATGCCGATCTCGTCGGCGCGGGTGCTGGGCACGATGGCCCGGCGCTCGTCTTCGGGGTCGGCGCGGAAATTTACCATGCTCGCCGTGATGCGGCGCATGGGCCGCACCAAAAGCCATTGCAGGCTCACGTACACAAGCCCGGCGGTGAACAGGGAAATGACGATGGACAGGTTGAGGATGCGCCCCGAGTAGTCGTACATGGCTTCGCGCATGGGCGTCTCGTCGAACACCACCTCGATGGCGGCCATGGGGTCCTTGGGCGAGTTGCCGATGACCCTGAGAACCCGGTTCTCGTCCTGGACCAGGGCCCGAAAGGCGTCGCCGATCCACGTCAGGAACGTGCCCTGGCGCAGATCGAAGGTCACGTCCACCTCCGGCGGCATGGCCTCGCTCAAGACCAGCATCTTGCGGTCGCTTTGCCACAGCATGATGCCGTAGGCGCCGGCGTGGAACAAAAGCTCCCTCTCCAGTTCCTCGCTCACCATCCCGTCGGGGGTGGCCTCCAAGGCCAGGATCGCCAGATGGGCGGTGGCAATCATCTCTTCCAGATAGACCTTTCGATATCGGGCGATGGACGGGGTGTAGATGAGGAATTCGGCGAGCATGACGAAAAACACGGTCAGCACCAAAAGGCGCGCCGACAGGCTTGACGCGGCGGTTGGTCGATGGGACTTCGCTTCCGACATGATCGTTCCATCCCGGCGCCGGCCGGATTTTGCGGTTGCCGCCGCCTCAGCCGAAGTGGCTCAGGAAGCGGACGATCCTCTTCGTGCGCTCACCGAACAGGGCCGGCGTGTAAAAGCTGCCCGCGGCGCGCTTGTTGGCTTCGCCGAGGGTCGGATAGGGGGCGATCATGCCGGCCACCGCCCCGATCTTGATCTTCTGGCCGATGGCCAGCACCCACGCATGGATCAGCTCGCCGGCATGGGCGCCGACGATACCGGCGCCCAGGATCCGTCCCCTGGGCGTGGTGATGACCTTGACCAGTCCGTCCGTTTCCCGCTCCGCCCGGGCCCGGTCGTTCTCGGCAAAGGGCCAGCGCAGCACCCGGATGTCGCCCGCCTGCTTGCGCGCCCGGTCCTCGGTCAGGCCGACCTGGGCCAGTTCGGGCGCGGTGTAGGTCACCCACGGCACGGCGTGGGTGTCCACCTTGGCGGGCAGCCGGAACAGGGCGTTGCGCAGCACGATGCCGGCGTGGTAGCCGGCCATGTGGGTGAACTGATAGCCGCCGGCCACGTCGCCGATGGCGAATACGCGCCTGTTCGTGGTGCGCAGCCGCGCGTCCACCTGGATGCCCGCGGGCGAATACGCGATTCCGGCGTTTTCCAGGTCGAGCCCGTCGACGTTGGGCCGCCGTCCGGCGGCGATCAGGACGTGGGAGCCCTGCACGCGGTCCTCGGCGCCGTTCCCGGCGATGACCACCGCGACGCCGTTGCCCGCTTTTTCCACCCGCGCCACCGTGACCCCTTCGCGGAGGTCGATCCCTTCGCCGGCGAGCCGGGCGCGCACCACGTCCACCAGTTCGGGGTCGTCGYTGGCCATGATGGAAAACATTTCCACCACCGTGACCCTGGCCCCCAGGTGCCGGTGCGCCTGGGCYATCTCGATGCCCACGGGGCCGCCGCCGATGACGATCAGGTGGGCGGGCACCTGGCCCAGGTCGAAGATGGTTTCGTTGGTCAGGTAGGGCACGTCCCCMAGCCCCGCGATCGGCGGCACGGCGGGCGACGAGCCGGTGGCGATGACGATGCGCCTGGCGGTGATGCGGGTGCCGTCGGCCGCGATCTCGCGGGGGCCTGTGAAGCGGGCCGGAGACGCGATCACCTTCACCCCCAGYCCCTCGAACCGCTCCACCGAATCGTTCGGCGCGATGGCGGCGATGGTCCCCCGCACGTGGCCGTAAACACCGCCTGAATCGATGGCCGGTGCGGCCGCACGGACGCCGAACCGGCCGGCGCCGCGCACGGCCTGGGCCGCGTGTCCGGCGGCGAGCAGCGCCTTCGACGGCACGCAGCCGTAGTTCAGGCAGTCGCCGCCCATCTTGCCCCTTTCGATGAGCACCGTGGACGCCCCCATCTGGGACGCTCCGGCGGCCACGGACAACCCGCCCGAGCCGGCGCCAATGACGCAGATATCCACTTTCAACGCCTTCGCCATGGATCGCCGCTCCCTGGCGGACTCAGCCTGCACCGCCCTTGAACCGCTTATAGGCGACGGGGATCAGGGCCAAAACCGCCAGCCCGATGATGGGCGCCAGGAACTCGGGCTCGAAAATGGTCCCCAGATCGGGCGTGCCGCCGGCGTCGAAGACGGCGCCCAGGCCGTTCCCCACGCTCACGTATACAAAGCTCCCGGGAATAATGCCAAAAAAAGTGCCGATGACGAAAGTGCGCAAAGGCACCCCCAGGAACGCGGGCACCAGATTGACCAGCCAGAACGGGAACAGGGGCACCAGGCGCAGCACCAGCAGGTAGCTGAGCGCRTTSTCGMGGAAGCCCGYCTCCATTCTGCGCATGGCSGSCCCGGCCTTGGACCTGAAATAGTCGCCAAGGGCRTAGCGTGCGACAAGAAAGACGGCCACCGCCCCCACCGTCGCCGCCGCCACCRCCAGGGCGGTGCCCAGYGCSARGCCRAAGASGAACCCCCCGCYKATGGTCAKRWACASGGCGCCGGGCACGGAGAACGCGACCACYASAACRTAMAGGGCCAAAAAACCGATCRCCAACTGCRSKGTGTTGTCCGCATACCACGCRAGCAGCGCCTGGCGGTGCTCGCTCAGGGCGGCGAAGGACAGATACTCGYMCMACCSGAGCSWAAWAAAWGCGACMAGCCCGGCSRCGATGACGGCCACCGGCRMCAGTCGCCAGGGCGAGAACTTTCCGCCCGCCGGCTGGGAGTCTGCGTCGTTGGTCACCGCCTAGTACTCCCTGGCACCCTTTCGGCATTCCTTCCTCGGCGCCGGGCCCTTTTCCCCCCGGTCCACGGCGTGCCGCCTATATAAGAGAGCACGTTCCACCCCACCAGTCACCATTGTGTGACCCGCCGGTGAGGGGTGGGGGTGGCTGGCGTTGACTTCGCCAGGGCAAGACCGTATACACCGGACCTTGTTGTCCGTGGGAGTCGTCCCCTTGAAACGCACCTTTCAGCCGAGCAAACTCGTGCGCAAACGCCGGCACGGTTTCCGCCATCGCATGGCGACCGTGGGCGGGCGCCGGATTCTGGCCAATCGGCGCGCCAAGGGACGCAAGCGCCTGTCTGCTTGATCCGGCCGTGGCCCCCGTTGTCCCGCGCTTGAAGCGGCGGTCGGAGTTTCTCCGGGTCGCCGGCGCCCGGCGAAAGGCGGTGGTTCGCGGCTTGATCCTCCAGGTCCGGCGCCACGCGGCAAGCGACCGCAATAGCGGACCGGTGCCCCCCATCCGTGTCGGATTCACGGTAAGCCGCAAGGTCGGCAACGCCGTCGCCCGCAACCGGGCCCGCCGCCGTCTGCGCGCCGCCGTGGAGCTGGTCATGCCGGCCCATGYCAAGGGCGGGCACGACTTCGTCGTCATCGGGCGGGCCGAAACCTTGAGACGGCCCTTCGCCGCCCTGGTGGCGGACCTGAAGGCGGCGCTGGAACGACTGGATGCCATCGACGAAGGCGCCGGGAAGGACGGAAACGGGACGCAGGGTGAACGGCTATGAGACCGGGAAGAACGGCTATGAGACCAGGAAAATTGGCGGGCATGGTGGTGCGCATACTGATCCGGGGATATCAGCTGCTGCTGTCCCCCGTGCTGCCGGGCGCGTGCCGTTTTTACCCCACCTGTTCCCAGTACGCCACCGAGGCCGTCGCCCGCTGGGGCGCGTTGCGCGGGGGCTGGCTGGCGGTCAAACGGATCGGGCGCTGCCATCCCTGGGGCGACGCGGGTTTCGATCCCGTCCCCACGGGGAATGCGGAGACGGCCGGCGGACGCGCGGATTGCGATGACGATTGCCCGTCGCACGTCGGCCCGGCGCACGTCGGTTAGGATGCGCGCGCACCACGCGCCCGAGCGCCAGGCAAGGCCGAGTCCATGAACGAACAACGCAACATGCTGCTGGCGGTCGTCCTGTCGGTCGTCATCATTATCGGCTTCAATTTCTTTTTCGAAAGCCAACGCCCGCCGCCGCCGGAAACCCCGCAACAAACCCAGCAGCCGCAGGCCCCGGAAGGCGTCGGGGCCCCGCAAGGCGCCCAGGTCCCGGAGCGGCCGGCGGCCGTGCCGCAGGTGCCCGCCAGGGGGGCCGAGGTGCCGTCCGTCCCGGGCGCAAAGCAGGCCGCGCCCGTCGTCGTGGATGACCGCCGGGCGATGCTTGCCAAGAGCAAGCGGGTGAAAATCCTGTCGCCCCGCCTGCACGGGTCCATCGCGCTCACCGGSGGGCGCATCGACGATCTGACCCTTGCCGATTACCGCGAGACCCTCGATGAAACCAGTCCCGAGATCATCCTGCTKTCCCCCCATGGYGCCCCGGACGCCTACTTCGCCSAGTTCGGATGGGTGCCCGCCGACGGCGTCGTCGTCCCCGGCCCGGACACCCCGTGGACGGCGRACCGSGAYGTGCTGGCGCCCGGCAGCCCGCTGACCCTGACCTGGGACAAYGGCCAGGGTCTCAGGTTTTCGCGCACCTATGCCATYGACGAAAACTACATGTTCACGGTGACCCAGCGGATCGAGAACACCGGCRGCRCCCCGGCCGCGCTTTACCCKTACGGGCTGATCTCGCGCTGGGGAACGCCCGAGGTGACCGGGTTCTTCATTCTGCACGAAGGGCCGCTGGGCGTCTTCGACGGCACGTTGAMGGAGYTGGATTACGAMGACCTCCAGGATGCGGRCACGATCCRACAGMGCACCACCGGGGGCTGGATCGGGATCACGGACAAGTACTGGCTGGCCGCCCTGGTCCCCGACCAGAAGAGTYCRRTGAACACCCGTTTCAAATATTTCCAGGAAGRCGGGACCGACAGGTATCAGGTGGACTTCCTGGGCAACCGKSTGGAGATCGCCGCCGGGGCGGTGGCCGAGACCGTAAGCCACCTGTTCACCGGCGCCAAGGAAGTGGATCTGCTGGACGCCTACGAGGAGAGGTACCRGATCGAMCGYTTCGACCTGGCCATCGACTTCGGCTGGTTCTATTTTTTGACCAAGCCCATCTTCTACGGCCTCATCTACATCAACGACTACATCGGCAACTTCGGCTTCTCCATCCTGCTGCTCACGGTGGSGATCAAGCTYGTCTTCTTCCCGCTTGCCAACAAGTCCTACACGGCCATGAGCAAGGTGAAGAAACTGCAGCCCCAGATCWTGAAGCTGCGCGAGCGCTTCSSGGACGACAAGGTGCGGCTGAACACGGAGATGATGGCCCTTTATAAGCGCGAGAAWGCCAGCCCGGCGTCGGGCTGTCTGCCCATGATCGTCCAGATYCCGGTGTTCTTCGCCCTGTACAAGGTCCTTTTCGTCACCATCGAGATGCGCCACGCGCCCTTCTTCGGCTGGATTCACGACCTGTCGGCGGCCGATCCGACCTCGRTGTGGAACCTGTTCGGGCTGATYCCCTGGGACCCGRCCGKTTTMGTGCCCGACGTCATCAACATCGGGGTGTGGCCGMTRATCATGGGSSYCWCCATGTTCCTGCAGCAGAAGCTCAATCCCCAGCCCCAGGACCCCGTCCAGGCCAAGATCTTCCTYTTCCTGCCCCTTATGTTCACKTTCCTGCTGGCGCGCTTCCCGGCCGGCCTGGTGATCTACTGGGCGTGGAACAACATTCTCTCGATGATCCAGCAGAAGRTCATCATGRTRCGCATGGGGGTCAAATAGGSGGMATNCCGSCGAGGGSACCCCCGGTCWTACGRGAACAATGGTCCCAGGGGCGAGGCCGGCATGGACAACGCGGAAGAGGAYGCCCGCGCGMTCGAGGACGGCCGCCGGCTGTTCGCCCARGCYTGTGAATTCGTCACCGGCGCCGCCGCCCCSGAGCAGGTGCCGGACGCACGCCTGCCCGAGGTCGCYTTCGCCGGCCGCTCCAACGTCGGCAAATCCAGCCTYATCAACGCGCTGACCGGGCGCAAGMGCCTGGCCCGCATCTCCAGATCGCCGGGCCGCACCCAACAGCTCAACTTCTTCTCCCTCGGCGGCCGGCTGATGCTGGCGGACCTCCCCGGCTATGGCTACGCCAAGGCGCCGAAASRCGAGGTCAAGCGCTGGACRGAGGTGGTSGAGGCCTATCTCAGGGGGCGGGCGGCGCTGMGGAGGACCTGTCTTCTGATCGACGSSCGCCACGGCATCCGGGACTCCGACCGCGCCGTGATGGCCSTGCTGGACCRGGCCGCCGTTTCCTACCARGCCGTCCTCACCAAGTGCGACAAGGTGACGGAASMGGGGCTCGGGCGCCTSGTCGAGGAAATCGAGCGCGARCTCGCCGSCCACGCCGCGGCCCATCCCCAGGTTCTCGCCACCAGCGCCCGCAGCGGCCGCGGCATGCCCGAGTTGCGTGCCGCCCTGGCGGCCCTGGCGAATCCAAATAATAAACTTTAGATATTTCGCACTAAGCGCGCGAAAAAGTCCTCAGCCATACCGAGCACGTTCCCGCCGAAACCGGACATCCTCGGGATCTTCTTCCGGGCCTTCGTCGAGGTCCGAGTATTCTTGATGCCACAGCCGCCCGCTATGCCGTAGGACATCGATCATGAACTTCACCGCAGTCTCTGGCATGTCAAGTTTCATTGCGAGATGACTTGCGGGCGCATCATAATAGACCCCACAACGAACAGAATTGAATCGGCGATAACCAGTTTGGGGATTGCCAGGCTCATAGGCAAAGGCATTCAAGAGTTTTTTTGTATACCAATAGTCTTCCCGATAATCGTCTTTGACTTGGAGCCCATATTCGTCAGCTAAGCTTTCCGCTAATCGTATTTGCTCCAGGGATGGTGTTTCTATTGTCTCTCCATGTGCCAACAATTCATTAACTTGCTGACGCCGCAACGCTTTCTTTTTTTTAGCGCGCCGCGTAGCAGCAGCTTTTTGACTGCCAGTGAGTGAATTCCTAGAGCTTTTCATTCTTAGAAAGGGCTTACAAACCATATATCGGAATCTTCTACAACTAGATACCATATCTAGTGTGTTTGTAAACCCTGGGTGAAACATGATTAATGGGTTCTGTTTGGTTGCCCGCCCGCCTCTGCGTGGTGGCGGCGCCGGCCAAACTAGTTTAGTTTCCCCCCGCCATGACCCGCAAGACCGGCAGCAAAACCGACAAGACCGCCAGGGACTGGCTCGCCCAGGCCGAAACCCTGTCCGAGGCGCTGCCGTTCATGCGCCGCCATTCGGGCAAGACCATCGTCATCAAGTACGGCGGCCACGCCATGGGCGATGCCAAGCTGGCGCCCCTGTTCGCCCGCGATATCGTGCTGCTCAGGCAGGTCGGCGTCAATCCGGTGGTGGTGCACGGCGGCGGCCCGCAGATCGGCCGCATGCTCGAACGCCTGAAGATCCAGAGCCGCTTCGTCGACGGGCTGCGCGTCACCGACCGGGAAACGGTCGGCGTCGTGGAAATGGTCCTGGCGGGCACCATCAACAAGGAGATCGTCTCCACCATCAACGGCCAGGGGGGCTTCGCCGTCGGCCTTTCGGGCAAGGACGGGAACCTGATCCGGGCCGACAAGATCAGGCGCACCAGGCGCGACCCGGATTCCAACATCGAAAAGGTCCTGGACCTGGGACTCGTCGGCGAGCCCACGGAGATCGACCCCCATATCCTCGCCTTCTTCAAGGAATCCGACATCACGCCGGTGATCGCCCCCATCGGCACCGGACCCGCGGGCGAGACCCTGAACATCAACGCCGACGCGGTGGCCGGGGCCATTGCCTCGGCCGTCGGCGCGGCGCGCCTGGTGATGCTCACCGACGTGGCCGGGGTCATGGACGCCGAGGGCAACCTGATTCCCGAAATGACGGTGAAGGAGGCCCGGGCGCGCCTCGCCGACGGCACCGTCCTGGGCGGCATGATTCCGAAAATCGAAACCTGCCTCCTCGCCATCGGGAAGGGGGTCGAGGGCGCCGTGATCATCGACGGCCGGGTGCCCCACGCCCTGTTGCTCGAGCTGTTCACCGAGCACGGCGCGGGCACCATGATCCGGCCCGAGTGATATCGAAAGCCGGAATTCCCGGGGGTCGCGGGGGCGCCCCCCGCATACGTTGTCGGGGGGACACCCCCCGGTGGCCCCCCGAGGCGTGAAAGGACCGACACGGCAGGGATCGCCGAAGACGGGATAAAACGCCGGGCGCTTACGAAATTCCCGGCGTACCTCCGCGTACCTCGGCGTCCTCGGCGTCCTCGGCGTTAAAACAAATCAAACGCAGAGAGGACGCACAGAGAAAGCGGGGTGTGCCGCGCGATCACCGGTATTTTCGAAACCGACGCCCAAGTACGTATCCGCCGGACATGGCTTGGAAATTCCGATTTAGCTGATACAGGCCACTACAGGTCGCCCAGGAATTCCAGCTGCCACTTCATCTCGTCCTCGCTGAGCGGGTAGTTGGCCCCGCCGGTGGCCTTGAGCACCTGACCCGGCGCGATGCCGGCCAGCTTTTGCTGCAATTGCTCGGCCAGGTCCATGGACAGGCCGGCCTTCCAGGCCAGGGCGACGACTCCCTTGATGCTCTGGATTCGCACGACCTTCTCCACCAGGTCCGCGGCCAAGCCGCCGCGCACCGCCAGGGCCGCGATCACGAACCCGTGGTCGCCCGAGTGGAGCGCATTGGCGACGGTCGCCTCATCCAGTTTTCCGGAGCGGTGCAGGTCCTGGACCATTTCCAGGGAGTGGGTCGGAGGCGCCGTTTCGGTGTTCGTCCCTTGCGCCTCTTGCCCCGTCGCCGCGGCCACGGAATAGCCTTCATCCAGGCGCTGGCGAACCTCGGTCCGGACCGCTTCCACGGATGTCGGGTCCAGGTCCTCGCGCCCGGCCAGGGTTTCAAGCAGATGGTCGGCAACGAAGCGGGCCAACCGCCGGGCAACCCCCGGCGGCAGGACGGAGCGCCGCACCAGGGGAGCGTGCCAGGGCTCCATGTCCACGGCCCGGTCGACGATTGTGTCCAGGGTTTCCTCGCGGATCTGGGCGCTGGGGTTGGCCAGCAGCTCGGCGACGGCCTCGAGGTCGTCGCTGGCGACGATGGCGTCGGCCACGGTTTCTCCGACGCCGGCGCGCCGGGAAATGGCGCCCAGCGCCCCCTGGACAGGGGCGCTGGCGATGATCTCCTGCAGGTCGTCGTCGGTCAGAACCGGCGAAAACTCCAGCACCGGGCCGCAGACGATCAGCTCCGCGTCCCGCGCCAGCCGGTGGATGACCTCGGGCGGGGCGTCGGCCACGTCCTTCAGGGCCTCGGACAGAATCTGGCGCACCCGGGGGACCTGGTCGCGGGCCAGGATGTCCAGCGCCTCGTACGTCATGCGCCGCACCTTGTCCTGCTCGTCCGCGGTCAGGCCGGGAGCCAGCCTGGCGATTTTCTCGGCCAGTCCGGCGCGAACATGGGCATCGGCGTCGCGCGCCAGCAGCAGGTCGGCCGGGCGCGGCGCGGCGGTGTTGGCGGCGATCGCCCGGCGCACGTCCGGCGAGGAGTCGTCGGCGAGGAAGTAGAGGATCTCCGGTTTGACGTCGGTACGGGCCGCCAGGTCCACGCGCACCTTGGGGTCCGCATGCCGCGCCAGTGCCTTGGCCTGGTCGTAATCGACGGGTCTGTTTCCGGACAGGCCCTTAATCAGGCGCCTCAGAATACCGATCACTGGTCGGCCTTCCCATGTTTCTCCGCGCCCCGGCGGCGCCGGGTAGCCGGGACTCACCGGCTGCGCTGATCGCCAAAAAATTCCAGTTGCCAACGCATCTCGTCTTCGCTGAGCGGGTAGGTCTCTCCCTTCACCGGACCGAGCACCTCCGCCGGCGGGATGCGGGCCATTCGTTGCTGAATCGCCACCGCCAGTTTCATGGACAGACCGCCCTTCCAGGCCACGGCCACGAAGCCCTTGGCGCTTCGCGCCGAGAAGACCTTTTGGACCACGTCTTCCGGCAGTCCCGCCCGCACCGTCAACGCCGTCAGAACGAAGTCGTGGTCGTTGACGTTGAGCGCATGGACGATGACCTTTTCCCACAGCTTGCCCGCTTCGTACAGCCGTTTGGCGACSGCGRCGGGCGTTTCGGCGGCCTCTCACCGAGACGGAGCAGCAAAAGGCCCAGGGGTATGCCCGGAACTTCGGCAACTATCTTCGCAACACAGGCTACGCGGTCGAGGTGTTCACGGCCCTCATCCGCGAAGAAATCGAGTATCGGGTGGGCGTCGGGCTCTTTTCCAGCGAACTTGAAGCAGAACAAGCCCTTGCGCGCTTGAAAGACCGGGTACCGGGTGAGGCCCGGATCGTACGCATCCCGAAGACTTCTGAATAATCGTTGATGGGTACGCCTTAGAAACGGCACTTCTACCCGAGGCGTTGGTCGAGGAGCTTCCCCCCAACCTTTTCGTTATAGCTGCGTAGGTGCATCTCGGCCCTGCCAAAGGAACATAATGCATCGAGTGGGGGTAGGGGCCTGGACGTCATTTAGCTATTGAAAATTACACGGATACGCAGATAACAACAGTGTGCCATTATGGCCCAGGATGAGCGCAACACGCTACCTAAACGCGACGATAAACAGGAGGATCGCAAAGACGATCAGGCTGGCAAGGGTCCCCGTCTGCCCCAGGGGCGCCCCCGGCTTTCTACCTGGATCTACCTCGCCATCTTCATCGCGTGGACACATTTCACGAGGGTAGTCTCCCAGCGATTCTCCCATCGTACCTCCTTCATGGTACCAGTGATAGCCATCGTCAGTGTACCAGTATGGGTCAGGGTCATTAGGTATTTGAACAATCTTTACCAATTGCGCATTGTACCAATCTTCAGACTCTTGGCGTATTGAGTCTTCCTGTTCAACCGTAACATTCT
>LKGT01001996.1_pt1 | contig 15160 bp, 15 predicted proteins | sample 503861 | NCBI WGS metagenome assembly LKGT01 (sample SAMN04113194, study PRJNA297058) | marine sediment metagenome | biome: marine benthic biome; feature: marine benthic feature; material: marine sediment; isolation source: sediment sample collected at the water-sediment interface from the South......
TCGTGCTTGTGCCAGTGATACTCTCCCTGCAAGATGCCAAGCCGCACGACCGAGCCGTTGACCAGAGTGTCGAAACCCTGCAGGTAACCATGCGATCCGGGACGATGCTCATGTGGGCGGGCAGTCTATGGCATGGCGGGGGTGCCAATATCTCACAAGAGCGCGAACGGCTCGGTTTCTTCATGAGCCACAATGTCGCCTACCTGCGGCCGCAGGAGATTCAGCTGCTCGCCGTGCCTCGTGACGTCGTGCTGCAGCTACCCAAACACCTGCAGCGTCTTCTGGGTTACCACCGCTTCGGCATCGGCGTCGACGGTCGCGACCCGATTGACGTCCTGCAAGATGGAGACGTCATCGATCCCACCGCGAAAGTGGCCTGGTGGCGGGACTGAATCAGAGGCTCCCTAGACATGTTGCTACAGGACAAAGTGGCCATCGTGGTCGGCGGCGGACAAACCCCAGGTGAGACCATCGGCAATGGCCGCGCCACGGCGAKTCAGCACCTTGAAATATCAAGGACTTAGCTACCACCGTGTCCTAATTTTGATGAGTCTTCCGAGGAGAAGAGACCGCTATGAGCAGTATCGAAGAACAAGTTAAGGCCATCGTTGCCGAGCAACTCGGCGTCAAGGAAGACGAGGTGACGAACAGTGCTTCATTCGTCGATGATCTGGGCGCAGATTCGCTCGACACAGTCGAGTTGGTAATGGCACTCGAGGAGGAATTCGAAACTGAGATTCCTGATGAGGATGCCGAAAAGATCACCACGGTCCAGCAGGCTATCGACTTCGTAACTGCGCGCGCCAGCGACAGTTGATTATTGCGGCGCGGCGCCTCAGCGCTGCGCCGACTTTCAAAATAACCCCCTGGCAGTTCTGCCACGTAATACGGATACGCATTGAACGAACGACGCGTCGTCATTACCGGGATGGGCATTATCTCACCGGTAGGCCTTCGGCTGGATGAGGCCTGGCACAACGTCTGCAACGGCGTATCGGGCATAGGTGTTATCGATCACTTCGATACCAGCACCTTACCGACCCGAATTGGCGGTACCGTCAAAAATTTCGATGTTCATAAGTACCTAAAGCCCAAAGACGTCCGCAAGATGGACCCATTCGTTCATTACGGCATAGCGGCATCGGTCGAAGCGATAAAGGATTCCGGTTTCGAGATCACCGAAGAGAATGGTCATACGATTGGTGTCGCAATGGGATCCGGCATAGGCGGCATCAAAACGATCGAAGATAATCACAACAAGATGCTGGCCGGAGGCGCACGAAGGGTGTCGCCGTTTTTTATTCCCGGCAGCATAATCAATATGACGTCCGGATACGTGAGTATCCTGCAGCACATCACCGGCCCGAACATTTCTATTGTTACTGCATGTGCAACGTCGGCGCATTGCATTGGTTTCGCCGGTCGAATGATCGAGCATGGCGATGCCGAAGTCATGCTCGCAGGTGGATCCGAATACGCAACGACACCGCTCGCGATGGGCGGATTCTGTTCGGCGCGTGCCATGTCGACCCGTAACGATGATCCGAAGGCCGCAAGCCGGCCGTATGACATCGATCGCGACGGATTCGTACTCAGTAACGGTGCCGGCTGTGTAGTTTTGGAAGAGTTGGAACACGCCAAAGCCAGAGGCGCAAGAATCTATGCAGAACTAATTGGATTCGGCATGAGCGGCGATGCATATCACATTACATTGCCGCCCGCGGACGGTGAAGGCGCGCGTAAATCGATGCTCGCCGCAATCAAGGATGCCGGCATCGATCCAAGCGACATCGATTACCTGAACGCACATGGCACGTCGACGAAGGCCGGCGATATCGGTGAGTCGGTAGGTATTCGTCGCGCGTTCGGCCACGCAGCCGACAAATTAATGGTCAGTTCCACCAAATCGACGACGGGGCACCTGCTGGGTGCCGCTGGTGTCGCCGAAGGCATATTCTGCGTGCAGGCGATCAATAGTCAGGTCATCCCGCCGACCATCAATCTTGACAACCAGGATCCTGCCTGCGATCTGGACTACGTCCCGAACGAGGCGCGTGACGCGAAAGTAAAGACGGCCATTTCCAATTCGTTCGGATTTGGAGGAACGAACGGAAGCCTGATCTTCCGGGCCTACGAGTGAGTACGACACCACTGCCCGCAGGTGTCGACCTACACTCATTACATCAGCTGGCACCAGAGCGATATCCGTTTCTGCTACAAAGCACTGCTACCAGCTCGACATTGGGCGGCTTCGATGTCCTGTTTGTGACGAACGGTGATGCTCTCATCCTTGAGCAGCCGGGACGATTGTCCGGTCACGGTGCCAATGATCAATCGGAGTTCTTACCGGCCCTCGACGCGTGGTGGCAACAAGAACAAGTGGATTCTACGGGCGACGACTGGCCGTTCACGGGCGGATGGTTTCTGTATCTCGGCTACGAACTTGCCTCTGAAGTCGAACCCAGACTGGAGCTGCAGCCGGATCCGATCATGCCAACTGCATTTGCGGTTCGCTGTCCGGCGGCAATCATTCGTAGTCATMAGGATGGARATTGCTTTYTTATTGCGGAGTCCTCTGGCGGGATCGATTGTGCGGTTGTRCTGGAAGACGTCGCCGCCTCCGAGGCATTGAGCGAATCACAAWYTCTTGACGCAAGCCCAATTATTGAGGAAGAGGATCCATCGTTGTTTCTTGAGGCYGTCGCAACGGCCAAGCAATACATTGCTCGCGGTGAMATCTACCAGGCCAATCTGTCGCGCGGCTGGTCGGCGACCATGGATCAGGATGTTGATGCGAACAAGATTTACAAGGCGCTCCGCACGGCGAATCCGGGTCCATTTGCGGGACTCATCAAGTGGCGCGGCGTTAGCGTGGTTTCGTCATCGCCGGAACGTTTACTGCAGGTGAAAAACGGAATCGCATCGACGCGACCCATTGCGGGAACGCGACCACGTTCAACCGACAAAGCCAAAGATCAACAACTGTTGGAAGAGTTGCTCGCCCATCCGAAGGAGCGTGCCGAGCACGTAATGCTAATTGACCTTGAGCGAAACGACCTCGGCCGCGTGTGCGATCCTGGCACGGTTGAGGTGAACGAAAAGATGGTGGTCGAAAGCTACGCCCACGTGCATCACATTGTTTCCAACGTGCGAGGACAATTGCGCGCCGATATAACACCCGGCGAAGTCATACGTGCGGTTTTTCCGGGTGGCACGATCACAGGATGTCCCAAGGTTCGATGCATGGAAATTATCAGCGAACTCGAGACAGGGCCGCGGGGCGCCTACACCGGTTCGTTTGGTTACCTGAACCGCGACGGATCCCTGGATCTCAATATCCTGATTCGAACCCTGGTTATTCGTGACAACCAAGTCACTTTGCGGGCAGGATCGGGCATCGTTGCCGATTCGGAACCCGAGGCGGAACTGAGTGAGACCAGGGCCAAGGCCAAGGGCCTCATCCGAGCGCTGTCACGATGAGTCTTTGGATCAGCAATGGACAAGCCGTCGACTCGATTCCAGTCGACGATCGGTCCGCGCAGTACGGCGACGGGTTGTTTGAGACCGTTGCTATTCGCGGCGGTAAACCTCGATTCTGGGATCTACACATGGCTCGCCTGCAAATGGGCTGTGAAAAGCTCGGAATTGAACCTCCGTCCGTTGCGGTCGTGAAGGCCGACGCTGATGTTGCCATTCGCTCGCTGGAAAGTGCCGCCGACTTTGCCACGCTCAAGATTATTGTGTCCGCAGGCAGCGGTCCGCGTGGCTACGGGCGTCGGCCAGACGTCCGCCCAGCAATCCGAGTCGGCATATTCCCCGCGCAACCATTGCCGGTCAGCCACTATCAGGAAGGTGTCGAAGTCAGAATGTGTACGACCCGACTGGCAGTCCAGCCGCAACTGGCAGGTGTCAAGTCTCTCAATCGACTTGAGCAGGTGCTGGGTCGTTCCGAATGGGACGATGACGCCGTTTTCGAGGGCTTGATGCTGGACACGGACACCCGGCTTATCTGCGGTACCATGAGCAACGTGTTCATCACTACGCAGGCCGTGCTAATTACTCCAGCGATCACGCGATGCGGCGTCTCCGGAATAATGCGCCAACAGGTCATCGGCTGGCTGGAAGGCGCCGGCGTCACTTGTGACGTGCGTGATTTTGATATTGAAGAATTGGGCATGGCCGACGAAGTATTTCTAAGCAATAGCCAGTTCGGTGTTCTGCCCGTGAGTCGCTGCGGGGAATTTGACTGGTCGGTTGGCCCAATCACGCGGCAGGCCATGGCCCTGGCATCCGATCACGGCGTCACGGAGTGCACTGCATGAGGCTGATGCATTGGATTCTCGGCGCAGTGCTGGTGCTGATCGCCGGTGCAGTGACGCTGGGTGCCGTCCATATGAATCGATTTCTCGATACTCCGGCCGCGAATACCAACGGCGGTGTGGACTTCGAGATTGAATCGGGATCGTCTTTCGGTGGGGTCGCTGCGGAATTGGAAGAGCAGGGCATCATCAGCAGTTCGACGTTGCTGCGCCTGTACGCACGCTGGACCGATCAGGCCGGCGCCATCCAGGCGGGCGAATACTATATCGAGGCGGGAACAACTCCCAGGAAATTGCTCAGACAGTTTACAAGTGGCGCTGTTCGCTTGTACTCGTTCACGATTATCGAAGGCTGGAATCGTTGGGATATTTTGCAGGCGTTGCACGATCATCCGCGACTTGTCGCGACGATGACTGATGAAGACTGGCCGGCGCTGCTTGAAAAACTTGGCGCCGAGACGAGCCACCCGGAAGGCCTGTTCCTTCCTGAGACTTATCACTTTCCAGGCAATACCAGCGATCGGGAATTGCTGCAGCAGGCCTATGAGCACATGCAAGACACGCTGGCCGAGGAATGGGCGGAAAGAAGCGAATCTTCCGTGGCGGAATCGCCCTATGAAGCCCTGATTCTCGCCTCGATCATTGAAAAGGAAACCGCGCGTGCGGACGAACGTCCTCGCATTGCCGGAGTTTTCACACGACGACTACAAAAGCGCATGCGGCTGCAAACTGATCCGACCGTTATTTATGGCATTGGTCCGGGTTTCAATGGAAATCTGACGAGAAAAGATCTGCGAAGGGATACGCCTTACAACACCTATACACGACACGGATTACCGCCTACACCGATCGCCATGCCTGGACGTGCCGCAATAAACGCCGCCGTTCAACCTGCCGCTGGCGAGGAACTCTATTTTGTTGCCACAGGCCTCGGTGACGGCAGTCACCAGTTCTCGGCAACGAAGGCAGAACACGATGCCGCCGTGGCCGACTACCTGCGGCGACTAAGAAGCCAGCGCAATAAGGGTCGATGACATGGAAACCGGTAAATTCATAACCGTCGAAGGCATTGAAGGTGTTGGCAAATCCACCAACGTAGTGTTCCTGCGGGAAGCGATCGAAAAACGCGGTATCGAGGTTTTGACCACGCGCGAACCCGGCGGCACACCGATGGCAGAGCGCATTCGTGAAATGCTCATTGAGCACGGCGATGAACCGGTACCCGATATCACGGAATTGTTGCTGATGTTTGCGTCAAGGTCCTTGCACGTGAACAACGTCATTCAGCCGGCACTGGCCGCAGGAACATGGGTTATCTGCGACCGATTCACCGATGCCAGCCGCGCATACCAGGGCGGAGGTCGCGGATTTCCACAAAAGGATATCAATCGGCTTGCGGAATGGGTGCACGGTGATCTTCGCCCAGATCTTACGATTTTGCTGGACGCGCCCGTTGCGACCGGTATGCATCGCGCAGGACGGCGCGGGAGCCCGGATCGCATTGAAATTGAGCGAGCCGACTTCTTCGAAAGAGTGCGAGAATGTTATTTGTCGCTCGCAGAGGCCGAGCCGGAGCGATTCGTCGTCGTTGATGCGAGCGTCGACATGGACACCGTACGTGCGTCAATTTCATCCATTGTCGATCGTATAATTTAGTTTAATTAACTACGGTATAGTATTGTTATAAATGGATATTAGTTGGCTTTCAGGGTTCGCGCAGAGTTGGCATGACCGTATCCGGCAAGGGCGACTGCCGCACGCGGTCTTGTTGACGGGTCCGCCCGGGGTTGGTAAACGCGCCGCAGCCAGCTGGATGGCTGCCCGGCATCTCGAAATCGAGTCCGTCGCAGCGTGCCCACAGTACCCTGTGGTGGCCATCGAGCACGCCGACCTGCGCTGGATCGCGCCACCCGAAGACAAGCAGGCCATTGGAATTGATCAGATTCGGGCGCTGGTGGCCGAATTCAGCCTTACCAGCTATCAGGGTGGCGGCAAGGTCGCCGTTATTGAGCCTGCCAACGCAATGACGACCAACGCCGCTAATAGCCTGCTAAAGACATTGGAGGAGCCGCCCGGGGACGCCTTGTTGATCCTGATTGCTGATCGCAAGGGGAGGCTGCCCGCAACGATATTCAGTCGCTGCCAACGCGTCGAATTGTCATTGCCGAGCGAGACCGAGGCACTGGCATGGCTGGACCGATTACGGCCCGCAGCGGGCTGGTCCGAAGCCCTCAGCTTGTCCGGCAATGCCCCGCTTGCAGCGCTGGCTAGCATTGAACGACTCGACACCCATGCGTCGATGAGCCGCGATTTTGCGGCCGTCGGGTCCGGCAGAGGGTCGGCGCTGGAGGTCGCGTCGCGTTGGACCGGTCTGGATACCGATTTTGTCCTGGATTGGCTGGCACGCCAGGTCCAGATCATGGTCTTCAAGGCATCTGGAGCAGCAAAAAAAGGCTCTGCACTGGCAATTGATGAATCTGTGCTCAAGCGCATGGACAGGCGAAATCTGTTCTGCTATTTAGACATAATCAACCGGCTACGAGGTCAGCCAGGTGGGTCCTACAACGTCCAGTTGACGCTGGAGGGGCTGTTAATCGACCTTTCGGAAGGTCTTGAGAACTGCGGTCAGAGCGCGCCGGGTGGCGGGCTGCCGGAATTGATGGTGAAGAGGTAATTTCATGAGTAAGCCAGGACTATTGACGCTGACGATCAAGGACAAGAGTGCGTTGTACCTGGCTTACATGCCGTACGTCATCAATGGCGGGCTATTCATCCCGACCAACAGTTCTTATCGCCTCGGAGATGAGGTCTTCATGTTACTCAATCTCATGGGCGAAGATGAAAAGATCCCCGTCGCAGGAACCGTTATCTGGTTGACGCCAAAAGGTGCACAAGGAAAACGTACGACAGGAATCGGCGTGCAGTTCAGTGATCAGGATCAGGGTAATACGCAGAAGAAGATCGARAATTATCTCGCCGGTGCGCTAGGTGGAGACAAGCAAACYCATACCATGTAATTGGGAATTACCCGMGRTCTYKGTTGATMCCRTCWTTYAGMACGTAGGCTTGATAGCCACGCTCACTCAAWATGTAGGCGCCGGCTGAACTGCGGCGACCCGTATCGCARCAAACCACGTAATYGCAGTCCTGCTCGAGTGTGCTGATTTTCAGGCGAATGAAATACAGCGGAATATTWAKCGCATTGTCGAKATGATRATTTTCGAATTCGCTCGGCARCCKCACATCCAGCCAYTTGCCACCYTCCTGGACRATCTTTTCASCCTGWTCRAATGAAACCCAGTCCAGCATGGGTTCATTCAGGAGCTTCTTGAAATCCTCCTTGCCMAGGCGCATGACGGAMCCCTCYGWGGTCATCGTCACYGTCGCATTGCGTTTYGCATCGGAAATGAGCGCTTCCTCRCCGAACGTATCTCCGACATTGAGTTCCGCCAGCTTGATGCCGTCTTTTGACAGCGGCGTCTCGCGCGTGACAATGCCGCTACCCCGGGTCAACACGTAAAAATAGTCGCCCTCGGTACCTTGCTTCAGAATGACATCGCCGGAACGGTAGTTGATCTGTTGCATGCGCATGAATATCGCCTGGATATTCGCGGGCGGTATCTTGTGAAATGCTTTTGTTTGCAGCAGCATCGTCATCCAGTCGTCGCCAACATCGGTGGATGTGCTGTGCAGGTCGGATACTTCGTAGGTGCCAGTCTGGTCCCAGGTCAGCATGACATCGAGCAGATCGGCATCAATGGAGATGAACTGAACCCTGTCGCGTGCGCGAGCTGAAACCCGGCGCGGAAACACCGGGGCGACGGGGTTGCGCGCCTTGTCAGTGCCGCCTTCGATCGTACCGACAACTTTGCCCTGGTCCAATAATTCAAGAATGCCGGATGAGACATAGAACGTCCGTTTCTCGGTGTCGCCTTCTTTGAACAGTACCTGTCCCGGAGACAACTCGCGCAATTGAACTTTGCGGGCGAGCGCCGCAAGATTATCGCGCTTCAGACCATCCAGGGGCGAAAAGCCCTTGAGCAGGTCTGTATTGATCTCCTCACCCGTCATTCTTCATCCTGTTGAATCACAGCCAAACACGGCTCCTATGCCGGCCGTATTCTACCTTTAATTCAATGACTTCCGATACCGCGACGCACCCGCAGCGTGAAGCGGCGCACAGTTTCCCATAGTTTTCACGCCGAGCCACGAATTACAGGCCTGACCAGCCCGGATGAGGTGCGAACCGCGTGCCGTGGGCCACTGCGAGCTCCTCGAGCCTTGCCACAACCGACTTGGTACCACGCTCGCGGGCATAGTTAATCGGGCCACCGCGAAAAGGCGCAAATCCTGTTCCAAAAATAACGCCCGCGTCGAGTAAATCGGCGTCGGTCACAACTCGATCAGAAAGACAGGCAACTGCCTCGTTGACCATCGACAGAATAAGGCGATCCTCCGCGTCGGCCGGTGGCGCTGCGCCATTGTTTTCCGGTTTCTTTGCCTTGCCGTCCTCCCACCGATAAAAGCCCTGACCGGATTTCCGTCCCAACTGTCCGGCGTTGACCATGGCAGACAAAGCTTCCGCAACCGGGCCTTCCATCTCCGTGCCGAGCACCTTCGAAACGTGCATGACAACATCGAGTCCGACGCTGTCGACGAGTTCAATCGGCCCCATGGGCATGCCGAAGTCGACAGCGATGTTATCGATATTTGCCAGCCCGACACCTGCCTCGACGAGATGCATCGCCTCGGTCATGTACGGCGCGAGTATTCGATTGACGACAAATCCAGGCGAACTCGCGCATTCCAGTGGAAATTTTCCTATTTGTTTGACAAAGGCCAAACCCAGATCGAGCACCTCCTGCGCAGTATCGGCGCAACGCACAACTTCCACGAGCGGTAGCTGCGCGACGGGATTGAAAAAGTGCAGTCCTACGAATCGATCCGGGTCCTTGAGATCTGTCCGCAATTCCTCCAGAGGAATACTGGACGTGTTGGTCGCCAGCACGGCACCCGGTTTCATGCTTTGTTCTAGCGTGGCATATAAACTCTTTTTTGCCTCAGCGTTTTCGTATATCGCTTCTATGATCAGGTCGGCGCTCGCAACACCGTTGCCGTCCACGTCCGCCCGCAGCCGCGCTACTGTCGCTGCACGATCGCTCTCATCACGAACACGTTTGGCGTATAGCGCATGTGCGCGTTTGATTGCAGGATCGATAAATTCCTCGCCTCGATCCTGCAACGTGACATTCAGGCCGCGCAATGCGCACCAGGCAGCAATATCGCCGCCCATTACACCAGCGCCGACCACATGAACGTTTTCAATCTTCGTGGCAGGCTTGTTACCTTGGCTCTTGAGTTTGTTCTGCAGGAAATAGACGCGGACGAGATTCCGCGACGTATCCGAACACATCAATTTCGAAAACGAATCCGCCTCCGCCTTGTACCCGGTTCGCGGCGACGCACCGTGGCGTGCCCAAAGGTCGATCATTGCGTACGGAGCAGGGTAGTGCGCCTTGCGGGCTTTCGACGCTACCTGCTTGACCAGCATCGGTTTGATGAAAGGTCGAACGATGCCGAGATTCATAATTCGTTCCACCAGCGGTGGTCGGTGTTTGGGCTTGTTCGAGTCGATCAACTCGCGGCAGGCCTGGCGCCAGTTATCCTCTGCGGCAATGCGATCGATGAGCCCGATGCGACGACCCTTGTCGACCGTGATCGGTTTGCCGGTCAGCATGAGTTGCATGCCGGGGCGAACACCGCAGATTTGAACAGCCCGCACCGTTCCGCCGAACCCGGGATGCAGGCCGAGCTGTACCTCCGGCAAGCCAAGTACCGGTTTCTTGTTTGCCAGTGCCAGCCGGTAATCAAAGGACATCGCCAGTTCCAATCCTCCGCCGAGCGCAAAACCGTTAATGGCAGCGACCGTCGGACACCCGAGTGCCTCAATACGATCAAACAGCTGCTGACCCAGACGAGTGACCTTGTACGCCTGTTCGGGCGTCTTAATCGACGTAAACTCGCTGATATCCGCACCCATGATGAAGCCGTTCTGTTTACCCGAAAACAATACAAGTCCTCTGGGCGGTACTTTCTCCAACGGTCGTAACAGCGCGTCCAGCTCCATCATGACTTCGTTAGACAAGACATTCACTTTGCCGTCGGCTTTGTCAATACGGACCCAGACAATGCCCTCATCGTCAGTATCAGTGGTCCAGTGTTTCGTTGTCATTCCCGTTTCTCGTTACGCGATTTCAAAATCACATACCAGGGGATAATGATCCGAAAATTTGACTTGCGGCACCTCGAATGCCGTTACCTCTATTCCTTGCTGGTAAAGAATAAAATCGAGTTCTTTCCGTGGCGACCGGCTCGGATAAGTCGGAATGCTGTCAGAATTCGCCGATGTCAGTCCTGCTGCCTTCGTGAACAGGTATATCTCGTCCTCACCCCAAAATGTATTGAAATCCCCCGCGACAATCACGGGTTTGTCGGTTTCACTGATCAGGTCGTATAGCCTGCGAAGCTGCAAATGCCGATGCCGGTACTTGAGCGACAAGTGCACCAGGTAGATCGCAAAGTCCTGCATTTCCAGTTCGATTATCAGGCGCTTGATACCCGTGTCCAGATAATGAAATTTCTCGCCATGCACACGTGACGCCGCCAGGAAGGCGTTGCCCTGCTTGCGCACGATCGGCAGCATCTTGTTCAGGGATTTGGAACCATACTTGGTTTGGTAAGAAGTATTCATGCCAAGATCAGCGCCAATTTTCTCAGCCTGGTTAACCCTGCGACTTCGAATTGAGCCTGTATCCACCTCGATCAATCCCACGATATCGGGATCCACAGACTTGATGAATTGCGTAATTTCAGGGAGCACGGACTTGTTGCCCAGCACGTAACCTGCGCCCGGCAGGGGCATGTGCATGCTCGCGCCGCCGCCGACGGCGTAGCGAATGTTGTACAGGAGGAGGCGCATCTGTGGGTTACGATACCGAAACCCCACAGGCATGGGAACCGTTGAATCGATCATTGACGAGATAGGGCGATAAGGCGGCGAATTAGATAAGATGGTGGCCGACACACTGACGAGGAGCTGCCAGTGTCCGAAAACAATCCAATACGCGTWTTTGTGACGCACACTTTCGAAGAAGGTGATGATTAYTTACGGGTTTTCGAATTTCTYGAAAGYGACGATCGTTTCTATTATCTCAAYGTCAGCAARCCCGAAAATATGCCGTCGGACGGYACTCCCGAGGCCACCAAGGAMGAACTTATTGCGCARATAAAGGCCTCCGAGGCTGTAATTGTCCTGCCGTAYGCGTTTGAGAAGAATCCGGAGCTGGTTACTTTCATGATGGACGTCGCCGATGCCAACAATATCGGCATGATTGTGATTCGCCCTTTTGGCGGAATTTTAGAGACGCCGCCGAAAGTCATTGAACGAGCCGGAAAACCCATTGACTGGAAAGCGCGTGAAATGGTTGACGCGATTCGACTCACGGCACGAGGCCAGGACACGCAACGCTGGGAAGTAGTCGACTTTCCAGGCTTCGGGCCTGATGGAGAAATCTAGAATTCATGGGGATTTCGGCTGGGATTAGGGTGATTTAGCGGATGAGACCGGTTGTTATTGCCCATCGCGGTGCTTCGGGCTACGTCCCTGAGCACACACGAGCCGCCAAAGCGATGGCCCATTCGATGGGCGCTGATTTCCTCGAACAGGATGTGGTTGCAACGCGCGACGATCAACTCATTGTGCTGCACGACGTCCATATCGACAGGGTGACTGATGTCGCGCTTCGTTTTCCGAACCGCCACCGCGACGACGGCCGCTACTACGCGCGCGACTTCGATCTCGACGAGATTCGTAAGCTGACCGCCTGGGAGCGCATGAATGCCGATGGAAGCGCCGTCTATCCCGACCGATTTCCGGCGCAGACAGGGTTTAATGTAATACATACTTTTGCCGAGGAAATTCAGCTGATCAACCGACTGAACCGGGCGACGGGCCGGCACGCTGGCATCTATCCGGAGATCAAGCGTCCGGCCTGGCACAAGCAGAACGGTGTCGACATCTCGCCAATATTGCTTGAGCAGATCCGCCAGTTCGATGGGTCGAAGGACACAAGCCTGGTCTATGTGCAGTGCTTTGACGATGTGGAAGTAGAGCGGCTAAAACTGGAACTGCAATGCCCGTGGCCACTCGTGCAACTTATTGGCAAGAATAGTTGGGGGGAGGCTCGAACGGACTACGATTTTCTCAGGTCACGACCCGGACTCGAAAAGATCGCGGTCATTGCAGATGGCATCGGACCACATATTTCCCACCTGTACGACATCGTTGACGGTCAACCGCAACCAACCGACCTGATCAGTGACGCCCATGAGTTGGACCTTGTGGTACATCCGTTTACGTTTCGCGCAGACGATCTTCCGCCTGGATTTGCGACATTTGAGGCTTTGGTTCGTTATTTTGTGACCGAGATTGACGTTGACGGGCTGTTCACGGATWTCACCGACAGGGTCGTCGRKMKGCGGCAACGGACAATTGGGGAGTGGGGCGTTGGGGCTGAAGTTATAAAAGCCCGCAAAGATGCCTAAGTGATTAACCGTGGTCAGCGAATTCGGTGCCGAGTTCTCCCGTTGGGTCACGTAATCGGTGTTGAGCGTCAACATCCAGTCGTCGTTGGGTTCCCATTGCAGGACCAGCCGCGCCGACTGGGCATCCCGATCGCCATAGTCGACTCCGGTGGCCTGATTAATTACGTAGCCGTCTTGCTGACGGGTGGCCACCGTAAATTTGCCCTTGAAGGTATCGGACATCGGAAAATCAACATTCAAGGTTGCATCTGTCCGACTATCGGTGCCAACAACCAGGTCCACGTAGCCGCCGAATTCATCGGCCGGCTGCTTGGTCACAACATTGATTGCACCGCCGATGGTATTCCGTCCGAACAGGGTGCCCTGTGGCCCCCTCAGCACTTCAACGCGCTCAATGTCGAGAAACTCGATCGCGCTCGATATGGAACGTGCGTAGTAGACGCCGTCGACATAGATGCCGACGCCGGGCTCTGTCGTGCCGGTAAAATCGAGCTGACCGACACCGCGGATAAATACCATGACGCTGTTGGTCTGCCCGGATGACGGCGACACCGTGTGAAAAACCAGGTTCGGTGTGACTTCATCGATGCGATTGATATTCGAAATATCCCTGCGCGCCAGATCATCGGCGGTCAACGCGGTAATCGACATCGGCGTGTACTGCAGGTTCTCCTCACGTTTGCGCGCGGTGACGACGATTTCTTCGAGGCCTGCCTGCTCCTCCTGCGCCGCTGCGCGCGGTGCTGTCAGTCCGCCCGTTGCAACGACCGCGCAGGTGGCGCCAACGACCAATAGACGATGAACTGCAAAACTCTTATTAGACATRATATTCCCCCTCGACAGKTRYCAGSGCGCCCCGGGAYCGGGCGCGTTGTGCCCTCCGGNTGSTTGNTTCTYRATTYGCCACTGATGCTGAAACTGTACTGACCAGTTTACAWCGACCCCTTCGGTGGYGCTACTCCATAAGCCGCGTCGGCCAGGATATTTCTTCCGTTACAGTCATAAATGAAAGTTGCGGGAGCTGGGCGGAGCCAAAACCTGGAGATAGCTTGCTATTATCCTCGTCGTGACCGTCGCAGAATTTCTTCTTAGTCGCCTCAAGGGTCTCGGAGTCGATCACCTGTTCGGCATCCCGGGAGACTATATTTTGCCGTTCTTTGAGGCGATGGTCGTTAGCGATGTCGAGCACGTCGCGACCTGTAACGAGCTGAATGCGGGTTACGCGGCGGATGGCTACGCCCGATTGCGGGGTCTGGGCGCCGTTGCTGTGACGTACGGACCCGGCGCGTTCAGTCTGGTCAATGCGACCGCCGGCGCCTACGCCGAACGCGTCCCGATGGTGGTGATATCCGGAGGGCCACCCAGCGAAGCGTACCGGAGCCGGCCTCATTTGCACCATGTCTTACCGGATCGCTACGACGCCTCCCTGCGGATCTTCGAGCAGATCACCGTGGCTGCGAAGGTCCTGGCTGACGCGGCGGGGGCTGCAAAGGATATCGATGAGTTGCTGCAACGCTGCCTGAGCGAGCGCCGGCCAGTCTATTTGGAAATTGCACAGGATGTGCAGCGCCAGGCCGTCGCGCGGGCGACCGATCAAGCTCTCGAACCCGTCAGGAGCGGGGATCCTGCTGCCACGGCGGCAGCGGTTGAATCGCTGGTCAGCAACATGCAAGCCGCCCGCAGTTGTGTGCTGTTAGTCGGCCACGAGATAAATACTCCGGACCTGCGCATTGCAGTACAGTCCCTGGTGGACAAGACCGGCGTGCCAGTTGCTTCGGTGTTTACCGGAAAACCAGACTTTCTCGAACATCACCCGCGATGTATCGGCATCTACCACGGTCTCGGCAGCCCACAACCGGTGCGCGAGTTTGTCGAAGGGGCCGACGCGGTGGTCTGGTTCGGGGCGGTGGCGTCCGACTTCAATATGGGTGGCTCCTCGGCGAATCTAGCAGATGATCAGACCATGCATGTGTTCGATGGGCAGGTAAAAACGTCCGACGGGACATTTACCGGTGTGCCGGTCGCCGATGTCATAGAACGCTTGCTCGCCATCCTGCCGAAAGGATATTGGGCCGATCTTGATATCCCGCTGCAAGAGTTTGCACATACCGTACATCGACCCTTCGAGCCCGTCGCGGATGTTCCGATATCGAACAAACGCTTTTATGATCGTATCGCGCATTTCCTTGCGCCGGGCGATGTTGTATTGGCCGATGCCGGCCCGTCCATCAGTATGG
>LKGT01011075.1_pt2 | contig 15118 bp, 10 predicted proteins | sample 503861 | NCBI WGS metagenome assembly LKGT01 (sample SAMN04113194, study PRJNA297058) | marine sediment metagenome | biome: marine benthic biome; feature: marine benthic feature; material: marine sediment; isolation source: sediment sample collected at the water-sediment interface from the South......
CSWNATGSMNTNTTCWGSDKGCGGCATGGACACTCTCGGTCAAYGTCMYRGATCTAGCCTGGAGCKCAYKGCWKTGTCACTTGCGGTGGTAGTTGATGGCATAGCGAAACTACGCCGCYGCTTCCATGCCCAAGATYTCGCGRAACARATCCAMCTGYCCCTGRGTCGTTTGCGACCAGTCGAAACCTTCGGCGTAGRCCCGTGTCTCGGCACGGRCGGGAGGGTYCTGGAGAAGCGTTTTGAYCGAATYAGCGATCGTCTGMGGGTTYCGATCCGTTAACAGGAGACCCGCAGCCGGGGATCGAAYGACCTCTGGAATGCCTCCAACGGAAGAYGMCAGCGYAGGTGTCCCACATGCCATTGCTTCAAGCAACACGTTTGGCCAGCCCTCGCGCTCCGAAGCCAACACGAGAACATCTGCCGCGTTGTAGACCTCGCACATTCGCTCGTGGGGCATCGTTCCAAGAAACCGAACGCGATCATTCACTTCCAGATCCTGGGCGAGCTGCTCGAGGGCAGCTCTATTGGGGCCGTTACCTACGATCAGGAGCGTTATTTCGGGGAGCACAGGTAACGCCTTGATCACAACATCATGCCCCTTTAATGGAACCAAATTGCCAACGGACAACAGCGTCGGCCCCTGAATGCCCAACTGTTCGCGAGCGCTGTCACGGTCTACGGGCCTAAACACCGACAGATCCACGCCGTTTCGAAGAGCCTGAATCCTTTCCGGCTCGACGCCTAGGTTCGCCAACTCGCGCTTCAAGGCCTCGCAGACGGTCACCAGGCCGCCTGCATTGTTGGCTGCCCAGCGGATCATCTGACGGGGGAGGGTGTACCGGGGAATGAGATTGATATCGGTTCCGCGGGCGGTAACGACCACGGGCTTCTTGAAATATCTTCCCAAAAGCACCGCAGCGACTCCGTCGGGATAGAAGTAATGCGCATCGATCAGATCGAAATCGAAGCCCGCGGCAATGACGCGCCGTATCGTGCCCTTGGTCGCCTGATAGAGGAGCAGCGGAGCCAAGGTCATGCCGATCTTTGGGACGACGGGATAGCGTGGATGGAGCACATCAATGCCGTTTCTGGTCTCCTTGCGGGGCACCCGGGCGAAATCCGCATAGCGCCCAAAGGCTTGGCTGTGCAGCGGAAACCAAGGAACCGGCGCGATGACGCGGGCGTCGACCTGCCCGCTGGCGACCAAGTGCCGCAACCGGTTCTCGACGAAGATGCCGTGATGTTCCTGGATCGAGTTGGGGTAAAGGGTCGTGWAGGTGAGAACCTTTATRGYGGCRGGAGCTGTCATCSTRTYASCACCTCAGCCATCAYTGMCYGTRAATGTGCCTYSTGCCYKWCGAMCGGCTGATGCCGTGCTAGGRCCGCGCGGGCTTGTCTCGTTCATGCWTGAGGYGAGAAGCTYYCTATAGGCTTCCACCATGCGGTCTTGAGRGTAGTGCTCYYGCACATGRGYTCGGTTTCGAGCGCCGATTCGAGCCCGGATCTCGGCATCGCCTAGAACCTGTTCAAGGGTCGTAACAARTGCCTCTATGTCGCCCTTTGGTGTTACGAATGGCCGATTGTCCGGGGACAACATGAGCTTCACATCCCCGAYATCTACCGCGACAACCATTTTGCCAGCGGCCATCGCTTGAAGGACGCTAWTCGGCATTTGTTCCGTTCTCGATGTCAAAGCAAACACATCCAACAAAGCCAATTCTCTCTCCACGGACTCGATGTGACCGGTGAATGTSACCTTATYGGAGATACCCAAAGCCTGCGCGCGTTGTCTCAGAGCGGGCTCCTCCGAGCCCTTTCCGATGATCACGAGCCTGAGATYAAATCGCGTCGTCACTGCCGCAAWTGCATCGAGCAGGAACGCCAAGTTCTTTTCCGGGCGAAGCGGTCCAACCGCGCCGATGACGACTGTKTCCGGTGACTGGGAAAATTCTAAGCGATCTGCAGGATCTGGTGAGGCATCGAACCTTGTCCAGTCGACCCCATTGGGAATGAGAGTCACCTTTTCGGAAGGTAGCTTCCAGTCTTGCGTTGCTATTCGGACGAGCGTCTSAGATGGAACGACGACCCTCCACGAGCGCGCCAATGCGATTCTGCGAAAGAGCACGCGCCTAAGGAGYTGGTGATCCGCTTCCTCCAATCCAAATCCGCTCTCCAGATGAATATGCCGACTGATCGGGGAGACCGTGTTCGCAAAAGCCCATTCTATGGCGCCCCAGTTGTAGGTCAGGAGCAAGTCCGGCCGAAGCCTATGGAGGGTCGCGCGGATCCCGCCCAAATCTCTTATCAGGCCTCGTTGCYCGGTTGGGGGCGGCAGGAACGTTACCGGTACCTCAGCGGACAGGCGGTCCTTGCAAGSATAGTYGCCRTCGAGCGCCAGGATGGTATGGCGAAAGGCGTCTCCCAGATGGTTGATCACKTCCGTCATGCGGACYTGAACACCGCCRACGCCAAAGGTTGGGAATACGTGAAGGAWGAGARTCGGAYCGATTGCCGGCGAGGGGCAGCCCCGTTYGGCCTCAWGCTTTATCCTGKCRGCGCCCATSCTATKGCAATCTTAGCACACCCYAATTACGTGTGGCGCCGACCARGCAATCCTCGAAACTCGGCACAAACAGGTCTACCGGACACCKTTCGGCCAAAYGACCACCCTGACGGTCTGCAGTATGATCAGGAAATCCAGGAAAAATCCACAATGGGTTAGATAATAGAGATCGTATTCAAGCTTTCGTTTCGCGTCGTCGRTGGATGCCGCGTAGTGATGGCAGAGTTGGGCCCAGCCGGTCAGGCCTGGCTTGAGMGCGTGMCGRTGRTCGTAAWAKGGGAYYTCCYSRGCGAGCTGCTTGACGAAATGCGGCCGTTCGGGTCGCGGTCCCACGAAGCTCATGTTYCCCTTGAGGATGTTGAGVAGCTGGGGGATTTCGTCGGCCCGAGTCCGCCTGAGAAGGGATCCGACTGCCGTGATCCGACTGTCATTCTGGCTGGCCCATCTTGGAATACCGTCCTGTTCGGCATCGGCGACCATGGTCCGGAACTTGAGTAGCGTGAATGGTTCTCCATTGAGACCCACCCGCGTCTGCCGAAGCAGGACCGGTCCCGGACTGGTGAGACGGATGGCGATYGCCGAAAGGATGATGAGGGGCAGGGTCATGATCAACAGCGCGAGGCTGACCGTTACGTCAACAACGCGCTTGAATATCCGGTAGGAGCTGTTGCCTCGAAAACCGTTYGAAAATACGAACCAGGACGGATTGATCATATCGAGGTCCAGCCGGCCGGTCTCGCATGAAAAAAACGYCATGTAATCGACAACGCTCACGCCTCTTAGCTTGCAATCGCTCAAGGCATCGTTGGGCAATCCYTGTCGGCGGTCCWCGAGCGCGACGACGATTTCATCGATGTTTTCCTTGAYTGYGAAATCTAGAAGCGAGTTGACTCTGGGAATGACCCTRGDCGCTGGAACCTTAGGCGCCACACCACCATAGTCGATGTATCCAACGCAGTTGAAGCCAGTGACCTTGCTGCTCTGCAACAGCGTCTCGATCTGAGCTGCTTGCTCGCCGACGCCGAYAACCACGATATGGCGTTTGAGGACGTCGAGATCTATGGYGTGGATGGCAATCCGGCGGATCAATAAGATCRAAACGAAAGCCACCAGCATGGCGGAGATGATGATGCTCCGCCAAATGBTCAGGTAGGGAAGCGAGTAGAACAGGATCGTCAARATCCCCAGCGCAATCACGAACGCAATGAAAATYYGAATGGARGTTTCGACGTACTTGCGGATGTTTTCASGGTCGTAGGCGCCAAGAGCAAAGACGGTGGTTTGCAGAACGACGGCATAGAAGAGCGCGCTTGGTAGAGCATCGACGATCTCTTCTAGCTTCCAGCCGAATTCCACCCAGCTGAAATACAGGCCGGCGTAGAACGACAGGAGGATGGCCCCGAACTCGGCTACGGCCAGTACCAAGAGCCATTTGGACAGATGGGTTCGGGRCAGCCTAAACATCTTGCCGCCGTCCCTGCKGAGGCAGACGCCGAGGKTGCTCGCAACYCCGAGCCCGGTGCAATGACTCGAGCTGAAGATYTGTGACAGAAAGCGTCAACGCAGGCGCACCCTGCGGACGCACACGTYCCMCCCTGTTYCCCATCGTCCGYGCTACCTCCCTGAYATTTCGCAGCGGATGATGRGNKTCCAGTCCGCTACGCGRTCGGCCCACTRGCCGTTTATTRTKTTGTTAATATTRCCMAGAAATYCATCTGGATGCAANCNATAAYAAATTAACCATACTCATATATAGGCCTGATCTGCGAAGGTRTTCACACCNNAAAAAATCCGGCAAKACATATAGTATGGCAGCAGACAGYGTTGGATAATGGCACTAGATTKTGGAGATATTGTTATTATCCACTTTGTATACTAATTGAATAGTATTATTATAACGAAAATTATTTAAATGCGTAGTTGATTAGATTTTGAAATCACTTCCCGAAATTCGTTTGATCGGCTGTCTTGCAATGAACCTGGCGGAGAAATGACTCGAACATGACCAAGGCCCAGATGACCGCGCTGTGATCTCGCAAACCCGCTTGGTGTTGATCCACCAGTCCYGCGATAGATGKCATGTCAAAATACCCGCTRTCTGCAAGCACATCGCCACTCAGCGAGCTTTTCACGCGCTCGCGCAGGGGGCCGCGGAACCAGGCGGTAAGGGGCACCGCGAAACCCATCTTCTTGCGGTAGAGAACGYTGCTTGGGAGATRGGYYTCCATGGCCTTCTTGAGCACATATTTTCCCTCTCGGCCGTTGAGCCTCAGCTTCGCSGGTAKGCGGGCCGCCCATTCSACRAAGTGATGGTCCNAGAAKNGGKACRCGCACYTCGAGCGAGTTKGCCATGCTCGCGCGGTCGACCTTGGTCAGGATATCGCCGGGCAGGTAGGTCTTYAGATCGRCATACTGCACCCGGCTCAGATGATCCTCGACGGGGGCGTTCTCCATATATYTTTTRAGCACCTCGCCAGCGTGATAGCCCTGCAAGTGCCGACGCATGCTTGAGGAGTACAGCTTCTGGCGCAAGTCGTCCGCCACCATGGAAACGCTGTGGAAGTACCCCCCCAGGGAATCGCGCGCCAGGGCCTGGAAGGTGGACTTGGCGCGAAATGGTTGGGGCGCCCAGTCCATCTTGGGATAGASGYTGCCGAGAARSCCGAARAGRGGRCCGCGGATGCYCTGCGGMASCCGGGCGCGGACCTGCTCCTCGTAGTGATGCCAGMGATGTCGGCGGTATCCGGCMARSAYYTCGTCRCCACCRTCGCCCGASAGGGCGACCGTCACATGCTCTCGGGTYACCGAYGASAGGCGAAATGTCGGRATGGCMGAGCTGTCCGCGAAGGGCTCGTCATAGATRCCTGCCAAGCGGTCGACCAGGTCGAAYTCGTTCGCATYSACYTTRCGGAGGTGGTGCCGGGTCTTGTGCGCYTTYGCCACYTCGGCAGCAWAGTGGGTCTCGTCRTAATYCGCTTGGTCAAATCCGATCGAAAARCTCTCAACYGGGTTTGAGGAGAGACCTGCCATCATGGCYACKACCGAGCTTGAATCCACGCCTCCAGACAGAAAGGCGCCGAGCGGCACGTCAGCGATCATACGAATGYCGACGGCCTCGCGCAGAWGCTCGACCAGYTCCTCRCAGGCCYGGGCCTCCGTGAGGCCCTCRCGYGYYTCAAACGACARRTCCCAGTAAGAGCGGGGCGWTGGGARYGGCTCGTTTCGCCTGAAGGTCAAATRATGKGCCGGGGCCAGTTTGGCCACGTCACGGTATATGGTCTTSGGATCGGGKACGTAGCCGTAGGCGAAATAGTCCTCAACGGCTCGGGGGTCGATGTTCCGAGGGAGATCCGGGTGCTGCAGCAAGGCCTTCAGTTCCGAGCCGAAAAGTACGGTTCCATCGGCTAGAACCGAGTAGTAGAGGGGCTTGATCCCGAGACGATCGCGGGCCAGGAACAGGGTCTCCTGGTTCTGATCCCAAAGCGCGAAGGCGAACATGCCGCGGAAACGCTTAACGCAGTCCGCGCCCCATTCCTCCCAGGCGTGGACGATAACCTCCGTGTCGCAGCTTGTGCGAAAGCGATGTCCCGCCTCGCGAAGTTCCTTGATGAGCTCTTGGAAATTGTAGATCTCTCCGTTGTAGACGACGGCCACCGAGCCGTCCTCGTTGAACATCGGCTGGTGGCCGCCGGAGAGGTCTATGATGGAGAGGCGCCGGTGGCCCAGTCCAATGCCTGGCTCGGTATGGTAACCGCAATCGTCCGGGCCACGGTGCGCGAGGGAATCGTTCATGCGCGCGAGAAGCGCCATGTCGATCTCGCGCTTGTCTCGACTGTGAAAGATGCCGGTAAAGCCGCACATCGCGCGTCAGTCCCGCAACGGGTCAACGCGGCCCGCTTGCGTAGAGGTTGAGCGAGCCGCGGTGGTCAAGGCCGTGAGCCTCTCGAGAAATCGACTCAACGACTCGAGGTGATCGAGAAAGCTATGCAGGGTCGCCGCCGACTGGGCCGGTGTCCCGGAAACCGTGGTGGAAATGGCGATGGCGGCCGCTGCCTCGGAGTTGCCGAGCAGTCCGGCCTTGACCTGCCGAAGCTTGGCGATGATGGGGCTCGCGGTGAAGGTCCCGTCCACCCAATACCAATACCAAACGATTCGGCCTGCCTTCGCAGATACCAGCCGGGCGGAACCCAGCTCGAGAGGTTGGTTGTCCARGACGGCCTCGACTCCACCGCCCYCGGACAGAGACCAGGTTCCTGTTCCGGCCAGGCTRTTCTGCTGATTGATGATCTCGGCGCCCTGCCGCTGATGGCYGTAGTAGGCGAGGTAGAAATCKACGATTTGGCCGCCRTCGRTATAGCTCCGGATCATTTCGACGTCCGCCCYGGCAAAGCTGGGCCGCCAGTCCCTGGCRCCATTAYCRAGTGCGGTCCAGGGTATCGACACCRTCGGGAYGGATAGCTCGGGGCGTCCCCCGGTCGTCGCGTGAGGGGGCTCGTCGGATCCAAGTGTGGCAATGCCAGCGATGGCGAGAAAGCCGGCAAGCCCCATAAGGGCGTAMCTGGCATAGGGTCTTTCGAGTGSGGCTTGGCCACCGGYCTCGATCGAGGCGTTCCCATATGCCGGTGCAGGGGCCTGTTCGCGGAACGTCAAACCGAGCGCGAGCAAGATCGCCATCACCACRCCCAGGAAGACGAGCCCGAAGGTAACGTGATCGACCTCGCCGGCRAGCTCAAAACTGCCCAAATGCGCGATCGCGACGATTCCATAGGCGCGCAGTCCGTTGGCGAGGATCGGAATYATGATGGACAAGGCGACGAAAAGGACCCGGCGGTTCCAGTGCGAATAAAAAAGCTGCGCGGCCAGGAACCCGATGGCGAGCGAGGTCAGCAGGAACCTGGCTCCCGCACAGGCCTCGGCAATGTGAAAGTTTCCGGCGGGAATCTGGATCAGGAAGCCGTCAAGGTAGACCGGTATCCCGGAAACCTGCAGGAGCCTGACGACGATGAGCGCGGTGACCTCCTGAAGCGGCGCGATCAGAAAACTGCCAAAGGGGACCGCGAAATAGAGATAGAAGAGCGGAAACGCGAGCGCGCGAACTACCCGCGGTCCCATGATCGCTAGGAGCAGCGCTTGCGCCATGGCGACGAGCGCGAGTTGTTGTACGACGAGGATTGCCGAGAGCTCACCAAGCTTCCAGACCAAGGCCATCAGGGCCGCTGCGGCGATGCCCCAAAGGCTGGGGAGTGGCGCCAGGCGTCTGAAAACCTCTCGCCGACGCCAGATCAGGTAGATGCAGATTGGGATGACGAGAAAGGAGTGGCTGTAGGAATCGGAGCTGTACCAAGTGTGAACGGCTGACGCTGCGGTCTCCCAGAAGAGAATGACAAGCCCGATCAGTCCGAAGACGAGAACGGCAAACGCGGCCCGCCATTGTCCCGCCAAGGACGCCTCGTTGCCGTAAGGCGAGCCAGCGAGCTCAGTTCGATCCTTGGCCCGATCAAGCACCTTCAATCTTYCACAGCGTGTTCGCTTTCGAGGAGCGAGSYCAGGCGCCCGAGGCTTGTGGCCCAGCCGTAATCGGAAACAACCTTGGCGCGGACGCGACTCCCGATCTCYTTTCGATCGSCTGAGCGAAGGAGTGAGACGACTCGATCCGTGAACGTTTGGGCATCTGATGCGACGAGGGTTCCCCCGCTCACATCGAGTCCCTGGGTGGCTTCCGGCGTGGCCACGACGGGTAGGGCCATGGCCATGGCCTCGAGCACCTTGTTTTGGACGCCGCGGCCGATGCGCAGCGGCGCCACGGCGACCGAGGCATGGGCGAGATAGGGCCGTATGTCGGGCACGCGTCCTGTCACGGTCACACCGGTTAATCGTTCGAGCTGTCGCACCTCGGGCAGAGGGTCGGAGCCCACGATGCAAAATGCCGCGTCCGGGACGGATTGTCGTACCGAGGGCAGCACCTCCTTCGCGAACCAACTCGCTGCCTCCGCGTTCGGCCAATAGTCCATCGCGCCGGTCAGTACCAGGGGGGAATCGCCCAATGGGTAAGGGTTCTCGTAATTCCTCTCGGGAGAGAAATAGTCCGAGTCGACGCCGTTTCGAATGGCAAAGGTCTTCTGCGCCGTGCCGGGAGACAGCTTCTTGAACAGCTCGGCCTCGGCGGCCGAGACCAAGACATTGGCGTCGAATGCAGCGGCAATGGCGCGATCATACTGAAGGAGCTTTCGTCCTTCACGCCGGTACAGCCAACTGGCAGGCCAGTGCTTGCGTGCGGCAAACTGCCGCCATTTCTCGGAGTCCACGTCGACAAAGTCCATTACCCTCCGCATAGAACGAAAGGCGTCGCCGTTTACGTATTGCGCCATGGCCGAAGAGCAAACATAACACCCGTCTACCTCACGTCGCCTGACAAGATCTTGGACCCAGGCACCAAGCCCGGCGTCCCGGTAGAAGGGAAGTGTCAAGGCCTCACCTGTCACAAGACCTGTGAGGCAACGCAATTTCGCGATGGACGGCTTGATCTCAGCGAAATAGCACTCGCCGCAAACCGTTCTCAGATGACCGACGTGCTGCCAATCGTCCGGATTATCGACGAAGCAGGCGAGATGAACGGTGTATCTCTGGCTCAAGTGGGACAGGATGTGCCAGGAGCGAATCTTGTCACCCTTCTGAGGCGGATAGGGAATCCGGTGGGCGAGGAAGAGGATCTCCCGCACGTCGATCAACCCAGGTTTCGGGCTATTCTCGGGCCGATCAGGTTGGCGAGCCAGAGCGGCAGTTGTTGCCAAACCGCGATGAACGGGCGGTATTTCGGGTTAAGCGGGTTGACGGAGGGGATTTCCTTGCCTCCAACCAGAAAGTATTCGTGATAGAGMGGCGAGGGCTCGAACCCCCAATTCTTYTTGTAGGCGAAGGCGCCGGTGCCGCGTTTGCTTCGGCCGAAATCGAAGAYCTTGATGCCGCGYTCCGCGGYGCGCCGCATGAGCTCCCAGTACATGAAATCGTTGGCGGGRGTTTGGCGTGCCGCCGCCGTGCCRCCGCCGTAGTAGGGCAGGACCTGGTCACGAAAGTAAAAGTTCATGACACTGCTGAGTGGCCGCCCGTCCTTTGAGACAGTCAAGACATCGCAATGTTCCCCAAAGACAGCCAKCAAGTTYTCGAAATAGCRCTTTCCGAAGACCGGGGTGCCCAGATTGCGAACGCTYTCGGMATAGATTCGGTARAAKYGGTMGACGTCCCGATKKACSTCRCTTTSAAGAYCGGCYTYCATSCCTTTRCGAATYTCGGCWCGCCGCTTKCGCGGTATRGTGAGRAGGTCCTTGTCSGRRTCMGGATCGAGGSSGCGAYGAAARGTYGCRTAGAGCTCGSYATTGCARKSCCAMTCRGSRTGAWGGGGYGACYGGGACCTGTATTCCAGGTAGTCCACGTGCAGCTCGCGCGCCAGCTCCTTGGCCGCCTCGTCGAGGGCARGCAGCGCGTCTCGATCCGTGGYAACCGGCCCTCCATACACACAAAAGGCATTGGATATCAGGGCGTTTCCRAAGAWCCGGCTCCTGACATGCACCAATGGTAGCACACCACGAACTTGGTCGCCGGACCATGCGCAAAGGAAATAGCACCGATGCCCGAAGCTGTCTTCGATGACCYGCTTCCAGCCGGCGCSATGAAAGAAYGTTGCCTCGGGGCTGCGGTCGACGAAGGCGTCCCAGAACGATACCTGGTCCGGCTCGAGATAYCCGATGCTCAGGTTTGCCATTGGCCGGTCGCTCATGCTGCRCCGRATCTATCTTCCAGGAAGATCCGGTCCATGCGGTCCCAGGCGAAGTCACTGAGCAGACGGYRCAASCGRYYYTCCATRYGMYGCAGRTTGAGGTAATGGCGRAYMCGGGTCTTKRSGGAGAKGKYSGRCATGCGYGGCTGTYYSGGATCGATTTCCCAGGGRTGAAGGTARAAWACGCAGGGCTGATGRTCCTTGCCGTTGACGCGCCGCATCGCCCAGCGCGAAAACGCATAGGGRTAGAGGCGGAAATAGCCACCGCCGCCGCAGGGCAGCTTGCGGTTCAGAAGGCTGACGGTCGTKATCGGAACCTCGATGATGCTGCTGTTTTCATCAGGAGCGTRGGCAAACCTTGGSGCCGAGGGCATGCCGTAAAGATCGTGACGAATGGGGTAGATGCTCGAGCTGTATCGATAGCCTTCGTCCGCCAGGATTTYGAAARCCCAGGGYGTCTTGTCGCTGACCGAGAAACTTGCCGCRCGGTAGCCYCGCACCTCSACGCCGCCSAGATCCTCCAGYATCTKCTTCGTCTTGCGCGYGTCGAGCCGAAATTCATCCGGGCTCTGTTGGTCGACCCGKGTGTGGTCGTAGCCGTGGCTCGCCAGCTCGTGGCCGGCRTCGACGATCCGCTTGATGAGCTCGGGATAGCGCTCGGCAATCCAGCCCAGGGTGAAGAAGGTGCCGTGGACGTCGTGGTCCGCGAGGAGCCGCAGCAGTCGCTCGACGTTGCGCTCAACACGACCTTCATRGTTTGGCCAGTCGCTCAAGCTGACCTGATGGCTGAAGGCCTCGACYTGGTAGTAATCCTCGACGTCCACCGTCATYGCGTTCGGCGTCCGCGCACTRTCCGTGGCGCCCMAGGAATAGGGCTCGGGGGAGGYCGYCTTATCCGAAGTCGGTGCAYCCTYCCGCAYCATGGGCGATACCGGGGTKCTYGTATAGCTCGACTGCATYCTGTCCGGTCYCTGYAAGCSGCGCGCCGGDTCAGCCCGYCBGCHCTTTCAAGAGCTGCTCGAGCTCGGCDATGCGCGCGCTGAGAGYCTCGATHTCGGYGTCGCGCGRRTYGGGTTCCTCTGTKGAGGYGRCAYSGGCCGRTTCANDCTGGGTGGTGGRCCACGGATYKGCGATCTGGGCYCCTTGTDGCCGATCYAAAACGMTCGGCAGGCCCTCGCTGCGCATATCGCRCAASACCTCTTCGACCACCGCCTCGTCGATCTCGTGCCTTTCCTCGAGGAAGCCRAAYAGGAGCAGGCGATCTAGAAGCAGATTGATCCGCCGCGGCACACCGCCCGTTTCCGCAAATACCARSGCRAASGCTGCGTYKGTKAYCTTSGGGTCGTTCTGCCAKCCMACGTGACCGAGKCGRTGYTCGAYGTATTKCYGSGTTTCCKYSGCATCCAGYGGCCGGAGRTGGTGGCTCGCGATGATGCGCTGTCCGAGCTGYTCYAGKCCGCCGCTCGCCATGGTYTCTCTGAACTGCGGYTGGCCRACSAGGAACGTCTGGAGAAGCGGYAGYTCGCGYARYTGRTARTTYGARAGCATTCTCAGCTCYTCGAGSGCSGCTTTCGAMAGRTTCTGYACCTCRTCGATWATCAGCAAGGGRCGKGYGTTKYTCTGATGGGCGCCGAYYAGRAACGARGTGAGCTTCTTCAGGACGGTCGCYTTGTCTGTGGTTTCGCTCTCGATGCCAAAGGCGTCGGCGACCATCCGGAGAAGGTTGTCGGCGCCCAGCWGCGTGGTGACTACCTTTCCGGTGACGAAATKCTCTTCATGAAGCTTCGAGAACAGRTAGTCGACCAAGATGGTCTTYCCGGYGCCRACYTCTCCGGTGATGACGACAAAACCCTCGCGCTGACTCAAMCCRTAAGTCAGRTAGGCGATCGCCTKSCGATGGGGGCTACCTTYATAGAAGAACCGGTGATCSGGCGTGAGCTKRAAMGGCCGYCCCCGGAGTTTGTAGARGGATGTRTACATRCCCTTKYGYGCCYAWCCGTCCCRRKRTKTYTCARGYWASAAYGMAACMNGACCAASNGAAACMRGACTAYATYGWRCCRRRGYGTGCAATCCGRGRWWTSTYSWAWMCGKYSMTWWTYTCYTTNTCTTGCYCKMKCSATAATAYRATTTKCYRTAGCTCTTRTAGTARGAWCCGAAGCGTGTCAYGCCRAAYTGGAAYGGCATCTTGTTCATCACGAARCCGATATCCGGACARATSGATATCAGRCCCAGRGATTCCTTSAYGGCYSCCTGGCTGGTTTTCGASGCCTCCACGACGAASRCGATYTGACCGACATGCATCGCCAGCGCGGCCGGTTCGCTGGTCGCCAAGACCGGTGGCGTGTCGAAAAGGATAATGCGGTCCGGATAACGCTGCGCCACCTCGGCCATGAATTGCTCCATACGCGTGCTGGCCAGGAGCTCAGTGCTGAGTGGGTGCGGACCTCCCGAATGCAGCACCGTCAGGCTATCGATGTTAGTCCGGATCATGACATCTGCCAGATCAATCGAACTATCTTCCAGGACCTCGATAAGGCCGCGGTCGGCCTTGAGACCGAGTCGCGACATGATGTTTGGCTTGCTCAGATCGGCATCGATGAGCAAAACGCTCCTGTCGCGTTCAGCCGCGATGCTCATCGCAAGGTTGATGGCGACAAAGGTCTTTCCCTCACGTTCACGGCTGGAGGTCACCATGACCAGGTTCGAATTCAGCGACCCTTCGTCCCGGCGCTTAGCGACATTGTGAAGGATGGTCCGCTTGATGACGCGGAACTCTTCAGTGATCCGGGTAAAGTTGCCGGCGGGACTGAAACCGCCATCCGAGCGAAGCTTGTCAAGATCTATGGTTGCCTGCTTTCTACGGCGCTGGGATGGCGCGGCGGTGGGATCCGGTGGGGGCGGCGGCGCCTCGACGGCGCGCCCTTCCCGCGCCTCCACTCCGCGGGGCGCGGGGGCGGCCGGCACCTCAGCCGGATCGGTCAAGCGCTCTATGGCTCGTTCGACCAGCGAGGAGCGTTCCCTGGGATTATCAGCTTCCTCCATAGAGTCTGTGTTCCTCGTCAGTCGGTCAAATCCGCTCGATCAGTTCGGCGATAACGGCCCTCAACTTGCCGGAGGCCGTGCCAACTCCCTCGTAGGCCGCGTTGATGTGTTTGTTCGATGCGAGGCTCGCCAATCCGGCCTGCCTTTCCACCGTTATCAATCCGGCAAAAACCACGAACAGTAGAGCTAGGGCCCCGAAAAACGCAGACGATTGGGCGACACGAAGGCCGCGGTTCTTGAAGCTGTCTATGATCGAAACCATGCCCAGGATTGGCAGGCCGAAAGCCTGCCTTAGCTGCTCCGGGTCGGAAACGGTGTCACCCAGAAGACCGAGCAGCAGCGCGAACACCACGCCGGCCCCAATGCCTCCCACCAAGGATACCGCCAGAAGCAGGCTCCGGGACGGGCCGGTCGGAGAGCCCGGAACGCGCGGTGGATCCAAGATCCGGAACTTGATGTCATCGGCGCGGATATCGCGTTCCCGGGATAATTTCGCTTGCTCACGCCGGCCGACGAGTTCCCCGTAATTCGACCTGAGCACCTCATAGTCGCGGTTGAGCCGCGTCAACTCGGCCTGGACTTCTGGTATCCGGGCCAGGGCGAGCTCGAGTTTCCCGACCTTGTTTATAATTCGGCTAACACGCCCTTTGTAGAATGCTATGTCAGTTTCCTGTTGAGAAAGATCAATTTTAATTCTTTCGCGGGCCGCACTTAACGAATTCGTTTCCTGGGAGGCTTGTACCGATCCGAGATTTGCATCTGTTTCGCCTAACTCAGTCATTGCTGGCCGCTCCTGTTCTTCCCGCAGGGCTTTGAGCATTCTACGCAGTGCGATGACCTTTGGATGCTGTTCAGTGTAGCGGCTAAGAAGATCCCTCAACGAATCTTCGAGTTTTTCAACGCGAGGGTCTTGAGTCGCGACTCCCGGTGATTCCAGCTGCTGACGAAGCAGGCCTCGTCGGGCGATCGCTCGTCGGAGTTTGGCTTCGCCCTCGAGTCGTTCACTTCTTAAGGCTTCGATACGCCGCTCGGCATTCACCTGGTTTGGAAGTTTGTTTAACTTTTCCTGCTTGAAAATTACCAGTCTTAGCTCTGCCTCTTGTAAATTATTTTCATATGTCAGAATCTGGGTGTCCAGAAACTGCTGCGCGGTATCGAGGTCCTCTCGCCCGTGCCCTAAATTCATCTCGATAAATGTTGTGATGAGGGCCTCGGTGACGTCCCGCGCTCGGGCTGGATCGGAATCGATGAAACTGATAGTGAGGAGCTTGGGGCCTGCGAGCTTGATCTGGGTTCGGCTCTTCAGGCTTTGCAGAAGCGATTCCATCTCATGTGGCGTCGATGCCGTTAGGTCGAGATCCGTCAAACGCGCAACATTTGCCATGTTGGCGCGGCTGGTCAGCGTTCGCCTCATGAGTTCGAGCTGGGCCGCGATGTCGGTCTCTATCGCGAGTCCCTTGAGCAGAGGCCGCAAGGCGTTCGACGTATCGATGAAGATGCGCGCGCTGGATTTGTAGGCGTTGGGCATGGTCGCCACGACAATCCAACCGGCAAGACAGACGAACCACGCCACCGCCAGCGCATAGGGGCGGCGTTGCCAGATCGAATTGATGAAAAATTTGATCTGCTCGTATACGTCATTCATGACGTTCTTGGCGCTCCTAACTGTCGCGCGGCAAGCCTGTTAAGAATCCTCTTTCTCCCAAGACGCCTACCTGCCTTGGGAATCCTCCCGTTAT
>LKGT01007516.1_pt1 | contig 15103 bp, 18 predicted proteins | sample 503861 | NCBI WGS metagenome assembly LKGT01 (sample SAMN04113194, study PRJNA297058) | marine sediment metagenome | biome: marine benthic biome; feature: marine benthic feature; material: marine sediment; isolation source: sediment sample collected at the water-sediment interface from the South......
ACCGCCGTGTTCTCACCGACGCCCTTGACCGCCACAAGCTCTTTCACATCGGCGGAAATGACGTCGGCGAAGCTCCCGAAACGCGTGATCAGCGCCTTTGCCAGCGGCTTGACCTCGGCGCGGGGCTTGGCCAGGAATAGCACCAGTTCCAGCATTTCGTAATCGGGCAGGCTTGCTCCGGCATCGCGCATGAACCGGTCCTTCAGGCGCTGGCGGTGGCCGAGATAATGGGGCTTGGTGCTCATCGGATGGTCGCGCGCAGCGATCGCTTACACCCCATAGGGTGGTGGGCGGTGATACCCCTTCGGCGAGAATGTAAAGACCTCGTAGCCGTCCTTGGTGACGCCGATGGAGTGCTCGAACTGGGCCGAAAGCGATCTGTCCTTCGTCACCGCCGTCCAGCCGTCGGAGAGCAATTTCACCTCGTAACGGCCGACGTTGATCATCGGCTCGATGGTGAAGAACATGCCTTCCTTGAGTTCCGGCCCCTGGCCAGGCTTGCCGAAATGCAGCACGTTCGGCGCGGCGTGAAAGACCCGCCCGAGGCCGTGGCCGCAAAAGTCCCGAACGACGGTACAGTGCTTGCTCTCTGCATAAGTCTGTATGGCATGGCCAATGTCGCCGAAGGTTGCCCCCGGCCGGACGACTTCCATGCCTTTGATCATCGAATCATAGGTGATGTCGACGATCCTCCTACCCTTCACGCCGACATTTCCGACGCAGAACATGCGCGAGGTGTCGCCGTGCCAACCATCGACGATGACGGTGACGTCAATGTTGATGATATCGCCGCTGTAAAGCCGTTTTCGCCCAGGGATTCCATGGCAGACGACATGATTGACCGACGTGCACACCGACTTGGGGAAGCCACGGTAACCCAACGGCGCCGGAATCGCGCCGTGGGACACGATGAAGTCGTGGCACAGCTGATCGAGTTCCTCCGTCGTTACCCCCGGCTTGACATGGGGGGTGATGAGATCGAGGGTCTCCGCCCCCAACCGTCCCGCCCGGCGCATACCCTCGAAGCCCTCGGCATCGTGAATGGTGATATGGGGAGCCCTTCTTTCCCCTGCCTCGGTGCGCCAGCGGTCCGTGATATCCAGGTTATTCATCGGCCGACTACCTAATCCTTGCTTCGTCCTTGCTTCCAACCATTGCTAGATCGCCAGCGGCAGGGGTTTTTCCAGTTCGATCGCCTCGAGCGAGACCCTGCATTGGTAACTTATCGCCTCGACGCCTTTGTCGAGGGCGCGGTCCAGCGCCTCGGCATAGACGGGGTCGATGTCAGCGGCGATCGCGAAGCTATCGCAGTCATCGCGCTGGACCACATACATCATAACCGCGCGCGCGCCCTGATCCACCATATCCATGAGCTCGTGGAGGTGCTTGGTTCCCCGCGCCGTGACCGAGTCGGGGAACTCCGCCGTCGGGCCGCGCTTGAGATGGACGTTCTTGACCTCGACGTAACATTCTCCTTTTGCGTCGTCCTCAAGGAAGAAATCGACGCGCGAGTTGCGGCCATAGGGGACCTCGCGCCGGATGGCACGATAGCCCGCGAGCTCCGGTATCCTCTTCGCGCGAAGCGCCTCTTCCACCAGGGCATTGGGCAGGGAGGTGTTGATTCCCACCAGATGGCCGTCGACGCGGATCAACTCCCAGCTATAGGCCAGTTTGCGCGACGGATTGGTGGCCCGGGATACCCAGACACTGGATCCCGGCGCATCGAGCCCGATCATCGAGCCCGGATCGGGACAGTGCGCGGTGACGATCTCTCCGTCGGCAAGCTCGATGTCGCTCAAGAACCGTTTATAGCGTCGGACCAAGGTGCCGGGAATTAGACGTTGGGAGAACTTCATGAAGGCCAGATTAGCTTCCCGGCCTGGCCATGGCAAACCTCCCTTTTTCGGGATATTTCCAAGACACTGGCCGAGATGGTCGCGGGTCTGACGTCAGGGCCAAAGGGCTGGCCGGGCCTTGCGACGGGGTGGTGAAAAAACTTCCGCTCATACACCGCCCGCCACGATTCCAGGTATGTTGATATCATCGCCGTTTGGATCGGCGCCGCCCATTTGTTAGGCTGAGGTGCCCGTGTCCGGCGGCGCATCGAGCGCCGGAGCACGGGCCCTCGGCCACACTTGGCCCATGGGCCATCCTTGGGAGGAGAACGAGGTGGGCAAGACGCCCCGACGGAAAACGGCCACCAAAAAGGCCGGGAAGAAGCCCCGGCGCCCGGGCGCTCCGGCGTCCGAGGTCACCGCCGCCCTCATCGTGATCGGCAATGAGGTTCTCTCTGGACGCACCAGGGACGCGAACCTGCCCTATCTCGGCCAGCGCTTGAACGAACTCGGGGTCCGGCTCAGGGAGACCCGAATCATCCGGGATGACGAGGACGCCATCGTCCGGTCCGTCAATGAATGCAGGCATGCTTACGATTACGTGTTCACCACCGGCGGCATCGGGCCGACCCACGACGATATCACCGCAGGGTGCATCGCCAAGGCCTTCGGCGTTCCGCTTCTCCGCCACCCGGAAGCCGTTGCCCGGCTAAAGCGCCACTATCGTTCAGGGGAATTCAATGAAGCGCGCATGCGGATGGCCAACGTGCCCGAAGGCGGGACCTTGATCGACAACCCGGTCAGTGCGGCGCCTGGTTTCAGGATCGAGAACGTCTTCGTGTTCGCCGGTGTGCCGGCGATCATGCAGGCGATGTTCGAGGGCATAAAGCATGCACTCATCGGCGGTGAGCCGTTACGGGCCCGCACCTTCAGGACGACCCTTGCCGAAGGCCGTCTGGCCCAGGGGCTCGGCGATATCCAGGCCCGCTTCCCCGACGTCGAGATCGGCAGCTATCCSTCCTTTACCCGGCGCGAACCRGGYGTRCGCATCGTCCTCAGYGCGACCGAYGAAGGRCGYCTGGAYGAGGCSGCGGGCGCGCTYGWCRRKCTYGTCGCCGARCTCGGCGGCGAATCGCARGAGATCGAGATCACSGCGCGCYAGSCCCGGCATAAAACCGCTGGATCGRGCGTTGGRGGCAGGCGCTTCAGTCCGCCGCCTCGCCGATGAGGTCGAGGACCCGCTTGGCGTTGAGCARCTGYGCCCGCTCCGCCCGCGCCCGGTCYTTGGCCCTGAGCTYMGCGCGTAAGTTYYCRAGGCGCCGGCGAAGCGTCCGCCATTCCCGAAGRTAGAGGCGSGAATCGGCGATGTTSTGCCGCGCCATYTCGAGRTTGCCGCGTTCGAACCARCGCCTGGCGCTSKTTCKCATCCTGACGATCTCYTGGCGNAAGAAGACGATGGAGTCCTCYGTCCTGGCAATCTCGGCCATAAGGCYGGAGCCGAAGCGCAAMCGGWCCARGGCATCGGTGGGGATCGGGCCATCGTAACGGCGTTCTAGGGCGCCATAATCCGCAAAGCCCGGATCTTCGCCCTTGCCATCTTCCCCGGCGCGGGTTCCCGGTATTCCGGTCTCATTCGCTCCTTGGTCGTATCCCGCCATCTTGCTCCTTGCCTCGAAAACGTCATCCACGGCCACCTGTGGCCACTTTGGCGCGTATTGTAAGCTAAACTGACATATTTGTAAAGTATTACTTACTCTCGTGGGCAAAAAAAGGCGCCAGGCCGTAAGGGACCACTTGATCTCAGGCCGATGAAGCACGGCGTCGGTAGCGCCGGTGTTCGACCATGGTGCCCATGATGCGTCCCGGTTTATCCGCAGTGATGGTCAGGGTCGGCCAGTCATCGTTCAGCGGTACGAGTTCGATGACCGGCGCGCCGGTGCTGTCGACGCCGCGGGGTCGGTACTTCTTGAAGGTCGCTTCGTCGTCCCCATCGAGCTTGGCGATGACCAGATCGCCGGGCTGGGGCGCGACTTCCGGATCGATGACGATCTTATCGCCCTCGTGGAATTCGGGCAGCATGCTCTCGCCCCTGATGACGAGGGCGAAGGCCCGGGGGCCGAGCCCGAGATCCGTGCCGATGAAATCCATGCCGCCGCCGGGCTCGTAGGGATCGCCGATCTGGTCCCACTTCCCGGCATGGACGAAATCGATCACCGGCACCCGGCGCCGGTCAGGCTGGGCCGGCGAAAACGGCGGCTGGTGCGATGGCGGCGCGTCATCGCCGGAGGTCAGCCACGACAGCCACACACCGAGTGTCTCGGCCGCTTTCTGCAGGTGATCGAGGCTCGGGCGGGTGACATCGCCTTCCCACTGGGCCACCGCGGCGCGGCTGACGCCGCACTTCCCGGCGAGGGCTTCCTGTGTCAGGCCGGCGGCCTGGCGCCCCTGGCGGATCCGCTGTCCGATGGACTGGGGAAATGAACTGGCGCAAGTGGATTCACAACATCCTCATCGGCATCGACCAGTTCGCCAACACCGTCGTCGGCGGCGATCCCGACGAGACCATTTCGTCCCGCGCCGGCAAGGCCAGGCGGGAAGGGCAGGTGGTGGGCGCGGGCGCTGTGTTGGGGGCTCAACGTGATCGACTCGGGCCATTGCGAGGATTCGGTCGATGAGACCGAGGGCGGCGACCAGGTGTTCGACGATTGAGACGCCAGCGAATCTGAAACCCCAAGATCGAGGAGACCGAGAGATGCAAAAATTGTGGATTATCGCCGGCGCGGGTCTTTTTCTGCTCGTTGCCGCCTATCTTTTCACGCCAGAGAGCGCGGTGGTTATGCTCAAGGAGCTCGTCGCTGCCTTCGGAGCCGGGCAATGAGGCGCACCCTACTTTCCGCGGCTCTGCTTGCGACCGTCGCGGTACTTGCCGGCTGCGGCTTCACGCCCCAGGGCGATGCCGTGCGCCGGGCGGTCACCGAGGGCACGGCCAGGGCCGGCGATACGGGCCTCGAGAACGCCGAGTGGTTCCTCTGCGAAGCCGCGCCCGTCGGCGCCGTCAAGCGGCGCTATGGCGCCGACGGCGACATGGCATCGGCTTACACCAAACTCTGCGACCGGGGTGCATCCGCCGGCATCGTCGCGCCGGCGCCGGGAAGCGAGTGAGGCGACGTGTAAGCTGTCGACGCGGTTCCTTCGGCCCGGCCATGCGCGGCACCCCATTCTGCTGGCCGCCATTCGACTGACCGATTTAACGTCCGCGCTGGGTGCTAAGCCCTGTGCCGTCGCCGGTGCGAATTCGAACTCCATACCCGCCTCCCTTTTTCTTCGTTCCCTCCCTTTCCTTCCTTCTCCTCCTGCTTCGTTCTTTCCCTGAACCACTTGCACCAACAGGCCCCGCCCCTCTGCGCGGGCGATCCCTCCTTCCCCTCCTCACATTTCCTTCCTGATTCCTCCCTCCCACCATTCCCCTCCTGAATTTTCCCCTCCTACTATCTCCCTCCTACTCTTCTCTCTCCCCCTTCAAAACATCCTTGCGCGCTGCCAAAGGTGGGCTTGGCCACCATTTTCCTCGAAGTCATTTTTGCGTTTGTTTGCGGTGCTTTTTGCGCACGGACCGGTTGGCACMCGGACCRGACGGTGATTGGTGGTTCGCCCGGTGGCACGGTTCGRCGGTCAAGGCTGGTAAAGGRTTCGCTTGCGGGTGCCGACCCTTTCGGCCGGCCGATTCGGAAGCTAAGGGGCAGGGACTGGTAATATCCGYCGCGTYANCTTTGAAGCCTTGCTTCGACGCGGCGCGCTAGCCCGCCAGGTTCTCCAAGGCCTCGGGCGTRTCGATGTCGATCAATRCATCCTCGCCCGTCATTTCGACCTCGCAGATCRATTCGGGATAGGCGCCGATCAAATGRCGGGCCCCGACATCACCGGAGATGTCCYSCATCTCGGCGAAAAAGCGCTTCGACCACAGCACCGGATTTCCCCGCTTACCCTCGACCGTCGGCACGCAGATRGCGCATCCCTCCAAYGGATTGAAAGCCCCGATCAGTCGSTCGATGTCCGYCGGGGTCACGTTCGGCATGTCACCGAGGCAAACCAGCACGCCATCGATCTCGCCGGGCGCCGCCGCGAGGCCGCGTTTGAGCGAAGYGCTGAGTCCCGCCGCGTAATCCGGGTTCTCGACCACCGTAACGTCGAGCCCCGAAAGGGCCGCACGAACCTTATCCGCCTGATGGCCGACGACGGCAATTATCGGTCTCGCGCTCGAGGCCAGGATCGCGTCGGCGACCCGGACCACCATCGGCTTGCCGTCGAGCTCGGCCAGCAGTTTGTTGACCTTGCCCATGCGCCGCGACTGGCCGGCGGCAAGGATGATCGCGGCGATGCGCGGGGCCACTGGCGCCTCGCTTTGCTCCGGTTTGCTGACGGCGGCGGAGCGGGGCAGGAGACGGCCGGGGACTTCCTTGAGCAATCCTCCGGAGCCCATCAACATGATGTCGCGTCCCTCCAATGGCAGTTCGGCCAGCAGGCGCTGCAACACCCAGTCGAAGCCGTTGAGCTTGGGTGAACGGGCGCAGCCCGGAAGACCGAGGACCGGTGCCCCGTCGTCAAAGCGGCCCAACAGCAAAAGATTACCCGGGTCCACCGGCATGCCGAAGTGCTCGATCTTGCCACCCGTCCGTTCGATCGCTTCGGGAACGACGTCGCGGCGGTCGGTGATCGCCGATGCGCCGAGGATAAGCACCATTCGGCATCCGCGGGCGCGCAGCTTTTCGATCGCGCCGGCCACCTCGCCGGCATCATGGGGACACCGGATCTCCTCCTTAAGCCTGCTATCAAGGGCTTCGACGCGCCGGCCGATCATCTCGGAAGTCTTATCGAGTACGGATGCCTTGGTGCCGGTGAGCACGGTCTGAATCAAACCGACATCAAACCGGCAGAAGGGCGCGATTYGGATCAATCCGCCCCCGGCGGCGGCGAAGGCGGCGCAGGCCTCGACAGCATCCTCCGGTGCCGCGAAGGGGATGATCTTRATCGTCGCCACCATCTGTTTGGCTTCCACCAYTTCGAAGGGGGCGACGGTGGCGACGGTCACGGCCTCGTGGGTAGTGTTGATCCGATCGAGGGCTTCGCGGTCGATCACGGCAACGCCACGGGTACCTGCGTGCAAATTCACCCGTCCGGTAAAGGCGGTGCTGACGGAGACGTTTTCTCCTCGCGCCGCGGCGCCGATGCGCCCGGCGGCCTCGTCCTCGCCGACATCTCCGGGCTCGAGCCGGGCGGCGAGCACGCTCTCGATACCAGCGCTCCGAAGAACCTCTATGTCGTCGGAGGTAAGAACGCGCCCTTTCTTGAGGATTCGCCCGCCGGCACTTTGGCGGTGGGCGAGGATCGCCCCTTCAACTTCGCCGATCGGGATCGGGCCGAACTTCATTGACTCTTGTCCTTGCCCGACGCGTTAAGGGCATTGGTCATCTCGGCCAGGATCGCGATGGCGATTTCCGCCGGCGAGATGGCGCCGATGTCAAGGCCGACCGGCCCGTGGATGCGCGCGAGTTCCGCCGCGCTGAAACCGTCGGCTCCGAGCCGCTCGAGGCGTTTGGCGTTGGTCCGAGTGCTGCCCAGCGCGCCGATATAGAAGGCATCTGACTTAAGCGCCAATTTGAGGGCCGGATCGTCGAGCTTGGGATCGTGGGTCAGGGTGACGACCGCGGTCCGGCGGTCGGGGCGCAACGCTTCGAGAGCCTCATCGGGCCAATCGTGGGTCAGGGTGACGCCAGGAAAGCGCCAGTCCATGGCGAACGCGCTTCTRGGATCGATGATGGWYACCGCATAACCGGCCAGCGCCGCCATCGGCSCCAGCGCCTGGGCAATGTGAACCGCGCCGACRACCACGAGGCGCTTCGGSGGGGTGAAGACATGGATGAAGAYYTTGCGGTCATCGGCGACGATRGTGGARCTCTCGTCCYTGGCCAGYGCYTTYCTCACGCCGTCGAGCATCGCATCCGTCAGGTCTAGATCGCCCTTGAYCKTTCCATCGACSATGAGCGCCTGGGCGCCATCGGAGAGATCGGTGACAAGCGCCGCGGGCCTCTTCGCTTCGCGGGCTGCCAGGACGTCATCGAGGATTTCCGACTTCATTCCAGCTTCTCGACGAAAATCTCCACCTTGCCGCCGCAGCTTAGTCCGACCTCCCAGGCCATTTCGTTGGTGACGCCGTATTTCACGAGCCGAGGCTTTCCTTCCTTGATGACGCCGAGGGCCTCGTCTATGACCGCGCCCTCGATGCAGCCGCCCGAAACCGAGCCGACGAAATTGCTGCTTTCGTCGACGACCAACTGGCTGCCGACAGGCCGGGGAGAGGATCCCCAGGTGGTCACGACGGTCGCTATTGCGACGGCCTTGCCTTCGGCCTTCCACCGGGCGCCTTGCTCGAGAACGTCATCATAGCCTGCAGTCTGCGTTTCACTCATTGCGCCAGCTCCCGCCACTTCGCCATGTCCTTGTAGCGACCCGCCCCTTTTTCGTTGAGTGCAGCAACGACGTCCGAGAGCGAATCCAAATTATGGGCCGTCCTGAATTCATCCACATGAGGCATGATAGCGCGTATCCCCACTGATTTTGGCTCAAACTGGTCATAGCGCAATAGGGGATTGAGCCAGATAAGACGGCGGCAGGATTTATGCAGCCGCTCCATCTCCTTGTTAAGGCCCGCGCCGGCGTCGCGGTCGAGACCGTCGGTGATCAACAGCACGATGGCGCCTTGGCCGAGTACCCGTCGCGACCAATTGCGGTTGAACTCGCCGACACAGCGCCCGATGCGGGTGCCACCCGACCAGTCATCCACGGCAGCGCCGAGTTTCGCGAAAGCGACATCGATGTCCTTGTACCTCAGCCAACGGGTCACGTTTGTCAGGCGGGTGCCGAAAAGGAACGTGTCCACACGCTCGCGAACGCCCGTTATCGCGTGCAGGAAGTGGATGAGCATACGCGAATACCTCTCCATCGACCCCGAGATGTCGCAGATGGCGACCAAAGGTGGTGGACGCCTTCGAATACTGCGTTTCCTCAACGGGATGAAATCACCACCGAAGCGCAACGCGGCGCGCAGGGTGGCCCGCATATCCGCACGCGCGCCGGCGGGATTCGCCCGGTAACGGCGGGTGGGCACATCGGCGATCGCGAGGCGCATCTTGGCAATTTCCTTGCGCGCCGCCTCGATTTCGTGCGCCGTCATCTTCTCGAAGTCCTTGTTCCGGAGCACCTCCGTCCGGCTCCAGGTCATCGCCGCGTCAAGCTGAATTTCCTCATCAGGTGACACTTCCTTGGTCTCGGCCGCGGCGCCCGCGATCTTGAGCGCTTCGGCAATCCGGCGAGCGATGGCCTCTGCTGTACCATTCTCGCCGTCGCCGCCGACGGCCGGCTGGCGGACCGATTGCACCCGTTCCGAGATTTGTGGGCCGCGCCAGAAAATCTGGAACGCCTGATCGAAAAGGTCGTGTCGGTCATGGCGGTTGACGAAAACCGCGTGCAGGGTCCARTARAAATCCTCGCGGTTGGCGACGCCGACGGCGATCACGGCGCGAAGCGCGTCCATCACCTTGCCCGGCCCGATCGGCATGCCGGCGTTCCGCAATACCCTGGCGAAATACATGATGTTGGCGACCAGACGGCCGCCTTCATTGGTGGCTGCGGWTRCCGTCAAGKCGCCGAGGCTCCGRCCGCCGCCAGTTCGGCCTTGACCTGATCGAGGATGCGGCCGGCCTCGCTGCCCTGGATCTTGGTGATATCGTCTTGATATTTCAGCAATACGCCCAGCGTGTCGTTGATGTTTTCGGGATCGAGCGCCACGCAGTCGAGCTCTGTCAGCGCGTTGGCCCAGTCGATGGTCTCGGCGACGCCGGGAAGCTTGAACAGATCCGTCCCACGCAGCTTCTGTACGAAGCCGACGACCTCTGCCGACAGTGTCGCCGRCGCTTCCGGCGCCTTGACTTTCAGAATTTCCAGCTCGCGCCCGGCATCCGGGTATTCGATCCAGTAATAGAAGCAGCGCCGCTTGAGCGCATCATGGATTTCCCGCGTCCGATTGGAGGTGATGACGACGATGGGCGGCTTTTCGGCCTTGATGGTCCCGATCTCGGGAACGGTGATCTGAWAATCCGCCAGCACTTCCAGGAGGTAGGCCTCGAAAGGTTCGTCGGTGCGGTCGAGCTCGTCGATCAGCAATACCGGCGGACTTYCAAGACCTGCTTCCAGCGCCTGAAGCAGCGGACGCTTGATGAGAAACTTCTCGCTGAAAATGTCCTCCTCGATGCTGACGCGGTCACGGTYGCCGGCGGCTTCCGCCAGTCGGATTTCCACCATCTGCCGGGCATAGTTCCATTCGTAGACKGCCGARGCCACRTCMARCCCTTCRTAACATTGCAGCCGCACCAGCCGGCGTCCGAGMGTTGCCGCCAGCACGTTGGCGATCTCGGTCTTACCGACGCCGGCTTCGCCTTCGAGGAACARSGGCCGGYKCAGCCGAAGCGMCAGGAACARAGCCGTGGAAAGGCTGCGGTCGGCGAGATAATCACCCTTGCGCAGCAAGGCGAGCGTTTCATCCACCGAGGTGGGCATAGGCGTCGTCATATTGGTTTCCCGGGACTRGAGGSYCYMTSGCCRMRWGTGGTGAAYGYCGCCGGCGCTCCTTGTGATYGGCAAAAGGGGGTATTGCCCCCTATTGCCGCGGAATGCGCCACCATGCTCAGCYGGCCGCGGCGACGGCCCGTTTCGCCATCACGCCGATCAAATGCGCCCTGTATTCGGCGCTGGCATGGATATCGGAGTTGAGTTCGTCCGGCGGTACGCTGATGCCGTCGAGGGCTTGGGCCGAGAAATCAGCGCCCAAGGCCGATTCCATCGCCGCCACGCGGAAGACGCAGGCACCGGCGCCCGTCACCGCTACCCGAACCCCACCGCCGGTCTCGGCCACCATGACGCCGACCAGGGCAAAACGGGACGCAGGCTGCGGGAACTTGGAATAGCCGGCCCTTGACGATAGCGGGAAACTGACGGCGGTTACGATCTCGTTGGCCTCGAGCGCGGTTTCGAAGATGCCGGTGAAGAAATCGTCGGCCGCGATCGTGCGCTTGTTGGTCTCGACCGTTGCGTTGAGGGCAAGCACCGCCGCCGGGTAATCGGCCGCGGGGTCGTTGTTGGCGATGGAGCCGCCGATGCTGCCCAAGTTGCGCACCTGAGGATCGCCGATTATCCCCGCAAGCGCCGCCAAGGCCGGTATTGCCTCCCTCACCTCGGCGGACGAGGCGACATCGGCGTGGCGGGTCGTCGCGCCGATGGTAACGGTGCCGCCGTCGACCTTTATGCCCGAGAGTTCGGCAATGCCCGAGAGATCGATCACGTCCGAGGGCCTTGCCAGGCGTAGCTTCAGGGTCGGGATCAGGGTCTGGCCACCCGCGAGTAACGTTCCATCCTCGGCGCTGGCGAGCAGCGACGCGGCYTCGGCCASGYTGYTCGGGCGATGGTAGTTGAAATCATACATTACCGTTCCCTTCCCTTTTTACTCTGCCGGAGCCTTGCCGGCTTCCYGAATGGCGCGCCAAACCTTCTCSGGCGTCGCCGGCATGTCSAGRTGNMTCGNCGCCGATGGCGYCGGTGACGGCGTTGATCAGCGCCGCRGGRGCGGCGATCGCGCCGGCCTCGCCGCAGCCCTTCACGCCCAACGGGTTGTGCGGGCAKGGCGTCTCGATAAAGCCCACCTTGAAGCTCGGCACGTTGTCGGCCCGCGGCATGGTGTAGTCCATGTAGGAGCCGGTGAGCAGCTGGCCGGTGTCCTGGTCATGAACACAGTCCTCGAGAAGGGCTTGGCCGATGCCTTGGGTGACGCCGCCGTGGACCTGACCTTCCACGATCATCGGATTGATGACCTTGCCGAAGTCGTCGACCGCGACCCAGTTGACGATGTCCACCACCCCGGTTTCGGGATCGATCTCGACCTCGCAGATGTGACAGCCCGCCGGGAAGGTGAAGTTCCCTGGGTCGTAAAAGGCATTTTCGTCGAGACCCGGTTCCAGCTCCTCCAGAGGATAGTTGTGTGGCACGTAAGCGGCGAAGGCGACGTCTGCGATGCTGACGCTCTTATCGGTGCCGGTGACCTTGAAGGCGCCGGCCTCGAACTCGACGTCGCCCTCGGAAGATTCGAGGGCATGGGCCGCGATCTTCTTGCCCTTGGCGATAATCTTGTCACAGGCCTTGGCGATCGCCGAGCCCCCGACCGCTGCCGAGCGCGAGCCGCTAGTGCCCATGCTGAATTGCACCTTGTCGGTGTCGCCGTGGACGATCTCGACGTTCTCGATCGGCACGCCGAGCCGGTCGGAGACGATCTGAGCGAAGGCGGTTTCATGACCCTGGCCCTGAGCATGCGAGCCGGTGAACACGGTCACATTGCCCGTCGGGTTGAAACGAACCTGCGCCGATTCCCACAGCCCGAGAGCGAAGCCGATCGCGCCGGCGACCTTCGACGGCGCGAGCCCGCAGGCCTCGATGTAATTCGAGAAGCCGATTCCTCTCAGTTTTCCGCTGTGCTCGGCCTGCTGCCGGCGTGCCTCGAAGCCCGCGTAATCCGCCATCTCAAGGGCCTTGTCCAAAACCGGCGCGTAATCGCCGCTGTCGTATATAGCGACTACGGGCGTCTGGTACGGGAAGGCGTCCGGCGGGATGAGGTTACGGCGGCGAATTTCCACCGGGTCGATTCCCATCTCGCGCGCGGCGTTTTCCACCAGGCGCTCGACCACGAAGGTCGCCTCCGGTCTCCCTGCGCCGCGATAGAGGTCCACCGGCGAGGTGTGGGTGAAGACTCCCTTGACGTTCACATAGATCGCGGATGTCGTGTACTGGCCGGCAAACAAGAGGCCGTGGAGCCAAGTCGGTATCCCGGGGGCGATGGTCGAGAGGTAGGCGCCCATATTGGCGATGGTGTGAGCGCGCAGCCCCAGGAACTTGCCGTTCTCGTCGAGCGCCAGCTCGGCCTCGGTGACGTGGTCCCGGCCGTGGACGTCGGCCAGGAAAGACTCGGACCGATCAGCCGTCCACTTAACGGGGCGGCCGACCTTCTTCGACGCCCAGACGCACACCACCTCCTCGGCGTAGATGGGGAGCTTCGAGCCGAAGGCGCCGCCGATGTCGGGCGCCACGACGCGCAACTTATGCTCGGGCGCCACATTGTGGAAAGCGGAAATGATAATCCGCGCGACATGAGGGTTCTGGCTCGTGACATAGAGCGTGAAGCTGTCGCCGCCCGGATCGTATTCGCCGATGGCCGCGCGCGGCTCAATGGCGTTCGGGATCAGCCGGTTGTTAACGAGGTTGAGCTTGGTGACGTGGTGGGCCTTTGCGAACGCCGCGTCGGTCGCGGCCTCGTCGCCCACTTCCCAATCGAAGCATAGGTTCCCCGGCGCCTCCGCATGGACCCGCGGCGCATCGGGATCGAGCGCCTTGGCGGTGCCGATGCAGGCCGCGAGCTCCTCGTAATCGACGTCGATGAGCTCGGCGGCATCCTTTGCCTGGGCGAGCGTTTCGGCGATCACTACAGCGACATGGTCGCCAACGTAGTGGACTGTATCCTTGGCGAGGAGAGGACGCGGYGGCACCTTGGCCTTTTCACCGYTCTTGTCGGTGATGACCCAGCCGCATATCAGGCCGCCAACGCCATCGGCCTCCGGGTYGCCACCGGTGTAAATGGCCACCACACCWGGCRAATYCCTGGCCGCGTCCGTGTTGATCCCTTTAAGCGTCGCGTGGGCGTGGGGCGAACGCAGGAAATAGGCGTAGACCTGGCCGGGGCGACTGATGTCRTCGGTRTATCGGCCCCGGCCGGTAAGGAAACGGTAATCCTCCTTGCGSYGCACGGCGGCGCCGATCCCCGTTTCGGCCATGTCGTCAGCTCCCCGTCCCGCCGGCGGCGGCTTTCACGGCCTTGACGATGTTGTGATAGCCGGTGCAACGGCAGAGATTGCCCTCGAGTTCGGCGCGGATGGTTTCCTCCGAGGGGTCGGGGTGGCGCTTCAGGAGATCGATGGCGCTCATCACCATGCCCGGCGTACAAAAGCCACACTGCAGRCCRTGATGCTCCTTGAATGCGGCCTGCATKGGATGCAATTCGCCGTCCACCGCCAGGCCCTCGATGGTGGTCACCTCGGCGCCCTCCGCCTGGACCGCCAGYATCGTACAGGATTTCAGGCTGCGGCCATTGACGTGAAYGACGCAGGYGCCGCATTGGCTGGTGTCACAGCCGACGTGAGTGCCCGTAAGGCCAAGGTGTTCGCGGATGAACTGAACGAGCAAGGTGCGGGCTTCCACTTCCCCCGTTACCKTCTTGTYGTTCACTGTCATGGAAAYGGTCGGCATTTTGACTCTCCCCGGCYCGCCGGATGGTTGAAAATTTTTGCTTTGCCAAGCGTATCCAAGRYCRCCCTGGCGGATGCGCTGYTCGGCCAGGGCAATTTTGATGTGGCCGGCCCCCTAGGTCAAGYCGYCTGTCGCGGCGASWTGGAARTCYRCGCAAAGAKACCATTTATTTTCAAAGRGTTATTTCGTGATCCTCAGATGTCASCGGCAATTCAGGAYGGTGGATTCCGGGGGCTTGGTTCAATYGAAATAGAASAACAGCCCCAAGGCCAGGATGATGACGGCGCCYGCGGCCCAGACCAGCGGYGAGAGGCCTAAAACYCGTWTTTNNNCCGNCNNCTCGGCCGCCGGCACGGGCGCCGGTGCCTCGACTCCGCCGAGGATTTCCGTGAAGCGGCCAAAGAAATCGTTGGCCAGCTTCTTCGCCGCCGGGTCGATGATCCGCCCCCCGAGTTGCGCCAGTTTGCCGCCGACCTTCGCCTCGACCTCATACCTCAGAAGGGTGCCCTCGCCGTCTTCCGTGAGGGTGACCTTGGCACCGCCCCTCGCGAACCCGGCGGGTCCGCCTTTGCCTTCGCCGTTCAGCCGGTAACTGTTCGGGGGATCGATATCTGTCAGCGTCACGGCGCCGGTGAATTTCGTCTTCACCGGGCCGATCGTGGTCGTCACCTTGGCCTCAAATGTGGTATCGGAGGTCTTGACGAATTCCTCGCAACCGGGAATGCAACGCATCAGAATATCCGCGTCGTTGAGCGCATCCCAAACCGCTTGGCGTGGCGCGGCGATACGGTATTCGCCTGTCATGTTCATTTTTGGAGGCCTCCAGCATTCTGTTAGCACCGCCGATCGCGCGAACSRMGSWSAAGRSG
>LKGT01001885.1_pt1 | contig 15079 bp, 14 predicted proteins | sample 503861 | NCBI WGS metagenome assembly LKGT01 (sample SAMN04113194, study PRJNA297058) | marine sediment metagenome | biome: marine benthic biome; feature: marine benthic feature; material: marine sediment; isolation source: sediment sample collected at the water-sediment interface from the South......
CGTTCGATGCCCTATTACGAGAGCGTGTTCATCGCACGCCAAGATGTCTCCGCGCCCCAGGTCGAGACCCTTGCCGACACCTTCACCGAGATCATCAGCGGTGGCGGCGGCAGCGTGACCAAACGGGAATATTGGGGGCTGCGCAACCTCGCCTACCGGATAAAGAAGAACCGCAAGGGGCACTACATGTTGCTCAACATCGACGCCCCGTCGGAAGCGATCCAGGAAATGGAACGCAATATGCGAATCAGCGAGGACATCCTGCGCTACATGACGATCAGGGTCGAGGAACTGGAGGAGGGGCCTTCGGTCATGGCCAGGAGCCGTAGTGCCCGCGACGACCATCGCCCCCGGCGCGACGGCCACCAGGACCGCGGACCGAGAAGGGGCGAGGGGACCGCGAAAGACGATCAGCCGGCCGAGAAAGCCCAGGGCCCGGCAGCGGCGTCCGATCCGCCCGCGCCATCGGGCGAAGAGCAAAAGGCCAAGGCGCCTCCTCCCGAAACCGGAGAGGATGAAGCGGCGTCCGATGCGCCCGCGCCATCGGGCGAAGAGCAAAAGGCCAAGGCGCCTCCTCCCGAGACCGGAGAGGATGAAGCGGCGTCCGATGCGCCCGCGCCATCGGGCGAGGAGCAAAAGGCCAAGGCGCCTCCTCCCGAAACCGGAGAGGATGAAGCGGCGTCCGAGACGGCGGAGGATGGCGGCGGGGCCGAAACCGCAACCGAGGGAGACAAGACATGAGAGGACCCTCCTCTTCGCGTGGCCGCGGCGGGCCGGGAGCTTCGGGTCCGAGACGGCCGGACCGGCGTCTGTTCTTCCGGCGCCGCAAGACCTGTCCGTTTTCCTCATCCAAAGCGCCCAAGATCGATTACAAGGACGTTCGTCTGCTCCAGCGCTTCATCTCCGAGCGCGGTAAGATCATGCCGAGCCGGATCACGGCGGTGTCGGCCAAGAAGCAACGCGAGCTGACAAGGGCGATTAAACGGGCCCGCAATCTGGCCTTGCTGCCTTTCCTCGTCAAGTGATGGGGCTTCCCGCCGGCTGCGAGGGCGCCGGGGGGACCGTCACGGTTTGAGATGTCCAAAAACGTCCTGATTGCCATCGCCGGGGGCTTGCTCACCGCCCTCCTCTACCTGTCGACCGAGACGGGAAGTCCGGCGACGCTCGTATTCGCCTATTTCACGCTCCTGCCCCTGTTCATGGTGGGACTGGCCAAGGGGGTGGCGGCGGCGGCCATCTCGGGCACGGTCGCCGTGGTGGTCACCGGCGTGGCGGCGAAATTCACCGGCGCCGCCATGTTTGCCTTGGCCTATGCCGTGCCGGCGGTGGTGATGGTGCGCATGGCGCTTTTGAACCGGCAAACGCCCGAGGGCCCGGCCGAGTGGTATCCCGCCGGACGGATCATGAGTTGGCTGACCGCTTATGGCGCGGCGGCCTTGATCGCTTTCGCGGTCATCGCCGGCGATTCCCCGGCTGGCATGGAAGCGACATTTCGCGAGGGCATCGAAACTTCGCTCGAGGGCCTTGCCGGCGGCGAGGACGGGACCAGGCCGGCGGCCATCGCCGCCCAGGTCGCCCCCCACTTTCCGGCGCTCATCATCACGTCCTGGCTGATCATGGTCGCCATCAATGTTTCCCTGGCCCAAAGGTTCATCCGGCGGCTGGGGTGGAACCTGCGACCATCGCCCCGCATGAGCGCGTTCGAACTGCCCAATTGGCTGGCGATCGCCCTGGCGATCTCGGTTTTGGCGTGGCTGGCGGGCGGGCAAGGGGCGCCCGGCTTTGTCGGTTGGAATTTGACGCTGGTGTTTTCCGTGCCTTATTTCTTCATGGGGCTCACGGTCATCCACACCTTGTCTCGCCCCTGGCCGGCGCGAACGCCGGCCCTGGTGATATTTTACCTGTTTCTGATAATATTCCGCTGGCCCGTCGCCCTAATCGCCGCGCTGGGTTTGGTGGATCAATGGGCCGGCCTGCGCCAGCGGATCGGCGGCATGGGCGGCAATCAGGAGGAAGACCAATGATGGAAGTGATCCTGCTCGAGCGGGTGGAGAAACTCGGTCAGATGGGTGACGTCGTGAAGGTCAAGCCGGGCTACGCCCGCAACTACCTTCTACCTCAGAAAATGGCGTTGCGCGCCACCAAGGCCAACCGCGCCTATTTCGACCAGCAGCAGACCCATCTCGAGGCGGCGAATTTGGAGCGGCGGAGCGAGGCCGAGGCGGTTGCGCGGAAATTCGAGGGGCTTTCCATCGTCCTCGTGCGCCAAGCGAGCGAYATGGGCCAGCTCTATGGCTCGATCCGGCCCCAGGACATCGCCGATGGCGTCAATGACGCCGGCGTGACGCTCGAGCACAAACAGGTGAAGCTCGATCGCCCGATCAAGACCATCGGGCTGCACAAGGTGCGCATCGCSCTCCATCCCGAGGTGGCGGTCGAGATCACCGCCAACGTCGCCCGCTCCGAGGCGGAAGCGGAATTGCAAGCCAAGGCCGGGATGCCGGTCCCGGCGCCGGGCACCGAAACGGAGGCGGCGGAAGACGAGGACGATGGCGAGGATCGMGCCGCCGAGGCGCCCGCGGCCGAGGCCAAATTGGAGAACGCCGGCGGTGAAGAGAGCGGCGAGSGGGCCGGYGCCGATGCCCAAACCGGCGGTGAAGCGGATGGGGACGTTAAGGAGGAAGGCGCCGGCGGRGCCGGGAAAACCACCGATTAAGCRAWATCCCCCATCATCGGGACAAGCGGCGCGCCCCGGGCGCGCCGCCNNTTTTTTCGCCCATTCGGGCGCTTTGSTCCGATAGRGYGTCCCGGCGGCGCCGGCAARCCGGTGACGGAGCTATCCCCGTCATTACCAGAGGTGGGATAAGTTTCCGGCGCTCGGGGGTAAAATAAATTTGCTGTACGCGGAATAGCGTTGCAATTTGGTTGCCYCGGAATKGCGTTGTGATTCGCTTGCATTARATTTGCGTTGGTAGTTTGTCCTCATGGTAACCCCGAATCCCGGTCCCACGGYCACCYCGTTTGCCGAATCCGAAGACCAAAGCTACCGGACCCCGCCGCACAATTTCGACGCCGAGCAGGCATTGCTCGGCGCCATCCTTGTCAACAATCTCGCCCACAACCGGGTCTCGGAGTTTCTCCAGCCSGAGCATTTCGCCGATGCCGTCCACGGGCGCATCTTCGATGCCTGCACCAAGCTGATCGAACGGGGCCARGTCGCCAACCCGGTGACGCTCAAGGGCGTTTTCGACCAGGACGCCGAGCTCGAGGATATCGGCGGCGCCCAGTACCTCGCCCGYCTGGCGGCGTCATCGGTGACCATCATCAACGCCGCCGATTACGGGCGCRYCATCTTCGATCTTTTCTTGCGCCGCCARCTCATCRRTCTCGGCGAGRGGGTGGTCAACGACGCCTAYKCCCMYGAYCTCGAGGCCGACGCGCCGGCCCAGATCGAAGAGGCCGAACAAAAGCTCTTCGATCTCGCCACCACCGGCCAGTACGAGGGCGGTTTCTTACCCTTCTCCAAGACGCTGACGAGCGCCATCGACATGGCCGAGGCGGCGTACAAGCGCGAAGGCCGWCTCGCCGGTCTCGCCACCGGATTCGCCGATATCGACAAGCTGCTCGGCGGACTGCATCCCTCGGATCTGGTGGTGCTGGCGGGCCGGCCGTCGATGGGCAAGACGGCGCTCGCCACCAACATCGCCTACCATGCCGCCAAGACCTACAAGACGGAAGTGGACGAGGACGGGAACAAGAAGGTGGTGGACGGCGGCGTCGTCGGTTTCTTCTCGCTCGAGATGTCGGCCGAGCAACTGGCCACCCGCATCCTCGCCGAAGCCGCCGGCGTGCCGTCGGACAAGATCCGCAAGGGTGAACTTTCCAACGCCGCCTTTCAGAAGGTGGTGGCCGCCAGCCGGAAGCTTGACGCCATGCCCCTTTTCATCGACGACACGCCGGCCTTGAGCGTCGTGGCGCTTCGCACCCGGGCGAGAAGGCTCAAGCGTACCCAGGGCCTTTCCCTGATCGTCGTCGATTATTTGCAGCTCCTGCATCCGGCGGCCGGCCATGTGCCCGATAACCGGGTCCAGGAAATTTCTGCAATGACACGTGGGCTCAAGGCGTTGGCCAAGGAACTTAATGTTCCGGTTCTGGCGCTTTCCCAGCTTTCGCGCGCCGTCGAGGCCCGTGACAACAAACGCCCGCAGCTTGCCGATTTGCGCGAATCGGGCGCCATCGAACAGGACGCCGACGTGGTGATGTTCATCTACCGCGAGGAATACTATCTGGCCCGCCAGGAGCCGGACCCTAGCAACGAGAAGTACGGGGAATGGATAGACAGGATGGGACGGGTGCACAATCTCGCCGAGGTCAACGTCGCCAAACAGCGCCATGGGCCGATCGGCACGGTGAAGCTGTACTTCCAGGCAGAATACACCAGATTCCAGGACCACATTCCGGACGACCATGTTCCGGCCTCTCCGGACGACCACACTCCGGACCCGGATGCCCCCCCCTTCTGATCCACCTCCCGGCCACGCCGGCGGAGTGCTGCGCATCGATCTCGACGCCATCGCCGCCAATTACCGAAATCTTCGGGCGCGCCTGGCCGGCGCGACTTGCGGCGCCGTGGTCAAGGCCGACGGCTATGGGCTCGGCGCCACCAAGGTTGCGAAGGCGCTTGCCGGCGCGGGATGCCGGGACTTCTTCGTCGCCCTCATCGACGAGGGCGTGGAAATCCGCGCCGTCCTGCCCGCGGCCGACATCTATGCCTTTTGCGGCGCCACCCCCGAGACCGCCGCCGCCTTGGCCGAACACCGCCTGATCCCGGCGCTCAACGATCTCGGCCAGATCGAGGCCTATTCGGCCTATGCCCGAACGCGGGCAACGGAGGCGGGAGGCGGGGACGGGTCAGGCCGGCTGGCGGCGCTGATCCACATCGATACGGGCATGACGCGCCTGGGCCTGGAGGCGCGGGAGGTGGCGGCGTTGGCGGACAATCCCGAGCGCCTCGCGGGGATAGAGGTGAAGTATGTGATGAGCCACCTCGCCGCGGCCGAGGAACCCGCCAATCCCTTGAACGCCCGCCAGCTTGCGGCCTTCGATGACGCGCGCGCGCAACTTGCCCCCTGCCTGCGCCAAGCCGGAGCTTCGCTCTCGCCACGCTTCGCTGGCGTAGCGGGTCGGCGAAGGCAGGCCGGTGTTGATGCTCCGGCGAGCCTCGCCAACTCGTCCGGCATCTTCCTCGGGCCCGATTATCACTTCGATCTCGCCCGCCCCGGGGCGGCGCTCTACGGCATCGCGCCCCAGGCCGGCGTCCCCAATCCCATGACGCAAGTCGTTCGTTTACAAGGGAAAATCCTTCAGGTGCGTGACGTTGACAGCCCCATGACCGTTGGCTATGGTGCGACGCACCGCGTACGGGCCAAGGGCAGGATAGCCACCGTCGGCGTCGGTTACGCCGACGGCTATTTTCGCGCCCTCGGTAACCGCGGCCATGCATATATCGGGGAGACCCGGGTGCCTGTGGTGGGACGCGTCTCAATGGATCTGATCACCTTCGACGTTGCCAAAGTGCCGCCGGACCAGGCGGTGCCCGGCGGCTTCATCGATCTGATCTCGGACCATCATCCCGTCGATGCGCTGGCGGAGGAGGCCGGCACCATCGGCTACGAGATCCTGACGGCGCTTGGACGACGCTACCACCGCATCTATTCGGGCGGCGCCGGCTGACCATGGCATTCCTCGCCGCCACCGGCCGCGCCGAGGGGCCCATCCGGATGGAGGTCGATCCCGCGGCCGGCGAGGACGCCGCCGATCGCGGGGCGGCGGCGGTCTGAATTGGCGACCTCGGCGACGGCATATGTCTGTCAACAGTGCGGCGCGGTCCACCGTAAATGGGTGGGTCGGTGCGACGACTGCGGCGCCTGGAACACGTTGATCGAGGAGGCGCGCACCGAAGCCGCGCCCAAGTCCCTGAGATCGGGCGCCAAGGCGGCCAAGGGGCGCAAGCTCGAGTTTCACCCCCTCGCCGGCGAGAGCGCGGCCCCGCCGAGACGCATCACCGGCATCGCCGAGTTCGACCGGGTGTGCGGCGGCGGTCTGGTCGAGGGATCGACGGTGTTGGTGGCGGGAGACCCCGGCATCGGCAAATCCACCCTTTCGCTCCAGGCGGCGGCGTCCCTTGCCGCCGGCGGGGGAGGCGGCGGGACCGTCGCCGTCTATATTTCGGGCGAGGAAGCGATCGATCAGGTGCGCCTGCGGGCGGTGCGCCTCGGCATCAATGATGCGCCGGTGGCGCTGGTGTCGGCCACCAGCGTGCGCGATATCATCGCCACCCTCGATGAGGCCCGGGGCCCGGCGATGGTGGTCATCGATTCGATCCAGACCATGTATGTCGACATCCTCGATTCGGCGCCCGGGACCATCGGTCAGGTCCGCGCCAGCGCCCAGGAATTGATCCGCCTGGCCAAGCGGCGCGGCATCATCGTCGTGATGGTCGGCCATGTCACCAAGGAAGGGCTGATCGCCGGACCGAGGGTGCTGGAGCACATGGTGGACACGGTGCTCTATTTCGAGGGCGAGCGAGGTCATCAGTTCCGCATCCTCCGCGCGGTGAAGAACCGGTTCGGGCCGACGGACGAGATCGGCGTGTTCGAGATGACCGACTCGGGTCTCGCCGAGGTATCCAACCCCTCCGCCCTTTTCCTCGGCGAGCACGAAAGCGGGGCCAGCGGCGCGGCGGTCTTCGCCGGCATGGAGGGCACCCGCCCGGTACTGGTCGAAATACAGGCCTTGGTGGCGCGATCTTCCCTGGCGACGCCGAGGCGCGCCGTCGTCGGCTGGGACGGGGCGAGGCTGGCCATGGTGCTGGCGGTGCTCGAGGCGCGCGCCGGCCTTGCACTGGCGGGCCATGATGTCTACCTAAACGTTGCCGGTGGGCTGAGGATTCACGAGCCGGCCGCCGACCTCGCGGCGGCGGCGGCGTTGCTGTCCTCGCTTGCCGACAGCCCGGCGCCGCCCAAGACCGTGATCTTCGGCGAGATCGGCCTTTCCGGCGAGGTCCGCCCGGTGGGCCACCGCGCGGCGCGGCTCAAGGAGGCGGCGAAGCTCGGATTCGACCAGGCGATCGTACCGGCCGGCCGGGCGGGGTCGCGGCCAGCCGGCTCGACAGGTTTCAAGGTGCAGGAAATCAAGCACGTTCAAGACCTTGTGGCGTCCTTCGGCGCGATGCCGAAATGGGCCCGGCGCGCCTCGGCGCCGGCGATGATGACGAGAGGCGCTTAGGGTGGAGGTCCTCGGGGTCAATATCACCGACGTCGTCGTCGTCGTGACCGTCCTGATCTCCGGCGCCATCGCCCTCGCCCGCGGTCTGGTGAAGGAGGTGCTGGCGATYGTAAGCTGGGTCGGGGCCGYCTTCGCGACCCTCTACGGGTTTYCCWMCGCCKCYCCTTATGCCSGCAARRTGATCGAGACGSMCTGGRTCGCCGACCTCACGGCCGGCGGCGTCCTGTTCATCGTCACCCTGTTCGTGCTTTCGCTCKCCAGCCACGCCATTTCCAGSCGCGTCAAGGGAAGCMCCWTRGGSGTGCTCGACCGCTCGCTCGGCTTCGTCTTCGGGCTGTTGCGCGGCGCCCTTCTCATCAGCCTCGCCTATCTCGCCTTCAGYTGGGTCCAGCCGGTGAAGGACCAGCCGRAATGGKTGCGCKCGGCCAAGACCATRCCCCTGATCGAGCAGGGSGCGGACYTGATCATCAYCCTGATCCCCGAAAMATTCCTCGATCGCARGGCCCCCGGCGAGAAGGCCATCGGCGGTGATGCGCTCCGACTCGAGGCCGAACGCGTGATGCGCGAGCTCACCACGTCGCGGCCGAAATCCACTGCGCCGGGGAGCGTATCGGGTTATAAGAACGCGGAGCGCGACGAGATGAACCGACTGATCCAGGGATCCCAGGGTCCCGAACCCGGCGGCCAAAAACGATAGGGCCGGAATTAGGAATAAATAGGGAGAGTGTTGCGCGATGTTCTCGACCCATCCATATGATGACGACCACTTACGCGAGGAGTGCGGCATATTCGGCATCTTCGGGGSCRCGGACGCGGCGGCCCACACGGCGCTCGGCCTGCACGCCCTGCAGCACCGGGGACAGGAATCCGCCGGCATAGTCACCTTCGACGGCGAGCACTTCCACGAYCARCGCGGCTTCGGCCTCGTCGCCGACAATTTCRGCTCCGAAGAGGTGATCSGCCARCTGCYGGGSRCCTCGGCCATCGGCCATGTGCGCTATTCCACCGCCGGCGMRWCCGTGCAACGCAACATCCAACCCCTGTTCGCCGATCTCGAGTTCGGYGGCTTCGCCATCGGTCACAACGGCAACCTCACCAACGCCATCGCCTTGCGCAAGGAMYTGGTGAAGCGCGGCTCCCTGTTCCAATCGACCACCGATACCGAAGTCATCAYCCACCTGATCGCGACCAGCAMMTTTKCCACCGTGATCGACCGCTTGRTCGACGCGCTYMRGCAGGTGGACGGGGCTTATTCGCTGGTGGCGCTGACCAACGACRCGCTGATCGGGGTCAGGGACACGCRCGGGGTCCGGCCGCTGGTGCTGGGRACCCTGGATGGCGCCTWCATCCTGGCGTCGGAGACCTGCGCCCTTGACATCATCGGSGCSAMGTTCSYGCGCGAYATCGARCCGGGAGAGATCRTCACCATCACCRVCTCGGGGATCGMGAGCATCAAGCCYTTCGCCAAKWCSCCCAGTAAGTTCTGCATCTTCGAATATGTCTATTTCTCGCGTCCCGACAGCAGTGTCGAGGGACAGAACGTCTATGAGATCCGCAAACGCATCGGCGTCGARCTYGCSCGCGAGAGCCACGTCGATGCCGACGCCATCGTCCCGGTGCCCGATTCCGGTGTGCCCGCCGCCGTCGGCTATTCGAWCGAGGCCGGGRTRCCGTTCGAGTTCGGCATCATCCGCAACCATTACGTCGGACGGACGTTCATCGAGCCGWCCGACCRSATCCGYCACCTCGGCGTGAAGCTCAAGCACAACGCCAACCGCGCSGAAATCGCCGGCAAGCGGGTCATCCTGGTGGAYGACAGCATCGTCCGCGGCACCACCTCGACCAAGATCGTCGAGATGGTRCGCCARGCCGGCGCCAAGGAAGTCCATATGCGYATCGCCTGYCCGCCGACGGCCCATTGCTGCTTCTACGGGGTCGATACGCCRAAMCGGGASGAKCTCMTGGCSGCCAATCACAGCATCGAGGAGATGGCGCGCCTCATCGACGTCGATTCCCTTGCTTTTSTSTCSATCGACGSACTSTATCGCGCCGTCGGCGAGGCCGGCCGCAAYGACGCATCGCCGCAATATTGCGACGCCTGCTACACCGGYGASTAYCCGATMSCCCTGACCGATCACGATGGCGGYCCGRTGCCGGCGCAGCTGTCGCTGCTKGCCRWYACSGGCAAGGGCGCATGAATGASSYGCCCGGACGGCTTCAAGGCCGCATATCGGTARTCACCGGCGCSTCSCGCGGCCTCGGCGCGGCGATCGCCAARCGGTTCGCGGGGGAAGGGTCGCACGTGGTCCTGGTGGCSCGCACSGTCGGCGGCCTCGAGGAGGTCGACGACGCCATCCGSGCCGMKGGCGGGGCCGCGACCCTGGTRCCGCTTGACCTCACCGAGTTCGACCGCATCGACGAGATGGGGGCGGCGCTGGCCCGGCGCTTCGGGCGAATCGACGTGCTCGTCGGCAACGCCGGCATCCTCGGCACGCTCAGCCCCATGGGCCACATCGAGACGCAAGTCTGGGACCGGGTCATCGCCGTCAACCTGACGGCGAACTGGCGATTGATCCGGAGCTTCGATCCCCTGCTCCGGGCGTCCGATTCGGGCCGCGCCATCTTCGTGACCTCGGGCGCCGCCGGCGGCGCACATCCCTATTGGGGCGCCTACGCCGTCAGCAAGGCGGCGCTCGAGGCCATGGTCAAGACCTGGGCCGGGGAGGTGACGAAAACGCCGGTGAAGGTCAATCTGGTGGACCCCGGGGCGTTGCGCACATCGATGCGCGCCGAGGCCTATCCCGGCGAAGACCCCGAGACGGTAAGGCCAGCAGGCGAGGTCACCGATACCTTCGTCGAGCTCGCCGAGGCGGCCTCGACCCGCCACGGCGAAATCGTCCGGGCGCCGTAGCCCGCTTATAGCGGCGAGCCGATGAATGTCTTCATCGGCTCGCTGGTATTACCTTTTCTTCGCATAGGGGTTCTTGCCCTTATTCTTGGCATAGGGGTTCTTGCCCTTACGCACATGCAGGCGGATGGGGACGCCGGGAAGGTCGAAGGTCACCCTGAGGCCGTTGGCGAGATAGCGGAGATAGCTTTCGGGCAGTCCCGCCGGCCGGCTCGCGAACAGAACGAAGGTCGGTGGACGCGCCTTGACCTGGGTCATGTAACGAAGGCGCAGCCGTCTGCCGGCCGCGACCGGCGGCGGGTGACGGCGGGTCGCCTCGATGAGCCAGTGATTGAGCCGGGCGGTGGGCACCCGCCGGTTCCAGACCTCGTAAACCGAAAAGACGCCTTCCATGAGTTGATCCAGCCGGCGTCCGGTGAGCGCCGAGATGCAGACATGGGGCGCGCCCCTGGCCCTGGGCAGGGAGGTCGCCAGCCGGTCGCGGAATTTTGCCAATGCCTTACCGCCGTGCTCGACGATATCCCACTTGTTGAGGGCGATCACCAGGGCGCGGCCTTCGTCGAGCACCATCTTGGCGATGGCGAGATCCTGCTTTTCCAGCAACTGGGTGGCGTCCACCACCAGCACCACGACCTCGGCCAGACGGATCGCCCTCAGCGTATCCTCGACCGATAGTTTCTCGAGCTTGGCCGCCACCCGGGCGCGGCGTCTGAGCCCGGCGGTGTCGACCAGGCGGACGGGCCTCGCGCCGTAGCGCCAATCGATGGCGATGGATTCGCGGGTCATCCCCGGTTCCGGACCGGTCAGCATGCGTTCCTCGCCCAGCAACTTGTTGACCAGGGTCGATTTGCCGACGTTCGGCCGCCCGACGATGGCAAGCTGCAATGGCCGCGTAACCGTCCCCTCGACATCCGCAACGGCGTCCCCGGCCTCTTCTTCCGGCGTCGCCCCGGCGCCCTCGTCCGCCTCCATCCCGGCAAGTTTGACGAACGGCGCCAGGGCCTCATAGAGCTCGGCCATGCCCTCGCCGTGGGCGGCGGAGATAGGAATGGCGTCGCCCAATCCCAGTGAATAGGCTTCCAGCACGCCGTCGGATCCTCCCCGCCCCTCGCATTTGTTGGCCAGCGCCACCACCGGCGGCCCGCCCTTTCGCAGCCAGCGTGCGAAATGCTCATCAAGGGGGGTTATGCCGGCGCGGGCGTCGATCAGGAAAAGCGCCACATCGGCGTTCTCGAGCGCGCGTTCCGTCTGCGCCCGCATGCGCGCCTCGAGGCTCTCGGGAGCCGCCTCCTCGAGGCCCGGCGTGTCCAGCACCTCGAAGCGAAGATCGCCGAGCTTGGCACGGCCTTCGCGGCGGTCGCGCGTGACCCGAGGGGTCTCGTCGACGATGGCGAGGCGCCGGCCGACAAGGCGGTTGAACAACGTGGACTTGCCCACATTGGGGCGTCCGACGATTGCGACCCTGCAGGTCATTGGATCCAGTACCAGCGCGTTATCCGATTAGCTTGACCCATCCCGCTCTCCCACCCGACCACCCATAGTCTACGATGCCTCAGGCTGTCGGGTGGCGGAGCGGGCCGGTGCGAGACCACGTAAGTGGATTATGTACTAGCGCAGTGCGATAAGATCGGCGCCTTCGGTCAACAGATAGAGGGTCCTATTGGCGACGGCCGGCGGGATAAGCACCCCGTCGCGCATGTCGATCACACCCAGCAGGTCGCCGTTATAGGGGGAGACCGAGAGCACCTGGCCGTGGGACCCGGCGAGGATCAGCCGGTCTCCCACCAGCACCGGCCCGGACCAGATGATCAGGTCCTTTTTCTTCTTCTCGTCCTCATAAAGAGGCAGGGTCCTGAGCCAGTGCACACCGCCGTCCCGGCGCGAAAGACAGGCGAGAAGGCCCTCCATGGTCACCACATAGATATACTCGCCGGCGACCCATGGGCTCTGCTGACCACCGATCCGCTGGCGCCAGGCCCGCTTCCCGGTCTTGAGGTCGAGGGCGACCATGCGGCCGGCGTTGGAGACGGCATAGACGCGGCCGCGGTCGATCACCGGGGCGGCCCGGATATCGGCGAGGGTCGCAGACCAACTGGCGCTCTCGCGGCCCGAGAGGAATTCGGTCCATACCTCCTTGCCGCTGGCCGCCCGCAGGGCATAGAGTTCACCGGAAGTATAGGGAACGACGACGATGCCATCGGCCACCGCCGGGCTGGCGCCGCCGAGGATCCCCGTCACCTCCGTCGTCCCGGTGTGGGTCCACAACACCTTGCCGTCCCTTATGTCCAGCGCGTAGGTCTTGTTGTCGATGGTGACCACGAACACGCGCCCCTCGGCGATCGTCGGCCCGGCGCGCATGGGGCCGGAGACCTTGCGCCGCCAGMGCACGCCGCCGGTCTCGCCGTTCAGCGCGATAACCTCGGCGAAGCCGGTGGTGGCGATGAGCCACCCCTTGTCATAGGCGAGGCCGCCGCCGAGCGTGCCCTCGCGCTCCTCGCGCGGCCGAAGCCTCCAGCGCCACAGCCGCTTTCCCGAACGCTCATCGAAGGCCGTTACATGGGCGCCGGTATCGAGGGTGTAGACCCGGCCCCCGGCGAYGACCGGTTGGGCGAGGAGGCGTCTTTCRTCGGTGGAGCCGGCACCGATGTTGGCGCGCCAGGCGCGCGTTGGCGCATCGGACAGATCGAGATGGTGCATGGCATGGGTCGCGAGGCCGCCGGCTTGGGGCCAGTCGGCATTGACCCACCGCCGGGGCAATTGAATGGGGCGACGCCTGAGTTCCGGATCGGGCCTGAGCGAGCGTTCGAAACTGAGGACGGAGATGCGCACGCCCGGTAATTTCCGTTCCGTCGTCTCGAAGAACGGCAGGCCGCAACCGCCGAGCGCCACGACCASCAGGACGACAAGCAGCCCCCGGATCATGGTCAGCCCGGTCCCYGTCCCAGGCTGGCCAGCATTTCCGMTGCCCGGGCCCGCATATTCCGGGGCGCCGTCGTGTCATCGGCAAGGGTGGTGAATATCTCCCGGGCCCGCGCCTCGTCCCTCGCCCGCAAGTGAAGGAGCGCCGTCACCTCCAGGGCCGAATGGCGCCACGGGTTGTCCTTGGCCGTTAGCGGCGCGAGGCGGTCCGTCAAAGCCTGAGGATCGGCATTATCGGCGATGCTCAGCGCCAGCAGGATCAGGGCGAGATCGCGGAAAATCCGGTTGGCGCCGCTATCGGCGATGACCCGCTCGTAAACCGCCGCCGCGCCCGCCCCGTCACCGGCCTTGGCCAGCAACCCCGCCTCCTGAAGCCGGGCGAGGGCGGCGTATCCCGCGCCCGCTTCCGCCGCCAGCTTGGCGAAGGCGGTCAACGCGGCGCCGGTTTGTTCGGCGCCGGCGAGATCAAGCGCCTGGGCGTATTTCAGGCCCTGCTCGTACCTCTGGCTCTGCTGGTAATTGCGCCATCCGACGACGGCCGAAGCGATGATGACCGCGAGCAACGCCAGGCTGACGGCGTATTTGCCGTATTTACGCCAGAGCTCGAGTTGACGATCACGCTTCAGATCCTCTTCGACTTCTTTAATGAATTCATCCATGGAAGCAAGCCGCCATCAGCTTAAGGGCCGCTAACATAACTTCCGCGCCGGGCAATGGCAATTGGGCAAGTTCGGCGCCGGGGCCGAGCCCGCCCAACCTTCAGGAGCCGGCGTCGGGCATGTTTTCCGGCAAGCGCCGGTAGCGCTCCTCGACCCTGGGCCCGAACAGCGGGTCCTCGGGCGCGCTCGACGCCGCCTCGATCGCCGCCCCCTCTTCCGCCGAAAGCGCCGCTTCCGCCAGCGGCAGGAAATCCGCCTCCTCCTTCTCCATGTGCCGGCGGTTGAAGTCGGGATATTCCCGCGCCAAGGGCTCGAAAAGATGGCGCGGTATTTCCGCGCCCTGGGCGACGTCGCCGATCACCGTCGCCATATCCTTGGTCGGCTCCTCACCCTTCTCGTGCTCGGCGACCCGGTCCGCCGCCAGCGCCTCGGCTTCGGCGCCCTTCCTGGTAGACGGGTCAGGGGCGTCTCGGCCGTCGATCGGCCCTGGCGCCCACCCGGGTAAGGCTAGCACTGGACGTAACCGCCAAAATAGAGGAAACTGGGATCACGGATTCAGGTCCGGTGAAATCGCGGGAGGCGGTGGAACCACCCCATGGCAGAGACGATCCGGCTTGCGGATTATCGGTGCAAGCGCAAGTTCGTATTCTTCAGCCGGCACGAGTTGAACCAGCTGCTTTCGATCTACAGCCGGCGGATCATCGCCGGTGAATGGAAGGCATATGCCATCGACCACAGGGACGGCGTCGCGCTGTTCTCGGTCTTCCGCCATGCCAGTGCCCGGCCGGTCTACACCATCGCCAAGTTCGCCGCCAACTCGCACCGCCACGGCGACTATGTCCTCACCAGCGCCGGGCGGAGACTGAAACGGGGCAAGAGCCTGGCGGAAGTCGTCGCCATGTTCGACCGCAAGCTCAAGCTGGTCTCCAACCGGGCCTGAGCCCCCAGACCCCCCATCCACTAAATTCGGAATCCGCGGCGCGGCGGTGCGTCGTCCGCCGGCGTTACCGGCGGGGCAATCGCCGATCGGGCCGTCGCCCGCATGCAGGGCTAGGCGGAAAAACCGGCCGAAACGAAGGCCCCGGAACCCGTCAAGGGCTCCGGGGCTTTTTCTCCCCCCTACTCCCACTCGATAGTTCCCGGTGGCTTGGAGGTGACGTCGTAGACCACCCGGTTGATGCCCTTGACCTCGTTGATGATGCGGTTGGCCACGCGGCCGAGGAAGGCGGCGTCGAAGGGGTAATAGTCCGCCGTCATGCCGTCCGACGAGGTGACGGCGCGAAGGGCGAGGACGAATTCGTAGGAC
>LKGT01007521.1_pt2 | contig 15071 bp, 15 predicted proteins | sample 503861 | NCBI WGS metagenome assembly LKGT01 (sample SAMN04113194, study PRJNA297058) | marine sediment metagenome | biome: marine benthic biome; feature: marine benthic feature; material: marine sediment; isolation source: sediment sample collected at the water-sediment interface from the South......
GCGCCGGYCGGGANCNCTCATTCCCGGCCGAGCAGGAMCACCGCCTGTTCGCCGATSAGGTTGGCGAGCGCGCTCGAKGGCCGYACCYSACGGGYCTKGCCGCYGCGGCGCACCGARAAACAGCGCTCGACGGTGATGYCGAGGGCRTCGCAAAGGGTGACGAAATCCCGGATCGTGCARAGGTGGATATTCGGCGTATCGAACCATTCATGGTCCTTCGAATCGGTCACCGGCATRCGGCCCGAGCACGCCAGATGCAAACGGAATCGCCAGTAGCCGAARTTGGTGAAGGATACGATGGCGTGCTTGCCGATACGCAGCAATTCCTCCAGCACCCCGCGGGGWTCGTGGATCGCCTGCAGGGTCTGGCTGAGGATGACGTAATCGAAGGCCTGGGARGGATAGTYCYTGAGRTCGGTTTCGGCATTGCCCTGGAYCACGGAAAGCCCCCGGCTCACCGATGCGTTCACCCGTTCCTGGCGAATCTCCAGGCCGCGCCCGTCGAYCYCCTTGNAATTGGTKMRNAATNNTGAAGCAGCGYCCCGTCGCCGCAGCCGACGTCCAGYRCCCGGGTGCCCGGCGCCACGAGATCGGCGACCAGYCGCAGATCGGCGCGGATTTCCCCGGRGSCCGCCGATGCCGCCTGCCCGGGGCGTCCGTCCCGGCCGGGGGTGTCATCCATCGGCCGAAGGCGCCTTGGTCCCGCAACGCACCAGATGATCGGCGGCGCCGGCGAGGAAGCCCGAAAGGATCTTGTGGTATTCCGGGATATCGAGCAGGAAGGAATCGTGGCCCTGGTCGGACTCGATCTCGACGAAGCTGACATTGGCGGCGGCGGCGTTCAGCGCGTGGACAAGCCCCCGGCTCTCCGCCGTCGGGAACATCCAGTCCGAAGTGAACGAAATCAGGCAAAAGCGCACCTCCGTTCCCTGAAACGCCTCGGCCAGCACCCCGCCGCCATGCTCCTCGGCGAGGTCGAAGTAATCCATGGCGCGGGTGATGATGAGATAGGTATTGGCGTCGAAGCGGTCGACGAAGGCGACGCCCTGGTGGCGGAGATAACTTTCGACCTGGAAATCGGCCTCGAAGCCGTAGGTGAAGTTCTTGCGGTCCTGCAAATTGCGCCCGAACCTGCGATGCAGGGCGGTCTCCGAAAGATAGGTGATGTGGGCCCCCATGCGCGCCACCGCGAGGCCCCGGTGGGGACGCTTGCCCTCGATCAGGTAGTTGCCGCCGCACCAGTCGGGGTCGGCCATGATCGCCTGGCGGCCGACCTCGTGAAAGGCGATGTTCTGGGTCGAGGTGCGGGCGGCGGTGGCGATCGGCACCGCCGTGAAGACCCGTTCGGGATAGCGCACGGCCCAGTCCAGCGCCTGCATGCCGCCCATGGAGCCGCCGATGACGCAAAATAGCCGGCCGATACCGAGATGGTCGATGAGAAGTTTCTGCGCCTTGACCATGTCGCCGATGGTGATGACCGGGAAATCGAGGGCGTAGGGCCTATCCTTCGCCGGATTGATTTCCGTCGGCCCCACCGTGCCCATACAGCCGCCGATAAGATTGCAGCCGATGACGAAATAGCGGTCGGTATCGAGGGCCTTGCCGGGACCGACCATGACGTCCCACCATCCTTTCTTGCCGGTCACCGGATGATCGCCGGCGAGGAATTGATCGCCCGTGAGGGCATGGCAGACGAGGATGGCGTTCGACTTCGCCTCGTTGAGCCGGCCGTAAGTCTGATAGGCCATGGTGAAGGGGCCGAGCGGCACCCCGCAGTCGAGATGCAAAGGCTCATCGACCCCGAGTTCGACCCGATAGCCGGGCAACTCGGCGGTATTCGGCGTCTGTGGTTTGGTGGGCGCGCTCATGGCTTTTCACCCCATCCCCCGAGGGTTCGTTTCTGCGCTTGAATTGCGGGGCTACTAGCTAGAGCATTATCCGGCCAGATGGAAGCGATTTGATGGCGGCAAAACGGTTTCTCGGGTAGGAGCGGCGCGAAGCGCGATGYGGGGCATCGGGCGAGCGGCGCGASGCACCCGRGGGGCCGTTTTGCCGCTCCTTCGGCCGGGTTCTTTTGCGCCGTGGCCCGGTACTTAATTTGCMAAGGGGCCCAGCCCCTTTGCCGATGCTCAAGCMTCTAGCCACGACGCAAAATAATCCCGGTCAAACGATTCCAGCTGGCGGGATAGTGCTCTGGGGTCGAAGGGTAGGGCTGTCAACGTTTTCTTTGATTTTAAAGGCGTCTGAGACTATGACTCCCCCCTGATTTGGCGAGCGCCGATACCCATGGACAAGACAAATACGGATCTCGACGATCTGCGTCGTGAAATCGACGAGATCGACGAAAGCATTCATGACCTCCTCATGCGGCGCACCGACGTGGCGCAGAAGATCGGCGGCATCAAGGGCGCCGGCCCGACCCTGCGCCCCGCCCGCGAGGCAGAGGTCTTACGCCGGCTGGTCGCCCGTCATACCGGCCCCTTCCCCAAGACCCAACTGGTGGGGATTTGGCGTGAAATCATGGCCGCCCATCTGCGTCTTCAGGGTCCGTTCACGGTGGCGGTGTTCGCGCCCGACGAAAATCCCGGTTACTGGGGGCTGGCACGCGACCAGTTCGGCTCCCACACGCCCATGATGTATTGCCAATCGCCGGGTCAGGTGATGCGCGAGGTGGCGGAAGACAGGGCCGCCGTCGGGGTCCTYCCSTWYCCKGAGGAGGAGGAAGAGGARCCGTGGTGGCCGCWTYTGCTGGGGYCCGGCAAGGACAAYCCRCAGGTCATCGCCCGGYTGCCTTTCACCGGCGAAAGGGACCGGCGCGGCGCCGGTCTCCATGCCCTGGCGGTYGCCAAGCTGACGCCGGAGGRGASCGGYGATGATCGTTCGCTGCTGGCRTTCGAGACCGAGGACGAGATATCRCGGGCGCGGCTGCACTCGGATCTCGCCRCGGYGGACCTGCCGGCTCGTTTCATGGCSAYYTRCCGGGGCGGACGGCAGCGAACCGTGTGGCAGCACCTGATCGAGGTCGACGGGCTGGTCCTGGCCWCRGACRAGAGGGTCGGGAGGTTCASSGASCTACTGGGCGACGCSGCGGGTCARRTCCTWTCGCTYGGCGCCTATGCCACGCCGTTGACGGCCGAGGATCTCGGCYCCGGCGMYGGCGSCGGGGACGGGRCATGAGCCCCAAGGGTGCMYTGACACCGCGTCCCGGCATCCTCGATATCGAACCCTATGTCGGTGGAGAGTCCCGGCTCTCGGGTGGGACGCGCGTCATCAAGCTGTCGTCCAACGAAGGGGCGTTGGGGCCGAGCCCGAGCGCGGTGGCGGCCTATCGGGAAGCGGCGGCGGAGATGCAGCGGTACCCCGACGGCGGGTGCACCGGGTTGCGCGCCGCCATCGGCGAGCGTTTCGGGCTTGATCCGGAGCGTATCGTGTGCGGGGCCGGCTCGGACGAACTCCTCACCCTTTTGGCGCGGGCCTATTGCGGGCCGGGCGATGAGGTCATCCATACCGCGCACGGCTTCCTGATGTACCCCATCATCGCCCGTTCGGTGGGCGCGGTGCCGGTCGCCGTGCCCGAGACGGCGCTGACGGCGGATGTCGACGCGCTGCTCGGCGGCGTCACCGGGAAGACCCGGATCGTGTATCTGGCGAACCCCAACAACCCGACGGGAAGCTACCTCGCGGCCGAGGAGATGCGGCGCCTGCGCGCAGGCTTGCCCGGCGGCGTACTTTTGGTCATCGACGCGGCGTACTCGGAATATGTCACCCGCGACGATTACTCGCCCGGCGTCGAGCTTGTCGATGACGGCGATAACGTGGTGATGACGCGCACCTTTTCGAAAATTTTCGCCATGGGGAGCTTGCGCCTCGGCTGGGCCTACGCACCGCCGGCGACGGTGGATATGCTCGATCGGCTGCGCATGCCCTTCAACGTCACCGGGCCCACCCAGGCGGCGGGCGTGGCCGCGCTTGGCGATAGTGCCTTCGTCGATGAGGCGCGGGCGCACAATGAAAAATGGCGCGCACTCCTCGCCGACGCGCTTGGCGGCATCGGCCTCGAGGTCCATCCGAGCATCGCCAATTTCCTGCTCGTCGGGTTCCCTGCCGAGGCCGGCCGCGATGCCGCCGCCGCCGATGCATATCTCAAGACCCACGGTATCATCGCCCGCCGGGTGGACAATTACGGTCTGCCGGCGTGCCTGCGCATCACCATCGGATTGGAGCATGAAATGAAAGCCACCGCCGGGGCGCTCAAGGAATTCATGGGCTGAATGATGGCGGACCCGACACCATCGAAACCCGAACCCGGTGCCGCGACCACCGGGCCGCTTTTCGCCCGCGTCGCCTTGATCGGCCTCGGGCTCATCGGTTCGTCCCTCGGCCGGGTGATGAAACGGGAATCCCTCGCCGGCGTGATCGCCGGCACCGCGCGCACCGAGGCGACCCGGCAAAAGGCGCTCGARCTCGGCGCCATCGATCACGCCTTCGACGATGCGCCAGGGTGCGTCGGGGATGCCGATCTCGTCGTCATCTGTGCGCCCCTTGGCGCCTACGCCGATATCGCCACGGCCATGGCGCCCGGTCTCAAACCCGGCGCCATCGTCACCGACGTCGGCTCTGTCAAGCAAATGGTGATCCGCGACTTGGCGCCGGCATTGCCCGACGGCGTCCATCTCGTYCCCGCCCATCCGGTGGCGGGGACCGAGCATTCCGGGCCGGAGGCGGGGTTCGCCGAGTTGTTCGAGGGCCGCTGGTGCATCCTGACGCCGCCGCCGGGCACCGACGACGAGGCGGTCGAAAAAGTCGCCCAGCTGTGGCGCGGCGCCGGCTCCCTGGTGGACATCATGGAGGCCGGTCATCACGACAAGGTGATGGCCATCACCTCGCATCTGCCCCATCTGATCGCCTACACCATCGTCGGCACGGCGACGGATTTGGAACGGCAGCTCCAGGCGGAGGTCATCAAGTTCGCCGCCGGCGGCTTCCGCGACTTCACCCGCATCGCCGCCTCCGATCCGGTCATGTGGCGGGACATCTTCCTCAACAACCGCGAGGCGGTGCTGGAGATGGTCGGGCGTCTGACCGAAGACCTCGCCGTGCTCCAGCGTGCCATCCGCTGGGGCGAGGGGGAGAAACTCGAGGAAATCTTCACCCGCACCCGCGAGATCCGCCGCTCGATCATCGACGCCGGCCAGGCATAGCCCGGTAAAGCCAGGCTCCCCCGGTAGGGACCGGGCGCTGGTCCGGCGCCTCAGCGCCGGTGCCCTGTTCGTGGCCAGCGGATCGGCGGGATTTTGGCGAGAGGGACGGGCCCGACCGAGAGCGTCTGTTTCTGTATGGTCAAGGGCAGGGTAAGCTCGGGCGGAGCGTCCGGCGCCGGCGATTTCGCCAGCAGGGAGAGGAAGAACTTCGCCGTCCGGGCTTTCTTCTTCTTCATGGCGCCGGCGGCGACGAGGGCGTCGAGGGTCTCGGCGAAACCGGCGATGGTGGCCTTGAGCGCGCCCATGGGCTGCATCTTCTCATCGAGCGCCAAGGTGCCGTTGGCCGAGAGCCTGAGCGGCCCCCAATGGAGGCGGAAATTTTCGATCTCGACGGTGCCCCCATTATCGCGCCAAGCGGCGAAGGCCTGAGTATCGTAAGCGGGAGAGATCGGGCCCATGATGGCGCCCTTGAACAGAAACGCCTGGATCCTCGGCCCGAGTGGCCCCGCATTCTTGCCCTTACGCTCCCGGGCCCCGGTCAGGCGGGGTGGCAGGATCACGCCGCCAAGCTTCAGGCCAAGGACGATGACAGGGGTCAGATGGTCGGGGTTGGGCCGGCGGCTCAAATCCGCGCGAACCGTCGCGATGGCGATTTCGACACGTTCCGCATTGCCCTCGTTCACGGCTGTGAGGCCGGCGGCCTCGAGGATGGCGGTGATGGCCTCGGGACCGAATTCGAGGCTGCCGAGCGCACGGGCGGCATCGATCGTGAGCCTGACCGGCGCCCCCGCCGACGTGAACGATACAAGGTGGCGGCCCGCAAGGGCGATGCTGTCGATGCGCCGCGTCTGCCACGGCAACAGCCTCGCTTGAAGTGCCGGGGCGCGCCATTCCCAGGGTGCCCCGCCTTCCCCGCCGCCGATCACGGGATCGGTCATGCGGGCGCGAAAGAGGACGGGAAATCCGGTGATCTCGAGGGAACCGTAGGAGAACGCATTGCCGCCGGCGCGCCAATCGGCGGCCCAGCCTTCGATGTTGTCGCGGATCAGGGCGGCGCCGACGAACCACAAGGCGGTGAGCACCGCCGCCGCGCCCGCCAAGGAAACGCCCAAACGCAAAAGCCGGCGCCGTCCCGTCCTCTCCATCGAACCCGCCTTGCACCCTGGTCTTGCCGGTTTCCCTGTATAGTCGCTGCCCGCGCCCCGGTCGAGGGCCGCAAGAGCGCCGGGCCCCAAGGTCTGCAAGGGAACGCCCCCAAGGTTAGATGAGGGAACACAAAGCGTGAAGCAGAGCGGCGAGGTCTGGGTTTTCGCCTACGGGTCACTGATGTGGGATCCGGGATTCGCCTATCTCGAGGCAGCGCCGGCGCTGCTCAGGGGATATCACCGCGCCTTTTGCATCTATTCTTTCGTCTATCGGGGGACCGAGGCGCGGCCCGGCCTGGTGCTGGGGCTCGATCGCGGCGGCGCGTGCAAGGGCATGGCGTTCAGGATCGCCGCCGCCGAGGGGGCGGGCGTCCTCGATTATCTCGACGCACGCGAGAAGGTGACCGACGTCTATGTGCGGCGCGCCGTGCCCATCACCGTCGGCGGCGCCCCCATCTGCGGCGGAGGCCGGCCCATCTCCGCCGGAGGCCGGAAGGTGACGGCCCACACTTACGTCGTCGACAGGGGACATCACMAATATGCCGGCAAGCAAACGCTACGACAGGCCGTCCGGTTGATCGCCCAAGGCGCCGGCGTCGGCGGCTCCAACCGCGACTATCTCGARAGCACCGTCAATCACCTCGATGAACTCGGCATCACCGACGGCCCGCTGCACCGGMTTCACGCCYTGGTGSGCRGGATGGCGGAAGGCCGGTAGGGAGAGGCGCTGGGCCGGAGAGGGACGTGATCGTATAGCGTTAACCTTTATCCACCTTTTTTACCGCATTGTGGTGGTAAGATATTATTGTTGTCGGCTCCATGAGGGAACAAATAGAAAGGCGTGAACGCCGATATGGCTCGAACGGTATCGAGAGGGAGAGGGTTGCCATGACCCGTACACTGCGCTGTTACGCCGAGGGCCGGGACGGTGATTGGGAAGCCATTTGTTTAGACTTGGATATCGCGGTCCAAGGTCGTTCTTTTGTCGAGGTTTTCAATTCCCTGAATGAAGCGATCAACCTCTATTCAGAGTCCGTTCGTGCATTGCCCGAGCATGAGCGCGGGCATCTGCTCGATCGTCCCGCTCCCTTGACCCTGAGACTGAAGTTCTTGGGTTATGCCTTGCGCACTGTCCTCGGCGATCACGCCGCGGGAGGTCATCGCCACCAGTTCACGCTGCCCCTGGCGGCCTGAAGGCGAAGTTACCTGAACAGAATTTTCCTGAGGCCGGACTGCCTGATCATGGAGTTCAGTACTCCAGGCCTGATGTCGTCGCTATCCCTGGCATGGCTGACGGCGACGAGCCTCGTTTTCCCCCCGACGATCCCCTTATAGATCCGGTGACGTCCTCGTTGGCGATCGAGGACGAATCCGTTATCGGTCAGGATGCGGAGAAAATCCCTGTATTTCATAGGAACATGGTTGGGTTAGAAGATTACCCCAGCCTCAGCTGCACTTGGAATAGGCGCAGGAGACGCAGACGTCGCAGTTCTCCTGGCGGATGACGCTGGCCTCGCCGCATTTCGGACACTGGCGAAAGCGCGCATCGGGCAGCCCCACCACCTGCTTCATCGCCGGACCTTCCGTATCGAGCCGGCCTTCGCGYTTCTCCTTCGGGCTCGCCAGGAAGCCGATGTCGATCATGTGATTCTCGATCACGTCGCCGATGGCGGCCAGGAGCGAGGGGACGTATCTGCCGYYCATCCACTGCCCRCCCCTGGGGTCGAACACCGCYTTKAGYTCCTCGACCACGAAGGAGACGTCGCCGCCGCGCCTGAAGACGGCGCTGATCATGCGCGTCAGGGCCACCRTCCAGGCATAGTTSTCCATGTTCTTGGAGTTGATGAAGATCTCGAAMGGCCGCCGGCGTCCGTCGCGCACSACGTCGTTCACGGTGATGTACATGGCGTGGTCGCTTTCCGGCCACTTGATCTTGTAGGTCTTGCCCGGCAGTTCCTCGGGCCGGTGCAGGGGCTGGGTCATGTAGACGACGCCGCCGGACTCATACGCCGTCTCGGCGCGGGCGGGCGGCTTATCGAGCGGCAGTTCGGGCTCCGCCGTCTCGTCCCCGTCCTTGACCTCGAGCACGGCGCCGGTGACCTCGTTCGGCCTGTARGTGGTGCACCCCTTGCAGCCGGTGTCATAGGCGCGGTCGTAGACGTCCTTGAAGTCATCGAAGRCGATRCCCGMGGGCACGTTGATGGTCTTCGAGATCGAGCTGTCGACATATTTCTGCACCAAAGCCTGCATGACGATGTGATCAATGGGGTCGAGAGTCCGGGTGTCGACGAAATAATCGGGCAGCGGCGCGTCCTCGCCCTTGAGGCGCCTGAACAGGCGATAGGCGTAATCGCTGACCTCCTCTTCCTTGCTTTCGCCCTCGGCAAGGCGGATGTGGCGGGTATAGGTGAAGGCGTAGACCGGCTCGAGACCGGAGGAAACGTTATCGGCGAACAGCGAGATGGTGCCGGTCGGCGCCACCGATGTCAGAAGGGCGTTGCGGATGCCGTCGCGTGCGATGGCCTCCCTGACGTCCGCATCGAGCGTCTTGACGCTCTCGCCTTGGAGAAACTTCCCGGCGTCATAAAGCGGAAACGCCCCCTTCTCCGCCGCCAGCGCCGACGATGCGAGATAGGCGGCGCGCCGGATCTCCTTCATCCAACCCTCGGTCAGCTCGAGCGCCCGATCGGAGCCATAGCGCGCCCGGCACATGATGAGGGCGTCGCCAAGCCCGGTTATGCCGAGGCCCATGCGCCGCTTGGCCCTGGCCTCATGGGCCTGCTCGGGCAGGGGAAAGCCCGAGACGTCGATGGCGTTGTCCATCATGCGCACGGCGACGGGGACGAGTTCACGCAGCCGTTCGATGTCCAATACCGCGCCGTCCTCGAACGGGTTCCTGACGAGTCGCGCCAGGTTGATCGAGCCCAGCAGACAGGCACCGTAGGGGGGCAATGGCTGCTCGCCGCAGTTGTGGACGTAAAAGCCATTGGCATCGAAGGCGTTGAGGCCCGGAATCTCTACGTCGAACACCTCCTCGACACCGTCCTCGATGACCGTTTCGACCCGTGCGGAAAACCTCTCCCGGTTGGGGCGGCGGGCGTAATTGGCGAGCAGAACCTTGAGCCGCGTCACCTTGTCGGTATCGCTAAATCCGACGAGCCGGTCGAAGCGGAGGAGGTTCTCGTTACTGATGATGAGTTCGTGGTCCGCGGCGCCGTCGTAGGACTTTCGGCCGCCTTTCCCGTCCGGCAGCAGGCGAGGCCCCGCCGGGCGGCGATCGCCGTAGATCCGGCTGTAGATGCCGAGACGCAGCAGCATCCGCTGCACGGCCTCGAGAGTGGCCCTGTTCGACTGGGAAAGGCGGATGCTCACGCCCTTGGCCTGCGTCCCCTGGACGGAACCGTCGGCATCGAACAGGCCACGCAGGAAGCCGCGATAAAAAGCGCTGGAAGCCCGCTCCATGGCGGCGGTGATCGCTTTGTTGCCAGGCGCCATGCCGAGGGCCTTGGCGAGATGCTTGAGGGCGGCGATGGCAAGGCGGTGTTCGCCGCGACCCGGCACCGGAATCCAGCCGGTGAAGTCGCTCCTCGACGGCAAGGTCCGGGCGGCTTCCTCGGCGCGCGCCATGATTCCCATAACGCCTGGGCGCGGCACATCCCCATTGACCGCCATGGCGCCCGGCCAGACGCTGAGAACCGCCTTGTCCGATTTCAGCGTCCCGTCGCCGATCAACAGACCGATGAGATAGCCTTCGTCTTCCGTTAGCGGGCCGGACCAATTCCCGGCTTCCCGGTGGTCGTTGAGGATGACCTCATCGCCGGGGCGGAGGTCTCCGGCCCTCGTCCATTCGCTCTCCTTTCGCCACCGCGTCTTCACCGCGACCCGCCTTATCGGGTGATCGGGCGTCAGGCGCAGGCTGTAACCTTCGCGGGTCTTGAGACGGACGACCGTTTTGCGGCCGGTGGCGAAGAAACCGGCCTTGCCGGAAGGCCATTTGTGCCCGTCAACGAGCGCCGTGAACGGCCGTCCGAGGAGTTCSYYRAYCKRGCSCRGCNSMCANGGCNGNCSGYASSSRGGCNATNSCYGNTSTCNCGCAGGGATTACATGAGTGGATTTCCTCGCAGTAATTGAGGTTGTTCAGGCGGTTGATGCGGTCGATGAAGATCACGCCCGGYTCGGCGTAGGCGTAGGTCGCGCGCATGATCTTTTCCCACAAYTCCCTCGCCGGCAGGGTCTTCCAGCAAACGCCGTCGAACACCARATCCCAAGGCTGATTGTCGCGCACCGCTTCCATGAAGGCGTCGCYCACCAGCACCGAGAGGTTGAACATCCTCAGCCTGCCGGGCTCGTGCTTGGCCTCGACGAAGGCCTCGATRTCGGGATGATCGCAGCGCAKGGTCGCCATCATGGCGCCACGCCKSGCGCCCGCGCTCATGATGGTGCGGCACATGGAATCCCAAACATCCATGAAGGAAAGTGGTCCCGAGGCATCGGCGCCGACGCCTTTCACCGGCGCCCCCTTGGGCCTCAGSGTCGAGAAATCGTAGCCGATACCGCCGCCCTGCTGCATGGTCAGCGCCGCTTCCTTGAGGTGCTGGAAGATGCCGCTCATGTCATCGGGGATGGTGCCCATGACGAAACAATTGAAAAGCGTGACCTTCCTGGCGGCGCCGGCGCCGGCGATGATGCGCCCGGCCGGCAGGAATTCGAAACCCTGGAGCGCCTCGTAGAAGCGTTCGGCCCAATATTGGCGCTCTTTTTCCGGCCGGGCCAGGGTGTCGGCGACGCGCCGCCAGCTATCATCGATGGATTTGTCCACAGGCGCGCCAGCGGCCGATTTGAGGCGGTATTTCATGTCCCAGATTTGTTGGGATATCGCTGCGACGCTGGCCATGACTGTTCCCGCGATAATAAAAGAGGCGCGATGTTGCCGGGAAGGGGCCAGRGARAGCGGCTACGGCCACCCGARCCCTCAGGGAAGTCCCTGAAAYCCTTACAAAAYCCCGGTCCGCGCTGGTTGATTATAAGTGTATTTTAGAAACCGGAGSAAACCGCGTCAAGGAAATGTTCTCGTTACGTTTTCTCTGAGAAAAAGRGTGCAACCCGTTGCTGCGGCGGGAACTTTCCAGTTGTTCCCATTCCATGCCGGAAGGCCCTAGGGATACATGACTTTTATCCCCAAAGTTACCCACAAGAAAATTTCKTCAATATTTCCCTCATTACTTTTTGCCATGGAGAAACGATTGCCCCGCCGCTGAAGTGTCCGCATTTTCCAGGGTTTAACGATCCCCTCGCGGTTCTCCCGGTTGTTGGCGCGCCAAGGCCGGCTCCCGTGACCGGCCTTCCGCCACCAGCCGGTCCGTGGCGGTCTCGATTCGCCGCTCGAGTTCGGCCATGAAGTCGTCGCGATCGAGACCGGTCGGGATCGCCGGAAGGACCTCGATCAGGATGGTACCGGGGCGTTTGAGGAAGGCACGGCGACCCCAGAAGATACCCGAATTGACCGCCACCGGCACGATCGGTTGGTCCAGTCCCCGATAAAGCGCGGCCACACCCACCTGATAGGGTTCCCGGGTGCCAGGCGCGGTGCGTGTGCCTTGCGGGAAGATGACCACGGACCGTCCGCCCTTGAGCGCGCTCCTGGCGCCACGAATCAGGTGTTTCAGCGCCCGCGCGCCGCCTCGCCGGTCGACGCCGATCATGCCGGCGTGCCGGGCGGACCAGCCGTAAAGCGGAATCCGAAACAACTCCCTCTTCACCACCAGCGCCGGGCCGGGAAGGAAGATCATATAGAACAGGGTGTCCCAGGCGGATTGGTGCTTCGATGCGAATATCGCGGCTCCGGTGGGGATGTTCTCGSCSCCGCGTATCTCGAACCTGGTTCCCGCGGTCAGCCCCAGGATTCGGATGATGGATTTCGACCACCACGTCCCGGCCCGGAGCATCACCCGTTCCGGCAAGACGAGGAGCGGCAGAAAAATGAAACAGAGGMCCGCSGACCAGAGGAAGAAGRCGGCATTGAACAGGGCCGAGCGAAGAAACAACATCATCGGCCGGGCTTCGATGSGCGCCGTCCTGRCGCCAGGCCGGGCAGCGCCACCAAGTATTTGCTGTACTCGATCAGGATCAGGCTCGCCGTTCCCGGCCAGCGCCACCATTCCTCGCCCTTGAAATTCGGCGGGAACACGGGATGGGGGATCAGGGCGACCTCCGGCATGACCCGGCGGAACTCGAGCAACGAACGGCGCATATGGTAATTCGCGGTCACCAGGCGCAGGGAAGCGTACCCTTCCCGCGCCATCCATTCCGCCGTCTCCCTAGCGTTCCCGGCGGTATCGTCGGCGCTATAGCCGAGCACCACGCAGCAATCGAGCTCGCGGGGCGACTGGCGGGAAATGCGCAAGAGTTCGGCCACGTCGACACCCTGGTAGACGCCGGAGACGAACAGTTTCTTGGCGCGCTTTTGGGCCAGCAGGGAAAGGCCGACTCCGAGCCGCCCACTGCCGCCGGTCAGCACCACCACGGCGTCGGTCACGGTCTCGGGATCGTCGATGGCGCGCGGCACGGTTTCGGCGAACCACATGAAGCCGGCCGCCCAGATACCGGCGCCTATGACAGCGAGACCCCCCGCCCACCATAGCCGGCGCTTCGTCCGGCGCCGATCTTTGCGGCCAGGCAGTCTGGTCATCGCGTTTCCTTCCCGGGCATGCCGCGCTCCGACATTTCAGGGCAGTTTGGCATTTCAGGGCAGTTCGGCATTTCAGGGCAGTTTGGCGAGGGCCCGGAGCACGGTGACGCGCGCCGTGATCATACTGATCAGYGCGACGACGAACGGCAGGGCCGMAAGCRCCAGCCATTGAGAGGCGTTCARCTCCAGCGAGGGGAGCAGCATGGCCTCGATCCGCGCSGAGAGATATCCSAGGSCGAGGAGGGTCGAMGCGGCGAGCGCGAAGCCGATGRCGCCGCCACGCACGCCCATWTCCAGGGCCTGRAACTGGAACTGRCGSGCGAYGTAAGMGTCATGGGCGCCCATCACATGGAGGAGTTCGATGACATCGTGATGGATCGCGAGCCCGGTGCGGGTGACGAAGAYGACGGTGGCGATGGCGGCCAAGCTTACCAGCAGGACRATGCCGCCGGCGATCAACTCGACGGAGCGGACCAGCAGGATCAGGCGGYCGAACCAGCGCTTGTGATCGTCGATCGTGGCTCCCGGCACGGCGGCGTCGAGTGTCGCCGCCAGRCCCTCGAGGCTCACGCCCGAGTSAGYCTTCAGCTTTACGTCGATCAGGGCMGGCAGCGACAGTTCTTCGRYGAATTGACCGGAACCAAGCCACGGCTCGAGCAGCGCCARCAWTTCTTCTCGGCTCAACGCCTTGGCCTGGGCGACGCCCGGGGTKGCGCGCAGCACCTCGAGCGCCYTRTCGACGCGGGCCTYGGGGSYGGAATTSGMATCGGMGACGCYGTCCTTGCTYGCCRTACTCGCCGCCGGAGGGATTTGCACGGTCAAGGTAYCCGTCAGTCCCCGGCCCCAGCCGCTGGCGGCGGTGCTCAGCACCATCAGTCCGGCGAGCGCGAGGGCCGCAAGGTAGACGATGAGGACGAYCAGCCACGGCAGGAACCTSTTGGCGGCGTCRTGTTCGAGKGGCAGGTCGGAGCGCGGCCGGAACATTCAGACCATCCCWTGCGCGGACTTGCGCTTGATGGTGAGCACACCATCGCTCAGGTGCATCTCGGGGTGATCGAAGCGCGAGACCAGGGCCTCGTTGTGGGTGGCGATGATGATGGTGGTGCCGAGCTTGYTCAGTTCCTCGAKCAAATAAAGCARGCGYATGCCGATGCGGTCATCGACATTGCCCGTCGGCTCGTCGGCAAGCAGAAGATGCGGCCGGTTGATCACGGCGCGGGCGATGGCGACGCGCTGTTTCTGACCGCCGGACAGCGTCGCCGGACGGGACTGCAAATGATCGGAGAGGCCCACCCAATCCAGCAACTCCGCGACATTGTCGCGGATATCGCTCTCCTTCGCGCCGGCAACCCGGAGCGGCAGGGCCACGTTGTCCATGACCGAAAGGTGATCGAGCAGCCGGAACTCCTGGAACACGACACCGATGCGCCGGCGCAGCGCCGGCAGTTCGTTGCGCTCCGCCAGCGCGATATCGCGGTCGAACAGGGTTATGAGGCCGTGGGACGGACGGGAAGCGAGATAAATCAGTTTCAACAGCGTGGATTTCCCGGCGCCGCTGGGGCCGGTCAGGAAATGGAAAGAACCGGGTTCGAGTTCGAAAGACACGTCATGCAGGATTTCCGGCCCGAGGCCGTAGCGCATGCCGACATTTTGGAATCGGACCACCCTTATGCGGCCTCCCTCGCCGGACATAAATCGAAGCGATCCATCGCACTCACCCYCGCTTCCATKCCGGAACTCCGSAACAGGCGYCCAAGCGGAGAGAATTGCATAGCGTCCCGCCGGCGTCCAGTTTCCCCGTCGGTGCTTGCCTTGTGGCSGGGATTGCGCCTATAAAAGCSCSCTGATCCGCAGGTTCCGAATTYGACATGATACTCTCCTGCTCGGCCTGTTCTACCCGCTTTTTGGTAGACCCGKCGCTGYTGGSCCCCRAGGGCCGCATGGTGCGCTGCGCYAARTGYGGCCAYCRGTGGAWGCAGACGCCGKCCRASGACCTGGCCGAGGMCRYGGMYKMGSWKGYGGMYRCGGMYKMGSWSG
>LKGT01005802.1_pt1 | contig 15039 bp, 10 predicted proteins | sample 503861 | NCBI WGS metagenome assembly LKGT01 (sample SAMN04113194, study PRJNA297058) | marine sediment metagenome | biome: marine benthic biome; feature: marine benthic feature; material: marine sediment; isolation source: sediment sample collected at the water-sediment interface from the South......
GCCATCAGGCCGGGGAACATCAGGGCGCGCGAGGCGCCGCCGAGCGCGGTATCGCGCGCGCCTATGACGAACACCGCCGCCGCCACGGCGATGGCGGTGATCGTTAAGAGGACCAGGAATCCGCGCAAGCTCATCACATATCCTCGTTCAACCCAGGGCCTCGGTTTCCATGCGCTGGCGCCGGCGCCTGATGCGCAGCAATCCGAGGATGATGGCCAAGGCCGCCACTCCGATCGGGATCAGGGCGATGTTGTAGAACTGAAGCCTAGCCTCCAGCGCCTCGATGTCCTTGCGGAGATCGAGCTGGACCTGGCGCAGCTGCTTGCGGATCTTCAGGAGCTCGCCCTTGAACTTGTCGATCTCCTCGATCTGGGCGGAGGTCAGGATGATCTTGCCGCCGCCGGCCTGACCCGGGCGCTGCAGGTCGGAGAGCTTCTCCTGGGTCTGCTCGCGCCGGATCTGAAGCTCGCGCTCCGTGGCCCTGTAGCGGATCTCCGCCGCGCGGGTGAGGTCGACGACACGCTCGAACGGGCGCTGGGAGACGCCGCGCGAGCGCAGGCCGATCAGTTCGTCCGAGCCCGCGAGGTTGTCCAGCGCATTGATCACGAAGTCGATGTTGTTGGCGATCGGTATGGCGATGACCTGGCCGAAGAACTGCCGCAGTTCGACCCAGAACTGATCGCGCAGCATATCGGCGTCGGCCACGACGATGACGTTGATATCGCCCTTGGATTTGCCGAGATGCGGGGGCTTCTTCAAAGCGTCKTCCTTTTCCTTGGCCGCTTCCGTGGGGGCCGCTTCCGTGGGGRCCKCTTCCKTGGGCTCGCCCCCATCCCCGTCCTTCTTCGCCGTCTTGTCACTYGGCGGGCCGTCGGGGAAGGCCGAGGGCACCGGGCCGCTGATGCGCGCCGCCAGGGTGTAGGGGACGCCGGACGGCTTGAATTCACGGATCAGGCCGAAGAAGTCCGGCCTGTCCTTCAGCTTGTCGGTCTCGATCAGCATGGCCTCGGGGGACGAGGTGATCAGCGGCGTGAATTTCGTCGTGGCGCCGTCCTTCGGCCTCAGCGATCCGGCCGAGGCCAGGTTCATGGACTCGATCTCGCTGGTGGTGAGGTCGTCGGCGGCGAAGTTCTCCGGCTTGAGGGTGATCCAGGGGAGGTAATCGACCGGCTGGGAACGCTGCGCCGTTCCGGCGTCGACCCGGCGCGCCAGCAGGCGATCGCCCACCGCCACCCCCGGCGCCTGCTCGATACCCCAGGCGTCGAACAGGCGCTTGAAATCGGACGCCAGCGGCAGGCGTCCGCCGCCGGGCGCCGGCACGCGTCCGGCGATCTCGGCCAGGGGATCGGTGAAGATCAACGCCCGCCCGCCGTTCATCAGGAACTGATCGACGGCATAAAGCGTCTTCTCAGGCAAACCCACCGGATGGACGATCATCAGGACATCGATCTCCTCCTCGATCTCATCGGTGTTGGTGTCGACGGTCTGGACCTCGAACAGTTGCTCCAACTGGTCGACCATCTGCCACGGCCTTCCCCGGCCCATCCGCGCCAGCGCCGTGCCGGGATAGCCGCGCACGGGAAGGGACGTCATCAGCCCGATCACCGTCCGCTTGGGGTTGGCGAGGTTGTGTATCAGCTTGGTCAGGTCGTATTCGAGGAAGCGTTCGCGGGCCGGCGAGAAGAACGCGATGGTTTCCTCATCGTCGGTGCTGTTGGTCCCGGCGAGGCCGAAATAGACCATCTCTCCGGTCTGATCCAGGGGGATGCCCTGGATGCCGAAGGCCACCGCGGTGTCCTCGGCGTCCGAGAACGGCGACGGGTCGGCGATCTCGAGCCGGATCTTGCCGCCGGCGAGCGCCGTATATTCGCCGAGCAGGTCGCGCACCCTGGCGGCATATTTGGCCAGCCCCGGCAACTCCTTGCCGAGACTGGCCGAGAAATAGAACCGGAGCGTCACCGGCTCGTCGATCTTGGCGAGGATCGCGCGCGTCCCTGCGGTGACGGTGAACAGCTTGTCGCCGGTGAGGTCCACGCGCGCGCCCTTGAGCCCCGCCTGGGCCAGGATGTTGACGGCGACGAACAGGACGAAGGCGACGAGGAGGGATGCCAGGCCCAGAATTTCCGCGCCGGCAGGGCGCTTTTTCCCGGGGCGCTTCTTCATGGTCTTRTCCGCCATCCCGCCGCCCYTATCTTGCCTTGTAGAGATCGACGAGGAYGACGTTGGCGAACAGGAAGAAGGCGATGACCGAAGCGAAATAGACCAGCGCGCTTACATCGATCACGCCCYTGGCGATGGCCCTGAAGTTGGACATGAAGCTCAGGGAAGCGATSGTGTCGRTCACCCCGGCGGGCGCCCAGSCGGTGAAGAAYTCGAGCACGATCGGCGTGCCGCCGASGGMGAAGATGAGGCAGACCARCGCCGCCAGCACGAAGGCGATGACCTGGTTGCTGGTCAGCGCCGAGAAGCACGCCCCGACGGCAAGATAGGCGCCGGCCATGATCAGGCTGCCGATATAGCTRGCCAGGATCACGCCGTTGTCCGGCGTGCCSAGATAGTTCACCGTCAGCCACAAGGGGAAGGTCAGCGCCAGGGCGATGGCGGTGAACGCCCAGGCGGCCAGGAACTTGGCGAGCACCGCCTGGGTGGTCGAGACCGGCAGGGTCAGCAGCAGCTCGATGGTGCCGATCTTGCGTTCCTCGGACCACAGCCGCATGGCGATCGCCGGCACCAGCAGGAGATAGAGCCACGGGTGGAAGGAGAAGAAGGGTTGCAGGTCCGCCTGGCCGCGGTCGAAGAAGGCGCCGAGGAAGAAGGTCAGGGTACCGGCCAGGGCCAGGAATATGACGATGAAGACGTAGGCCAGCGGGGTGACGAAGTAAGTCACGAACTCACGGCGGAAAACGGCCCCCATGACGCCCATGGCTCAGTCCTCCGCCGCCTTGGCGCCGGCGTTCCCGGTCAGGGCTTCGCCGGTGGTGACGGCACGGAACACGTCGTCGAGCTGTCCGCGTTCGAGCCTGACCTCGCTGACCAGCATATTGCGCTGGCGCACCAGGACCTGGATCTTGTCATAGACTTCGCAACCCTCCCGGGGGCGGGCGCACAGGTTGTCGTCGCCGACCTCGACCTCCCCGACGCCGTCGAGCTCGCGCAGAATCGGCGCCAGGGTGCGAAGGGTCTGGGGCGGGGCGTAAACGAACACCGCGTTGTGGTTCGGCGACCGCGCCTCCAGTTCCGCCGGCGTGCCGTCGGCGACGACGCGGCCGCGGGCGATGATCACGGCGCGGGAGCATACGGCGCCGACCTCCTCCAGGAGGTGGGTGGAGATCAGGATCGCCTTGTCGGGCGCCATGTCGCGGATCAGCGTCCGCATCTCGTGCTTCTGGTTGGGATCGAGACCGTCGGTGGGCTCATCGAGGATGAGCACTTCCGGATCGTGCAACAGCGCCTGGGCCAGCCCCACCCGGCGTTTGTAGCCGCGCGACAGGGTCTCGATCGGCTGGTTGAGGACCTCGCCCAAGCGGGTCATGTCCGCCGCCCGATCGACCGCGCGGTGCTTCTCAATCCCGGAAAAGCCGCGCACCGAGGCGATGAAGCCGAGGAACGTCACCGGCGTCATTTCGTTGTAGGACGGCGCCCCTTCCGGCATGTAGCCGAGCCGTCGCTTGACCTCTATGCCGTGCTCGGTGACATCGAGCCCGCAGACGAGGGCGCGCCCGGAATCCGGGGCCAGGAAACCGGCCACGATCTTCATCGCCGTCGACTTGCCGGCGCCGTTGGGGCCGAGGAATCCCAGGACCTCGCCGCGGGCGACCGAGAAAGACACGTCATCGACGGCCACGATCGGGCCGAACCGCTTGCACAGTCGGTCAATTTCGATCATTGGCGGTATGGGGGCTCCCTGCTCCCTGGTTGGTTATTTTCGTCTGTCCGGGGGATGAATTAATAAGGCCATTTATATGATTTTCAAGGGAGAACTTGGCGGAATTATGACGGTTTCGTTAACAGGTTAAGATCGCGGCGCCGGTCGGGCCCGCTCATGCCCTACCCGGGGCCGGCCACCACGCCCTTATCGTGGAGCCTTGCGATCTCAGCCCCGGACAGGCCGAGGATCGCGTCCAGGATCTCGTCGGTATGCTGGCCGAGCTCCGGCGCCGGCGCCGTTTCTCCCCTTTCCAGCCCGGTGAAGTCGAGCGGCGATGCCGGCGCCGGATAGGCGCCGATGCCGGGCTGCTCGATCTCCCCGAACATGGGGTTGGCGACCGAGGCGCGRGGGTCGTTCTCGACCATCTCCTTGAAGGTCTGATAGGGGCCCCAGCACACCCCACAGGCGTCGAAGGCCCTGGCAACGTCGTCGAGGCGGCGGGTCCCGATCCAGGGCTCGAGCRCGCCGGCGATGGCTTCGCGCGCCTTGAAGCGATCCCCCTCGTCATCGAGGTCGAGGCCCTGGCGCCGACCGATCTCGGCGAAATCCGGCCCCAGCCCCGTCGCCTGGATCAGGCCCCGCCATTGGCGCGCCGTCAGCGCGATCAGCATGATCCGCTTGCCGTCCCCGGTGGCGAAATCGCGCCCGAAGGCGCCGTAAAGGTAGTTGCCGTACCGGCCCCGCTCTTCCTCGTTGATGCAGACCTCGCCGATGTAACCGAGGTTGCCGGCCATSGCCATGGCGACGTCCGAGAGCGGCAGTCKCACCAATCGCCCCTCGCCGGTCGATCTGCGSYGGCGTTCGGCGGCGAGGATGCCGACGGCCGCCGTCATCCCGGTGATGCAGTCCCAGGCCGGCAAAACGTTGTTGACGGGYCCYTCGGAYGATTCCGGCCCGGTSACGAAGGGAAAGCCGGCGGCGCAGTTGACGGTGTAATCGACGGCGYTCGASCCGTCGGGATTGCCGATAAYGTTGACCATGATCARRTCCGCCCGCCTTGCCGCCAGCCKGTCGTAATCGAGCCAGCCGCGGGCGGGGAAATTGGTCAGGAAGATGCCGGCGTCGGCRCCCGGCGCGGTGATCAGCGCGGTGGCGATCTCCTGGCCTTCGGCYGAGCCGAGATCGATGACGATGGAGCGCTTGCCCTTGTTSAGGCCGGCCCAGAACAGGCTCTTGCCATCGCGCGTCAGCGGCCAGCGTCCGATGTCGAGCCCGCCGCCGATGGGATCGAACCGGATCACCTCGGCGCCGAGTTGCGCCAGAGMCATRCCGCCGAGCGGCGCCGCCACGAAGGCCGAGCCCTCGACGATRCGCATTCCCTCGAGTATGGCCGGCATSGACGGTCSCTTACGCCATCAACGCGACGAAGCGCCAGTCCAGCACGKCSKYCTCCGTGCCGGCCWCCATGCCGGCCCTGAYGGCYTCGGCGCCGCGTTCGGCGCGGGTCACGCAGCGAAGATCGAGAAGGCCGTGGCCGYCGTCCATGGGRTGGGTGTTCTCYACCGTCAGTTCGGTCCYSAGCGTGTCGCCCTCGAACACCGGYGCSGTGTGWTCGCAGCTTCGCCAGGCGATGATCGTCACCAGATTGGSAAGSGCGCGCAMSGCYTGGGCCGCCGCCAGGCCGATGACGTGCCCGCCATAGACCAGCCGGACGCCGTAGACGCTYTCAYGSGYRTCCAGGTGYMCCATGGCGAGGTTGAGGCCGGAGCGCACCAGCTCGGGCGCCGAGGTGACGACGTCGCGSGGSGTGATGTCGTAGAYGGTGCCGGCCTCGATATCGGYGAAATGCTCACCGGGCGCGCGCCGGCGGAARWGATCGAGGCGCCACTGGGCGGGCACCGCCGCCTTCAGCTTGTTCAGCGCGATATCCTCGGGGATGGCGTCGAAACTGCCCTCATGCCCGGTCTGCGCTTCCGGGTCGCGGCAGGCGATCATCGGGCAGCGCCAGAAATGAAGCACCTTCGCGTCGTCCTGGTTGGTCACTTCCATCTCGAGCGCCACCAAGCCGGTGGCGGGCCTGCCGGGGCGGGGCGTGTTCTGACGCAGGGCGATGATCTTGGTCGTCGTCGTCAGCGTGTCGCCGATGAACACCGGGCTCAGCATCACCAGTCCCCGGTAGAACAGGTTGCCCTTGACCCTTTGCGAGACCACGGTGGTCTGGCCGATGGCGGTATTGCAGACCAGCATCGGATGGGCGAGGGGACGCGGGCAATCGGTGACCGCTTCGCTCAAGGTGGCGTCGAGCGCCAGGCGCAGCCGGTCGCCGAAGAGGGCCTGATGGAGCGCCGCGTGACCCTCGGTCAGGGTCACGCCCGGCACGCCGTCGTAGACCTGGCCGATCTCGAAATCCTCGAAGTAGGGCCCGCCCACCGGGATGCGTTTTTCCGCCATCGGGTTGCCAGTACTTACGTTCATAGGAGGGTGGCACATATGATCGTCTTTTCRCGGCCTCCGGGGTGGAAGCGCCGCGCCGTCCCCTTCTTATGTCGGAACGCCATGAGAAGCAAAGGGATTGAGGGCGAGGGAAGCGACGGAGACGGGGCCCCGGNGGCCCKGGCGAACGCCCCCTMCGCCTTRAGCGGMACGACAAAAAGCGCGCCGCCGCCACCGCCGCGACGGGCCAGCGCCCGAGCCGCTCCTTCAAGAAAACGGCGCCGGTGCCGACCGTCACSRTTGCCGCGCGCCTGCCCCTTGGCGAGARTCGCCATCGGCGNAAAAAAAGCCCGCCGRCAGGGAGGCCGACGGGCTGAWAGGGCGATCATACTGAAACAATGGACCGGGTCAAAAATACTTAATTCAGGTAATTTATGCAAGTTTTTTGTCYCGGCGCGCCAGCCGCATATTCTTCSCCCGCACGCCTTTTTCGCGCCGGACATGGAAGCGCCGAGGGCGCGGCGGCGTCTTCACCGGCCCCATGCCCTGAAGGCCCGGCGCCGCGGACCGAATTTGGCCGATTGGCCGTTGCCTATCGGCGCGCGATTGCTTATCAACCCTCTATCAYTCGCAACGCCGGAYCGATGACGNAGGGGGGCGATCGCAGCCGTGAGCAGTSTGCCGGACGAAGGAAGAGAAACCAGGGATTCGACGGCGCCTGGCGCCGGTCACCGGGAGATGGCCAACGCCATCAGGGCGCTCGCCATGGACGCCGTGGAGAAGGCCAAGTCGGGCCATCCCGGCATGCCGATGGGCATGGCCGATGCCGCCACCGTCCTCTTCACCCGGCATTTGAAATTCGACGCCGCCGACCCCGGCTGGCCCGATAGGGACCGCTTCGTCCTCTCGGCCGGGCACGGCTCGATGCTGCTCTACGCCCTGCTCTATCTGCTCGGCTACGAGGACATGACGATCGGCGAGATCGAGCGCTTCCGCCAACTCGAGAGCCGTACCCCCGGCCACCCCGAATACGGCGCCGCCAGGGGCATCGAGACGACGACGGGACCGCTGGGCCAGGGGTTCGCCAACGCCGTCGGCATGGCGCTGGCCGAGCGGATGCTTGAGGCCCGCTACGGCCCCGAAATCGTCGATCACACCACCTACGTGATCGTCGGCGACGGCTGTTTGATGGAGGGCATCTCGCACGAGGCGGCGTCGCTCGCCGGCCACCTGCGCCTCGCCAAGCTCATCGTGCTGTTCGATGACAACGGCATTTCCATCGACGGGCCGACCTCGTTGTCGGTATCGGACGACCCCCTCGCCCGCTTCGCCGCCTATGGCTGGGACATCGCCCAGGTCGACGGGCACGACGAGGCCGCCGTCGATGCCGCGATCGCGGCGGCCAAATCCTCCCCGGCGCCGTCGCTGATCGCGTGTCGGACGACCATCGGCTTCGGGGCGCCGACCAAGGCCGGGACCGCGGCGACCCACGGCGCCCCCTTGGGCGCCGAAGAAATCGCCGGCGCGCGCGAAGCCCTTGGCTGGCCCCATCCGCCCTTCGTCGTCCCCGACGAAATTTTAAGCCCCTGGCGCCAGGCAGGGGCGCGCGGCGCGGCCGGGCGGGGCGATTGGCAGCGCCGCCTGGAGGCGCTCGATGCGGACACGGGCGCGGCGTTCGCGCGCACCCAGGCCGGTGAACTGCCCGCCGGCTTCGCCGACGCCGTGGCGGCGTGCAAGCAAAAGCTGGCGGGCGCAAGCGCGCCGATGGCGACGCGCAGGGCGTCCCAGGAGGTGCTCGAGATCCTCACCGCCGAGATCCCGGAGATGATCGGCGGTTCCGCCGACCTCACCGGGTCGAACAACACCAAGACCAAGGTCCAGGCCGTCATCACGCCCGAGGATTTCTCGGGACGCTACATCCATTACGGGGTGCGCGAGCACGCCATGGTGGCGGTGATGAACGGCATGGCGCTGCACAAGGGGCTGATCCCCTATGGCGGCACCTTCCTGGTGTTCACCGATTACTGCCGGCCGGCGATCCGCCTCTCCGCCCTCATGGGGCTCGGCGTGATCTATGTCATGACCCATGATTCCATCGGCCTCGGCGAGGACGGGCCGACCCATCAGCCGGTCGAGCACCTGGCGTCCCTGCGGGCGGTGCCGAACCTCATGGTCTTCCGCCCTGCCGACGCCGTCGAGACGGCGGAATGCTGGGCGTTGGCGCTCGAAAGCCGCACCTCGCCCTCGGTCATCTCGCTGACGCGCCAGAACCTGGAGCCGGCGCGCATCGAGGCGGGCGATGAGAACTTGTGCGCGCGGGGCGCCTACGTCCTCGCGCCCGCCGACCTCGAGGCCGGCGATGGGGAGGCCGGCGATGGGCGCCGGGTGACGCTCTTGGCCACCGGCTCGGAGGTCGCCATCGCCCTCGGGGCGAGGGAGATTTTGCGCGGCGAAGGGATCGACGCCGCGGTCGTCTCGATGCCGTGCTGGGAACTGTTCGAGGCGCAGACGGAAGAATACCGGGCCGAGGTGCTGGGCGCCGGCGCGGTCCGCGTCGCCGTCGAAGCGGCAAGCTCCTTTGGCTGGGACCGCTATATCGGTCCCGACGGCGCGATGGTGGGGATGGGCGGCTTCGGCGCGTCCGCCCCGGGGGCTGATCTTTACGCCCATTTCGGCATCACCGCCGAGGCCGTCGCCGAGGCGACCCGGCAATGTCTCAAGGCCGGATCGGGGGCCGGGTAGGAAAGCTTTCGGCCGGCAACTTACGGGGAGAAGGATTATGGCGGTTCGGGTGGCGATCAACGGTTTCGGGCGGATCGGCCGTTTGGTGTTGCGTGCGATCCATGAGAAGCGGCGAAAGGGCATCGACGTCCTCGCCGTCAATGACCTCGGCACGATCGAGGCCAATGCCCATCTGTTGCGCTACGATTCGGTGCACGGGCGCTTCCCCGGCAAGGTCAGGACGACGAAAACGGGCATCAACATCGGCGCCGGCACGATCAGGGTGTTCGCCGAGCGCGACCCGGCGGACCTGCCCTGGGAAAAGCTCGGCATCGACGTGCTACTCGAATGCACCGGCCTCTTCACCAGCCGCGAGGCAGCCGGCAAGCACCTCGAGGCCGGCGCCAAGCGGGTGCTGATCTCGGCCCCGGCTACCGGCGAGGACATCACCGTGGTGTTGGGGGTCAATGACAACAAGCTGCGCAAAAGCCACCGGATCGTCTCCGCCGCGTCCTGCACCACCAACTGCCTGGCGCCGGTGGCCTTCGTGCTCGACCGCGCCGTCGGCATTGCGCGGGGATTCATGACCACGGTGCACGCCTATACCGGCGATCAGCGCATCCAGGACACCCTGCACGAGGATTTGCACCGGGCGCGGGCGGCGGCGCTCAACATCATCCCGACCTCGACCGGCGCCGCGCGCGCCGTCGGCCTGGTGCTGCCCGCGCTTGCCGGCAAGCTCGACGGCACGGCGCTCCGGGTGCCGACGGCCAATGTGTCGCTCGTCGATCTGACATTTACCGCCAAGAAGCGGACCACGGTGCGCCAGATCAACGACGCCATCGTCCGCGCCGCCAACGGCAAGCTCAAGGGGATCCTCGCCGTCAACGACGTGCCGCTGGTGTCCACCGACTTCAACCACAATCCCGCGAGCTCGATCTTCGACCTCACCCAGACCCAGGTCGTCGACGGACGGTTCGTCAGGATCTTGTCGTGGTACGACAACGAATGGGGTTTCGCCAACCGCATGGCCGACGTCGCGGTGCTTCTCGGCAAGCTCCGCTGATGAAAGGCCGGCGGCAGAGGAGACCGCCGCCGATCGGGCCCTGCGCTCGGCATCTCGGCTGATCCGATGGCCGGTTTCCCCACCCTCGATGCGGCCGATGTCGCGGGCAAGCGCGTGTTGGTGCGCGCCGACCTCAACGTTCCCATGAATGATGGCAAGGTCACGGACAGGACGCGGATCGCGCGTCTGGCGCCGACCCTGACGGAACTCGCCGCCAAGGGCGCCAAGGTGATCGTCATGTCCCACTTCGGGCGGCCCAAGGGCAAGGCCGATCCGGCCCTCTCCCTTGCCCCCATCGCGCCCGAGTTGGGCGAGGCATTGGGCCGCCCCGTGGCCTTCGCCGGCGACTGTATCGGCGCCGAGGCCGAGGCGGTGGTGGCGGCGCTCGGCGATGGCGAGTTCGCGCTTCTCGAGAATCTGCGTTTCCACGCCGGGGAAGAGGCGAACGACGCCGCCTTCGCCGCCGATCTCGCTTCGCTTGGCGAGGTCTATGTCAACGACGCCTTCGCCGCGGCGCACCGCGCCCACGCCTCGATCGCGGCGATCGCCCGGCTGCTGCCCGCCTTCGCCGGCCGGCTGATGGAGGCCGAACTCGATGCCCTGAACAAGGCGCTGACCGCGCCCGAGCGACCGGTGGCGGCGGTGATCGGCGGCGCCAAGGTGTCGACCAAGCTCGATCTCCTGGGTAATCTCGCCGCCAAGGTGGACACATTGGTGATCGGCGGCGCCATGGCCAACACCTTCCTCTTCGCCGCCGGCGTCGATGTCGGCGCTTCGCTATGCGAGCGGGAGATGGCGCCAAGCGCGCGCGCCATCATGGCAGACGCCAAATCCGGCGGCCCCGAGATCGTTCTCCCCACCGACGCCGTGATCGCGCGCGAGTTCAAGGCTAACGCGCCGAGCCAAACGGTCGCCATCGACAAGGTGCCGGCGGACGCCATGATCCTCGATATCGGACCGGCGACGGTCGACGATCTGATCCACAGGCTTTTGCGCTTGCGGACACTGGTGTGGAACGGTCCCCTCGGCGCCTTCGAGTTGCCGCCGTTCGACGCCGGCACCACCACCGTCGCCCGGGCCGTCGCCGAGCTCACCCGCGCGGATAAGCTTCTGAGCGTCGCCGGCGGCGGGGACATCGTCGCCGCGCTCGTCCAGGCCGGCGTGGTCGAGGACTTCAGCTATGTCAGCACCGCCGGCGGCGCCTTCCTCGAATGGCTCGAGGGCAAGGAACTGCCGGGCGTCGCCGCGCTTTCAGGGGAGGTTTAGGGGTGGCATATCTATAGGGGCAGATCGGTAGGGGTCAGGAGACGACGCGGCTTGCCGGGAAGTGGACCGTCGCCGTGGTGCCCTTGCCGGGCGCGCTGTCGAGCTCCAGGGTGGCGCCGTGCAATTCCACCAGGGCCATGGTCAGCGGCAGGCCGAGTCCCATACCCTCGTGGTTTCGCGTGTGGCTGCTTGCGACCTGACCGAAGGCCGAAACCGCCTTGGCCATGTCCTCTTCGGCGATGCCGATCCCGGTGTCCGCGACCGCGAGGATCAGCGCCCCGTCCCCGTCAATTCGCGCCGTTACCGTGACTTCGCCGCCTTCGGGRGTGAAYTTGACGGCGTTGGAGATGAGGTTGAGCAGWATCTGCTTGATCTTGGTCTTGTCGGCGCGAAGCGGCGGSAGATAGKCCGCCGTCTTTACSGTCATCTCGATGCCGCGCTCCAGGGTYTGCTGGGTAAAGAGACGCGCCGCGCCMTCGCACGCCGCCGCCACATCGACCTCTTCCTCGTCCAACTCCAGCTTGCCGCCCKCGGCYTTCGACACCTCGAGGATGTCGGAGATGATGCCGAGAAGATGCTGGCCGCTGTCGRTGATGTCSGCCGYATAGCCGAGGTAGCGTTCGTTGTCCATCGGGCCGAACACCTGGTTCTTCATSACYTCGGAGAATCCGATGATGGCGTTCAAGGGCGTGCGCAGTTCATGGCTCATRTTSGCSAGGAACTCGCYTTTSGAGCGGCTGGCCTGTTCCGCCAGRTCCCKCGCSGCCCTGAGCGCCTCTTCGCGCTCTTTCAACTCSGTGATGTCGCTCASKATGGCGACCGTTCCCCCGTCCTGGTTGGCGCGYTCGCTTACCTTGAGCCAGCGCCCGTCCCTGAGATTGAGTTCCAGCGACCCYTGCGGGGAACCGTTGGCGTGGCTCTCGATCCAGGCATCGAGGTTGCCCCGGGTCTCGCCGGCGATAAGCGTCCCGAGAGCGTGGGCGAACTGGATGAAAGGCGTGCCGGGGTCGAGATGGGCGGATATGTCGGAGAAATAAACCCGCAGTTGGTCGTTGCACAGCACCAGCCGATCGTCGCCGCTGAACAGGGCGAAGCCCTCCGAAATATTGTCGATCGCGGCGCTCAGGCGTTGCTCCGACCTGAGCGCGCGTTCGCCGGCCTCGGTCTCGGCGGTGATGTCTTGCGCCGTGCCACGATATCCCTCGAAGGCCCCGGTATCGTCGTCGAACACCGGCAAGCCGCTCAGGCGGAACAGCCGCGTCTCGCCCTCGCCGCTGGTGATCTCGAAGGGGAGGTCGCGGAAGGGCGAGCGTGTCGATGGACCGGGAAGTTCGCGGGCGTCCTCGGCATCGGGCTGCTTGAAGGCGCCGAGGTCGAACAGGTTGGTGCCCCAGACGGTGCGCGGATGCAGTCGCAGGGTCTCGAGGATGCGCGCGGACACGAAGGTCAGATTGAAGCGCGGATCGGTCTCCCAGATCCAATCGGAAACCAGCCGCGAGATGTCGTCGAACCGGGCCTCCGCCGTCTTTGCCCGAAGACGCGCCGCCGTCAGGGCCGTTTCGTTCTGATAGATCCCGCCGACGGCGCTGAGTTCATTGGCTTCGTCGTGGACGGGAATGTAGCGCGCGCTGAGGTATCGGGGATGTCCCTGGATCTCGATGATCTCCTCGCGTTCGATCGGCTGGCCCGAGACCTCGATTTCGCGGATGACGTCCTCGATGGGAAAGGCCGGACGAAGGGCCACGGCGGTGCCGGTCCGGTCGAAGGCGGTGGCTTCGGCGAAGCGGCGGTACTGGCGGTTGGCGTAGATGATGTTGCCGTCAAGATCGGCCAGGAACATCGGCGGGCCGTTGTCGAGTAGCTGCGAGGCCTCGGGCGGGTGTCCGGATATCGGCGCCGGGTGAAGGATACCACCGTCCTCTCGCCGTGCCGGTTCGCCCGCGTTATCCGCGGCCACGGCGGCGGGTTCATCGCCCAGCGGGACGATCGAATCGGCGGCGGTCCCCGATGACGGTCTAGTTTTTGTCATCCTTGCCCGCCGGGGCCTCGAGTGCCCTGATGGAGTCGAGGTAGTCGGGGTCGCGGTGCCATCTTTCGAGCAGTAGGGCTGCCGATTCCGGCTTGATGTTTTCGAAGAACTCGAGCACCGGGGTCAGTTCGCGCGGGCTGATGACCTTGTCCTTGGCGTGGGCCTTGCGGGTCAGCATGAATATGGATGCGAAATTCGGCTTGTCGATTCCCACCGCCTTGCAGGCGACGGCAAGCGCCTCTCCATCGGGCTCGTAGACTATGCGGCGSACGAGCTTGGGCCTGAGCCCGGTGAGCTTGGCGTACATCGCCTCGAACAGCGGCACCTCGCCCTGGCGCAGGACCTCGATCAGCAACTGGGGCGATATCTCGTCGATCTCCGCCAGGCGATYKGCGAYCTCGGCGGATTTCGAWRWTTTATCGAGTTCGGWSGAGGCYTCSTCGAYGAGGTCCTTGGCGGTCGCCTCGAGAGAGRWGTCGAGCTCGGTCKGRTCGATGTCGAAATTGGCGAYGATGTGYTTGCGCATCGCCGCCGAGACCCACCAGTACATGCGCTTCACCAGCWCCGGTTCGAGATCGCTTCGGGYCAGCAGYGGGTTCTGATAGCTGTCCACGCGCTTCGACTGGTCGACRAGATATTCCATSGTKATCTTGGAGAGCTTGGCGTCGGGGTTCTCCAGCATGGTCTTGATGACGTCCTCGTGCCSGGTTTCGACCAGCGCGTCGGTSACGCTCTCGTTCAAGGTCTTGCGCATGGCGATCGCCAGCTGGTGTTGCAGCGCGCGGTGGTGGATGATTTCGATRAGGTCGGTGTCGTGCAGCARTTCGCTTTCGCGCAGGATCGGGTAKGCGACCTCGATCTTGTCGTTGGCYAGGGTGAYRATCAGTTCGTGCGGCGCGTTCTCGGTCKTCGCCAGCCGYTCCGCCAAYTCGCGYCTGACCGACATCTCCATGTCGTGCAGCAGTTGGCGCAGGATGTCGGTCATCAACGCCTTTTCGCGGTCGGTCAGCAATTCYTGGCTGTCGAAGAACAGATCGCTGACGGCGTTCACCAGCGACTTGCGCCCGGCGATGGTCTTGTCGCGGGCGAGTTGGTAAAGCTGTTCGATATCGTTACTCGACCCTTGGGCCATGGCTCGTTCCGTATCCCGGTYCKTYGCCTGTCTTCACTSGRCGTTRCYGYCGCGTCCTCACGCCATCGACAYGCCGCCGCCGCGTCCGTGAATTTGCCCCGAYGGCGCTTCCGAYGTGGSMGSTTGCGCCGAANGGGGAGGCGAGGATCACSATTAAACCGACAATTCGTCTAAATTTAGRGYYRCTAWCCTTAACCAACGGTAAAAGKTRCGASAATCRGGRCGACTCCGATGCCTGAATTAAGGCTCTGTTAAGRGCGTMRGKTTATTTTGCGGCMATCGGCAACCSAGAGACAAGCKMTCGATGMRAATCACGCCCGCCGTTCAGTTTMTCAACRCCATTTCCAACATTCCCGCCCAGGGCMGCGTCCCGCCCCAGGCCCARGCGCCRGAAGYCGCGAAACAGGCCGAGGCCGCCCGSTCAGKCGCCAATCGCMMCAASGTCCCCGGKCMGGMGAMCTCGAATGSSGCACCGCCGGCCAACGCGCCGCGCGGCAGNCNNATYRWCRWCAYCRTCKWMKANA
>LKGT01012107.1_pt1 | contig 15026 bp, 13 predicted proteins | sample 503861 | NCBI WGS metagenome assembly LKGT01 (sample SAMN04113194, study PRJNA297058) | marine sediment metagenome | biome: marine benthic biome; feature: marine benthic feature; material: marine sediment; isolation source: sediment sample collected at the water-sediment interface from the South......
CGTTGTTCAAGGAATCCTCATACCGGGACAGGTGCCACAGATTGCAATACGCAGGAATTTCCCCTTGAATGATCCGCTCATCGAGCCAACAGAAATCCCACTAACCGATGCCAGCGCTACAATCACTGACGATGCAGGTACCGAGTATGGGCTGACCTACAACCCGGAGACTCGGTCCTATGAAGCGCCGCAGCTTAATGTTGAATTCGGGAGAACTTATATACTGAACGCAAATGCGACCATTGATGGCCAGGTGTTGCATACCAGCGCAACAACTTTAGTGCCCGAACCCGGTTTTCAGATATTAGAAGATAAATCGCTGCTGGGCAGCAGGATTTATCCGCCGCAGGGCGATGGCGTTGATTTTAATATGGTATTCGAACGATCACCGAACACGGGCTACTATCTGGTCTCGATTGTGGCGCTCGATCCGGATACATCCAACTACATTTATGATAACCCCTACAACGACCTCACTCCTCAGGATGTAATCGAAGATTTTGAAGAATGGAAGTATAATTACTACTGGATCCACAACAGACCACCGACTGCCGGCGAATCTATGACAGAGATTCGTTCCTTGTACCTCTATTTTTATACCAGGTATCGCATTATTATATACGCGGCCGATAGAAACTTTCGGGACTTTCAGGCTACTCACGAGGTCACTCAGGGCGCCGACGGCAATCATCACGAGCCGGCATTTCATATCGATGGCGATGGGATTGGCGTATTTGGATCGGCCGTCGTCGATACTGCTTACTTTGAAGTTCTGAGGGAATTATTTTTTTCCTTTTCAATTACATATCAGTTTCTTAAGTTATAATATGGAGGTTCCCTTGATCTGCAGAAATCGATTTTATCCAGTTTTCTTGCTAATTATCATTCTTTCTTCGCAGGGCATCGCNNACYCSCAMAGGGNNTGCAACCYTMTCCARRGCMAAKYTCTTCCAAATCCYTTGCTTCAAAGRTAKGSRGTGATSTYYTGTWCATTTTCTCTGCTCCAWCRCGWTTAAGTCCRCAGGGTGSCCTGAAACTCCTCGTGCTTACCGGRGTTACYRCCGGRTTTRTGACMMTAYTRGAYMAGAACATWGATGATGATTTYAKCGAARGRGAYGATCTCTAYGTCAAACCCGGAATCGGTTTGGCAAARRTTGGYRAYGTTTACGACAGAATATCWTCMAAATATGTRSTTGCWGGYCTCTCYGCTTCGATGCTTACYRGCGGGTTAATTYTTAAAGACMAAAAGCTTTTGGAAACCACCCGYCTGATGGTGGAGTCATWTCTAATTTCCGGYGYGATTRCGCAAYTGGGRAAAAGAGTTTTCGGCAGAGCYCGSCCYTATACGGRTGAAGGGCCRTCGAAGTTTGAGCYTTTTAARTTCAGRGGTGCAARGGAKCGCCGTTCGTTTCCCTCGGGCCATGCCACCAGTGCTTTCTCRATGATGACTGTMCTGGCTAAACAATAYRACCAATGGTGGATTAAGATTCCGGCCTACACTGTGGCAATATCGGTTGCGATGCAGCGTATGGACASYCGCAACCATTGGGGAGCCGACGTTATTGTGGGAGGCGCCATCGGTTACTCGGTCRGCAGTGCSTTGGTAAACARGTAYAAGCAGCAGTCAAAYAGMSTADCCATGAATCCTTACATTTTCGGAAACCGGGTAGGAATTATGTTTATTTTCTGATAAAAAATTTCAATATTCTACATATGGCCGAGTTTATAAGCTTTTTTGAACTGAATATTCCCTCCAGCAAAGCCATTATTTATGGAGGTCCAACTGCATTAATATGGGCTTACTTCTGCCTGTACTTGGCCGGRTATTTAAAAACAAAAAAAGGAMTAAACACMGGYTATACWAGAAARGTTTTTCATTTTCTCATTTTTGCSACAGTCGCTTTTATKCAGTTAGTTTGGGGATTACCGATAGTCTTGCTTTTKGGGACAATGACTTCTATTGTTATTTTTTATGCAATTGTACGAGGCAGMGGCCATTTGCTTTACGAAGCMATCGCAAGAGAAAAAGATGCCCCGCATCGAACCCATTATATACTGTTCCCCTACTTCGCMACCTTAATTGGCGGAGTCATTAGCAACATTTTATTCGGTCCACTCGCCCTTATAGGCTATCTGGTCACCGGCATGGGTGATGCCGTCGGCGAACCTTTTGGAACACGATTTGGAAAACATACTTACAAAGTGCCTTCGTTATTAGGTGCTCAATCGAAACGAAGTTATGAGGGTTCGGCAGCAATACTCGTCACCTGCTTGTTAGCAGTCAGTGTCGGGATTTTCTTAAGTCCTCAATTACAAGCTGCCAAACAGAATTTCATACTGGTACCGGTTTTAGCGCTTATTTGCACTGTTTTGGAGGCAGTCTCCCCGCGCGGGTGGGATAACGCGACCATGCAAATTATCCCGAGCTATTTGGCTAAGTGCTGGTTTTTGTATTGATAAAATAATGACATTCGCAAAATCATCAGCCGCAAAGGTGCACTTCTGTGTTTCATTTTTCAATTGACTTTGCGGCAGTTTTTTTTAATTTGCATTAAGAATAATCATGAATAGTAAAAGCTTAAAATTTCTTTTCTTTCAATCGTGTTAGTAAACTTTGTCCTTTGAACGCGTGTTTTGAAAGTGCCGAAAAAGAACTAACTGAAACGCAAGTCCCTGCTGCGATCTTAAAGACCTTCACTCAAGCCTATCCAAAAGCTATCTGACGCGAATATAGCGAGGACATGGAAGACGGTCAAAAAGTCTACTAAATCTCATTTAGAGAAGATGGTCACAAAATTGATGTTCTTTATTCTCGATGGCGTTGTTATCGAAATAGTGGAATCGATTTCTTTGGAAGAGTTGCCTTTGGCAACGCAAAATGAATTGAAGAAAAAGTTCAGTAAGTATGAAATTGAAAAGTCTGAAAAACTTAGCAAAGACATCGACATTTTCTATGAAGTTGAGGTGATGGTTGAATCTGATGGTGAAATTCAGAAACATGAAATCCTTTTTCCAGAGGATGGTCAAATTATTAAGCAAGAAAAAAGAAGATGAAGACGATGACGGGTGAGGAGCAATCAATTACCCGCCGGCACGCTTAACCTTATATCCACTCGCAGTCAAAATCTCAACCACCTTATCTCGAAAATCACCTTGAATCAAAACCTCGCAGTTCTTAACAGTACCGCCCACGCCGCACCGGGACTTTAAAGTTTTGCCTAACTCTTTTAGATCTTCCGTTGAGCCGACAAAACCGGTAATCAGAGTCACTGCTTTGCCCCGGCGATGTTTCTTGTCCAGCCGGACTTTGAGATTCTGTCTTTCCGGTGCTGGTGTGACTGGCTCACTCTTTTCCGCTTTATCCGGCACAAAATCTGGCTTCGTTGAATAGACGGTTTTATATTTTCTTTGCAATTAATTGCCTTTATACTTATGAATGCATTCTACCGAGTCATTATAACAAATAATATCCTGTAAGGCAAGAAAGTCCAATCAAAGTAAGGCAACGCACCTGGTTAGTTTACAAACGCAAATTTTCTTTGCATGGCATGCGAAAAAAAAGCTTGAACTTCATCTAAAAAAGCCGTAAAATCTGGTTGTTCAATTTCGGTGCTCATTCGAAGAAAATGAATATAGCAATTAATCAATCAAGATACCTTAGGAGGAGTCATGCCCCAGGGAACTGTAAAATGGTTTAATCCCAGGAAAGGATTTGGTTTCATTACATCAGAAGATGGAACTGATATATTTGTTCATAAAAGCGATGTCGATTATCTTGGCCATAGAAATCAGCTGGCAGAGGGCTTAAAAGTCAGCTTTGAAGTTGAAAAGTCGCCGAAAGGCCAAAAAGCGATCAAAGTACGAACACCGGATGCACCCACTCTTTAAACAAATTAGTCGGTTCGAGATCAAATGAATTCCCAAAAATCGATACCATCCCGACGCTTCTGGAGGGTATCGATAACTCTCAATTTGCATTCACAGACATTGGTTCCGAGAAAGCTGATTCAATTATTTCTTTAAGTTTGTCATACTGCCTCTGCCCACGATTGGCTATCATAGATTTCATAAGCCGTAACGTAGATTTCCACAAAAGATTTTTTCCTTCAACATGAATGGTCGCGGTGATTTCAGTTTTTGATTCATCACCGGTGAACTTAACCTCAACATCACTTATCAATGGATCGGCATCCAGAGTAAACCCGAACAGCTTATTCTCCTGAAAAGCCGTCACCTCTTCCATTATCACCATTTCCTCCCATTTTCAACAAAGATCATTCGGTATTTGCTGCCGACTTCACCCGGATTGCCGCTTATGGTTTCCATACTTTCAAAAACCATCAGCCAATCCCCCATTCTGGATTCATCGGTGAAAATTGTCCAGGCCTTTTCCACCGAAGCGTTGACTTCGATTTTTGTTTTCATAAGTAAACGAGGGGCAAAGCTACCGACGGCAAAGAAAACCAGGGCAAGGCCGACCAGCAACCCTAAGATTAATTTTAGTATTTTCATTATCCTCTCTCCTTCAATAATTAGTATTTGATCGTTTTCAAAATAAATTAAAAATGTCAATAAAGTATTGCCGGTAAACCTTTGCATTTTTTTTGCAAGAAACTGACTGAATGACCCCGACGCTTCGGGGAATGTCAATACCCGTCGTTAAATCATTTGGCTTCGGCGTCATTTAGAACAGCAGCAATAATTCTCCTCTGTCAATGACAGCGAAGCGTCAATGACGGCTGATAATAGCACCGTGGTTTAGTCCACGACTAATCAGGTCACTTAACATTTGCAGGCTCTGTCACGTTATGAATTATCGCCGGCTTGCCAAACCCACCCCGCTGATGACCAGACCACTGCCGGCAAGAATCCGCCAACTCAACAGTTGGTCTAAAACCAACCAATCTAAAAACAGCGCAACAACCGGGATGACAAAAATAATAAGCGAAGCTGTGGTTACTTTAACTTGCCGGATCAGCCAGTAATAAGCAACAAAAGCTACACACGAACCCACAATCGAAAGATAAAAAAGTGAGCCAATCGATTTAACAGTGAATTTAAAATCTCCAACATTTTCAAAAAGAAAGCCCACCGTCAGCAAAGAGACGGCTCCGCAAATCATTTGCACCACTGTCAACACAATTGGATCAAGAGATTCAGAATGTTTTTTGATWACGACATTCGAAAAAGCCGTAAACACGGCGCTSACTACAATCGCTGAAGTCCCCARAAGTATGABGGTACTTTCGAGTTTGAYGCTRTCGACATAAATWASCGCTACCCCGCTAAAGCCRACTATCGASCCAACTRTTTTTTTWAVAGAAAAACCATCATCGGCAATSRTAAAATGWGAAAAGATAAGRACAAAAAACGGGAACGAGCTAAACARMACGGCGGTCARGCCRGCRGARACRTATTGTTCRCTCCAGTAAACAAGWCCATAAGMAACGGAGAYAGCGAARGTTCCTGTRTAAATCATGATTGATAAAATTCGCCAATCTCTCGGAAACYKYAAWCCTTTCAACTTCATAAAKGGGTAAAGCAAAACMACCGATAGAAGAAAGCGCGCYCCTGCCRACAAAAACGGCGGTGCATCRTCCAGACCTATTTTRATGAACAACCAGGTCGATCCCCAGATRARGCARAGCATGATRAAAAYCAGAATCGGCAARGTGTKTTTRTTTGACAAANCATTACTCCCTTTTATSAGGTTTTCAAAAAAWTNCCCAAAACGATAGYSCGAAGGCGTCCCGCCGAGGACAGGTACTCACGAAAGTTACAGGGAATACTCGGCCAAAGGCCTTCGCGCTATCGTTTTGGGGACAGTCCATTGAAAGCCATATATGAAAATCTATTTAAATTGACTTTGCTGAAACCTTTCATAATACAAATCCGGAAGGACTAAATCAACAAGTCAGTTAAGTGGTCTATAAATAACTCTTCACTATCAAAAAACACGGATATCTCTTTCTCAACTAAAGAAGCAAAAAATAGTATGAATTGTCAAAAAAAACTTTATCTTTTTACAAGGAATACCTGGAAACATAACCAATGTGAAGTCGTACCAAACAGCAGGCTAGTCACCCCAAAATCAATCAGTTAACAAAATTTCAGTCTCAGGAGAAAATCATGGTTAGAATATTACCAAGATTGTGTCTAATTCTTGTAATTTGCGCCAGCCTCTTAAATATTAATTGTTCTGGCGGTGATGCACACAGCGGCGATAATGACCAGGTTGAAACAGCCGCAAACGGCGACACGACGTCAATTAAAAAAGACAAAAAGAAAACGGACAAGGACGACAAGAATGAAGAGAACCTCATCCCGGTTGAAACAACTACTGCCGAAAAAGGGGACATCTCTTCTTTTATTTTATTAAGCTCAAATCTCGAAACTGAAAAAATGACCGACATTTATGCCAGGGTTCAGGGCCTGGTTGAGGAAATTTATGCGGAAGAGGGTGACTATGTTGAAAAAAATAAAGTGTTGATGAAATTAGAAGCGGATGAGTACGCCCTGGCAGAAGCAAAAGCAAAAGTGGACTATGAATTGGAACAAAATCTCTATGAGCGCAAACAGGCAATGTTTGACAAACAGCTGCTCAGTAAAGAGGAATTTGAAACCGCCAGATTCGGGATAGAGGCTAAAAAAATCCTGTGGCAGCAGGCAAAGCTTAATTTAGATTACACCAGAATAACCTCACCGATTTCCGGGGTCATCGGCGAACGTTTGAAGCGCCCGGGAGACCGGATTCAACCGACGGATAAACTTTTTACTGTGATTAATAATGAAGAGATGATCGCAGTGGTTCACGTACCGGAGAGAGAAATCGGCACGCTGAAGAAAGGTCAAAAAGCTTTCATCACCTCGGAACATCTGAAAAACGAAGAATTCTCCGGTTGGATTAAACGAGTCAGTCCGGTTGTTGACCCGAAAAGCGGAACTTTCAAAGTTACCATCGGAATTAGAAATGAAAACAACCGGCTGCGGCCGGGTATGTTTGTAAACACACACATCATTACAGCCACCCATCAAAACACGGTTTTAATTCCCAAGACAGCTCTGGTTTATGAAAACGAGAATGTTCACGTGTTCGTGGTGCGGGACAGCGTTGCCCACAAAGTCAAGTTAGACCTTGGATTTCAGGATTATGAAAAAGTGGAATCTTTATCACAAATTGAGCCGGGTGAAAAAATTATTATTGTTGGCCAGTCCGGTTTGAAAGATCAAAGCAGGGTGAACATCGTGGCCGAACGGGAGAATACAACGCAGGCGGCGCAAGATTCTTCGTATTAGCAAATTCAACAGATTATCTCCGCAAGGATCTGTTTGGGTAATTTCGATCTTAATCGAATATTTTAACACCTAAAATTTACTAAAACACCATGTCAGAAAGCAAATCCCAGATAAAAGAATTCAAAGAACAAGCCGGGCAATTTTTCCAATTTACCGCCACCAGGCCGGTCGCGATTCTCATGGTGGTCATTGGAGTGGTCGTATTCGGCTGGATTTCCTACAAACAGCTGCCAGTCAACCTGATGCCGGATATTTCCTACCCCTCGTTGACCGTTCGAACCGAATATACGGGTACCGCGCCGGAGGAAATCGAAACCACCATTTCGCGGCCCGTTGAACAGGCGCTGGGCGTAGTCAACAATTTGGTGAGCATCAGCTCCATTTCCAAAGCCGGGCAATCCGACGTCAAGCTCGAGTTTACCTGGGATACAGACATGAACCAGGCCACCGCTGATGTCCGGGAAAAACTGGACCAGGTCTTCTTGCCCGAAGAAGCAAAACGGCCACTCATTCTGCGCTTCGACCCGTCCTTGGATCCAATCTTACGGCTCGGGTTGTATGGCGACGCATCGCTGATTTACCTGCGCTATCTTGGGGATGAAGAGATTAAGCGCATCCTTGAAACAGTAGAAGGGGTCGCGGCGGTCAAAGTTAAAGGAGGGCTTGAGGAAGAAATCCGGGTTGAGCCCAACGAGCAGCAGTTAACACTTATCGGAATCGACATCCAGCAAATTAAAAACCGACTTGCGGAGGAGAACGTCAATCTTGCCGGTGGAAATTTGAAAGAAGGACAAACCGAGTACCTGGTGAGGACCCTGAATGAGTTTAAATCTGTGGAWGAAATCGGCAAAGTTGTCATTGGCAATTGGAATGGCAARGAAATTAAAATCATRGACGTCGCGCAAGTGAAGCGGACCTTCAAGGATCGCGAAATTATTACCCGCTTAAATGGCAAAGAGAGCRTCGAAATTGAAGTTTTYAAGGAAGCAGACGCCAACATCGTYACCGTGGCCCAGCGCGTAAAAGATCGGGTGTTTGGCAGCGTGAAACAGCAGGAGTTTGTAAAAAAACAAGCTGAARYWAAAAAGAAAAAACCTGRAGCAAAAGAGAAAAAAATTGCCNANNCYGACAAAAAGAAAAAAGAGGAAAAGAAAACRGGCAGRGGCAGACMCGGCGGCGGKTCKGAWMGMAAYMGGCAAGCCTTRCTCGCWAAGGAAATGACCAACTTTATAAATCATGAYTTACCCGAAAACATCGAACTCGATCTGCTTTCAGAYCRGTCGGTTTTCATTCAGAATTCYGTWGACGAAGTCAAAAATACAGCGAAATGGGGTGGGTTACTTGCTGTTATYGTSCTTTTTATCTTCCTGAGAAACATGAAGGCAACTTTAATTGTCGGGATCGCCATTCCCATTTCYATCGTCGCSACATTTGCGCCAATGAAGATTTTCGGGGTCTCCTTAAACATCATGTCAYTGGGCGGCCTGGCGCTCGGCATCGGTATGCTGGTRGACAACTCGATCGTGGTWCTGGAAAGTATAGCCCGCTGYCGYCAWGAGGGCGACGACCTCATCCAAGCCACCGTACGYGGCGTRAGCGAAGTKGGTGGGGCYGTATTCGCTTCAACRATGACAACCGTCGCGGTGTTTTTCCCAATCGTWTTTGTTGAAGGAGTTGCGGGGCAGATTTTTGGCAACCTGGCGCTAACGGTTGTTTTCTCCCTTTTCGCATCTTTCGGTGTTGCGTTGTTTCTCATCCCCATGCTCTCTTCGCGGGAAAGTTCAAAATTTGTGCAGGGCATCCAAACAGACCAAATGCTCAAAAACCATATCTTTCATTTTTCTACACAGGAGTCAGTGGATTCACTTTTATCTGCAGAAAACCAGCAAAGCTTTTTTTCAAAGCTGCTCTCGGGTTTGGTAATTCTTTTAAAGACCGGCGGGTTGGTTTTGTGGAAAACACTCAAGGCATTTGGCGGGCTGCTTATCGCCGCATTAAAACAATTCAGCATACTTTTGCTCGTTAGTATCATACCGGTTTTTGGGCTGACAAAATTTTTGATTAACATCATTAAAGGGGGAACGATTCAATTTAAGCTAATCGAGTCGATCACTAAGTTCGCAAATAAYCCCGATTWTTGGAAAATAAAATACGTCAAAGAARTCTGGCCGACTTTYTTAATCAACAAATCRGCYCCTGCCYTATTTGAGGACATGCGGCGYYTCAAAACTCGTTTTAAAGAATCCGYCTGGAAAARTAAAATTGCCAAGAKTCTCTTTTYCCCTGTTAGACTTCTATTYGATTTAATGAARTTTKCATTCCAGYTCTTSCTTGAATTAAYTTTCAGAGTCCTGCACTTTTTCTTTGTTATCAGTGCTGTATTTATTAARGGCTTTTTTATTGCACTKAGATTGGTCTTTTCGTTTCCGKTAAAGCTGCTCCTGAGTGCCTTCAATTGGTCCTATGGAAAATTAGAAGCAGCTTACCCCAGAATTTTACAAAACGCTTTAGACAAGCCGAAACCGGTGTTAGGCGTGGTCGGGATGCTATTCCTGTTCAGCGTTTTTATCGTTGGGCCGCGTTTGGGCAGCGAGCTCATCCCTGAAGTTAACCAGGGAGAATTTAATGTTGAGATTACGCTGCCAGTGGGAACCCCTGTTGAGCAAACCGACCGGAAAATCGCCGAAATCCAACAGTACCTGCAAAATCAACCCGGAGTTAAAAAAGTTGCTTCTATCTCCGGAACCGATAAAACCGCCAACAGCGGCAGCGAAGAAGGTGAACACACCTCGAAAATAACCGTGACCTTGAATCGACCGGGGGACAAAGTACCGATCGAGGAGCCCAAGATTAGTGAAAACCGGCCTGCAGATAAGCAATTTGCTTCCGTCTCCGGCATGGTCAACTCCGGAGATGCAAAAACCAAAACTGATATCGACGGTAACGAACCGGAAAAACCGGTTCGTTATAAAAATGCTGTCGTTGTAAGTGAAGAAAAACTGGTGGATTCCATCCGCAAGCAAATGCAGAACTACCCGGGTATCCAATGGAAAATCTCGCGGCCGGTATTGTTTAGTTTTAAGACCCCGGTGGAAGTCGAAATCTATGGATACAACCTGCAGAAATTACAGGAAATTTCTCAAAAACTTGAAGAAGAAATGGAGTCCATTCCGGGGGTGACGGATATCAAATCGAATATTCAGCGGGGCAATCCGGAAGTTCAAATTATTTATAACCGCCCGCTGCTGTCAAAATTCGGCCTGAACATCATTGAGGTTGCTTCGATTGTGCGGAACAAAATGCGCGGCGACGTGGCGACTGAATTCAAAGAGCGGGACCGCAGAATCGATATTTTGGTACGGCTGCGTGAACAAGATCGGGGAAGCATTGACGATTTACGAAGACTGATTATCAACCCGGGCGCCGAAAAGCCGATTCCCCTGGAAGTAGTTGCTGAACTCAAAGTCCACGAAGGGCCCTCTGAAATAAGACGTGTTGACCAGCAGAGAACCGCAGTGGTGACCGCAAATATAAGCGGACGAAGCTTGAGCGAAGTAAGTGAAGATATTTTCGCCATTCTGCAAACCATGGAAATGCCGAGCGACTTTACTTATGTTCTTGCCGGACAAAATAAAGAGATGGAAACATCGCTCAGCAGCCTTAAGCTGGCGCTCGCGCTTGCGATCTTTTTAGTGTACATTGTCATGGCCTCGCAGTTCGAATCGATCATCCATCCTTTTATTATTATTTTCACCATTCCTTTAGCGCTCATCGGGGTGATYCTKTYTCTCTTCGTAYTTAATATTCCGTTGAGTATCGTGGTCTTCCTGGGGATGATTATGCTGGCGGGAATTGTAGTTAATAACGCGATCGTGCTGGTGGATTATATAAACAAATTGCGCGAAAGAGGCATGGAAAAAATGCAGGCGATTGTCGAAGCCGGGAAAATCCGCTTGCGTCCGATCATGATGACCACTGCGACCACGGTTCTGGGTCTGCTGCCGATGGCGCTTGGCCTTGGCGATGGCGCTGAAATTAGAACACCAATGGCGATCACCGTAATTGTCGGTCTCATTACGTCAACCGTTTTGACTTTGGTTATTATCCCAACGGTTTATAATTTGGTGGATCGGAAGACGTGAGATGTGAAAACGGGATGCTTGAATTAAATCATAAAAATCGTGATTTCTGGAAGGTTGGTATTAAGTTTGTAATTTTTATTTACGAGATAACTGAAAAGTTTCCAAAATCAGAACTCTACGGTATAACGAATCAAATCAGAAGAGCCGCTGTTTCGATACCTTCTAATCTTGCAGAAGGTTCATCCCGAAGATCACCAGCCGAACGTAGGAGGTTTTTTGAAATCGCACGTTCTTCTCTCGTTGAACTTGATACGCAAATCGAAATTGCAATCAGGTTAGGTTATGTTTCAGATGAAATGAATTCGAAATTAGATAAAATGACGAATCACCTTTTTGCGTTACTATCAAATTTAATTAAGAACACTAATTGAATTGATTTTTCATGTCTCACGTTTCACTTTTGACGTAATCTAAAAAAGGGCCCAACCATGATAAGATCGAAAGAAAGCTTGCTGCCAAAATTCTCAATAAACAGACCTGTCACCGTTATCATGACCCTGCTGGCTTTGTTAGTGGTAGGGTATATCTCCTTTACCCAGATTTCGGTTGACTTATTTCCGAAAGGATTTGAGGTGCCGTTCCTCGCTGTTTGGGCGCCGTACCCGAATTCAAATCCACAGGAGGTAGAGGAGCAGGTTGCCAAACCGATTGAGGAGCAAATTCAAACCATCAGCGGAGTCCGGCGGGTAACCTCAAACAGCAGCAGCAACGGATGCTGGATATTCATCCAATTCGCACAGGGTACGGATATGGATCTGGCTTACGCGCAATTGCGCGACCGGATGGACAGAGTCAAAGCTGAGCTTCCCGAAGATATTGAGCGCGTCTTCGCTCAAAAGTTTAGTAACGACGATGACCCGGTTATCTGGGCTGTCCTCGTTGAAAAAGAGCCCCAGGAGGATAGTTTCTTTTTAGTTGAACAATACTTGCAAAAGCCCCTGGAAAGAATAGACGGCGTTGCAAAAGTTGAGCTTTGGGGAGCAGATGAAAAATCCGTTTTGCTGCACATCAATCAAGACATGGTCAAGAGCTACAAGATCAATCTTTATGAAGTCATTCAGAAATTGCGTGAAGACAATTTTTCCATGTCAAGCGGTTATGTCAAAGAAGGAGACCGCAAAATATTTATCCGTTCTTTTGGYAAATTTAAGACACTWGAGGAAATAARGAATCTTCCGATMAGGGGCAGYAATCTCCGTCTTAAAGACATAGCCGAAGTCAAATACGACGTCCCKGAAASTAAGTGGCGGGTTGCRGTGGAAGGSAAAAACGCCATTTCMATTGGCATYATGAAGGAGKCCGCAGCGAACACRGTYGAGTTAAGTAAAAAAGTRTTCGMAAAATTTGAAAATGAATTTAAAAAAGAYCCRAAGCTCAGCGGCTTTRAAATCGAAGTTTTGTTCAACCAGGGGGAATTAATAGAAAGTTCGGTTGACACYTTGCAGCGTACGGCAATGTGGGGTGGGGTCTTCGCATTTTTTGTACTCTATTTTTTCTTAAGACGATTTCGCATGACCATGATTGTCGTTCTGGCCATTCCACTCTCCCTTTTAATTACCTTGACCGTGCTTTATTTCATCGGTTGGTCCCTGAACGTCATCACCATGATGGGACTCATGATCTCAATCGGCATGGTGGTGGATAATTCTATCGTGGTTTTGGAAAGCATTTACAGCAAAACAGCAGATGGTCAAGAAAGCCGCAAAGGTGCTTTAAAAGGCGCCAGTGAAGTTGCGCTTGCGGTCACGCTTGCCACGTTAACAACGGTCGTAGTTTTTTTACCTTTAATCTTAATGAATGAAAATGTGATTTTTAAATTYTTTATGMTGCGTATCGGTCTYCCGGTTATGGTKGCACTTATTGCYTCCTTGTTCGTTGCSATGGTCTTYATYCCYYTGGCTGCMACCMRAATTGTWMGCAAAAAGAAAGTTCAGGAGCCGAAATCCATTTCGGTWTCAAAYAATTTYTACCAAAAAGGSYTRGCYTGGGCCATTARCCAYCGYATGGCYATGYTTGTCATYCTCGYACTGGCAATGWKGTCAATGCAATTTGCCTCCTCCCATGNCAAANAARRCGGCCGATCAGCAAGGGAAYATCAATGANTTTCNRGCTCATKTTCGATMTGCCAAATAATTATACYMTKGAAAAYGCAKCKMGRRTTWTBCAAATHGTKGARGATACCGTTCGYGYTAAAGATAATGTTTACGGSATAAARACSATTCTTGCKCGGCAYAGCAATAACTGGGGYACTTTRCGGGTRTTTYTRCAGSMKGSAGAAAAAAAGGATTGGTACGAAATTGCSTACGAGAACACCTTMAAATCGYTTGGCATGCTACCTGAGGGGCTGATGACCCGGGATGAAGTCGTTGAAGATGTCAAAAAGCGGCTGCCGAAKTTTCCCGGAGTTGAAATCAAAACCARCTGGCAGSAACAAGGGAGCGGCGACGACGCGTCGCTGGCCATCRTCCTGTATGGCGACGACACCAACACCCTGGCGGATCTGGCAAAAGAAGTTGAGCGAAGATTGGGCGGAATCGARGAAATCATCAGTATTGAGACCGACCGYGAAAAGGGCAACRATGAAATCCATCTGGAAATCAACCGCGAACAGGCGAARAAATACGGGATTTCTCCARCCGMGATATCGGGAACGGTACAATATGCGCTGCGCGGTTTTCCGCTGCCAAAATATCAAACCCAGGAAAAAGAAATCGACGTCCAAATACAGCTACGCAAAGAAGACCGCCAGAATCTATCTCAGTTAAAAAATCTTACTTTCTTTACTCAGTCGGGAAAAGAAATTCCACTCAGCGCCATTGCCAAATTTAATGTCAGAAAAGGTCTCGGAGAAATTAAACGTGAAAACGGCAAAACATTTTTAGCAATCAAAGCCTTYACCACCSAAGACGATATGGGCMTGCTTTATAAAAAAGTYGACCAGGTTATGAAAGGATTCGAAATGCCTTACGGGTACACCTGGAGTAAAGGTGAAAATTTCGCCATRATGAKGGARAATGACGAGAGCATGGGCTTTGCWATGATYTTRTCSATTACATTTGTCTTCCTGCTCATGGGCTTTCTSTTTGAATCGTTTGTCCTRCCGCTTTCMGTAATCATAGCAATACCGTTCTCATTTCTCGGCGCATTCTGGATTATGTACCTGACCGGTACGGCAATAGATCTCATGAGTCAAATTGGGTTTGTCATTTTGGTGGGAATCGTCGTCAATAATGCGATCGTTTTGGTAGATTTGATCAACCGGCTGCGGAACGAAGGATACAACCGATATGATGCAATCATGGAGGCGGGTAAACAGCGTTTCCGCCCAATTCTAATGACGGCTTTTACCACCATCGGCGGACTGATTCCCATGGCAGTCGGCAACGCCTCGATGATCGGTCTTCCCTACGCTCCCATGGGCCGGACCATTATCGGCGGAYTGCTCACGTCCACTTTGCTYTCRCTSATTGCMGTACCCTGGGCCTACACSCTYTTTGATGACATGCGCGARTAYTTCAAGAAGTTGACYGCRYTGTATATTTAYAAACCGAAGGYTAAGRCCCCYGAGTTGGTWCAAGCRGATTARCC
>LKGT01009543.1_pt1 | contig 15024 bp, 14 predicted proteins | sample 503861 | NCBI WGS metagenome assembly LKGT01 (sample SAMN04113194, study PRJNA297058) | marine sediment metagenome | biome: marine benthic biome; feature: marine benthic feature; material: marine sediment; isolation source: sediment sample collected at the water-sediment interface from the South......
TCTTAGAATATCTCCAAAGATGAGCTTCACTTTTTTGATGACAGTTCATGGTTAACTGTATTTGCACCCATATTTGTACCGACTGTTGATTTAGTATAATTCTCATCCTTCCCAAAAAATAATTTCAAATCAATCATCATTTAACCCGAATCTTTCTGCAAACTCTGGATTCAATAAAGTCTCACTGGTTGAATTCTGTAATTGCACAAAAAATGTGGACTAATCACATACTTTTTGATGCGAAAGGTCTTGTATACCAAGATTTTCTTTATTAGATAATAAAATTGACTAACAAAAAGTAAGAAATTATTGCTCCAGCAATAATTACAATAGAAATTATTGTGTTAGAACTTATTTTCAATTTAATCAACTAACTTAGTAAACGAGATACTGGTATTAATCAGCACTATCTATTGAATAAATTCTGTTAGTCCACACTTTCCACACGTGTGTCTATCTTTGTGTTCTGCCATAAATACACCTTTTCCACATCTTACACAAACCTTTCTAACTCTTGAAACTTTGTCACTATCAACTTTGTAATATGAATAAACATTTGGGCTAGAACCTTTCTTGCCTGCCATTACTCAGACTTCTCCTCTTTTTTTGCTTCTTTAGCTGGTTTCTCTTCTGCTTTTACTTCTTCTTTAGCTGGCTTCTCTTCTACTTCTTTAGCTGGTTTCTCTTCTACTTCTTTAGCTGGTTTCTCTTCTGCTTTTACTACTTCTTTAGCTGGTTTATCTTCTACTTCTTTAGCTGGTTTCTCATTTGCAGGAGCTTCTTCTGGTGTTGCTTCAGATTCTACTAGTTTTGTTTTTGTTTTTTCTAATCTTGAGAAAATTGTTGGATTGATATGTCTTTTTGCTAATTTCTCGTCATCATAAACATAGAAAGTTCCCGTAATCACTGGTTTTCCTACATTATTTTTTAATCCCATTGGAATTACAACCTTTCCGTCTAGTTTGAATTCTTTAGTAATCATATCCACTGCTTCAAGTTTTTTGAGTTTGCCTCCTAATCCTACAAAATTACATGTTAGCTCTCTTCTAGATAGGAAGGTATTATCTACGTCTGTGATAGTCTCAATAATAGACATGTACCCAAAATCCTTTGGATATTTCATATAAACCTTGATTGTAAWTRGAAAAGAAATTTAAGAAATTCCTGYAAACTAATRYYATGGARCGMTATATRCTWCATTTYAAAAATRAAGGYYATGGCCCTGAACATTCMCRTGAGRTRATTWACAAGGCCMGAGATCTTACATCTGAYATGAATGYRTCMGTAAGAGTTGCCMGAATTKCCAGAAAATTTGTAGAGTTMGATGTTGGGGTWGAAAAAGAMRAWCTCRAYKCACTWSTTGAAAAAYTAWCTCCAATTGGRYCWATAGATAATRTYCGACATRTCWTYGAAGAAGAGATCGATAAAGAACAAGGWMTCAAAGATGGAATTTTYTACTTTAAYAATGAAAGATTYTGGGAATGTCATGAGGCRTTTGARGGTGTTTGGAAAMAGTGTTTTGGACGAGAAAAAGAAATTGTTMAWGGAATHATTYTATWTGCRGTTGCATTTGCYCATGCTCAAGAAGATGAACTCAGTATTGGWRTTGGAATGCTAMRTMGAGTTTTRGAAAAATTRGGYACTTCWCCTTCYRTRTAYCATTCAATAGATKTAGAYAGAATTAGAAASAAAGCWRTTGAAATGCAACAAKCAAAHAACYTRACTAYKTTTGAGATTTAATTAATTCTARAGMTTTTGGAACYACYTCTGCACCTTGAAGCAAACCRATACTWCCTTTCTTRGCTTGYTYTTCRGTCATTCTKGTBGTTCCATCWTTTTTAATAAAATCWCCTGAAACTAAAAYYGGAACRGGATCATCACTRTGTCCTTTGTTAATGCATGGTGTWGARTGRTCTGCTGAAATGATAATTGCAACTTTACTTGAATCAATGTTTTCAACAAGAGTTTTGAAGAATCTCTGATCAATTTCTTCTATGTTTTTCATCTTACCTAYTGCGTCTCCATCGTGACCAAACTCATCTGGTCCCTTGAGATGAACGTATATTGCATTTTGAGTCTCCATAGCCTTAGCAGCTACTCTTGCTTTTTCTTCATAATCTGTTAGTCCACCAGCWTCAAWTRCTTTCATCTTGAGRACTTCTGAAATTCCAAGCTCAACTGGCATGTCMACTATGCATGAAAATTTCATAGCATATTTTTCATTAATTGGAGCCACATCTGGATATTTGTTACCTGCATCTCTAAGTAAAATRCAACTGAGTTGTTTTTTGTTTTGTTCTTGTCGTTTCTTGTTAATTTYACTCTCTTTCAAAATCTCRATTGATTGCTCTGAAAACTCATTTACTAGATTTGCAGTAAATTTAGAATCTTCAGTTCCTTCTARYGGYAAACATTTTTCAATTTTTAGGAAATCCCCAACAGCTTTTGCTACTCCCATACCGCCAATATTGCTGTATGCTGGGTCGGTATTGGTAATTCTTGCAGATARTTTTCKAGAGTTTACTCTAATTCTAACTGTTACTCTATGYCCAATTGTTGGAGAAACTACAAYTGATGTATCAGGATGTGAAAATTTGATCTTTTCTTCAATTTCTTTTGCTACTCCAYCTGCATCTTCTTTTTCAATATGTCTTCCAGCTCTYCTATCTATGATTATTCCTTCTTCATTTAATGTAGAATAATTTCCTCTTARTGCTAAATCTCCATCCTTGAARTCAATTCCAATTCCTATKGCYTCTATKACTCCTCKACCAACATASTCYGTATGAYTRAATTTGTATCCYAACATGTTGAAAACAGCAATGTCTGATTCAGGTGCTATTCCTTTWCCAACMGAAATTACYTCWCCTATTGYTCCRTTACTRGCAATTTTRTCTAAAGTYGGTGTATTTGCAGCYTCTAAYGGYGTTTTTCCATCTARATCKGGRTGTGGAAGRTCKCCAACDCCATCTAAMAGAACGTAAATCATATGAATATCTGAATTATCCAAAATATCMCTGTCTWTCCAAGTTCTGATRCTTTCCTTTAAAGCTTRCATCAAAATRTGCGATCAAAATAAAAYATGAAAATAAATTTYYHACAGTTTTTTGATTTTCAAAAACAWTCATTTTTTGATGARAGYAGGATTTTHCTAATCTTATGAAAATTCTATTGCATWTTTTTNTATTTTRGANTTTYATKAGATCTTAGYAAACGTTTTAACAGACATTTAMTTYCMATWAYRAYTATGGGAGATATGCGCAAGGGWTATGTTTCTGAGCGTTTCATGATTGTTKMAAAAAAAGATGACAAAGTTRTCGATCCAAAAAAATTTCCTTTTGCTCCTGGAAATGAATCYATGACHAATCCTTCTGTTTTGTCTCTTGTTGMAARAGATGGAATGTTGCAACGTCTTCAAGACAATGAAGATGAATATGTAAVGAATTGGTCAATTAGAGTTTTTGAAAGTAAGAATCCMATTGTTTCAATWGACACTGAAAACTCTTACAGCGATAGACCTTTCTATAGCGAACCTGCATAYGGTTATCATTACATTGTAGTTGCATCACCAAATAAAAAAGACACATTTGCAACAATTGATATTGAACAATGGTCAAATGTTCTAGTTGTTGTTCAAGATAGATTRAGATGGCTTTATACSCAAAAAGGAGTAACTTATGTTTCAATTTATGGTGAYCATGGTGAACTAGCTGGTAATRYYAATCCYCAYCCWCAYCTTCATCTTCTVACRTTTTCCACAATTCCHCCAATAATTGAAGAGGAAGCAGAAGCCTCTCACAAAATTCTAAATGAAAAAGGTGTTTGTCCTATGTGTCAAGTAGTAAATGAGGAGATTAGTGGTCCAAGACAGGTTCTTCAAACAGAAGGATTTATTGCATTTTGCCCHTGGTCTCCTTCATACCCATACGAATTTTGGATTTCTCCCAAAAAACATACCACTAGTTTCTCAAAAATHWCTCAAAAAGAAATCAATGATTTATCATTAATTCTAAGGTCAACATTGGGYGGBCTTTCAAAAACTATCAAAAATGTTTCATATAATDTAGTATTCCATCTTTCTCCTGAAAAGAAAAACAGTAGACAAATTCATTGGCATATTGAAATATACCCAATTACCAAACCTTGGTCTGGGTTAGAACGTGGATATGGMATTTTCTTAAATGATATTTCTCCTGAACAAGCTGCWGAAAAACTTGGWGCAGCATGCAGGAAAGAATTAGCCMACCTAGTTGGAATTGWHTGATTTTTTGAATGGTTTATTTATCAACTAAAATTTSTTAGAATTATGGCAATTGAGAAATGGCTTGSAATCACTAGTGTTGCTTTGTTTGCAATGTTTGYAGGAGAAATGATTTCAGTTTACAACTTTATGRTHAWTRTCCCTGAAGAYGATGGATTTTTGAGAGCATTTGAASCAGATBCAAAAATDATTCAATTCATTTCHATTGGTGTTGCCCCAGCTGGAATTTTAGCTGGARTTGCCTTTATCATGTCAARACAATATGGTTCAAAAMCAATTGGTGGAATGATTATTGYAGGTGGAGTAATTTTGTTAGTAGGAATGTATGTTTGTTATTCCATGATAAATAAAATTGAWGATMATTATRTTACAGATGCAGTAAAGTATDTNCCAATTTTGTTTATGGYGTTRTCHDTTCCTGTTATGGGTGTTGGGGCTTATTTRAYCAAGSAVAAAAAGADGCGHCCTAAAAAASAATWYTTCTAGATGTGATCAAATCTTAATTCATTTGCAATATGCTYRAAVCCAAGTTYTTCATAAAATGGTTTTACATCATCTGTRCAATCTAAAATTGTCTTGTAGCARCCWCGATTYTTTGCAAATTCAAGAAGATACTTCATAATTTTTTCACCAATTTTTTGTCCTTSAAAGTTCTTGTCTACYACMACATCTTCAATATGACCAACTAATCCTCCTTTGTGAATGAATTTTGGCTCAATTAGAAGTGTTGTGGCTCCTACTATTTTTCCRTCTAATTCAGCAATTGCTACTATRTGATCTGGATTTGAATTAATTTTTTCAAAAATCTCTTCAGCCTTGTTTCTGTCAATATCACTTGCTTGTCTTAATGAATCAAGTGTTGTTAGAAATCCATTCCAGAGGTCTTCTTTTCTTAATTCTCTVATGATYGGCTCRCTCATTTTTCTTTTCAGATCTTTCCAAGTTTTTGAATGTATTCTTGATATGCTTTTTTRTAAGATGATTTGTTGCCAATATCTGTAAAYCCTTTCTTTGTTATGAAACTAYTTACTAATTTTTTTCTATTCATRGCTTTTTTTATAACATCGTCCATTCCATATGGCTTKTTTTTTGGAATTAAACTCATAATTTCKGGTTCCATCACATAACATCCCATGTTTACATTAGCTTTGATCTCTGGCTTYTCATTCCAGCTTAAGACCTTBCCAGTTTTRGAAGTYTCAATHACCCCATAHGGTAAGTTBGTTTTGTATTCATTTAGACTCATTGTAACAAATGCCTTTTTCTTAGTATGTTGCTTYATCATATTTCTAAGACTAAAATCAAAAATTGWATCKCCATATATGCAAACAAAAGTATCATCKATGAAKTCTTCTGCAGTTTTKAGCTGACCTGCAGTAGCTAGTGGTTTGTTTGAAATTGCATATTCWATRTYAACTCCAAATCTTTTACCWTCTTCAAAATAATCTTCAATAGTTTTTCTVAGATAACTWACAMACAAAACAATTGATTTGATACCATTTTTYYTTGTCCAGTCAATTADATGYTCYAARATTGGTTTTTCACCTAATGGYAACATDGGTTTTGGAAGAAATGTTGTRTATGGTTGAAGTCTTGTACCTAATCCWCCAGCAAGAATAACTGCTTTCACAAANTCCTATTTGADGTVTGACTATTTATGTTCAAGGAHGGATTTKACNCAAACTHAWATCAAATAATTTTTAAAATTTTTTYYAAAACATTATTTGGDKTTTYTCCAAAAACTATGATCATRGGTTCTTTTCCAAAAYYWCCTTTRTGRTAAATHAYATCWKRTRYTTTCTTTGAGTYTTTRWTTGCATTTTTTATTCCCCATTCKATDGTAGAWYYTTTKAATTTTACATTTTTRGGTTCTTGAYTTCTATCRTAACTAGAAACTRTTAATTTTGATTTTTTTATTTTTRATATGGTTAMRTTTTGATATTTTAKATTTATTGCAGAGCRAATTTGTGGGAATTTCTTRTTCATTGTTAGYAMTGCTGTTGCMACATGTTTTGAACCWCCRTAYGTCAAATTWCCTGCAACYACWDCHTGTHTTCCAGCTTTAACAATTCTTCCAGAAATACCTAGGANNATCTTTTGTTGACTTTGGTYTTKGTTTGGAATATACAAAATTTGTTTGACATTCTGGAATATTTTTGTAGATATTTTTGATTTCTACAAATTTATTAATTGCACCTGATAAHTCTGAATTGATTTTATCATATTCTTGAATATCTGTTATTGCAATTCCCDTTCCTAACTTTTTTGCATTTTTTATTGAATTGTAGGTAAATTCTTTAGCAAATTTYACTGATTCTTTAATGCTTTTATTTTTTGCAAGTGCAAAAATTATDGCTGCDGAAWAATTGCATCCACTRCCATGATTAATTTTAGAAATCTTGCGTCCTGAAATAAAATATTGGTTGTTTTTTTCTAGCACAAAATCTGATATCTGATTATTTTTTTTCTCAATTCCTGTAATTACAACGTTTTTTGAHCCCATTTTTTGAATTATTTTTGCAACTTTTTCAGGTGTATTTTTTGMATTAATYTTTGTTTTTGATATAATTTCAGCYTCAAATTTGTTTGGTGTAATTACTGTTGCAAGAGGAATAATAAATTTTTTAAAGTCTTTGATAGCTGAACTTTCAATTAATATTCCACCTGTAGTTGATTTAAACACTGGATCAATAACTATTGGAACCCTTGATTTCTTTAGTTGATGATACAATACTTTGATGATTTTAGAATTGTATACCATTCCAATTTTTATTCCGTCAATTTTAAAATCTGACATCACCGACTCTAATTGATTTTTTAGAATTTTTTGTGATACTGGTTCAATCATACCAAAACTTGAAGTATTTTGACCAGTAATTGCAGTAATTACAGTTAGACCATGTACATTAAATGACGAAAAAGTTTTGATATCGCTCTGAATACCTGCACCTGATGAAGGATCAGAACCTCCAATTGAAAGTAAATTCACAATATTTTCTTGTTCACAGGACTAATCTATTTTTCTTTTAAACCCAAAATCTTTTGATATGTGTAATTAGTTTTTACTTATCTTGATGTGAACTTTTTCGCCTTTGTTTGGGTTATTTTGATAAATTGTTCTGGTTTTGTAGCCTTGTTTTTGAAGGCATCCATCTAAAATAGAGACCCAGGGAAGCGTATGTCCGCTGTTTAGTTTTGACTCTATTGTGATGTTTTTGGTGTTTGCTTCAAAGTTTACATGACCTGAGCACGTTATCTGCATTATTGCATCCATAATCTCTATGATCTCATCAAGTGATTTTGACTTTAAAGGAATTCCATTTTTTTCCAATAGTTTGAACATATCACATTCAGGTTTTTTTGATATCATTGTAGAATTTAGAACATACATCAAACCAGTCTCATTAACTGTTTTGATGATTTTGTAAATCTCTTGTGCTTCTGTTTTTGTCATGTCTGCAAGAGCTTTAGTTTTWRTTGMATTCTTCCAGAYATTAGAAAATAYTYYTTCYTGATTAATTCCAAGAATTTCAGTTGATGAAAAAATTGCTCCTTCTCCRTTAGTGTTRTTTACCAWTAAYARTTCWGTYTCATCAAAGATAAAGCAATTTTGAGTAATCTCTGATGCTCTAATYTCTACTCCRTCMGGAATTRCTCTRTATGATTCAGAGCAAATYTGWGWTGGYRAWACAAGTAMTTTKACATCTARATTTCTACGYAAWACTGAWARYAATTGTTCTTTGCATTCAGCTARTAAYCCAAAACCCCAYTGRTCWACYRTWATCTTWATTGATGATTTAGAGCCWTCAATCATKAYTTGRAGYTGAGCYARRACATTRTTTGCACKAAKKTGAAAGTATCTYTTYTCTTCAGAKCCTCTYGACTTTCTACTYTCYTCACTTGCYTTCTTCAAATTWGAWACCAAYGTRTTCATTGCATTTACTTTGTTGATTTGYTCATGAATGATTCCATCAAATGCATCTTCKGGTGMGATTGCTGTACACATTATTGGTTTACTCTTTGARATKAYTGTWAGTTTCTTTTTTTCTAGTTTTARCAAAGTTGGRTAAATTTTRGTTCKRGGAATYTCWGAATAATATGCCAATTCACCWGCAGTRATTGTTCCTTTRGCAAYTAGKGATACRTATGCYTGYGCTTCATATTTGCTTAAYCCAAATTCTTCTAAACTGACWGTTAATGCATGCTCRTTTACCATGATTTYACTTGTTTTGTTATTAGGTAAAATTGAGAGCTAAATTCCTTTAAACAACTACTCAAAAAAAATCAAAAKNGTMTYKCTCCTATGGTTAGTCATGACTTAAAAGAAAAATCCGAATCCCAACGTAAGCTCCTGAAAGTCGTCAGATCGATCATCGTCAATAAAGACAACATAAGTTCTTAAGTCCCCCCGAAGCATGAGTTTGCGAGTAGCATGAAAACGCACACCGACTGCAGCATTCGCCGACGTATCCTCCGTTGAGCTCGCGCCCACTAAAGTTCTCTTTGGCGTGTTCTTGAACCTGCCTACACCCACCGTAAAGTATGGTGAGACACGCCATTCGGGGGCTGGATATGCAACGAGGTTAACGTCTATTAGGCGAGAGCTCGAGAAAGAGCCTGAAACCTGTCCTATCGAAAGCTCGACCATAAAATGCTCGCCTAGCCTTATACCGGCACGTGCCCTCGTAACTGTTTCGTCTTCGAATCTACCGACACCAAATCCGATTTCCACTCTACGTCGAATATATTCCTCAACTAACAAGTCGCGGAATGATCTCTTAATCCCCGCGCCTACCAGTGTATTTTCCATCCGTGCGCGGTCTACCCATCCTTTCTTTCCGCGTTCCGTGCGCACCTTAAACCAATCCGTCCTGCGTTTGAGAATTTCTACCTTTTCACCGCGCTCGGCGACATAAAAGATTGGATAGCTCCTGCCGGGTCCCGTACGCAGCTCGATAAATGGGTCAGTTACTTCAACGCGTTGATAGAGCTTTGCAGCGTGTGCACCTCCTACGAGCAATATTTGAAAGAAAAAAAATTAGGAGGCCCTTGCACATTCTTTCTCACCGCTGCATTCGAACACCAGTAGCCACGAAGTTTGGTCTACTGTAGTCATATAAAAGTGATTAGGGATTGGCGCATGCACCGCCAACAAATAACGTAGCACACGCTGGATTCTCGTTAGCATCGACCGGGGTGGGATCTTGTACTGGCAATGATATCCAGCGAATTATTTCTTGATATGCTGGATGAGTCGTATTGGGAATTACATCACCCCCACCATGATTAACGCCAGAATTTGCTAAGGGCTTCAGCAGTAGAGACGAATTTGCCGGCGCATTTAGATTTGCAAAAGCCTTAGCCGAGAAAAAGTTGCCCTCCATCTCAGAAGTGTTTGTCTGCGCGTTCGCATGAATCTTAAACGTACCGCCAACGCCGCCTGCAACATTGTGGCACGCGGCACCCCCATTTCCGGAACAACTCAAGGGACCACTAACGACCTGATCAAACTTCTGGTTAACACATTGATCAAAATACGAGAAACACAATGTATCGCCCGTGATCTGGTCGCTGACATCGACGTTGTCACAACTCGCTATGAGTACCACCGTACAGAATAAGCTAATGTACCTCACATCTACACAGATCCGTATTTATAATCAGGGACAAGTGGCGAAAGCCTGTCCCGCTGCAATCCAAGCAAAAATGTCCTGATAATCCTGATCCGTAGTGGGGAGGATCGCCTGTGGTACCGGTGCCGCCGGATCAACCGGGGGATGCGTTGGACTTACACCGGTTGACGCTGGGCGACTTAACAACTGGCTCAGACTTGGATCACAGACATTGTTGACCACACTAAGCGTGACATTGAAATCGCCCGATTGATTGCCGGTAAGCACGAACCGATTGCCGACGAAGCCGGGAAGCGGTTCGTTCGGATCTGGCGAACCGTTAACTGTTCCAAAGGGCTGGTGACAGCTGGCGCAGCGGCTCATCAAGATTGGGTGAACAATGTTGTTAAAATCGCCTTCGTCAAGCGAGGTGACACCGCGCGGATTTCCGTTGCTATCAAAGAAACTATTGAAATATTGTGCACCAACGTCAACCCACTCAGTAACTAGGCGCCGCTCGGCCGTGTTGAGAAAACCACTGTGGTCGAGTGCAGGCAGCGTCTGTGGGTCATCGGCATCGCCATTGGCCCTTAATTCCTGATCATAGATGACCTCGATGAGGTGGGCGCTGCGCGAACTCAGTGAAGCCCGCCCGGTAACGACATCGGCTGGAAAGCGTTCTACTTCGACCTCGCCATCATCGATCGTAACAATAGGGAGGCCGTTGGCATCAAGTTTGATGTCCCCAATCAGCAAAGAGTCGTAGGAAACCAACCTGCCGGTACCACTTGTCGTCGAGCTTAGGTCATGCACGCTGGGATCAGTTCCATCGTGACAACTTATACACGCCTTATCCCAAATGGGTTGAATGTGCTCAGGGTAATTGATGACCCCGTTCTGCGGCACCGACGTGGTAAGGTCGTTGGCGGGATCGGGATTGCCAGTGGCGCAATCAATATTGCCGGTGTAACGGATACTCACACAGGGCGTTGGTGGCATGCCGCTAGACGCCAACACATCTGTATATTCGATATCGCTCTTAAGGTTGAGAATGGAGTTGAAGCCGGGATCACCGGCCATGGCTTCAGCCATGGTGTCCACCGGCTGGCCCACACCTGCCAAGGTGGTGTTGGGATGATTACCCACCGTGCCCTGGGCAATCACGATCGGATCACCGCGCCGTGGCGAATGGCAGCCGTTACAAGAACGGGTCTCACCCGGCCGTACTTGCACCCAATTGGTATGCGTTTGAAACGCGCGCCCCTCGGCGTCTAACACGGCAATCGTGACCGGCGTGTCCGCCGGTATTTCCACTTGGAAAGAACCATCGGGTTGGACATCAGTAATGCCCACGATTTGTTGCATTTCCAACTCGGTTTCCCCGATAAGCTCGCGCATGCCGCCCATGCCTTGGGGCGTCGGCACCGACTTCGTAAATCGAACAAACCGGGCCACGCGTGAAAGATAATCTGGATTGGCCGGATCTTTCATGCGGGCAATGTCGGCCTCACCGCCTACCGTGGGGATGCTTTCACCCGCCACCAGTACCGCAGCATTCATTCGATTCTGATTGTCTGTGTCGTACACGCTCTTGACGTTCAGTATGCCCATGTTCCGGTTCTTTAGATCATCATTAAGGCCGGTAGACTGAATGCTGTTTGGTGGCGTACGCGACAAGATCGCCACCGGGTCGGTAACCATAATATTGTCGGGATCGGGAGACAGCACGACAGGTCGTAACGTTTTGTCATCCATGCTGAACATATAGACACCGTAGGCCGGTACCCCGCCGTCCATGTCATCGAGCGCGGCGAGCTCAGCCGGTGTCAACCGTGAACACAACTTGATGCCCGAGGCGGTCTGCACCCGACATGGCGTCCAGGTGACGAGTGCGCGGTTGGTGCCATCCCACAGCGGGTAAGGCGTGGTAAACCGCCCGAAATTTGACAGACCGCGGCCGAAATTGATGGCCTGCAAGGTCGGCTGCGTCTGCCCCTGACTCGCGCCTTGATCACAATCGTTGTTCTCCGAGCAGTTCTTAACGTCGATTACCATGAGGGCGCCACCTTCGCTCGTACCCGACAAGGGCATCGCATCGGATAGCAAGCGACCATCTGGCATTTCGCGGGGATGCAGAAAAGCAACCACACCACTATGGGCGCCATATTCAATGAACATCCCGGTGCCATCGGGTTTTGTCTTGAAGAGACTAAACTGGTTTCGGCCGCCAACGTGGTCCCAGCGCGAGTAAAGTACCTCACCGCTACTAAGCACGATGGGATTACGATCGTGACTCTGATTGTAGGAAATTTGCTCGATTTCTTGTGTCGCGCGCTTGAGCACGTGCAACACGACGCTCACTTCACGTTCGTATTCATCCAAATACCGGTATCCAGGCTGTCCTGTCTGAGTAGCATCGGAAGACTTCTGCTGACGATCGGAAGAGAACACGATATCGCCATTAGGTAGATAGACGGGGTCGACGTCGTTGCCCATGTCAGCCACAACGTCGTCGGTAATTACCCGCGTCATGCTGCCGCTAGCGATGTCGTACTCCCAGATGTTCCATGTGTTGGTACAACCGGGATCAGCCGCCACCGAAGCGGTGCTACTGCACCGCATAGCAAACAGCAATCGCTCAGCATCGTAAGACACCTCGGGATCGGACACGTCGCCAGTCCACGCTCCGTTGGAATCGTGCGTGTAACTGTGGGTGATGTTGGTGTCGGTGGCGCTGGGAGAGGAGACACCGCGGATAAATAGGTCGCCGTTGCCGTTATTGAACACCCCATCTGTGGGATTACCGGCAACGTTGACSGTGCGCTGAACGAAGGCGATCGGTAGATTGCCCTCGATCACGACAGARTCGGATGAATCGGRTCCGCCGCTACACGCAGCYAATCCTAARACGACCCCATAAGTAACAAATGATCCAATTAACTTCTGGGTCTTTCCTAACCGAATCAYTMCCTTCCTCATCGTCTCCTCCTGATTCCCCCACCCAAAYGCCAGGCATACGCCCGGGGAACTAACTCGAGGYGACTTGCTTTNGGCAGCTCAACGCATGRAACTACGCCMAAGCTCTACACNAGTATGRACAATTCCTGGCGNAACTTTAACGTCAGGRCCMGTGATAATGCGCGMAGGACCCTACCATGAACTCAATTGAAACAACTAGTTATCTCACGTTCGGATCCGACAGACGGTACTTGCGGCATGAAYCACTGGTTAACGTGCGACAGATCGTGCGGCGTTGTTGTGCAAACACTAATTATCGCGTGATGACCGGCAGGTTTATGGAGATTGTCGGCGCAGTAGGCCCGATGAATAGTGCATGCGGCCAGCAGCGTCGATGATGACTGCTTCAACATCCGGCAAAGACTCGATCAACGACAGCCCCTTTTCCACGCCCATCACAAAAACGCTCGTAGACAGTGCATCCACGGTCGTTGAGTCTTGGCCGACAACGGTAACACTACGAATTCCAGTCACAGGCCGCCCGCTGGCGGGACTTATAATATGATGGTAGCGAACGCCATCGAGCTCGAAATAGCGCTCATAATCCCCCGACGTAGATACGGCGGTATCGCTCAAGGGCAATATGGCCGCCATTTCCTTCTCACGACGCGGATCACGCACCCCGATCATCCATGGACGACCTCGGCGATCGCCGATTATTCGGCTATCACCACCGGCGCTGACGATAGCCTGTGTGATGCCACGCGCTTGTAACAGGGTGATCGCCCGATCGACGGCGTGGCCCTTGGCAATGCCACCGAGATCGATGCGCACGCCCTGGCGTTTGAACTTTATACTATGGTTTTCCTTGTTCAGCAGTACATGACGGTAATCGATGGCTGGCAGCGCCTTTTCAAGGATCTCATCGGACGGCCTGGTCTTGCGTCGAAAATTATAGAGGTGGCCGACGCTAGCATACGTAATATCAAATGCGCCCTCGGTGATCTCGGACACTTCTAGCGATCGCGAAATAAGATCAAATAACTCTCGACTCATGGCAACCGGCCTTGTCGCCGCCTCACGGTTTACACGCGAGAGCTCGCTGTCTTCTTTGTAGGTACTCATGAGTCGATCGATGCGATACATGTCCCGCATGACCGCATCGATCGCCGCCCGCCCTGCCGTTTCGTCCTCGTGCCAAAGCTCCACGCGTACCGCCGTGCCCATAATGGCCTGCTCATCGCTCAACCATTCCGCACGAACGCCAGTTACGAACATGGCTAGCGCTAGCAACAGCAGTGGTCCGACTTTATGCGGGTACATTGACTAATTGGGGCCAGAAACACGGTGATCGCGTAAACCACAATTATAGTTCGCAGGCCTAGGTTAGGAACTATTTCGAATCGGGGGAAATACTGAAAAAAAACCATCCGTTTGACGAATAGTTGTTTCCCGAGTTCTCGATCACTTAAGAAATCGAGGACTGGGTACCACGCGCGGCCCGCTAGCCATAACAAACCCCATCTTCGCCTTCTTCCCGCTGCTTCGACCCCCCCCAGCGAAAGAATACGACCTAATTTAAGGCGATATCGTTGAGGCGTTGTGTGGGGGTTCAGTCTGAGTTTGTGGTCTATATTTTTATCTGGTGTCAGAGGTAAACGCGGGGTGCGATGATGACGAAGAAAGTGCCAATAGCCATTAAAGAATGGCAATCTCGGCGCAAGAGCGTGCGGCGCGTCCACCCGGATCGCCGCCGCGTTACCACACGTCTGCGGCAGGACCGCCGCCGTGGGGTTGGTCGTCGCAAAGAAGATAAGGCTGAGGCCGCGTTGTTAGAGAATAAGCTTTCGGGAGCGCTTGAGAAGGCCGAAAAATTTGGACCGCAAGACCCGCGTTTGGCCGCCGCCCTCAACGAGCTGGCCGTCTTCTACCATGGCCAGGGCCAACACGCCGAGGCGGAGCTACTGCACAAGCGCGCCTTGGCGATTCGAGAGAAGGCGCTGGGGCCGACGCACCCGGACGTCGCACAAAGCATCAATAACCTGGCGGCACTCTACTACACGCAGGGCAGATATGCCGGAGTCGAGTCGCTTCTCAAGCGAGCCTTAGCGATACAGGAGAACGTCCGGGGCCAGGACCACCCGGACGTGGTTGAAGCACTGGAAAACTACGAGCAACTCGCCGTTGTCGGCA
>LKGT01009902.1_pt1 | contig 15002 bp, 18 predicted proteins | sample 503861 | NCBI WGS metagenome assembly LKGT01 (sample SAMN04113194, study PRJNA297058) | marine sediment metagenome | biome: marine benthic biome; feature: marine benthic feature; material: marine sediment; isolation source: sediment sample collected at the water-sediment interface from the South......
AGATCATCATCCGGGAGATAGAAGTCGGGTCTGAAGTACTTGGTGGGCTCTCCGGCGTCGTCCCACTCGATGGCAAAGGCCCGCGGTTCGTATTCCCAGGCCACATCGTAGAAGTCGAGCAAACTGGCGAACTCCCGCTCGCTCCTGTGAGCGAACTGAGTCTGGTCTGCGGGGCCAGGACCGAGTTCGCCGTTTAGTGTGCCGCTGCGCTCGATCGTCCCACCTCGGTGTCGGCGTGGTCGGGATAGAGCCGGTGGATCTCACCGACGAGCTCGTCCTCTACTGGGCCAACGGCGATCCCGAAGACGCCCTGACCGCCCTTGAACACGTCGACGACCTCAGAGGCGCTGTGAGCGGCGTAGATGGTGATTCCGTCGGAAAGCAGCGTCACGTCGGTGAGCGGGGACTCCGAAGCAAGCTCAACGCTCAAGATTTCCATAGCCTTGCGGATCTTTTTCAGCGACATACCAGCGTCTAGCAGCCGTTTGACCACCTTGAGCTGGACGACATCGCTGAAGCTGTACAGACGCTGGCTGCCCGAACCGCTGGCTTCCCGAACCGACGGCGTGATCAGCCCGGTCCGGGCCCAGTAATCGAGCTGCCGGTACGAGATCCCGACAAGGGTGCACACTTGTGGGGCGCGATAGCCGTCGATAATCTGTCGCTCGTCCGTCATGTTGCTTCCTCCAGTGCCAACTAAGCTTACACCGATGTAATTTCCAAGACCGAACTACGCCGGTGAAACTAGGACCGGGAACGACATGTTGTCAACAACCCATGTGGATAACCCCGTATTACGTAGCCCGTATCACGTATCACGTACTACGTATTACGAGTTTGCGGGCCGCCTCTGACTGATCAGGCCCCACAACATTCTGCGGACTGTGTCGACATCCGCCTGGGCACGAACCAGGTCGGCCTCGTCCCCGAGACCGAGCTGCCGGGCGATGTCAAGCTGAGTATCCAGCTCAGATGCGCTGCCTGCGGCGTACCCCAGGAACTGCCGAAATGCGGCGCCATTCCGCCCGGCGCCCTCGGCGATGTTGGACGGGATGGACACCGCCGCTCGACGCATCTGTGAGGTAAGACCAAAGCGCTCGGTAGATGGAAAGACCTGACTCAACCGATAAACATCGAGTGCGAGTCGACGCGCGGCCTCCCACACCCGAAGCCGGCGATAGTCGTGCACCCTCTATCCATAGCAATTCCCCGGCGCCGTTGGAACCCGCTCGTAATACCTAATACGTGATACGTAATACCGAGTTGAAGCACTTATTGCTTCAAMKCCTGATAATACAACTCCATTTTCGGTTATGGTAAATGCTGGAGATGCATTACTTCCATCAACTTTTGGCTTGGCAATTCCCTCAATTGTTTTATCATTTAAATTTATATGTGTCGCCTCAACTTTTGAAGAGTTTTTAACATCATCTTCAGATATAGCAAACCCATGATTCTGAGAAGTAATTTCACTATGCCCCGAGACCATATTTTTAACTGGGTGGTTAAGACCTCTGTGGCCGTGATGCATTTTATAGGTGCCTATACCCTGAGACAGGGCAATCATTTGATGTCCCAAACAGATGCCAAAAACGSMAWGATCTTCTTTTARCAWTTCCATATARGTGACCTTTGCCTTMRTCTCTWWTACCATACAASAAGTTTTTCWYYKACTTTAGATAAAAATATTTCTTTTATAATYYCATTCAAAAAATTCGATTWTTGTTYCAAAGTATAAAAAAACTGTGAAATYMCTTRTRATAATTTWATTTTCTATTSTAACCTATTCAMKGKTTGATCTGMGACATTATTTCRTCAAGAATTTTCTGATTTGCAGCKGCAATAAAAGAAACTCTTGTATCATAACTTAGATCAGCATCAAGTGGATTCAAATCTGCATCTAACAGTAATCCNCCTGCTTCTTTTACAATTAGATATCCHGCAGCAATGTCTTGTATTCTGATTTTGTCTCTCAAATCAATAAAAATATCCATYAATCCTCTCGCAAATAATGCCATTTCTAGGGCATTTGCACCAAAATGTCTTGTGTGATTATGATTTTCAAATATTGGATGTAATCGTTTCATCAAGTCTGCTGTTGCHCCAGATATGTTAATRCCAACTATTTTGTAGATTGGATCACTGTTGTGDACTTTGATTTGYTCTTCATTGAAAAATGAACCTTTATTTTTTGAAGCCCAATACATTTCTCCATTTACTAGATTTGTAATAACTCCATCTGTAATTGAGCTGAGTTTRTTCTCRGTTGCAAAYGCYAATGAACTGCAGAAAAAAGGAACRCCACGTACTGCATTAGCAGAACCATCTATTGCATCCATAATGATGWATCCTTTAGGATTRTCTGATARTTCTACTCTTCCACRYTCTTCACCTAAAACAACACATTCAAAATTAATTTCTTTAAGATAATCTAAAACTGTTTTTTCAGCAACAATGTCTATGTTTCGTGAAATGTCTCCTCCTGCHCCTCTACCAAAATCTCCTGCAGCATGTTCAGTACCHGCAAGATCTTTTACATTTTYATAAATTCTWWTTGAAGCTTCACGAAGAATTTCTATTACTTCCATAWTGAATKTTYARTAWTTCGTAATTTAAGTGAAGTAAMNATTTNTTTTGAAAGCATAAATAACAAYAAAGAARTTTACGTTTGTGAGTRGYAAAGATCAATCTGTTGTAAGTAAAGAAGCTTTGATGAGYACAAAACCTGGWAAACAAATAWTSAAACAAGSYTTGTTYAAATCAAAAGGYTACAAATTATTTAAAAAATAYAARGAAGAAACAGAAAAWGAATTYCCWAAYTTTGCRGAAAGATTTGCACAAGGCCTTCTYAAYGAAATAAAATCWGATACYAACCCAAATTCTACTCAGCAAGCATTYGGTRATGAAGTAGGTTCWACTGAAATAATACTAAAYGCATCWGAAATTGAGCCTATAAAATCAAAATTAGAAMRYCTYGATGTACTAARAGAYMGRGTRCTTMGAATTTTAAAYTCAAATTTYGTAAAAATGACCTTTCCTGTTTTTAATGSRTTRTTTGAYGSTGCRGCAGAWTATKCTGGAAGARATGATCCTCAATTAARACAGRATRTRGTTGARGGRCATATYTTAGCAATWGATCTCAGTGAACCAATGGATAGAATYGTAGATARAGATGAAGACTTGGAATWTCTTGATGATTAYAAACTAATGAATCCATACATCTTGAAATTAGCTCGAGATAAAATTTCAAAGGGTGGTGAACDAGTACTAAAAGAATTTGAAGAAGGATTCAAAGATGCHAGAATAGGACAATATCTTGATGARAAATTAAAATCAAAACCAACTGAAATTACTGAAGAAGAAATGACAYTGTCTTACAAAAAATATMGAGCAGTTATGGGAACTGCTGGTAGAAACATGGCTTTAGCWGAAMGACCATTGGGYGAAATTTTCTATTTRGGMATGGCAAGAGCTGCMGAAGGTGTTGGWTGTGGAAAYGAAATTGAAGACTCTATTAAAAATGGATTTGTAAAAATWCCTTCTTGGCCACTTTACTATTCAYTAYTAGCAAATGAYGTGAAAAAAGGATTTGAARTYACTTTAGAAAAAAGTAATYTGTATTTRCAAGATGCTCGCCTTACTCTTGAAATGTTACCTGARGAMTTYTCTCACAAAGAATTTTTAGAATTTTTGTTTTTRACTGTAGARCATTATAATCAATAYTGGTWCAATCAATTACWAAAGGCCAACAAATGGTCAGARTTTGAATCYAAACTYCCAAAGTGATAAAATTGATGTGGTCTGAAAAAYAYCGACCTCAGATTATWTCTGASATGSTRGGAAAYGAAGAATCTCGTGCTGCTATAATGGAATGGTTTGCAAAATGGAAAAAAGGAACAAAACCACTTCTTCTAGTTGGACCTCCTGGAATTGGAAAAACCACTATGGCATATCTTATAGCAAAACAATTTGGATACGATATGATAGGACTTAATGCCAGTGACGTTAGAAGTAAATCWAGAATTAATGAAATTCTTACACCTGTTTTAGGTAATGTGAGTGTTTTAGGAACTCCAATGATATTTGTTGATGAGGTAGATGGTATTCATGGTCGTGGTGATTATGGTGGGGCTGCAGCTCTTGTTGACATTCTAAAAGAACCTACAGTRCCTATTGTTCTTGCTGCAAACGATGATAGCTTGGACAAAATGAAARGTATMAAAAAAGTAGTTAAAACAATCTACTTCAAAAGAATTCCACCTCGTCTCTTGAGAGTYTATCTTGAAAATATTCTAAAAAAAGAAAGTGCAAAACTAAGTCCTGGATCTTTAATCAAAGTHATTGACAAATCGCATGGWGATATCCGYTCRATGATTAATCTAACTCARTCWTTAGTWACTGGATTTAATCCTCAAACTGAWACATCTTTTGAGAGTATTAATGTWGAAGATGGAGTAAATGCATTCTTTAAAGCAAATTCAATTGAAGAAGCTAGAGGTGTTTTGTATTCYATRCAAATTGATCCAAGAAAAAAGATTGATGCATTTTATTCCAGTATHATCACAAGTGATCTAGATAATAYADCGCTTGSAAAAYATCTAGAAATTATYTCAAATGCTGATATGCTTTATGGYAAGATTATGAAAACTCAGAATTGGAGACTTTTACGTTATCTYAATGATGTTTTGATAGAATTATATCAAAATGATGACAGAATTAGATATTCACAATACAATCTTTCGTGGCCTTTACTWAATAGAATTCGTTGGGATGGAAAAAAAATAAAGTYATTRTCATCTGTYATGGCAAAAAAATTACATHTRTCYTCTAGTGCTTTTGTAACACTTTGTTTRCCTTATGYTTTATTTTGCATTAAAAATAAAACYCTTGAATTAGAAATAGAAGAAACTTTTGGTGATATTATHGAAAAGGAGATTGAACTAATCYAATGAGCTGGAGAAAAATTCCTATGAAGTTCCCAGGAACTTGTATAGTATGTAATGAAAAAATYRAAGTCAATGAAATTGGATTRTGGGCAAAAGGATTAGGTGTAAAACATGAAAAATGTGCTSAAATTAWTGAAYTRCAATGCGCAGTATGTGGTGSTCCTGCTGGTTGYCCTCAATGTGAATTTMAGGAAAATTGTGATATTCCAAAYGTMTCYCAATTATGTATCTGTAAGAAATGYAGBGAGGAAAAAGAYGCTTTTRDHTCTTAYCAAAAAYCDGNNAAAAAGAAATTCMTAATTCTTAACTCCTGAATTTCTAAAATGAAYAATACTYKTTGAATTTTTGTAAAAATTTGATTATGTCGTTATCWYCAAATTAAATTAATATAGGAAACCCYCWTGCTTTAGATCACTGYTATGCATTCTGAKAAGATTGAKGAATATACTAAAAAGAAAWMCACAGCATTACAAGGAGGGGGYCAAGATAGAATCAARGCTCAACATGATAARGGTAAATTAACTGCTCGYGAAAGAATYAATCTTTTACTTGATGAAGGTACTTTTACCGAAATAGATCCGTTAACCACACACCACTATCATGAATATGATATGCAGAAAAAGAAATTCTTTACAGATGGTGTAGTTTGTGGTTATGGAACAGTAAATGGTAGACAAATCTTTGTCTTTGCTTATGACTTTACTTTACTTGGTGGAACACTWAGTAAGATGGGRGCTCAAAAAATTACAAAACTTACGGAACATGCACTYAAAACAGGATGTCCAATTATTGGAATAATGGATTCTGGYGGTGCYAGAATTCARGAAGGAATTATGAGTCTTGATGGATTTGCAGATATMTTTTAYTACAATCAAYTAGCTTCTGGAGTRATTCCACAAATTACTGCAAGYMTTGGTCCTTCWGCAGGTGGTGCTGTATACTCTCCTGCAATGACWGACTTTGTAATTATGGTTGAYAARRTAGGAACTATGTTTGTTACAGGRCCTGATGTAGTCAAGACTGTATTGGGTGAAGAAATTTCATTTGAAGATCTTGGTGGAGCAATGACACATGCTACAAAAAGTGGAGTWGCACATTTTGTTGCACAAAATGAATACGAGTGCATGGATTATGTCAAAAAATTACTCTCATATCTTCCRCAAAATAATACTGAAGAGCCACCTAAAACTACAACTGATGATGATCCAAATAGATTAGATCATAATCTGATTAACATAATTCCAGAAAATCCTTTRCAACCCTATGACATGAAAGACATYATTAACTCAATTGTTGAYAATCRTGAATTCTTYGAAGTRCATGAATTRTTTGCACCAAATATTGTAGTTGGTTATGGAAGAATGAATGGYAGAGTWGTTGGATTTATTGCAAACAAYCCTATGCATCTTGCAGGYGCACTTGATATTGATTCATCAAACAAGGCAGCACGTTTTATCAGATTCTGTGATGCATTTAACATACCYCTTATCACTTTAGTWGACACTCCTGGTTACATGCCTGGCTCTAATCAAGAACACAATGGMATCATTAGACATGGAAGTAAAYTACTCTATGCATTTTGTGAAGCTACTGTTCCAAGAATYACWCTAGTTATTGGYAAAGCRTATGGTGGTGCATACATTGCAATGGGAAGTAAAAATCTTAGAACTGACATTAACTATGCATGGCCTACTGCAAGATGTGCAGTTTTRGGTGGAGAAGCAGCCGTAAAAATCATGTATAGAAAAGAACTTGCAAAAGCTGAWGACCCTGAATCTCTTAAAAAAGAAYTAATTGATGAATTTGCAGAAAAATTTGAAAATCCTTACGTTGCTGCATCTCATGGAACTGTTGATAATGTAATTGATCCAGCTGAAACAAGACCYATGCTAATWAAAGCACTWGARATGCTTGAAAACAAAAGAGHAAAACAAYTACCTAGAAAACACGGAAACATCAATCTATGATTGAAAAAGTACTTATCGCAAACAGAGGAGAAATTGCTTTACGTGTAATTAGAACATGTAARASACTTGGAATYAAAACAGTTGCAGTTTATTCYGATGAAGATTACAATTCWWTRCAYGTAAAACAAGCTACTGAAGCATATYACATTGGGGARGCARCTCCYRCAAARTCATATCTTAAYCAAGAAAAAATTCTAGAAGTNATGYTATCATCTGGTGCAGAYGCTGTTCATCCAGGTTATGGTTTTCTTTCTGAAAATGATGACTTTGCAMGACTRTGTGAAAAAAATAAAATYAATTTCATTGGYCCATCTGCAGATTCAATGGATCTTTGTGGTGACAAAATGAAATGYAAAGMTGCAATGYTAAAAGCTAAAGTTCCAACTRTTCCTGGAAGTCCTGGTCTAGTAAAAGATGCTGATGATGCAGAAAAAATTGCAAATAAAATTGGHTATCCTGTAATGTTAAARTCAGTTTATGGTGGTGGTGGTCGTGGAATTAGAATAGTAACTARTGATAAAGAATTACGYGAAGGCTATGAATCTGTTACAGGCGAATCAATGGCATCAGTAGGGAAATCHGCTATTATTGTAGAAAAATTTCTTGAAAAAACTCGACACATTGAATTTCAAATGTGTAGAGATAAACATGGTAATACWGTTCACATCTTTGAGMGAGAATGCTCAATYCAAAGACGTAATCAAAAATTAATTGAGCAAACACCATCTCCTGTAGTAGATGAAGAAAAAAGAGAAGAAATTGGTGAAATAGTTGTTAAWGCAGCARAAGCAGTTGATTATACTAACCTWGGAACTGCAGAATTTCTAAGGGCTGATAATGGTGAATTCTATTTCATTGAAATTAATGCTAGATTACAAGTAGAACATCCAATTTCTGAATTGGTTTCTGGATTAGACTTTGTAAAACTTCAGATAGATATTGCAAATGGTGAACCATTACCATTCAAACAAAGTGATCTCAAAATGAATGGCTATGCAATAGAATGTAGAATCAATGCAGAAGATACGTTCTTGGACTTTGCTCCTTCTACTGGACCTATTCCAGATGTAATAATTCCCGCAGGACCAAGTGTTAGATGTGACACTTATCTGTATCCTGGATGTGCAGTTTCTCCATTTTATGACTCACTTATGGCAAAACTCTGTACATGGGGTCAAACATTTGAAGAATCTAGAACTAGAATGCTTTCAGCATTAAATGACTTTTACATTCAAGGAGTGGAAACTTCAATTCCYCTATACAAAACAATTCTAAATTCAGATGAATACAAAAATGGGGAWYTWTCWACYGATTTTCTCAAGCGTYATGGYATGATTGAYAGATTRACTRAAGATCTTAAGAAAGAAAAAGAAGAKAAAAGYGAAGCWGCTTTRGCTGCTGCAATAATTCATTCTGAATACTTTAAGAGTCGTGTWCAAAAYAATGCTAVCAATAATTCTAATTGGAAAWAYAAAYTGGATTGATGAATTATGGATTATAAAATACCAGACATTGAAAAATCATTTGAAGGAARRATAAYAGAAAATCTTGGTAATAATGAWTATGTWATTAARATYAATGATAAYGAKCATMMAYTAAAAATTMTWAATATGASTTCAAARGGAATTGAATTTATTTTAGACCAAAMATATCACAGAGCAAAATATCTTGAACARTCTACAAATGAAATGAATCTTGTAATTGATAATGTCCCAATTACTCTAAACATBMATACTCACTTTGATGAARTTGTTTACAAAAACACTGGTGGRGGTGGTACTGSTGAYGCACAATTAGCTTTGAAAAGTCAAATTCCAGGAAARGTTGTATCAATTGCAGTTGCTGAKGGAGATTCTRTAAAGAAAGGTGATGTTGTTTGTACTTTRGAGTCYATGAAAATGCAAGTAGCTRTYAAAGCACACAAAGATGGTGTTRTAAAATCAATYAAAGTWAAGGAAACTGSAACTGTTGCCAAAGGCGACGTTRTTGCAGAAATAGAATAANAAANAANTTTTTYYTAHTTYAGGAAATTTTTAATTTCTTCATAGTTTGGTTCTTTTAATGGATCTTCTGAAACCCATTTGTAACCAATCTTTCCATCTTCCATTATWATGAAHACAGAACGTTTTGCAGMATTGTAATCTTTAAKGTGAAGTAAATCTTTCATCARTATGTCGTAATCMCGAATTGTTTTACTGTTATAATCTCCYAAYAATGGAAAATTGAARTTRTGTTTTTCTGCAAAYGCTTTATTTGCAAATGGHCCATCATTACTGATTGCTACTATTTKTGCACCAAGATCTGAAATCTCTTGCCAGGAATCTCTAAGTGTACACAGCTCRRCTTCACAAACTGGAGAACTTGCAGCAACTATGAATGACAGTACAATTTTTTTTCCTTTRAATTCATCCAAAGTCCGCATCTTCAATTCTGTATCHGGAAGTTCAAARTCAGGAGCAAYATCTCCGATATTTAATGACATGATNVTTTTTTGTAATTATCCTATWAAGTAGTTTWCAAAAAYYRTTTTTYCCAAAATTTGATCGAAAAAAGTAACVATACCTTTTTATDCAAAAATTAWGKDAAATAGCTAAATTGGTCGGGGAATTAGCGGGCAATTATAGTACWGTGGTACTSATGTTTGCCTTTGGCATAGYAGCGATGGSRCCWGCRTTARTAMTTTCAAGAATGATTTCACCAAGAAAACGAAGCAAYCCTGTAAAATTTTTGCCAATGGAATGTGGYCAAGTTCCATCAGGAGAAGGACGAACTCACTTTATGATGCAATATTATCCMTACATTCTGATGTTTGTAGTCTTTGATGTCATGGCAATTTTCTTGTWTGCATGGGGMRKTKCTCTTTTRGAACTTCCAAAGAGTGCAACATTACCTATKATGGGATTTTTAGCTATWATGTTTGGWGCAATGGCAYYTGCAYTRTAYCWATCAGGGARAMGAAGAATATGGTAGTTTTTTATATYAATTWCAKTTATGAGGATWGGGGATAAGATTGCTTAAAGACTTASTAACACCAGAAAMTGCAAATGTCTTTGTAGGAAAGTTAGGAGACATTTTAGAAAAAGCAATCGGTAAACCATTGGGCTACGCCATCAACTGGGGTAGAATTTGGTCACTCTGGCCTGTCCACATTGAAACAGCTTGTTGCAGTGTTGAATTTGGTGCAGCATCAAGTCCTAGATAYGATGTTGAAAGATTTGGTATCATTGAAGCATTTGGATCACTTMGACARTGTGATCTWGTTGTTGTTCAAGGAACTATTACAAGAAAAATGGCACCACGTCTCAGATTAGTTTATGATCAAATGCCAGAACCAAAGTATGTAATTGCTATGGGAGCTTGTGCAATWACTGGAGGATTGTATTTTGATTCATACAATGTACTTCCAGGAATTGAYGGARTAMTTCCAGTTGATRTCTATGTTCCRGGYTGCCCACCTAGACCTGAAACTCTCATCCAAGGATGYMTTTTACTGCAAGAGAAAATCAAGAGAATGAAGGCTAGGACGATTGTATAATGAGTTCTGATTCTGAAAAACCTGCAGAGGYAAAACCTGAAGAAAAAHCAACAACTGATTCAAAACCTGTAGTAAARAAACCTGAAGAAAAAYCAGTAGAATTACCTGCGTTTGAGAAAGGCATTTCTGATAAAATCGTTGAAAAGTTTGGHGATAAAGTHGAAGTTGCATTTGTAAAAGAAGACAGAGTTGGAATTAATGTHAGTMGAGAAAATGTDCATGATGTTGCAGAATTCATTCGTGATGGATTAAACTATGATCAYGTAGARTCTGTTTCAGGTGTAGATTATCCACAAGATAAHGAAATTGMAGTTGTYTATCAYATWGGYTCTTACTCAGATCCYTCDTTRGCAAGACARMTTCTTGTTTTATCTACTAGRGCCCAACGAGAAGAAAATCCWATMCCTGGAARCGATGCAACWARACTYCCTACTCTTAGAGATRTWTTYTACAGCGTAGAGTTTCATGAAAGAGAAATTTTTGAAATGTTTGGTGTTTACTTTGAAGGTCATCCTGATAACAGAAGATTACTTTTGCCAGAAGAYTGGGCAGAYWTACCTCCACTTAGAAAGGACTTTGCRATAAAGGGAMGATANAGATGACTACAGAATTACCARCATYATCARAAATACAKYTAGMYAAACCATCGTCARATTGGTTACCACCWGGATTAGCACTCMAAAAAGTTGATGAAARAATCATGACTCTYAATGTTGGACCACAACATCCAGGYTCTGGTCACATGAGACTWATTGTACAAATTGAYGGYGACTAYATTGTTGCMTGTGATCCTGATCCTGGATATGTYCACCGTGGAGAAGAAAAAATGGCAGAATATAGAAACTATATCACAAAYATTCCTCACTTAGAAAGACCWGTAATCCATGATTCRTGTAAYATACTTTATCCATATGTMTTRGGAGTTGAAGAACTTSTTGGWATTGAAGTTCCTGAACGTGCAAAATATGTTAGAGTTATTGCATCTGARCTAAACMGMTGTATTTACATAATGTATTGGCTWGCAATTTATGGAATCTTCTTAGGACATTCTACAATGTTCATGTGGCCWACAGGTGAYCGWGAACTCTTAATTGATCTTATGGAAAAAATGACTGGAGCWAGAGTYACACAYTCACATTTTRTTCCTGGTGGAGTTAGRAAYGACTTACCASCAAACTTTGAAGAAGTTTGTTTACGTCAAGTTAACTATTTTGAAAARCGTATCAAAGAATATGCTGCAGTCTTTTATGAYAACCCAATTYTAATTTCAAGAACTCAAGATACTGGTGTGCTATCACGMCAAGATGCAATTAGACTTGGAACAACTGGTTCTGTACTTCGTGCTAGTGGTGTTGATTATGATGTAAGAATAAAAGAGCCTTATGATGTCTATGATGAGTTAGATATCCATWCCAATGTAATGAAAGAAGGAGATGCTTATGCAAGATCTAAAATYCCWTGGCTTGACATGATGGATAGYTGTAAYATWATTAGASAAGCATTACAAAAAATACCMAAGTCTGGYTCTGTTAGAGTTAAACTAAAACCAAATCCAAAAGGRAAAGGACTTGATACAGTATACAAACGTGTAGAATCTGGYAGAGGYTCTTTAGGTTGCTATATTGTTTCTGATGGCAAACCWGAACCATACAGATTAAAGTTGAGTGTTCCTTCCTTTAGAAACTTGATTGCRTTACCATATCTTCTCAAAGGTGAAAAACTTGGCAACATGCCATCAGTTTATTGGAGTCTTAATTATTGGCCAGTGGAGGCAGATAGGTAAATGTCAGTTATTGCACCAMAWTTCAAACTAAGYGGATTTMTCMAATCATTACTTGAYAWTATTTTCTGGRTCTTRWYRCTMTTWGTTTTARTYGGMSTTCCAGCARTTWTKATGATTTTATTYRTCATTSMRYTRCCTGTAATTRATGGAGAATTACTKACACCATTYCTTGCAYWTTCATRKTTAKYARATCCWACRCGTMYTMTTCYRRTWATWCAWGCATTCHTGACAACTGACATMTTTMGAGTAWTGGCATTYCCTGGATTTGGTTTTGCWGCATTAYTDGCWGCTTCAGTAATTTTYRTTGAAAGAAAGATGATGGCAAAAMTACAACTMAGAGTTGGTCCTTTCTACTGTGGAAAABTTGAAGGTATTTTACAATTAATGGGTGATGGACTGAAATTAATKTCTAAAGAAATTATTATTCCTGCCAAAGCWGAYAAACCAATTTTCTGGGCAGCGCCAGTACTCTTTGTTGCAACTGCAGCTGCATTTGTTGCATTAATTCCTGTAGCTCCTGGTTGGGTAGTTGCAGATATAGATTTRGGATTACTTGGAGTATTTGCAGTAATTGGATTCTTCCCAATCATTACTATTCTTTCTGCATGGTCTGCAAACAGCAAGTAYCCATTCATTGGAGGAATCAGAGCCTTGTTCCAAATGGTTTCMTTTGAAATTCCATTAATCTTGTCTYTGTTGGGDGTTGTCATGSTAACTGGAACTCTAAACTTGTCTGAAATTACAGAAAGTCAAGCTAATTTTCCATGGATTATATTTTTGCCAATTGGCGCTATTGTCTTYTTTATYACAATGCTTGCAGAATTAGAAAGAATTCCATTTGACTTACCAGAAGCAGAAAGTGAAATTGTAGCTGGATGGTTAACAGAACTCTCRGGAATGATGTATGGACTTGTTCAATTAGGTTCCTATCTGAAACTTTATGCGTTTGCGGCCTTGTTTGTTGTCTTGTTCCTTGGTGGTTGGAATGGCCCTATGGTTATACCTACAATACCAGAGCAAATTCTTACTGAAGGAATTGAAATGGGTCCTATTACTCTCACTGTTGATGGATTGGAATTATTATTTGGTGAAACAATTACACCAGAAATGCTTAATGGAACATTTTGGTTTGTTCTCAAAACAGCTGGAGTAATTTTCTTTATAATATTACCAAGAGGTGTTTTCCCAAGAGTCAGAGTGGATCTGTTGTTGAACCTTGGCTGGACTAAACTCATTGGTCTTTGTTTCATTAACATCTTTATTGCACTTGGTTTGGTTTACGCTGGAGTGCTTGGGCCAGGAGGGTTACAATAATGGGAACTGCTACAGGTATTATTCGTGCATTAAACTCTGGTATTAAACATCTTGCAGTAAAGCGATTTACACTTCGTTATCCTGAAGAGAAACTAAAATTTGTCGGAGATGGATATCAATTTGATCCTTCAACAGGTGTGGGAATTGCCGGACTAAAGGGACGTCATTTATTATTTCATGATCATTGTACTGGTTGCCAATTATGCTCTATTGCATGTGAAGGAGTTGCTGAAGCAATTGCAATGGTAAAAGTTCCAGAAGAACATAAACACAACAAGAAAGCAATCATGCCTCAGATTGATTATGGTAAATGTGTTTTCTGCGGTCTTTGTGTTGATGCATGTCCATTTTATGCACTATACATGACTAATGACTATGAACTTTCTTCATTTTCTAAAGAGGGATTAATTTACACTCCTGCTCAACTTCAAGTAAAACCATACGTTGCACAAGATAGTGAAATCATAATTACTGATAGGGGTGCATCACATGGCTGATGTTGCATTTCTTGCATTAGCAGTAATTACAATTGGTTCTGCAATTGCAGCACTTGAAATGAGATCATTAATTTACGGTTCAATTGCTTTGATGGGTTCTCTTGGTGGAATTGCTGGATTCTTCTTATTGCTAGATGCACCATTTGTTGCATTGTTCCAACTTGCAGTCTATGTTGGTTCAATTGCAGTTTTAATTTTATTTACTGTCATGTTGGTAAAAAGAGAACTTATCTTCAAAAAAATTGAAGACAAGAGAAGAAAATTYGCAGGAATTGGTTTGATGCTTWTARTAATGGTATCTTTAGGTGCWWTATTCATWGATTCTGGAATYAAAACAATAACTACTGATGAACCMCCAGTTRATTTTAGAGATATTGGTGCAGACTTTGTAATWTATTATTGGCCTGCATTRATTTTGATGGGYTTAATTTTAGCAAGTACTGTAACTGGTGCWTTAGTTTTAGCTAGACGRGTGGATGTGGAAGATGGCCAACGARCTRATTGATTTTACACTTGTWTCYRTTGCTCTKTTGGGCATAGGAATTTACGGTCTTGCAGTAAAACGTAATTTYATTCGAATGYTMTTTGCAATTGAAATAATTATCAAYGCTGCAAAYCTYAACCTTGTMGCATTTGGTMGATTYATACCTGATAGTGGYGGTCAAACTTTGGCCTTATTCTCAATTGCAATTGCAGCTGCWGAAGTKGCWGTCGGACTTTCRTTAATYATCGTAGCTTACCGTATGTATCAAAATATCGATATTGCAGACTTTAGGAGYTTGAARGGATAATGGAATATGCATTATTACAGGCAATTTTCTTGCCACTTCTACTTTCTCCGGTAGTCTACATAATTGGACGAAAAGCAGGCCCTACACCAGCAATGTGGGTTACATTTGCAATTCTGCTTTATGCAACAATTCTAATAGTTAATGCTGCACTTTCTGGAACTGTAGAAGA
>LKGT01004331.1_pt1 | contig 14997 bp, 16 predicted proteins | sample 503861 | NCBI WGS metagenome assembly LKGT01 (sample SAMN04113194, study PRJNA297058) | marine sediment metagenome | biome: marine benthic biome; feature: marine benthic feature; material: marine sediment; isolation source: sediment sample collected at the water-sediment interface from the South......
CACGCTGCCGCGTTTCGGGGCGAGCGCCCCGGTGGAGACCGGGCGAATGGCCTGCATCCGGCGCATCTCGGCCACCTTCAAGGATGCGCCGGGCGGCCAGGTGCTGGGGCCGACCTTCGACTATACCCATCGGCTGCTGGATTTTGCCTTGGCGGCGGAGGGGGAGGTGCGGCAGGCGCCGGTGGCCGAGCCGCTGGGAGCCGAGACGCCGCATATCACCGGGTTCCTCGGCCAGGAGGGGCTGATCCAGCAGGAGCCCGCCGGGGCTGCGGAGCCGCCCGACCTGACCCGCGAGCCGCTGGACTTCCCCGCGCCCCGGGCCTTGCGCTTGCAGGCGCTGGCGCGCGGCGACGAGGGGTTCCTGCTCGGGCTGGCCTACTCGACCGGCCGCGAGATCGCGGCCGCCCCCCCTCCCCAACCCTTCTCCGGGGCTTGCCTGGCCCCACCGGGGCCAGGGTCCCCTGCGAAGCCCACGAGGGGGGAGGGGGCAGGCAGTGCACCGGCAGAGACGTCTGCACGGAAGCCGGAGACGCCGGAATGATCCTCCAGAGCACGGCGGTGATCTTCGATGTCGGCAACGTGCTGATCCGCTGGGATATCCGGCGGCTTTACCGCCAGTTGCTTTCGGACGACGCGGCGATCGACGGATTTCTGCGCGAAGTCGACTGGTTTGCCTGGAACCTCGAGCTGGATCGCGGCGGGCGTTGGGATGAGCGGGTTGCGGAGCTGAGCGCCCGTTTCCCGCACCATCGTGCGCTGATCGAGGCGGCGCACCATCGCTGGCACGATGCGGTTGCGGGCGAGATCGAGGGGACGGTGGAAATTCTCGCGGCCTTGCGCGCGGCGCGGACCCCGCTTTACGCCATCACCAATTTCTCGGCCGAAAAATGGGCCGAGGTCCGGGAGCGGTTCGGGTTCCTGGCCGAGAGTTTTCGCGATGTCGTGGTTTCGGCCCACGAGCGGCTGATCAAACCCGATCCGGCGATTTATCGGGTTTGCCTTGAGCGCAACGGTCTGGCGCCGCGCGACTGCATCTTCATCGATGACAGCCCGCGCAACGTCGCGGCGGCGAATGCGCTCGGGATCGACGGCGTCCTGTTCACCGACCCGGAGACCTTGCGCCGCGACCTGAGCGAGAGGGGGCTGCCCTTGTGACCGTCGCCTACAACTTCGCCTATCTCGACGAGCAGACCAAGCGGATGATCCGGCGGGCGCTGTTGAAGGCGGTGGCGGTGCCGGGGTACCAGGTGCCGTTCGCTTCGCGCGAGATGCCGATGCCCTTTGGCTGGGGCACCGGCGGGGTGCAGGTGACGGCGGCCTGTCTGGTGCCCGGGGACGTGCTCAAGGTGATCGACCAGGGGGCCGACGACACCACCAATGCGGTGTCGATCCGCAGGTTCTTCGAAAAGACCGCCGGGGTGGCGACGACCGAGGAAACCCAACAGGCCACCATCATCCAGACCCGGCACCGCATCCCCGAGCAGCCGCTGACCGGGGACCAGATCCTGGTCTATCAGGTGCCGATCCCGGAGCCGCTGCGGTTCCTCGAGCCGCGCGAGACCGAGACCCGGAAAATGCATGCCCTGGAAGAATACGGGCTGATGCATGTGAAGCTCTACGAGGACATCGCSCGSCACGGCCATATCGCCACCACCTATGCCTATCCGGTGAAGGTCGAGGGGCGCTATGTGATGGATCCCTCGCCGATCCCCAAATTCGACAATCCGAAGCTGGRCGGTTGCGCGGCGCTRCARCTKTTCGGKGCCGGGCGYGAGCAGCGRATCTAYGCSATYCCGCCCTATACSMAGGCGGTRAGCCTGGATTTCGAGGACCATCCSTTCGATCCSGGMRMSTGGGASGACGATTGCGCGCTGTGCGGGGCCTCGGACAGYTATCTCGACGAGGTGATCATCGACGAYGCCGGGGGGCGGATGTTCGTCTGCTCCGACACCGCCCATTGCCGGGGGCGGCGCCAGGCCGGGCATGTCGGGGCCAGCGGCGCGCCTTACGAGGAGGCGGGGGGATGAGCGAGGTGCCCCTGCTCCAGGTCTCCGGCCTGTCGAAATCCTATGGCGTCCGGATCGGCTGCGCCGGGGTCTCGTTCGACCTCTGGCCGGGCGAGGTGCTGGGGGTGGTCGGCGAGTCCGGGTCGGGCAAGACGACGCTGTTGAACTGTCTGGCCGGGCTGCTGGCGCCGGATGCGGGCCGGGTGGTCTATGACACCCGGGCCGGGGGGCCGCGCGACACGCTGGCGATGGCGGAGCCGGAGCGCCGCATGCTGATGCGGACCGACTGGGCCCTGGTGCATCAGAACCCGCGCGACGGCTTGCGCATGGGGGTCTCAGCCGGGGCCAATGTGGGCGAGCGGCTGATGGCGGTGGGGGCGCGCCATTACGGGCGCATCCGGGGCGCGGCGCTGGACTGGCTGGGCCGCGTGGAGATCGCTGCCGACCGGATCGACGACCGGCCGTCGGCGTTCTCCGGCGGCATGCAGCAGCGCCTGCAGATCGCCCGCAACCTGGTGACCGGGCCGCGGCTGGTGTTCATGGACGAGCCGACCGGGGGCCTCGATGTCAGCGTGCAGGCGCGCCTCCTGGACCTGATCCGAGGGCTGGTGCGCGAGCTGGGGCTGTCGGCGGTGATCGTCACCCATGACCTCGCCGTGGTGCGGCTGCTGGCCGGCCGGCTGCTGGTGATGAAGGAGGGCTACGTGATCGAGGCCGGGCTGACCGATCAGGTGCTGGACGACCCGCAGCACGCCTATACCCAGTTGCTGGTCAGTTCGGTGTTGCAGGTATGACCGGCCGGGCAGGGCGCCTGCGCGCCTGTGGCGCGACACCCGCCCGCCCAGCCATGGAGGGAGAGGCATGATCGAGGTCGAGGGCGTGGCCAAGTCGTTCACCCTGCACAATCAGGGCGGGGCGGCGATCGCGGTGCTGGAAGGGGCAGGCTTGCGGGTGGCGCCGGGGGAGTGCGTGGCGTTGACCGGGGCGTCGGGCTGCGGGAAATCGACCTTGATGCGCATGATCTACGGCAATTACCTGGCCGAGCGCGGGTCGATCCTCGTGGCCGGGGTCGAGGTGGCCGGCGCCGAACCGCGGGTGATCCTGGCGCTGCGGCGCGAGCGGCTCGGCTATGTCAGCCAGTTCCTGCGGGTGGTGCCGCGGGTGCCGGCGCTCGAGGTGGTGGCGGAGCCTTGTCTGGCGGTGGGCATGGGCCGGGACGCGGCGGAGGCGCGGGCGCGGGCGTTGCTGAGCCGGCTGCGCATTCCGGAGACGCTGTGGGGGTTGAGCCCGCTGACCTTCTCCGGTGGCGAGCAGCAGCGGGTGAACATCGCCCGCGGCTTCGCCCATGAATACCCGGCGATGCTGCTGGACGAGCCGACCGCGAGCCTGGACGAGGCCAACCGCGACACCGTGCTGGAGTTGATCGGCGAGGCCAAGGGGCGGGGCGCGGCGATCGTCGGCATCTTTCACGACCGGGCGGTGCGGGCGCGGGTGGCCGACCGCGAGGTCGATGTGAGTTGTTTCGCGCCGTGAGAGAATTTGAGCGCCTCACAGGGTATGCGACCGGCGGCGTGTATGTGCGCACACGTGCGCACATACCTAACATATTGAAAGACAAAGGAAATCGAAAAAAAGAAAAGTATGGTGAGCAAAGTGTGAAACTGATCGACTGCGAAACGCTTTCCGGGGCGTCAGCCGGTGAGCGGGTAGCGCCGCAGCAGGCGAAAGCCCTCGCCAGCGCCGGGGTCGCCGAACAGGCATATATCGTCGAGATGCAGGACCGGGTCGAGATGCGGGGCGGCAAGGGCTGTTAGCGCCTCGATCAGCGGCTCCGCTTCGCCGGGCCGGAGGCGGCCGCCGAGGGTCAGGTGGAAGCGGAAATCTTCGAGGACGTAAGGATAACCCCAACGGGTCAGGTTCGCCTCTTGCCGGGGGGTGAGGCCGCGAGCGCGGCGTTGCGCCAGTTCCGCCGCGTCCGGTGGGGCGGAAAACCGATCGAGGCGGCGCGTGCAGGCGGCGGCTAGTGCATCGAGCGTCGGGGCCGGGCCGCCGGGCATCAGGGCGAGGAAACCGAGCCGGGTGGAGGGTGTCAGACCCGGCGCCGAAACCAGCGGGGTGCGCGTCGCCAGCCCGGCCAGCGCCCGGTCGAGCGCCGCCGCGTTGGTGCCCGCCGCCAGCCGGAAAGGCGGCTTCAGGGTGCCGTGGAAGCTGTAGCGGCGCGGGGTGCGGGTAATCTGGTCGAGCGGGCGGGGCAGGGCGAGGGCAGGCTGGGCCGCGTCGCGCCCCGTCTCGGCGTCCCAACCCAGCCACGCCGCGCCGAAGCGGGCCAGGCCCGAGCCCGCGGGCGGGGCCCAGAAGATGGCGTAGCGGGTATATCCATCGATGCCGGTCATGGCGCGCTCCGGTCGCATTTCCGGTCGAGCCTAGCCGGGTTAGCGTTTCACTGGTATGGCGTCGGCATGAAAATGCGGAGCGACGGCGATGCAGGATAGCGAGGCCGGCCTGGTGCCGGCCCCCGATCTCGTGCTGGCCAATGCCCGGCTGGTGCTGGCGGACGAGGTGGTCACCGGGTCCGTCGCCGTGCGCCGCGGCGTGATCGCAGCCGTCGATTCCGGCGCGCGGGTGCCGGCCGGCGCGCTCGACTGCGGCGGCGCCACCGTGGTTCCGGGGCTGATCGAACTGCACACCGACAATCTGGAGCGCCATCTGAAGCCGCGCCCCACCGTCGCCTGGCCCCATGGGGCGGCGGTGGTGGCCCATGACGGCGAGATGGCCTCGGCCGGGGTCACCACGGTGTTCGACGCGGTGCGGGTCGGCTCGCTGAAGGACCGCTCGAAGTCCTCCGAATCGTTCGGTTATGCCCGCCCGGTGGCGACCGAGATCCGGCGGCTGGCGGCGGCGGGGCTGCTGCGCATCGATCACCGGCTGCACCTCAGGGCCGAGATCTGCTCGCAGTCGGTGCTCGGCGACATGGACCAGTTCTCGGTCGGAGACCGGGTCGATATCGTCTCGATCATGGACCACACCCCGGGCCAGCGCCAGTTCACCGACATCCCGCAATACCGGCGCTTCTACAAGGGCCGCTACCGGCTCGACGACCGGGAGATGGACGAGTTCATCGTCTTCGCCAAGGGCCTGTCGGCGCGGTTCGGCGGCGAGAATTTGCGCGGTGTCGTCGAGCGTGCCGGGCGGCTGGGTGCGGTGCTGGCCAGCCATGACGACACCACCGCCGAGCATGTCGCCCTGTCGGCGGCGCGCGGCGTCGGGTTTGCCGAGTTCCCGACCACGCTGGCGGCGGCGCGGGCCTGCCATGGGGCTGGCATCCCGGTGATGATGGGGGCGCCGAACATCCTGCAGGGCGGCAGCCATTCCGGCAATGTGGCGGCGATGGAGCTGGCCGAGCAGGGGCTGCTCGACATCCTGTCGTCGGACTATGCGCCCGCGGCGCTGTTGATGGGGGCGATGAAGCTGGGCCGCGAGACCGGCGACCTGCCCGGCGCGGTGGCGACGGTGACCCGCAACCCGGCCCGGGCGGTCGGGCTGAGCGACCGGGGCGAGATCGCGGTGGGCAAGCGGGCCGACCTGCTGACGCTGCGCGAGATCGACGGGCTGAGCGTGGTCACCGGGGTGTGGTCGGCTGGGCGCAAGGTGGGGTGAAGGTGCGGTCCCGGCGCCGCGGCCGGATGATGCCGGGCGAAAGGGGGAGCGGGTGAAGCTTTCTTGCCGTGGCGGGATGCGTTAAACGCCTCTCCATGCTGTAGCGGAAGGCTCTGACCCTGAAACAGCTCCGGGCGCTGGCCGCGATCGTCGATTCCGGTTCGATCACCGCCGCCGCCGGGGTGCTGCATGTGACCCCTCCGGCGGTTTCGACGCAATTGCGCGGGCTGGAGGATATCGTCGGCGCGCAGGTTCTGTTGCGCGGACCGAACGGCAAGATCGCGCTGACGCCGATCGGCTGTAGGTGCTGGAGAATGCTACCCCGGATCGGCCGCGAAACCCGCCGCCTCGATCCCGGCGATGGCCGCCGCCTCGTCGTTGTCCGAGTTGTCGCCGCTGATGCCGACCGCACCGATCAGTTCGCCCTTGCGGTCGCGCACCAGGACGCCGCCGGGGACCGGGATCAGGCCGCCGTCGAAGGCGCCGTTGACGGCCAGCAGAAAGTAGGCCTGGGTTTCGGCCCGGTTCTTCAGGGCGCGCGAGCCGATGCCCATCCCCAGCGCCCCGTTGGCCTTGCCGTGGGCAATCTGGAAGCGCMYGTTCGAGGCGCCGTCCTCGCGCTCGAAGGCTTTCAGGTGSCCGCCCGCRTCSAGCACGCAGACCGMCAGCGGYTTCATGTCTTGCTCGCGGCCCRTGGCCAGCGCCKTSGAGAKGATKGTGCGCGCCTYGCGCAGGGTGATGGKSGTCATTSCCGAGCCTCCGCTTTYTTCTCCAGCCGCCGSGYGTGCAGSGCCGGTTCGGTGTAGCCGTTGGGCCATTCGGCGCCCYKGAARACCAGRTCGCAGGCRGCCTTGAAGGCGACCCCGTCATAGCCSGGCGCCATGKYGRTRTAGAGCGGGTCGCCGGCGTTCTGGCYGTCGACCACGACSGCCATGCGYTTSAGSGTYKCCATCACYTGGCYCTCGCTGGYGATGCCGTGGAGCAGCCAGTTGGCGATGTGCTGGGACGAGATGCGCAAGGTCGCCCGGTCCTCCATCAGCCCGACATTGTCGATGTCGGGCACCTTCGAGCAGCCGACCCCCTGGTCGATCCAGCGCACCACGTAACCGAGAATGCCCTGGGCGTTGTTGTCGAGTTCGGCCTGCACCTCCTCGGCCGGCCAGTTGACGCCGCCGGCCAGCGGGATGGTCAGGATGTGGTCGAGCGAGGCGCGAGGGCGGCCTGCGATCTCGTCCTGCCGCGCCGCCACGTCGATCCGGTGGTAATGGGTGGCGTGCAGGGTCGCGGCGGTGGGCGAGGGCACCCAGGCGGTGTTGGCCCCGGCCAGCGGATGGCCGATCTTCTGTTCCAGCATCGCCGCCATCAGGTCCGGCATCGCCCACATGCCCTTGCCGATCTGGGCCACGCCCTTCAGCCCGCATTGCAGGCCGACATCGACATTGTGATCCTCGTAAGCCGCGATCCAGGGCTGGGCCTTCATCCCGGTCTTGCGGATCATCGGGCCGGCCTGCATCGAGGTGTGGATCTCGTCGCCGGTGCGGTCGAGGAAGCCGGTGTTGATGAAGGCGACCCGGCTTTTCGTCGCGCGGATGCATTCCTTGAGGTTGACGGTGGTGCGCCGCTCCTCGTCCATGATGCCGATCTTGACCGTGTTCGGGGGCATACCGAGCAGGTTCTCGACGGCGCCCATCAGATCGTTGGCGCAGGCGGCTTCCTCGGGACCGTGCATCTTCGGCTTGACGATATAGACCGAGCCGGTGCGCGAGTTGCGCGCTCCCCAGGTTTTCTGGGTGCCGGACTTGCGTGTGTCGTGCAGCGCGATCAGGCAGGTGCAGACTGCGTCCATGATCTCCTCGGGGATCTCGGAGCCGTCGGGAAGCCGGATCGCCGGGTTGGTCAACAGCGCGCCGACATTGCGGACCAGCATCAGCGCGCGGCCGGGCAGCGTGATCGGCGCCCCGTCCGGCGCCTGGTAGCTGCGGTCGGGGTTGAGGCGGCGGGTGAAGGTGTGGCCGCCCTTGGTGATCTCCTCGGTCAGGTCGCCCTTCATCAGGCCGAGCCAGTTGCGGTAGGCCAGCACCTTGTCCCCGGCATCGACGGCGGCGACCGAGTCCTCGTAGTCGACGATGGTGGTGATGGCCGCTTCGATCACCAGATCGGCGACCCCCGCCGGGTCGTCCTTGCCGATGGCGTGGTGCGGGTCGATCAGGATGTCGATGTGGAGGTCGTTGTTTTTCAGCAGGATGGAGTGGGGCTTGGCCGGATCGCCGGAGAACCCGACGAACTGAGCCGGGTTGGCCAGAGCGGCCTGGCGGCCGTCGGACAGGGTTGTCGCGAGCTGGCCGCCGATGACCGCATAGTGGGTCACCCCGACATGGGAGGCCCCCGCCAGCGGCGTTACGTCGTCGAGAAACGCCTTGGCCCAGCCGATCACCTCGGCCCCGCGCGACCGGTCGTAGCCGCCGGGCTCCGGCGTGCTGCCCATGGCGTCGGTGCCGTAGAGCGCATCGTAGAGCGAGCCCCAGCGAGCGTTGGCGGCGTTCAGCGCGTAGCGGGCGTTCATCACCGGCACCACCAGCTGCGGCCCGGCGATGGTGGAGAACTCGGCATCGACGTTCGCGGTGTCGATGCTGAAGTCGGGACCCTCCGGCACCAGATAGCCGATCTCGGAGAGGAACTCCTTGTAAGCGGCGGGGTCGTGCGGCTGTCCGGCGCGGGCCTTGTGCCAGGCGTCGATCCGGGCTTGCAGCGCGTCGCGCCTGGCCAGCAGGGTGCGGTTGCGCGGGGCGAATTCCGCCGCGATYCGSSCGAAGCCGTCCCAGAACGCMGCRGCTCCGATACCGGTGCCGGGCARWGCCTCSGTCTCRATGAAATCATGCAATTCCCGGGCGACCTGAAGGCCGCCGGCCGAAACMCGYCCGGTCATTATCGTCTCTCCGMTATAATTCATCCATACCCCGATARAGCAGGGACGGCGCCGGCGACAACAGGATTCAGACTCAGTTTCGCATGGTGGAAAGATTATTGCGCAATAAAATGTCGCAGAATCGMAWATCATGCGGCGGGGTCAGGGTTCCGGTCTTTCGAACGACCTTTCGACCCGGCGGCRGGCCTGCAACATCGGTGTCGGGGMAAGGAAAGGCCCACCGGGGTCAGGTGTCGCGATGCACCTTCTCCTGGCGCTCGTGCTGTTCCTGGGCTTCCAGCGACAGGGTGGCGATGGGCCGCGCGTCGAGGCGCTTGAGCGAGATCGGCTCGCCGGTTTCATCGCAGTAGCCGTAGGTGCCTTCGTCGAGGCGGCGCAGCGCCGAGTCGATCTTGGCGATCACCTTGCGCTGGCGGTCGCGGGTGCGCAGCTCCAGCGCCCGGTCGGTCTCGGCCGAGGCACGGTCGGCGAGATCGGGGATGCTGTGGGTTTCTTCCTGCATGTGAACGAGGGTCTCGCGGCTCTCGTTCAGGATCGATTCCTTCCAGGAGATCAGCTTGCGGCGGAAATATTCCTTCTGACGCCGGCACATGAACCGCTCGCCCTCGCCGGGCACGTATTCCGCGTCGATCGCTATTTCGAGATTCATGCGCAATGCCCCAGCCACGCTCCGCTTCAGAACATAGTCCACCGCTCCTGGTGAGCGCCTCTATAGATAAGATGCGRCRGCTTGTCACGCCTTAAAAAGCGATCAAWTTTACGCTATATGCCTCGATCGCTTGAGGATTCTTGAACGCCCGGCGGGGCAGCGGAAAGGCGGCWGGCATGCGATTYRAAGGAACGGTCGARTATGTGGCRACCGAGGAYCTGATGGTYGCGGTCAATGCCGCGATCCGGCTGGAGCGTCCGCTGCTGGTCAAGGGCGAGCCCGGCACCGGCAAGACCGAGCTRGCCCGCCAGGTCGCCTCGGCGCTGGGGCTCAGGCTGATCGARTGGCACRTCAAGTCGACCACCCGGGCGCAGCARGGGCTCTATGAATACGACGCGGTCAGCCGGCTGCGCGACAGCCAGCTCGGCGACGGGCGGGTGCASGATGTGAAGAACTACATCAAGCCCGGMAAGCTGTGGGACGCTTTCACCGCCGACGAGAAGGTGGTSCTGCTGATCGACGAGATCGACAAGGCGGACATCGAGTTCCCCAACGACCTGCTGCTGGAGCTCGAYCGCATGGAGTTCCACGTCTACGAGACCGGCGAGACCATCAAGGCGARGCGCCGCCCGATCGTCATCATCACCTCGAACAACGAGAAGGAGCTGCCCGACGCCTTCCTGCGCCGMTGCTTCTTCCATTTCATCGCCTTCCCGGAYACCGCSACGATGATGCGGATCATCGATGTGCATTTTCCCGACATCAAGAAGGTGCTGGTGCGCGCCGCCCTGACCCAGTTCTACGAGGTCCGCGAGACCCCGGGGCTGAAGAAGAAGCCCTCGACCTCGGAGGTGCTGGACTGGCTGAAGCTGYTGATGGCCGACGACATGGACCCGGCGGCGCTGCGGGCCGACGTGAGGACGGCGATCCCRCCGCTGCACGGGGCGCTGCTGAAGAACGAGCAGGACGTGCAYCTGTTCGAGCGGCTGGCGTTCCTGGCGCGGCGGCAGCGGAMCTGAGCGAAMGGAGTGAACYGCATGAAACCCGATTTCTCGAAGCTGGACGCCAACAAYATCGTTGCCTTCCTCGGCGACATYTTCRCCCGGTGCGGGGCCGAGGAGTATCTCGGYGAGCCGGTGACCATGGCCGAGCACATGCTGCAGGGGGCGGCTYTGGCCGAGGAGGCAGGAGCGCCGGACGAGATCGTCGCCGCCGCGCTCCTGCACGATATYGGGCATTTCACCCACGAGYTCCCGGATAACGCCGMNGAKCRGRRSAKCGRTWSMGNNCASGANNAKGCSGRSRCSGMTRTSKTRKSCCSNCTTCTKCYCACTGGTCGTCACCGATTGCGTGCGCCATCACGTCGCTGCCAAGCGCTATCTCTGCGGCACCGACCCGAAATACTTCGACCGGCTTTCGCCCGCCTCGGTCCACAGCCTGAACCTGCAGGGCGGGCCGATGGGCAAGGAGGAGGCGACCGAGTTCCGGCGGCGCAACCCGAACCTGCGCGCCATCCTGCAAGTGCGCATCTGGGACGAGGCAGGCAAGGAGGCGGGCAAGCCGACGCCGGATTTCGCCCATTACGCACCGGTGCTACAGCGGGTGGTCGACCGGCATATGACGGCGGGGTGAATGGACCGACCGGAGGGCGCGGGCATCGGGGGCGTTCTCGATGCAATTCGTGACCGGATTGGGCGATCGGGTGGAGACCTGCCGGGTCGCCGCTGATATCGTCGTCTCGACCTTCACCCTTGCGGCACTCGCCTGAGACCCCGGAGCCCGACATGACCGCGACCACCACCGTCCGCCCGCTGACCGCCGCCGACGAGGCCGAGTGGCGCCGTCTGTGGACCGGCTATCTGGAATACTACGAGACCAGCGTGCCGGAGGAGGTCTACCGCACCACCTTCGCGCGTCTCCTCGGCGACGACCGCCAAGACTATCACGGGTTGGTGGCCGAGCAGCGGGGCAGGCTGGTCGGGCTGACCCATTACCTGTTCCACCGCCACTGCTGGCGGATCGAGAACGTGATCTACCTGCAGGATCTCTATGTCGATCCCGCGGCGCGCGGCACCGGAGCCGGGCGGGCGCTGATCGAGGCGGTCTATGCGGCGGGCGACGCGGCGGGGTGCCCGAGCGTCTACTGGCTGACGCAGGATTTCAACGCCACCGCCCGGAATCTCTACGACCGGGTTGCGAAGCTGACGCCGTTCATCAAATATCAGCGGTGATGTTGAATTTGCGCCCTTTGCTGGTCCCGCTGCTCGCGCTCGGCGCGGCCTGCATGCCTGCGCGGGAGGCGCCGGAGCAGGCAGCGGCGGCGCACGAAGCACCGGCGGCGCAACAGGTGGCCCCCGCGGTCGCGGTGAAGCCGGCCTTCCCCGGGTTGGGCGCGGCGCTGCCGGCGGGGCATACCGGCTTCGACAACGCCACCCTGGCGCGGCTGTTCACCAGCCTGAGCCACGACGTGGAATGGGGCGCCCGGCGCCGTCATCTGGTCCGCTACGAGGGGCCCATCTCGGTCGGGCTGGAGGGGCCGGGGTGGGCCGACCACATTCCCTTCATCGATGGGTTTCTGGCGCAACTGGAGCGCAACTCCGGGGTGGCGATCGCCCGCGCCGCCGGGCCCGCCAACCTGCACATCCGCCTGGTCGAGGGCGCGCGTTTCGACGCCCTGCTGCCGACCGCCTTCTGCATCGTCGCCCAGGGCGATATGAGCTGGGACGTCTTCGCGGCCAACCCCTCGCACCATGGCGCCCGGGCGCTGCTGGCGGCGGAGCGGCTCGAACAGACGACCATCTTCATCCCGCGGACCGCGCCGCCCTATCTGGTGCGCAACTGTCTCCTGGAGGAGATTCCCCAGGCGCTGGGGCTGGCGAACGACCTCTACGGTCTCGGCCCGTCGATCTTCAACGACGATGCCGCGCATCTGTGGCCAACCAAGCTGGACTACCTGATGCTGCGTGTCCTCTACGCGCCGGAGATGGTCACCGGGCTGGACCGGCGCGAGACCGAGGCGCGGGCGCTGGCCGTTCTGAACCGGATCAATCCGGCGGGGATCTCGGCGCCGCCGCTGCCGCTGTTGCGCCAGCGCTCGCTGGGGGACTGGCCCGAACTGATCCAGAAGGTGTTCTCGCGGGCAGCCTCCGAGCGCGAGGTGCGGGGCTACGCGCAGAAGGCGCTGACCATCGTCGAGGCGCATGCGCCGATGTCGGCGCAGCACTGCCATACCCTGATCACGGCGGGGCGGGTGCTGTCGGGCCCGGAGCCGGAGCGGGCGCTGCAACTGTTCGGACTGGCGCAGCGGGTCTGCGACAACGCTCACGGGGTCTCGGACATCCGCCATGCCCGAATCAAGCTGGAGAGCGCCTGCGCGCTGCTCAGGCTCGAGCGTTTCGACGAGGCGATCGCGGTGACCGAGGCGATCTGGCCGGTGCTGGCCGCCCATGGCCAGGACGAGCGCCTGGCCGCGCTCTATACCATGCAGAGCGAGGCGCTGGCGGCGACCGAGCCTGGCAGCGCGCGCACAGCGAGCGTTGCGCGGCTGGCGGCGGAATGGAACGCCTATGCGCTGGGCGGCGGCCGGCGGGCGGCGACCTGCGGCCCCAGGGTCTGACAAGGAGAGCGGAATGCTGGTCGGGATTGCCTTCGTGCTGGGCTTCGGGCTCGGTTGGTATCGCGCCGCGCGGCGTGGCGGGGGGACGCCCGACCGCATCCAGTATGCGCTGGCCCATGGCATCCCGGCCGGACTCGCCGCGCTGGCCGCAGTGACCGTCGCCGCCCGGATGGGCTGGCTACCCTGAGGCGCGCGGCATGTTCCTGAAGCTGTTTTTCGCCCTCAAGGGGGCCAGGGTGCCGGTCAGCCTGCGCGAGCATCTGACCCTGATCGAGGCGATGGATGCCGGGTTGGCGATCTACGATGTCGACGGGTTCTACTACCTGGCCCGCGCGACCCTGGTGAAGGACGAGCGCCATCTCGACCGTTTCGACCGGGTCTTCGGCGAGGTCTTCAAGGGGCTCGAGCGCCCCGAGGGCGAGGACGGGGTCGAGACCGTCGATCTGCCGGAGGAATGGCTGCGCAAGCTGGCCGAGAAGCACCTGAGCGAGGAGGAGAAGGCGCTGGTCGAATCCTTGGGCGGCTGGGACAAGCTGATGGAGACCCTGCGCCAGCGGCTGGAGCAGCAGAAGGGCCGCCACCAGGGCGGCTCGAAATGGATCGGCACCGCCGGCACCTCGCCCTTCGGCGCCTATGGCTACAACCCCGAGGGCGTGCGCATCGGCCAGCACGAGAGCCGCCACCGCCGCGCCGTGAAGGTGTGGGACAAGCGCCAGTTCCGCAAYCTCGACGACRCGGTGGAACTGGRCACCCGCAACATCAAGGTGGCGCTSARGCGCCTGCGCCGCTGGGTCCGCGAGGGGGCGGCCGACGAGCTCGACCTCGACGGCACCATCCGCAAGACCGCCGARCACGGCTACCTCGACGTCCAGACCCGGCCCGAGCGGCACAACGCGGTCAAGCTGCTGATGCTGTTCGATATCGGCGGCTCGATGGACGACCAYRTCAAGGTGGCGGAGGAGCTGTTCTCGGCGGCGCGGAGCGAGTTCAAGCACCTCGAATACTACTAYTTCCACAACTGCCTCTACGAGGGCGTCTGGCGCGAYAACMGSCGSCGCYGGGACCAGCAGACCCCGACYTGGGACGTGMTSCACACCTACGGGCCGGACTACAAGCTGATCTTYATCGGCGACGCCTCGATGAGCCCCTACGAGGTGCTMWWTCCCGGCGGCGCCAACGAACACTGGAACGCCGAGCCGGGTGAGGTGTGGCTGAGACGCGCCCTGGCGAAATGGCCGAATGCGGTCTGGATCAACCCGGTGCCGCAACAGCACTGGGGCTATACCCACTCGATCGGCATGATCAACGAAATCATGGGCGGGCGGATGTTCCCGATGACCTTGGCCGGGCTGGACGCGGTGACCAGGGAGTTGAGCCGGTAATCCGGAGCGCCATGTCCCGGCCTTGAGCCGGGACCTCGAAGGCTTGCAGACAATGGTGCGAGGCCCCGGGTCTGCGCCGCAACATTTCATGCTGCGGCGCGCACGGGACGACGGGGTGTGCTACAGCGAGTCCATCTGAGTTCACCTTGCTCTAGCGGTTGACGAGCAGGAACGTCCGGTCCTCGCCGCTGCGGGTGATCCGCATCGCCTCGGTACCGATCAAGCTGACCCGCCAGCCATCCAGAACATCGCCGACAATCACCGAGCGATAGCGCCCGTTCGGCAGGCGCAGCAATGCCTTGCGGCCGGTGCTGAGGTTGAGGATGCCGATCAGCGCGGTGCGGTCCAGCGGCAGGCCCTGTTCGGTGGCCGCGGCCCGGATCGAGGGTTGAGGGGCTCCGGTGATCGCCGGCAGCGTGGCGACCGAGGGCAATTCGCGCGGCCGAGCGTGACGTGCCGGGCGGGTTTTCGGCAACGGCGAGGTCAGGTTGGCGAAGTTCGTCGGCGCGTCCGGATCGGTGCGCACCGGCCGCGGCACTGGGATCGGGACCGGCAGCGATGCCTCGGTAACCACCGCTGGCGTGGCGAGAACGGCGGGCGGCGGTTCCACGGTGGGTGTCGTCACCGGCGCCTGCGGCGGAGAGGCACTTTCTGCAAGCAGGGAAACCCATTCGACCCGGGCGGGAGGCTCCATCACCCCGGAAATCTCTTGCGCGCCAGGCCGAGAGGACAGCCCAGGCGGTTCCAGCGTCGGCACGGGA
>LKGT01009893.1_pt1 | contig 14989 bp, 15 predicted proteins | sample 503861 | NCBI WGS metagenome assembly LKGT01 (sample SAMN04113194, study PRJNA297058) | marine sediment metagenome | biome: marine benthic biome; feature: marine benthic feature; material: marine sediment; isolation source: sediment sample collected at the water-sediment interface from the South......
ACCCCCTCCCCCTCTACCCCTCGAACGACTTCCTGCCAGATCTGGATACTATCCCGCTCGACGTCCTTCGAAAGGCCAAGATGCTCTTCCTGAATTATCCCAACAATCCGACCGCGGCCGTGGCCGCCGAGGAATTCTTTATCCAAGCCGTGGATTTTGCCCGCAGACATCGCCTCATCCTCTGTCACGATGCCGCTTACTCCGAGATCGCCTTTGACGGCTTCCGGCCCGCTTCTATCCTGGGTGTCGAGGGGGCCAGGGAGGTGGCCATTGAGTATCACTCGCTTTCAAAGACCTACAACATGACCGGTTGGCGCATCGGGTTTGCCGTGGGGAGCGCCGAGGTCCTGGCCGGGCTTGGCCGCATCAAGACCAATCTGGATTCCGGCGTATTCCAGGCGATCCAGTATGCGGGGATCGAGGCCCTCAGGGCCCCCCAAGACTGCGTGACGGCGCACTGCAAGATTTATCAAGAGAGACGGGATATCCTCGTGGAGGGCCTGAACGGCCTCGGATGGACCGTGACCAAGCCTCGCGCCACCTTCTACGTCTGGATCCCGGTCCTGTCCGGGTATAGCTCGACGGATCTGACCAAGCGGCTCCTCAGGGAGGCGGGGATTGTTACGACGCCGGGAGTCGGTTTCGGGCCGCACGGCGAAGGGTTTATCCGGGCCGCCCTCACCGTCCCGGCGGAACGGATCCGGGAGGCGGTAGGGCGCATCGCCAAGCTGAGCCTTTAGCAGACCGACGACCGACGACCGCAGACAGGAAAAACCGTTCACGGTTCATAGTTCACGGTTCATGGATTAGGAACCTGGCTTTGGCCATGAACCATGAACCACTAACCATGAACCCCGTGCCACGAACCATGAACTCTGAACCAGGGGGGGGTTGGACATTGGACGTCGGACCTCGGACCTCGGACAAAGTTCTCATTACCGGCATTAGCTTCTACGGCAACCACGGGGCCCGGGAGGAGGAGCAGATCTTGGGGCAACGGTTCCTCGTGGACGTGGAACTGGGTCTCGACCTGCGCGCGGCCGGTACCTCGGACGACCTGGCCCTGACGGTGGATTACGCCGATGTGGTGAAGCGGGTCACCGCGATCGGCCGGACGCGACGCTTCCGGCTGCTGGAGGCCTTGGCCGAGGCGACTGCTGCGGACCTCCTCGAGCGGTACAGGGTCCAGCAGGTTCGGGTCCGGGTCGTGAAGTGTGCGCCGCCGGTCCCGGACTGCGTGGGGACGGCGGGAGTGGAGATCGTGCGGGGGCGAGACGGATGATCCGTACCTATCTCGGTCTCGGGGCCAACCTGGGGAATCGGCAGGGACAACTGGAGCACGCGCTCGCTCTCCTCATGTGCCGTCCCGGGATCCGACTCCTCCGAATCTCCTCCCTGTATGAGACGGAGCCGGTGGACGTGACGGGGAGCTGGTTTTTCAATAGCGTGGTGGAGGTGGAGACTTCCCTCGTCTCCTTGGAGCTTCTGGAAGCACTTTTACAGGTGGAGGAGGCCTGCGGCCGGCCGCGCGTCCGGCAACGGGGAGAAGCACGAGTGGTGGATATAGACCTGCTCCTCTACGGCTCCCAGATCATCACGGAGCCGAAACTTCAGGTCCCGCACCCTCGGATGCACCTACGGCGCTTTGTCCTGGTCCCGCTGGCCGAGCTCGACCCCGGCCTGGCGCATCCAAGCTTGGGGACCCGTGTCGATGACCTCCTGACCCAGCTTCCCCCTGGTGCCGAAGTTCGAATGGTCGCCCGGGACTGGTTTTTCGCCCGGGTCGAAGAGAGGTCCCTTCCGTGACTGTCGCGTTCGAGCCCCACTACCTCGTTGTAGAGGGGCCGATCGGGGTTGGGAAAACCTCGCTGGCCGACCTTCTGGCCCAGCGTCTGCAGGCGCGCGCGGTCCTGGAGTCGGCCAAGGAAAATCCCTTCCTGAAAGATTTTTACCGGGATATGCGGCGTCATGCGTTTCAGACCCAACTCTATTTCCTCCTGACACGCTACCGTCAACAGCAGGAGCTTCTGCAGTTCGAGCTATTCCAGCAGCGTTTGGTCAGCGATTATCTCTTCCCGCGCGACCGGATCTTTGCGTATCTGACATTGGATGATCACGAGCTCATCCTCTACGAAAAGATCCACACCCTCTTGGAGGCCCGCATCACCAAGCCCGACTTCGTTATTTACTTGCAGGCGGACGTGGAGGCATTGTATAAAAGGATTGCCATCAGGGGGCGTGCATACGAACGGGACATTCCGCGCGATTTTTTGGAGGATGTGGTCCAGGCGTATAACCACTTTTTCTTCCATTACACCGAGACCCCACTGTTGGTGGTCAACACGACGGAAATCGACTTTGTGAAACGAAAGGGGGACCTTGACGATCTGATCAGACAGATCCATTCGATGAAGCGGGGAACGCAGTATTACGTCCCGCTTGGATCCTAAGCGGACCGAGACGGGCAGGACAGGACACCTCGAGAGCCGGCAGAGAAGTCACCCCGAACGGAGACCGTCGGGAGTGGCGAGTTCGCTGACGGTGTCAGATCAGCATGGGCAACCGAGGACCTCCCGGCACGGCCGGGAGGTCTTTTTTTTGGCCATGAACCATAAACCATGAACGCCTTTAGCGGTCATCGGTCATCGGTCAACGGTCATCGGAACGAAAGGAGGGATCGATCGTGGCGACAGCGCGGGTAACGACGGTCACCTTACAGGAGATGAAGGATCGCGGTGAAAAGGTCTCCATGCTTACCGCCTACGACTACCCCATTGCCCGGCTGCTAGATGAGGTGGGGGTCGAGGTGATCCTGGTGGGGGACTCGTTAGCCATGGTGGGGCTCGGCTATGAGACCACCCTGCCGGTCACCATGGAGGAGATGCTTCACCATGTTCGGGCCGTGAGCCGGGGGGTGAAACGGGCCCTCGTGGTGGCCGATATGCCCTTCGGGTCGTATCAGGTGAGCCAGGAAGAGGGGATCCGGAACGCCGGGCGATTTCTCAAGGAAGCGGGAGCTCATGCGGTCAAGCTGGAAGGGGGGCGAGGAGTGGCAGACCTCACGCGGCGCCTCACAGGTATTGGCATCCCGGTGATGGGGCACCTGGGACTCACCCCGCAGATGGTCCATCAGTTCGGGGGCTTCAAAGTCCAGGCCCGGACCGCGGCTGCCGCCGAGCGGCTGTTGGAGGAGGCCTTACTCCTCGAGGACGCGGGGATCTTTTCCCTCGTCCTCGAAGGGATTCCCTGGCAGGTGGCAGAAGTCATCACGGGAGAGCTCCGGGTCCCCACGATTGGGATTGGGGCGGGGTCCTCCTGCGATGGCCAGGTGCTGGTGACCAACGACCTTCTGGGCCTCTTCGACGACTTTACCCCCAAGTTCGTCAAGCGATACGCCGGCTTGAAGGAGACGATCACGGCAGCCTTCGCGCAGTACCACCGGGAGGTCAAAGCTGGTCAGTTCCCGGGTCCCGAACACGCGTTCCGCTTCGATGAAGGGGAAAGCCGTCGATGGGAGCAGCATCTGAACCGACGGCGTCGGCAGGTCAAGAGCCTCGGGAGAGGCTGAGGTACACCGATGGAGATTATCCGCGATGTGACGGCAATGCAGAGCAGGGTGACTGCGCTCCGACAGCAGGGAAGACAGATCGGCTTCGTCCCCACCATGGGCTACCTGCACGAAGGCCACCTCTCCCTCTGCCGGGCTGCTCGCATCGAGAACCACATCCTGGCAGTCAGCATCTTTGTCAACCCTGCCCAGTTCGATCGGCAAGAGGATCTGGAGAATTATCCTGTTGACCTCGAAAGGGATCTCGTCAAGGCGGAGGCAGAGGGGACCGATCTCGTCTTTGTCCCTGAACAGAAGACTGTCTACCCGCCCGGGTATGCCACCTTTGTCGAGGTAGAGAGCCTCTCGGGCCGGTGGGAGGGGGCGTACCGCCCCGGGCATTTCCGCGGGGTGACGACGGTGGTGATGAAACTCTTCCATATCGTAAAGCCACACCGGACCTATTTCGGCCAGAAGGATTACCAGCAGGCCCGCATCGTTCACCAGATGGTCAAAGATCTCGATATGGATGTCGAGGTAATTGTGCTGCCCACCGTCCGGGAGTCGGATGGGCTCGCCTTGAGCTCCCGAAACGTGAACCTGACGGCCGAGGAGCGGCGGCAGGCCCCGATGCTCTACCGGGCCCTCTGCGGGGTAGCCGATCGAGTCAAGAGTGGGGAGCAGGATGCGCGAGCGCTCGTAGAGGAGATGCATCGGGTGATCCAAGAAGGGACCTCTGCCACGATTGACTACGTCGCCCTCTGCGATCCTGAGTCCCTGGAGTCTCTGGAAAAAGTGGAGGGCCCAGCCGTCGCGCTGCTGGCCGTGCGCTTTTCGAAGGCGCGTCTCATCGACAACCTTTTAATGAATACGCACTGAAAGGGGGGATGAAATGCATCGGATCATGCTGGCTTCCAAGATTCACCGGGCGGTGGTGCAGGAGGTGAACCTCCACTACGAGGGAAGCATCACCATCGATGAAGAGATTCTCAACGCTGCTAATGTCCTGCCCTACCAGCAGGTGCAAGTATATAACCTCAGCACCGGCGCCCGTTTTGAGACGTATGCCCTCGCGGGTGAGGCCGGCTCGGGCAAGATCGTCGTCAACGGGGCGGCGGCGCGTCTGGTGCATCGAGGCGACCTCTTGATCATTGCAGCCTACGCCCTGATTGAGGAGGCCCGGGCGGCAGAGCACAAACCCAAGATTGTCCACGTGGACGAGCAGAACCGGATTGCCGCCACGCTCTAAAGGGCATGGGGAACACCGGCCAAGTTGATGCCCTCCGGCTCGGGCAGTTTTCCGCCTTAGCCCCATATCTGTCCCTTCAATTTCTCCTTCCCCCAAAATAGAGTGCTCGGCCTGCGACCACAGAAAATTTGTCGGAAGGTATTGATTTTTCTTGACAAAGGGGGGGCGGGTATATATTTTTGCGGTCTAAGTGGGATGAAATGGATGGAAATGGTATGGAGTGTGCATATAGGGCATCAGCATGAGATTCATCGGACGGTTCCCGCACACCATCGACGAGAAGGGGCGACTCAGCATCCCCTCCAAATTCCGTCAGACCTTGCAGGATCGGGGACAGAACATCCTTGTCCTCACCGACTTTGATACCTGCATTACCGCCTATCCTCTCGATGTGTGGGCTCGCCTTGAAGAAAAGATACAAAACCAGAGTAACTTTGAAAAGGACATCCGCGCCTTCCTGCGCCTTTTCTACTCCGGGGCGAGTGAGTGCCCGGTCGATGGGCAAGGGCGCATCTTGCTCCCGCCTCACCATCGGGAGAAGGCGGGGCTCAATCGGGAGGTGATTATCGTCGGGGCGCTCAGTCGGATCGAGATCTGGGATCGGGAGCGGTGGGAGCAATTCCTGACCGCCTCCCCGGTGAGCTTTGAGGATATCGCCAGCAAGTTGGCCCAGTTGGGGATTTGATCAAGGAGGAGAGATGGGTGTGGTGGAGAAGCGGAAAACGGAGCGGATTGCGATCTTCCGCCTGGACGGGTCGATCAATCTGGTGCGGATGATGGCGCTCCGGGATGCCATCATCAAGGTGATGGCAGAGGGCTACCTTCAGGTCATTCTGGACTGTAGCCTCCTCTGTTCCGTGAATGCAAAGAGCCTGGAGGTCTTGAGCAGCACCCTCTGCCGGCTCCGGCGCTTCGGTGGCGATGTGAGTCTGCTGGCGCTCTCCTCTGAGGTCGAAGAAACGTTTCGGGACGCCGGGGTGTACCCCTTCTTTGAGCACTACACGGAGGAGCTGCGGGCCCTGGAAGCTTGTCGGCTAAAGCGGCTCGCCATGGCGGGGTGAAGATTGGGCATATTCCGGTCCTGGTCCGGGAAGTGTTGGCCACCCTGCAGCCGAGAGCAGGGGGAGTGTACTTGGACTGCACCGTCGGGGGCGGAGGCCACGCCGAAGCGATTCTCGAGGCGGCAGGACCGCCGTGTCGGGTGGTGGGGATCGATCGGGACCCGGAGGCGATCAGAGTTGCCGCGGGTCGGTTGGGGCGGTTCGGCGACCGGGTGAGGTTGGTCCGGGAGGATTTCCGAGAGCTTCCTCGCCTGGTGTCGGAACTGCGTTTGGAGGGATTGAACGGGGTCCTCTTTGATCTGGGAGTCTCGTCGCTGCAGATTGGCGATCCCAGCCGGGGGTTTAGCTTCAGCATCGAGGGCCCCCTCGATATGCGGATGGATCGGGAGAGCGGGGCTCCGGCGGCCCGAGAACTCCTTCACGAACTTTCGGAGGAGCGCCTCGCACGGATCATCCGGGAGTACGGAGAGGAACGGTGGGCGCGTCAGATCGCCCGGTGGATTGTAAGCGCACGGAGACAGGGATCTCTGGAGACCACACGAGATCTGGCTGCGGTTGTGACCCGGGCTATCCCGCGGCGATTCTGGCCACGCCGGATCCATCCAGCGACCCGCACCTTTCAGGCGATCAGAATCGCCGTGAATCAGGAATTGGACGGGCTGGAGGAGGGACTCGAGAGGGCGGCCGGACTGCTGAAGCCTGGCGGCCGGATCGTTGTGATCTCCTTTCACTCCTTGGAGGATCGGGTGGTCAAGCATCTATTCCGCCGGCTGGCGGCACGCGGGGCGGTCCCGGGTGTCAGGATCCTTACCCGACGTCCTGTCACGCCTACAGCCGAGGAGACAGCACAGAACCCTCGCGCTCGGAGTGGTAAGCTTCGGGCCGCGGAGCGGCGGGAGATGGAGGGTGACGTCTAAGGCCCGTTTAACATGGTTGCAGCCGGAACTCCCCTTCGGCGTCCGGGCTCGGCGTGGGAAGCAGCGGCTCAAACCGGAACTTAAACCCATACTCGTGGCCGGCGGGGTTCTGCTGCTCGGTCTGCTCCTCTACGTGGGGCAACATATCCAGGTCGTGCGTCTTGGCTATCAGATAGAGGATCTCCGGGTAGCGCAGGTCAGCCTGATCCAAGAGGGCAAGGCGCTTGAGGTGGAGCTCGGCCGACTCCGCTCCCTGACGAAAGTCGAAGACCTCGCCCGCCGTGAGCTGGGCATGGTCAATCCCGTTCCCGGGCAGATCATCCTGCTTGAGGAGAAGCGAGAGGGAGGGTAAGGTCAATGGAGAATTGCCGATGACCTCTTCCTTTGGCACCCCGTCTCGGTTTAGGATCGCCATACTGGCCCTGTTGCTTACCGCCTTTTTGGGCCTCGTGGCCGCTCGCCTTTACTCCATCCAGATCATTCGGCATCACGATCTCGGCACTCGAGCCACAGGGCAGTATCGACGCCACATCCCGGTGGCCACGAAGCGGGGGACGATCTATGATCGCAGGGGTCGGGCATTGGCGATCAGTCTGGATGCGGCGTCGGTCTTTGCCCATCCCGGCTTGATCGAGCGCCCTCGGGCCACCGCATCCCGGTTGGCCCAGGTGCTCAAGCTTCCCGTACGCGAGATCGAGGGAAAGCTCCGGAGTGATCGACCCTTCGTGTGGATCCAACGCAAGGTCGATCCGGAGCGGGTGAAGGCTCTCGTAAAGTTGAACCTTCAGGGGGTCGGCCTTGTTCCCGAAGGGAAACGGTATTATCCTAAGAAGAACCTCGCAGCCCACCTCATCGGTTTTGTCGGGGTTGATGACAGAGGATTGGAGGGGGTAGAGCTTGAATATGATCGCCTCTTGACTGGCGGGTCACGGTCCTTCGTCGGCCGGGTCGACGCCCTGAGGAGAATCGTCTTTCGAGAGGCCGAGGAGAGCCACGCGGGCTCGGATCTGTACCTCACCATCGATGAGGTGATCCAGCACGTGGCGGAGCGGCACCTCACCGAGGCGGTTCGAAGCTCCGGGGCGAAGGCAGGAACGGTCGTTGTCATGGATCCGGCCACCGGCGAGATCCTGGCTCTGGCCAACACCCCCTCCTATAACCCCAACACATACTGGAAATATCGCCCCGCCGTGCGCCGGAATCGGGCCGTGACCGATTCCTACGAGCCCGGATCCGCCTTCAAACTGGTCCTCGCCGCCGCCGCCTTGGAAGAGAAACTGGTCAGCCCTAACGATCTCTTTTACGGTGAGGGTGGGGTGATCGAGGTGGCGGGAACGAAGATTCGAGACCTCGGGCACGAAGTCGCTGCCACGTCCATGCAGCTCATTGCTGCCATGAGCGCCGTGGCCAACGGGGGGAATCTGGTCCGCCCCCACGTGGTTAAGGCGGTTCGCAACGCAGGAGACGGCATCGAGGAGATCCGGCCCCTCCCGGTCCGGCGAGTGATCTCGTCCGAGACCGCCCGGACCCTTACTTCGATCTTGACCGAGGTCGTGGAGCGGGGGACGGGACAGGCGGCGGCGCTGCAGGGCTACCGCGTGGCGGGCAAGACCGCGACGGCGCAAAAGTTCGACCAGAAAATCGGGCGCTATTCGCACACCAAGGTGATGGCCTCCTTCGTCGGCTACGTCCCTGCCGAAGATCCCCGGCTCGCCATCCTGGTGCTTATTGATGAGCCGGAGGGCCTTGCCTGGGGGGGGAGCGTGGCGGCCCCTGTCTTTCGGGAAATCGCGCAGGAGGTTTTGGGCTATCTCGAAATTGCTCCTATCCATGCCCGAGACGAGCGAGTAGTTCAGAGATCTTATGAAACTCCTTCGAGAGTTAATTGACGGCTTGCCCTATACCCTCCTGCAAGGGGACCTGGATGAGGAGGTCGCCGCGGTCGAGTACGATTCCCGGCAAGCGGGACCGCAGAGTCTCTTTGTGTGCATTCGGGGAGCGCGAGATGACGGGCATTGTTTCATCCCCGAGGCCGTCCGCCGGGGGGCCGTGGCCGTCCTCGTGGACCACGATATTCAATCAGCCGGAGGGCCACCGGTCCCCGGGACCATCCTCCAGGTCGGAGAGTCTCGGCGCGCCCTGTCCCATGTGGCGACTCGCTTTTACGACTCTCCATCTCGTGAGCTGTGCCTCACGGGGATCACGGGGACCAACGGGAAGACCACGGTGAGCTATCTCGCTGAAGCGGTGCTCCGAGCCGGCGGCCGCCGGGTCGGGGTGATCGGCACGGTCGAGTACCGGTGCGAGGGGGTCTGCCGGGAGGCGGAGCGGACGACCCCTGAGGCCTCGGATCTGCAGGCGCTGCTCCGGTGGATGCGCGCGCAAGGAGCGGATGCCGTCGTTATGGAGGTCTCCTCCCACTCTCTGGTTCTGCATCGGGTGTTAGGGTGCGCCTTTGACGTGGCCGTCTTTACCAACCTGACCCAAGATCACCTGGACTTCCACGGGACGATGGAGAACTATTTCGAGGCCAAGGCGCAGTTCTTCACAATGCTCCGGGAAAAGGAGGGGGCCGCGGTTCTCAACTTGGATGACCCGGCAGGGAAACGACTCCAGGAGATGATGCCTGGACGGGTGGTGACGTACGGGCTCACCGCAGAGGCAGATGTGACCGCGCTGACTCCCGCCTATACCCTTCAAGGGATCCGCGCGACCATCCGAACCCCCTGGGGGACGGGCAAGCTTCAGTCCCCGCTTCTCGGCCGGCATAATCTGTACAATCTCCTCGCGGCGGTCGGTGTCGGAGGCGCGCTCGGGATCCCCGTAAAGCGAGTGGTGGAGGGTCTTGCCACGGTTCGCAACATCCCGGGCCGGCTGGAGCCTGTTGAGGCAGGGCAACCCTTCGATGTGGTGGTGGATTATGCCCACACCCCCGATGCCCTCGCGTGGGTCCTCCGGGCTCTCCGCGAACTCTGCACGGGGCGACTCACGGTCGTCTTCGGCTGCGGTGGCGACCGGGACCGGAAGAAACGCCCCCTGATGGGAGAGGCAGCTGCCCAGTGGGCTGACCGGGTCTTCCTCACCTCCGATAATCCTCGGAGCGAGGCGCCCGAAGCCATTGTGGAGGAGATCAGGGAGGGGGTGAAAAGGGTGCCGGGAGGGGAGGACAGGACCATCGTCCGCGTCGATCGGCGTGAGGCGATCGAGGCGGGGCTGCAGGAGGTCCGGCCCGGGGATATGATCCTTATTGCCGGCAAGGGGCACGAGAGGACGCAGACCGTTGGACGCCAGGTCATTCCCTTCGATGACCGGCAGGTGGCCCGTGATGTGTTGCGGCAGCTGGGATACGACCAATGAGGTTCAGGGTTCAGGGTTCAGAGTTCATGGATTAAGAACCTGGCTTTACCATGAACCATCAACTATGAACCGCGTGCCATGAACCATGAACCCTTACCCCTGAACCGGAGAGGGCGATGGTTGGACTCGCGGTCAAAGACATAGTGGCGGCCACAAAGGGGACCCTGATCGCCGGCGAGCCGGATCAGGGCGTGGAGAGTTTCTCTACGGACACCCGAACGCTCAGGCCTGGGGACCTTTTCATCGCCCTCAAGGGGAGGAACTTCGACAGCCATGCCTTCCTGCCGCAAGCCCTGGCGCAAGGGGCCACGGGGTGTGTGGTCTGCTGTCCCTCCGGGATCCCCCTCCCCCCGGGTTTCGTCGTGATTCAGGTCGAAGAGACGCTCTGGGCTCTGGGACAAATTGCGCAACTGTGGCGGAGGCGGTATCCGGTGAGGGTCGTGGTGATTACGGGAAGCAACGGGAAGACCACCACGAAAGAGATGACGGGGAGCATCCTCCGTCAGGGGTTTCGCGTCCTCGTCTCCTCGGGGAACCTGAACAATCTGATCGGCGTACCGCTGACCCTTTTCCAGCTCCGGCGAGAGCATCAGGTCGCGGTCCTCGAGCTGGCGATGAACGCGCGGGGGGAGATCCATCGCCTCACGGAGATGGCGGAGCCGGACGTGGGGGTGATCACCAACATCGGAGAAGCTCATCTGGAGTTTCTCGGGTCGGTGGAAGAGGTGGCCGAGGCAAAGGGGGAACTCCTCCCTTTTCTCAGTGGAGAGCGGGTGGCTGTCCTGAACCTGGATGATTCGTATCTCAGCCCTCTCCTCCCGAGGGTTCGGGGTCGTCTTCTCACCTTCGGCGTCGGCCCCGGCGCGGACGTCCGGGCGGAGCGGGCCCGCGTGCAACGTGACGGCCGGACCTTTTTCACGCTCTGTGCCGGGAGGAGAAAGCGGCCGGTCCGACTGAACGTGCCAGGCCGTCTCAACGTGTCCAACGCGCTCGCTGCCGCCGCCGTGGGGACCGCCCTCGGTCTTGATCTGGATGCCATCGCCGCGGGCCTCGAGCGGGCGCCGGCAGCACCCATGCGGATGCAAAAGGTCCTCCATCCCTCGGGGGCTGTGATCATCAACGACGCCTATAATGCAAATCCGACTTCTATGGCGGCGGCTCTTGAGACCTTCTTTCACATGAGCAAGGGGGCAGAGGCTATTGTTGTGCTCGGGGACATGTTGGAGCTGGGATCGGTGTCGGAGGCGGCTCATCGGAGTGTCGGCGCTTTAGTGGCCCGAAGGCGCCCGGCACACTTGATTACGCTGGGGGAGAAGGCGCGGGCGATCGGTGAGGGGGCCGTCCGCACTGGGTTTGATACGGCAAGGATCACCTGTTGCCGCGACCATGAGGAGGCCCAGGCTGTACTGCGGGCGCACTTGGGGAGGGCCCCATGGGTCCTCGTGAAGGCATCGCGGGGGATGGGACTCGAAAAAATCCTCGAGGGGCTGTAATGCTGTATTACTTCCTCTATCCACTGGTCGAGTATCACACGGTCTTCAACGTCTTCCGCTATGTGACCTTCCGCACGGCGGGCGCGATCATGACATCCCTGCTTCTCAGCCTCGTCCTGGGCCCCTATATCATCAAACGGCTCCGGGGACTTCATGTGGGTCAGCAGATCCGCGAGGATGGTCCCGGGACCCATATCGGGAAGGCCGGAACGCCCACGATGGGCGGGCTGCTCATCCTCACGGCTGTCACCGGATCGACGCTCCTCTGGGCCAACCTCACCTATCGGTTTGTCTGGCTCATCCTCCTGGGGACGTTGGCCATGGGGGTGGTGGGGTTTATAGATGATTACTTGAAGCTGAAACGGCAGAGCAGTAAGGGGTTAGCCCCGCGATACAAGTTTGCCTGTCAGATCCTCCTCGGGCTTGGCGTGGGCTGCTACCTCTATCTCGCCCCGGTGGATGGATTCACCACCCGGTTGAGCATTCCCTTTGTCAAGTGGTGGGTGCCGGACCTCGGAGCGGCGTACATCTTATTGGTGATGCTCATGATCGTCGGATGCAGTAATGCGGTCAACCTCACTGACGGATTGGACGGGCTGGCGACGGGACCGATGATTATGGCATCTGGCGCCTATACTGTGCTGGCGTACATGGCTGGACATGCCACCATCGCCCGCTACCTTCAGGTGATCGCCGTTCGCGAATCGAGTGAGGTCACCATCTTCGGAGGCGCGGTCTTGGGGGCCTCGCTCGGATTTCTCTGGTTCAATGCGTATCCCGCCCAAATCTTTATGGGAGACACCGGATCCTTGGCGCTTGGGACGGCACTCGCCCTGTTGGCGGTCCTGACCAAACACGAGCTCCTCCTCGTGATTATTGGGGGGGTCTTTGTCATCGAGACCGTTTCGGTCCTCCTCCAGGTCTTTTCCTACAAGACGACCGGTCGCCGGATCTTTCGCATGGCGCCGATCCACCACCATTACGAACTCAACGGGTTAGCGGAACCCAAGATCTTTGTTCGGTTCTGGATCATCTCTTTCCTCCTGGCGCTCATTTCGCTCACCACCTTGAAACTCAGATGAGAGGCGTTCATGGTTCAGAGTTCAAGCGGTTCAGGGATCAGGGTTCGGGGTCCACAGACGGTTCAGGGTTCAGAGTTGGGGGTTCAGGGTCCAAAGGCTTATAGTCCGAGCTCCACCATGAACTATGAACCATGAACCATCCACCATGAACCGTTGGCCATGAACTATGAACCATGAACTCTGAACTGTTTGGGAACTGTGAACCGTGAACAGGGAAACACTATGGTGGACAAGCGGGCATTGGACGTGCAACGGAAGCGAGTGACGGTCGTGGGGCTCGGGCGCAGCGGGGCCGCTGCGTGTAAGCTCCTGGTGAGTCGGGGGGCGCTTGTGACCGGCAGCGATCATCGTCCGGCCGAAGAGATCGAGACCAATCTCGCCGACCTCGAACGGAGAGGGGTGCGGTGTGAGTTCGGACGCCATCGGCTGGAGACGTTTCTCCAGGCCGACCTGATCATCCTGAGCCCAGGGGTTGAATCAAACCTCCCCCTCCTGCAGCAGGCCCGGTCCCAGGGGGTCCGAGTCTGGAGCGAGGTCGAACTGGCGTTTCGGGCCACTGAAGCCTCCTTCGTTGCCATTACCGGGACAAACGGGAAGAGTACGACCACCACCTTGATCGGGCTGATGGTCAAGCACGCGGGGAAAAAGGCGATAGTCGCAGGCAATATCGGGACCGCGCTCTGCGACGTGGTGCCGGGGCTTTCTCCAGAGTATTGGGTGGTGGCCGAAATCTCCAGCTTTCAGCTGGAGACCATCGAGGCCTTCCGTCCTCAGGTGGCCCTCCTGCTGAATGTGACGCCGGATCACCTGGACCGGTATGCGGACCTGGCCCAGTACTCGGGGGCGAAGGCCCGGATCTTCCTCAATCAGCAGTCCCATGACATGGCGATCTTGAACGCCGACGACCCGTTGACCGTCGAAGCGGGCGCCCAAGGCAAGGCCAGACAGATCTTCTTTAGTCAGCGTCAAGCCGTGAAGGAGGGGGCGTTTTTGAAGGAGGAAACGTTCTGGCTCCGACTGGGAGGGAAAGGGGAGGCCATCTGTTCCCGGCAGGACCTCAAGATCCGGGGAGCCCACAACACCGAAAACGTCCTGGCCGCCCTTGCCGCTGCGGGACTGTTGGGGGTTCCCTCCCACTCCATGCGGGAAGTCCTGAAACAGTTTGGGGGGCTCGAGCATCGCCTTGAGGCGGTGGCGGAGATCGCCGGGGTCCAGTACATCAATGACTCCAAGGGGACGAACGTGGGGGCCACGGTGAAATCGCTCGAGAGTTTTCCCGCAGGAAAGGTGGTCCTCATCGCCGGCGGGCTCGATAAGGGTGCCGACTTTAGGCCCCTGATCCCTCCAGTCAAGGAGCGAGTGAAAGCGACCATCCTCATCGGCCAGGCTCGGGAGAAGCTGCAGGCGACCCTGCAAGGTGTCTGTCCCGTCCAGGAGGCTGCGAGCCTGGAAGGGGCGGTGGAGGCTGCGGCTACCCTCGCCGCTCAAGGGGATGTGGTCCTCCTTTCCCCGGCCTGTGCGAGCTTCGACATGTTCCGGGATTTCGAAGAGCGAGGGCGGGCGTACAAGGCGGCGGTGAAACGGCTCAGGGATTGAGGAGAAGGCCGCGATGCGGGGGGAGTACGATAAGGTCCTTTTCACCATCACCCTGATCTTGGTGGGCCTAGGGATTCTCATGGTGTACAGTGCGAGCGCCATTCGGGCCCAGGAGCAATTCGGGGATCCTTCTTTCTTTCTGAAGCGGCACGTCGTATGGGCAGTCGTGGGTCTCACCACTCTCATCTGGGTTTTGGGACAGGACTACCGCCAGCTTCAGCGGTGGGCCCCCCTGCTTTATCTCCTCTCGGTCCTGTTCTTGATCGTCGTCTTGATCCCGGAGGTGGGGACGAAGGTGAACGGGGCTCGACGGTGGATTCGGTTTGCCAGCCTCTCATTTCAGCCGGCCGAATTCGCCAAATTCGGGCTCATCCTCTACTTGAGCCGCCTCTTGGCGAGGAAGGGGGAGCGGGTCCGCGAGTTTACGGATGGACTCTTGCCTCCCGTCATCCTCGCTGCCGTCGTGGCAGGACTCATTGTGCTCCAACCCAATTACGGGACTGCCCTGGTGATCTTCGCAAGCGTGGGAGCCCTCCTCTTTGTTGCTGGGACGAGAGTCTCGCACCTGGCCCTGGTGGGCCTTGGGATGGCGCCTCTCGTGGGGCTGCTCCTGATGGGGGCCCCGCACGTTCGGGGGCGGGTCCTGGCTATGGTGGATCCCTCTCATGCCTCTCCCCGCTTTCTCTA
>LKGT01012751.1_pt1 | contig 14975 bp, 13 predicted proteins | sample 503861 | NCBI WGS metagenome assembly LKGT01 (sample SAMN04113194, study PRJNA297058) | marine sediment metagenome | biome: marine benthic biome; feature: marine benthic feature; material: marine sediment; isolation source: sediment sample collected at the water-sediment interface from the South......
AACCTTTGATATCAATACATCAATTGAATTAGATATTACAACTAGCAAACCAGAAGGAAGTACTATTAGACCAACAGCTTATGTTACAGATAGCGCGCCAGAATCTGCATTTGGAACAGTTTCATTAATTGTAAATGGAGACACAGTTTCAACAAAAGCAGTTCTCTTAGAACCAGGTCAAACTCCAGTTAAATTAGAATGGAAGATTCCTAAAGCAGGCAAGCAAATGACTTATGAAATTCAAGCAAAGGCTGATCTCTACGATACTTCAGTTAGTACAGAGACCGCTCAACTAAACTCATTTATGAAAACCCAGATAATTCCTCTTTCACAAATGATAACCATTGAATCTCTAACTGACAAAGTTGGAAATGTAGTTGCTCAGCCGGCCTTACTCTATGCATCTGATCCTTATCATGATGACATGAGATTTAGAGTCACTGATCACAATGGTCACTGTATTATTGGAGATTCTGAAGAATGTACAGTAAAAGATTCCACAGTGAATGAGCGCGGAAGAATATCTAGTGTTGAACACGAAGGAATAATCTACAGAGTATTCTATTCTGGTCCATACAGCTCATTGGAACGATTCTCAATTACTTCAGTGGATAAATTCCCTAGTGAATGGACAATAACTCTAGAATCAATGGATGAGTTTGTACCACAAGCGTTCGCATTGCARGAYATTSAYTTGAARGTAAARTAYAGAACAATTAGTGARATTRTMACWGTAAAATCAACATAGAAANNATTCTATGGAAAAGATGTTTCYTTKACTAGAACRGATTCAAKCTCWGAAAYTTTGATTCTGTTTTGTTCCATAGAATCACGRGCTCTAATTGTWACTGTTTGATCCTCTAATGTCTGRTGATCAATAGTTATTGCAAAWGGTACWCCAATYTCATCTAAYCTTCTRTATCTTCTGCCAATTGCACCTGAATGATCCAAAAAYACATCATAYTTTCTTTTTATTGATTGGTAAATCTCATCWGTTTTTTCTTTAAGACCRTCCTTTTTYACCAATGATAAAACTCCAACCTGGATTGGAGCCAAATATGGYTTTAATGAYAAAACAATTCTTTCATTTTCTTTATCATCACGTAAACTGTGYTCTAAAATAGAATACAAGCTTCTGTCTATDCCCATTGAAATYTCAAAAACATGRGGAAGAAYTTTGRCTTCATCATCCATTACCTCAAATTTYTCTTTRCTTTTTTTTGCATGRCCWCCTAAATCATAATCAGATCTATAGTTRCATGCAACAAGCTCAAGCCAACCAAKSGATGTTTCAACCTCAAARTCAAAGGCAACCTCAGCATAAAACGCYTTTTCYTTTTCTCCTAGTTTTCTRWAYYTRCTYCGYTCAATATCAATTCCAGTYTTCTCATAAAATTCTGTTAARATTCCCAAATARTATGCAACAAACTTGTTAGGWATGGCTCCAGATYCAACTGCTTCYTTRMATGTCATCTTTYTTGKTTCAYYATCAAKCTGAATTCTAATTAYAKTATCTTGAACTTCAGAAAATTTTTCAATYTCATTTAATTTATTAGGATTACAAAAAATCTCAATTTCTGCCTGGTAAAACTCTCTTAATCTTAAAAGACTCTGTCTTGGCGCAATCTCGTTTCTGAAACTTTTTCCWACYTGYGCAATTCCCATAGGAAGCTTTCCACGCATTGTTTTGAAYAGYCTTGGAAAATCTACAAAAATTGATTGACAGGTTTCTGGCCTAAGRTATGCWGGTTCTCCATCAGGACCAATTCCWACTTTGAACATCATGTTAAATTTTGTAACATTATCAAACTCTCCTTGACAGCTAGGACATTTCAAATTATTTTCAGAAATTGCTTTTTCAAAATCTTSCAARTCTGCACTTTCTGGAATCTCWAKCTTTGTTGYTTCAGAAATTAACTTGTCAGCTCTAAATGTTGATTTACATTTTTTACATTTGATTATTGGGTCTGCAAAGCTTGAAAGATGTCCAGATGCTTCAAAAACAGATTCTGACATTATTTGAGAACCATCAATTTCCAACATGTTGTCTCGTCTTACAAGCTCTCTTCTCCATAATTCTAAGAATTTATTTTTAAAACCAACACCAGTTGGACCATACTCCCAAAACCCAGCTTGTGCATCACCATAAACTTCACAACTTGGAAAGTAAAATCCTCTCTCTAATGCTAGTTTCATTACATTATCATAATTCATCATAAATTGACTCCACTAATGAAATAAATTCTTAATTATGCAAGCTCCTTTGCTATTCTAATATTTTCAAAATCATCACGAATGTCATCAATTGGAGTTTCTAAAATAATTGGGATCTTCTTATTATTCATGAATTTTACCACCTCTCCCAAGCCTTCTTTTCCAATTCCTCCAAGCCCAATGTGATAATGCCTGTCTACCTGAGATCTCAATTTCCCTTTTGAGTCATTAAGATGTAAAATCTTTAGATACTCAAAACCTACTGCTTCATCAAATTTGTGTAATGTTTCTTTCACYGCTACTTTTGTTCTAAGATTATATCCTGCAGCAAAGGTGTGACAAGTATCAAAACAAATTCCAAATCGTTTTGCAGGTTTTAACTGAAAAAATATTTCTGCAAGTTGCTTAAAATCAGAACCAACAGAATTTTTCTGACCAGCTGTGTTTTCAAGTAAAATCATTACATCRYTTTTTACTTYTGCAGCTTTTTCYAATGCTTTTACAAGTCTCTTAATTCCATTTTCTTCACCTGTTCCCAAGTGGCTACCMAGATGGGTAACAAGATAGGGAATTYCCAACTGACCGCACCTTTCAACTTCTTTTTGAAATGTATCAACRGATTTTGAATATGCATCCGGGTTAGGAGTTGCAAGGTTTGGTAAGTATGGCATATGTGCTACTGTAGCAAATCTRTCAATTTTACTATCATCAAGYTTTTTCTTGTAGGTTTTAACATCTGCATCATCAAGCTTCTTTGCATGCCAACTTCTAGGACTGCGTGTAAAAATTTGAAAAGCTGTACATTCTCTTTCTAYTGCATTATCTACTGCCTTATCAATCGAACCAGAAATTGAAACATGACATCCGATCTGCATTNAATCAAGGCCTCAAGAAACATAATTTAAACCAGCATATTACTTAGGTGCATTACTTTGCATTACAAAAAATTAATTTTTGAACCAAATTTTTAAGTAAAGATTTGCATGAAATGACATGATAAACCTAGGTCAAGATGAAATGGCCAAATATCCATTTTTGGCAGATGCAGGCCAATATCTCAAAGACAAAGGTTTCACCTTAGAACAATTTTCCTCAGATCCAGATTTGAAATTAATCATAGACAAAGCAATTCATAGAATTGAAACAGCTGCAGATGGAAAAATCTACAAATCTGATATCGTTAATGATATTGCTACAAAAGATGCCTCCTTGCCAAGAGAGGTTTTTTCGTTTCTCTTGGCAGTTGTTCTGCTAAAAATAAGTGGAATGCACTCYTTAATCAGAAGATTTGCATTAGCTGAAGCAAGAAGAGCAGAAAAATACTTGGAAAAAGATTTGGCAGATGTTTCCGAAAAGGAAGATTTAGCAACTCAAATTCTACGTGACCTTTTTTCTATGAATGTCGAAAAAAATAATGATTATTTTGTAATCCCCGCCTCTGATTATCTAAAACACTCTGTTAGTTTTCATGAACGAGAATGGAAACTTGTAAACAGAAGAGTTGAGAATGGACGTGTTTTTTTAACATCACATGAAACAGTTAGGCTAGTAAGAAAAGAGCTTGGGAATTACATCAATTCAAAAATTCAGAATGCTTCAATCCCTTCAATGTCTGGTGCATTTAACGAAGAAATAAAACAACTAATTTCATTATCAAAAAAATTTTCTACAACTACAATTTCGTCTGGTGAATATCCTCCTTGCATTAAGCATGCTATAGAGGAATTAGAAAAAGGTGAAAACTTAGCTCATTCTGGAAGATTCATGCTAGGAGCTTTTCTATTAACAAGAGGACAATCAGTTGAGCAAATAGCTCCTTTATTCAAAAAYGCACCMGATTACAATGAAAAGGTTACTTTATACCAACTTAATCATCTTGCRGGYAGTTCTGGCAGTGGAACAAAATACWCTTGTCCTTCTTGTGAAAAACTCCAAAGCCAAAGTCTTTGTTTTGCGATTCCAGAATGTGATGGAATAATAAACCCGCTTCAATTTGGAAAGAAAAAGACAGTAAATGCATGAAAAGGATTTAAAATTATTAGARGARTCTTTCAAAAAATAYTATTTTGATCATTTTGATCTAATTCACGTACCAGATAGACCATCAGAAAGAGAATTTGGATATCAACAWTTCAATTCTGGAATGACAAGACATCTTGSAATAAAAAATGATAAAGAATTGCRTCTARTGCTAATGAATAATGTTCCTTCAGATGTTTACTGTTCAAACGCCTACTATTCATTTCCAAATCTTMCCATGGCAGAAAAAGATTGGAAAGAAGCCGATCTAATCTTTGATATTGACTCTAAAGATCTTAATCTTGATTGCAGAAAAGATCACACTTGTACAAAATGTCAATCATGTGAGAATGTATTTCAAACACAATCATCCTGTCCAAATTGTCAATCTAAAAAACTTGAACACAAATCATTAACTTGTAAAAATTGTATTCAAGRAGCTAAAGAAGAAATAAAAAAATTATCTCAYATTYTAGTTGMTGACCTTGGWATTGAACAARAAAAYATCCAAGTATTTTTTTCTGGAAATGAAGGCTTTCATGTTTATGCTTTCAACACTCAATATCAAAAATYAGGTTCTAGAGAAAGATCTGAACTAGTTGATTATCTGATGTTTCGTGGAACAATTCCWGAAACTTTYGGATTTAAGAAATTYAAACCTGATAAATCATATTTCYTAGACTTTGATGAAAGTGGTTGGCGTGGACGATTTGCAAAGCACCTTTTTGGYACAAAATCAAAAAGATCMAAAATAATTACACAARTTTTATCAAAYGGCCATTCAACATTTCAAAATAAACTAGAGRATGCAAGAAACCAAATTGGTGTCAAATTAGATCCRAATGTTACAATGGATATACACAGAATTTTCAGATTACCTGGATCCTTAAACAGTAAAAGTGGACTAACTAAACAAATATGCGATAACATTGATGAGTTTAACCCATTTTCTGATGCATGTTTTATTGATGATAAACAAATCGAGGTCACAGCAAACTGCCCATTATCATTTGAATTAAAGAATAAAAAATATGGACCATTCAAAAATGAACATGTCGAAATTCCAAAATATGCCGCAATCTATATGATTTGTAAAGGTTTAGCAACTTCTGCTTAGAAATTTAACCATTAACAAACTTTATGAAAAAAATTCTCATAATAATTGATTTTTTGTCAAAATCACATTCAGGCAAAAGAGTAGGTAAGACATTAATTAATGACAAAATAAGTCAGGTTGATTTTGTATAGCGCCCCTAATGAAAAAGTTACACCACCTACTGATACTGCAAAGTATATTCGAATAGGTATTGTTGCAGCCATAGGACTGATAATTTTTGCCATAGTTGGAAACCARGGCGTAATTTTATCTATGAACTTTAGCGAATTTGGAGAAAAATTCACAAAACCGCTATTCTATGCAGTTGTTTCTGCAGTAATTCTTCCTGTAATTGCCCTAGTAMGAGTCAACATTATCCGCAGATCCTCAATTTTCTGGTTTGGTGTTAAAACGGYAATCTCATTTCTTGGTAGTAGTGGTAGCAGAGAACCAATTACAAATAACATTAAACTTTTTCGTGATTACAAATTAAGTCCGCTACAATTTGTTATTTGGCAAATTACCAAAGTTCTGCTGTTTGGCGCATTCTTTGTAAACGTAATGTTTGGTTTTGCAGCAATGGAATTCATTGATGGAAAYACTCTTGGTATTGAAAATTTACCAACTYTRTTTTCATTACCGTTTGTCACCCCACCAATGGATTCTTCATATGCMATGGAAAATGTTATTCCAATGGTTCCAGYATTAGTAATTCTARTTCCTGCAATTCTTGCTGTAATAGGYCTTCGTCTTGTTTTGTATGTTGGTTTGCATACAATAATTAATGTTGCAACATCATACATTCATGATWCATCARAAGGAAAACCAARATATCTAAACTATGTTTCATCAATTGAGGCAMTAATTGGTATTGGAATTCTCTGGGKTGGATTGAACWTRTTYTTTACMGATGAWATTGATTACAATACAAGATATGCTATTGCTGGAATTTTGSTAATTGGAGTTGTTACAATTGCTTTTTCAYTCATTGATCGAATTMGAGCTCGTGTTCTAACACACATGCTAAAACGAGATGTYTACATTAGAATTCTTACTATAATTGCAATAGCAATTRTTKTTGKAGGAATAATGTCAGTGAACGACAGCATTGCTGATGCAAGAAAAATTGAATATCTTGGACCATATACTGCGCAACAAATTGGAGTTAATAGATACTTRGGAGAATTAAATAAAATTAYTGAAAATACTCATGAKGTAAAACTACAATCAATCTCTCCGAACAATATACAAAGTTTTATCCAACAAAATAATGATGTATTAGATGTCATCAGAGTATGGGATTGGACGGCTGCATTTGCCAAACTAAAACCAGAAATTGGTTTRATTCCATATGTAGATTTTGAAGACAATGATATTCTCCGTTTCAATGATAGATTGTACTGGACTGCCTCWATGAAACCAATTTTACCAACCTCAGTTGCTGYGGGAGATAGATGGTACAATGAACATCTTGTCTACACACACGTACCYACTGGATTTCTTACGTTAGAAGCAACTGATGGCCAAATTGTTGATAGCAGTGAATTCTTTGAACAAAGAGCCATCTATTATGGMGAAGGAGGTTTACTTGAACAAACTTGGTCTGCTTATCCTATAAACAGAGGYGATGTAAGTGCTGAATTGGGWGGGRCATTTTATAATGGCGCAGGYGGATTAACTATAGCTCCACCAWTGAGTTGGATTTTTGAGCCAAACTTTTTGCTTTCATTTCCAACAGAACCAGTTCACATAATGCGTTACAAAGACATCACAGAAAGAATGCAAACACTTTATCCTTACTTTTTGTATAATTTGTTTGGAAAAGAATTAGATTCTCTTCCAGTAACAGACGGAAAAAATACCTACTGGCTTATTCCACTTATTATTGGTTTTGATACCAGTGATGTACCTTGGTCTGTAGGAAATCCCTATCTTCGATTAGTTGGATATGGTTTGATTGATACCTATAATGGTGATATTAGGTTGCTAAAAGCTGGCGATGATTTCTTTACTGAAATGTTTGCTAGTCAATATGCTGAACAGATTGAACCAATGCCAGACTGGCTAAAAGAACAAGCCAGATATCCTGTTGAATTATTTAATTGGAAAACTGAAATGTATAACATCTATCACGTAGATAATATAGAAACATTCATTCAAGCAAACGAATTTTATGAAGTTCCTAGAGGCCTAGAGACATACTATATTGAAGCAAAACCACCAGGATTTGAAAAAACAGAATTCATTGGTTTACTCTCTTTAGAATTAAGAGGATCTCAGGGTAGAAACTTGGCAGGCTTTATGATTGTAGAAAATGATTTGCCAAATCTTGGAAAAATGCAATTTTATGAAGTTCCATTAAACTCTACTACCAAGCTTATTGGTCCAACAGCTGTTCGTGAGGCACTTGATAGAGATCCAGACTTTGCACAATTAAAAACTCTATTAAGAAATCCTCGAATTGGTGATAACATTTTGTATCAAGTTGGTGATCATGATACTTACTTTATTCCAGTTTATACTGCTGGAGCAGGAGGAGTTGTAGCTCAATTAGGAACCATTGCGGCAGTTGGTGCAGCATTTACTGGAGAATACTATGTTGGTCTTGGCGATACTCAGGAAGAAGCGTTTGAAGCTTATCTTCAAAAATTATCAGGAGTTGTTATAACAACACCTTCAACAAATGGAGAAGCAATTGAATTAGAAAGATCAGATAGAATAGATATTATCAAATCTATTTTCGAAAGTGAAGATATTAAAATTTTAGAACCTACCTCTATACAGGTTCCACTATCTTTCAAAGAAAGTGAAATCTTCTTCTTTACAGATAAAGAACAAGCTGATACAGAAGAACTAGTATTAGAATTCATAGATGACTTTGTTAAACCTCGTACAGACAAAGTCTACTTATGGGAAGATGGTAATGTACTCAACTTTGGAACATTTATTGTAAGAGATAATGTTCTAGAAGTACATTACATCTCAATTGAGGTTGGCAGATAGTTGCTATTAGTTGTCGATAATGGTTCTGTATACACAAAACATCTAACTGATTTCCTTATAAATAAAATAAATTTTGAGGTACTAACACACGATAATGTAAAACTTTCAAATTTGAACAATTATGATTCATTCATCTTATCTGGTAGACGAAAAAATGATCAATTAATGAATAGTATAAATTCAAAAATCATTAAACATTCAATTCAGAAGAGAAAATCACTTTTAGGGATTTGCTACGGAGCAGAAATATTGAATCTTACATTGGGTGGAACAATAAAAAAATCTAATTCACTTCACAAAGGCGACCAAGAAATTACAATTTCTCAAAAAAATGCTTTGTGTAATGACAAAATTGAGGCATTTGAGAGTCATAATTATGAGATTTCACGATTGGCTGATTCATTAGATTGTATAGCTTTTTCTAATTCATGTAAAAACGAAATCATCAATATCAAAAATTCTAATATTTTTGGGACACAATTTCATCCCGAAATGACTACTGATGGAAAAACATTAATTGAAAAATTTTGCCTTCTTCAAAATTAATCACTAGTAAATAAGTTGAAATATAGTAAAAAATGATGAAACGAATTGATTAACAAATTAGAAATAAAAGTAAACGAAAAGGGAGAGATCACTTCACCAAGTTATCCAGAACTAGTTTCGAAAATAAATGAAATTATAGAAATACTAAATAACAAATAAACAAATCCTATCCAAAAAATATCAAATTATCTCATGTATCATAGTTTTGTGTCTATAGCCTTAGATTAGTGTTATATAGATTGGGTATACTGTAACAATTATGGATGCAAGATGTCCTGAATGTCAAAAAGTTGCAGTTCTTGATGAAGATATGAAATCTGTCAAGTGCCCTCACTGTAATTTCGAAACAGACTATGAAAATTATTTAGAAATTATGAAAGAACAAGCAGTTAACATGGCTATAGATTACATTCCTGATAGGTCAGGATTATAATTACCAATAACTTCCTTTATCTGAACAATCTAAATGTGAACCACACTTTGGGCAAAACATGTGACAAGCTTGCAAGTTTATCATCTTGTTTTCGCATTTTGGGCATTTAATTTCTTCAGCCACAAATTTTCAATATTGTTTTAGTTTAAAAATAATGTCCAAACGTTAATTAGTAGTTCAGATTTTTTTGTGAATACTTGACTAACTTCAAATTAACCATATCTGACAAAAAAGGAAAATCCTTAACTAAAGAATTGAAAGATAATGAAGCTAATCCATTATTGGGATTACAAATTGGAAAAGAAGCTGATGCAGCAATTGTCGGATTATCTGGTAAAATGAAAATAACCGGCGGTAGTGATAAATCTGGAGTTCCAATGAGATCTGATATTCACGGCAGTGCAAGAAAATACGTTTTATTAACTAAAGGTGTTGGATTACAAGATGCTGAAAAAGGTCAACGAGTTCGAAAATTAACTAGAGGTAATACAATATCTGAAGAAATTTATCAAATAAATTGTAGATTTGATGGTATAATTCCTGCAGAAAAACCAGCCGAAGAAAAAACTGATCCTCCTAAAGATGAAAAAAAGAAAGCAAAAACTGATCCTCCTGAAGATGAAAAAAAGAAAGCAAAAACTGATCCTCCTAAAGACGAAAAAAAGAAAGCAAAAACTGATCCTCCTAAAGATGAAAAAAAGAAAGCAAAAACTGATCCTCCTAAAAAAACTGAAAAACAAGAGAAAAAAGAATAAGTTAACATAACCCAACTCTAAATTTTGACCATTGCATTGGAAAGAAACTCTGCCTGATTGGTATGTAAAAAAATATGGTTACCAACCCTGTCTAAATATTGGAACTGCAGGACATGTAGATCATGGGAAAACAACTCTAATTCAATCACTTACAGGAGTATGGACAAGTGTTCATAGTCAAGAGCTAAAGCGTGGTATTACCATTAGAGTAGGTTATTCTGATGCAGCATTTTACAAATGCAAAAGTTGTGAAGAACCATTAGGGTACTCTACAACTCCAAAATGTCCCAATTGTGGAAAAGAGAGTGAATTATCAAGAGTAGTAAGTTTTGTTGATAGTCCTGGACACGAAAGTTTGATGGCAAACATGTTATCTGGTTCTGCATTAATGGATGGTGCTTTACTAGTTATTGCAGCAAATGAAAAAGTTCCAAAACCTCAAACGAAAGAACATTTGCTTGCACTTGAAACTCTAGAAATTAAACAAATTGTTCTTGTACAAAACAAAATTGATTTGGTTTCATACAAAGATGCAATGGAAAACTATTCTGATATCACAAAATTTGTAAAAGGAACAAAYGCCGCTAAATCTCCTATTATACCAATATCATCTCAATCTGGTCTTAATATTGATGCTTTAATCGGRGCTATWGAATCAAACATTAAAACACCAACACGAGAYGAATCCAAAGATGCAGTAATGCATGTGTTACGTTCCTTTGATGTTAACAAACCTGGTTCGAAAATAAAAGATATGAAGGGTGGTGTAATTGGGGGAAGTCTTACACAAGGAGTATTTGCTATTGGAGATGAAATAGAAATTAAACCAGGACTATTAAATGAAAAAAAGAAAATCTATGAGCCWTTACAAACAAAAATTGTTTCTTTAGGAACTGGTGCRGGAATAGTYGATTCTGTAAAACCAGGTGGTCTTRTTGCAATTGGAACAAAACTTGATCCAACCATGACAAGAAGTGATTCATTTATTGGCTCAGTAATTGGTAAACCTGGAACACTTCCAGAAACTTTGTCACAAGCAAAACTCGATATCAACTTATTTGATTCAGCTGTAGGTACCACAGGTGAAACAAAAGTTTTACCAATTCAAAATGGCGAATTATTAAGACTAAATATTGGCACAGCTCCTGTGCTTTCTAAAGTAAGCAATGTAAAATCTAATAAAATTCAAGTAGAATTAAGAAGACCAGTATGTATCTTTGAAGGTGAAAATGTVGCAATTAGTAGAAGAATTRCAGAWAGATGGAGATTAATTGGAGCAGGAATAGTTGGTTGATGTTATTTGTGAYACAAGTTTYCTAATTCATCTAGCTACCAAAAAAATTAAAAATATTGATAATCTTGAAACAGAAATTGGACAAATTAACTTCRTTATTCCTGAYACAGTAAAGAATGAACTTGAAAAACTTTGCAYCAATGAAAATAAGAAACTTGAAGCAAAGGCTACTCTGAATTTTATAAAAAATCTACGTACAATTCCAATTTCAGGAAATTATGCTGATGATGCYATAGTTTCATATGTAAAAGAACACGGTGGGATGATCGCAACAATGGATAAAGAATTAAAAAATAAAGCAAAATCACTTGGGTCCAGTATAATCACACTTTCTAGTGATAGGATYATTTTAGATTCCTAGAAAAATTTAACTTACCAATAAAAAATCAATATCCCATGACCRGTTTAGAATTAAAAAGTTCTTCATTTTCTGATGGGGATGAAATCCCAAAAAAATATGGATATAAACATGGTAATGAAAATCCACCYCTCTCAATTAATGGAATCACATCAGAAACAAAGTCACTTGCATTAATAATGGATGATCCTGATGCTAAAGCTGCTGTTGGAAAAATATGGGTACATTGGGTAATTTGTAATATSGATCCTAATACTAYTGAAATACCAGAATCATATTCATTACAAAATACAATAAATGGAAAAAATGATTTTGGTGAATTAGGTTATGGTGGCCCTGCACCTCCAGACAAAAGACATACCTATATTTTCAAACTTTATGCGTTGGATACAAAACTAGATTTACAAAATGGGGTCACAAAAGATCAAGTAGAAAATGCTATGGAAGGTCATATTTTAGAACAAGCGATTCTTAARGGAACATACGCTCCATRANTATGAAAAYATYTGTTYAAAAAACYACMACTAAAAAYATTCAARAACTTCTWACAAAAGAGTAATAARCAATYTYAAATCACACACGATAATTGAAATYTGATTTAAAATTATTYTCTACRGGAAAATTTGATTTTCGATTAAATCATCTTTTGATTATCGSAATCCTTGTAATCAGTTTTTCAATATCATTTTTRATTAGATTTCAACCWGCRGAATTYGGTTAYGAATTAAATGAATTYGAYCCMTATTTYAATTTTMGAGCAAYTGAATWYATTRTAGAAAATGGATTRGYWGCATATTWTGAYTGGCACGATGATWTGAGCTGGCATCCARWTGGACGAGATGTWTCYGCAACTTCRCAAGTTATGTTACATATTACTACTGCAAGYMTGTATCAAATTTTTGGWGGTTCATCRASTCTTTAYGACTTTGCAATAATATTTCCTGTAGTTATTGGCTCATTAACTACTRTTRTTATTTTTGCATTAGTTAGAGTTATTGGTGGTACAACTGCAGGACTTTTTTCATCATTATTTTTTGCAATTTCAWTGCCAATAATCATTCGTGGAAATCTTGGCTGGTTWAAATCAGARCCATTAGGAYTATTTTTTGGTCTTTTAGGARCSTAYTTGTTTCTAAGTGCSATAAAATCYRATAAYAAAAAACATGCTTTAATGAAACTTGTAGGRGGAGGAATAATTTTTGCATTTGGACTTTCTGCATGGGGTGGAATTCAATTTTTCATAATTCCTCTTGGATTATTTTTCTTTGCATTACCTTTTGTAAGAAAAGATCACAGATTTTTAATTTGGGCAATTCCTGTTTTCACTTTTACTCTATTGATAACAACTCTTTCCTTTGAACGACCAGGAGCAAGTTTTGTTTTTGGTTTGGGTGGATTTGCGTTAATAGGCCCCTCAGCATTTTTAGTAGTTTGCATCATTATTCAAAAAATCAGTAGAGAGGAAAAGAAATTACGAAATGGACTTTATTTTTTGGCTGGAACAATAATTTCAGGCATTGTTTTAATATCTACAAATGCAAGTTCTACATTCCTAGGAAATCCAGGTTTTCGATACCTCAATGCAATTAACCCATTTCTTACAACAACTAATCCCTTAGTAGATTCAGTTGCAGAACATGCTACAACAACTACCGCCCAATCTTTCTTCTTTCTTTCTATTTTTATGATATTTGGTGGAATTGGTGTTTGGCTAATTTTACGAAATAAAACAAATCAAGATGCCTCTTCTATAAAAATTGAAAATGATATGATTGCCTTTACTTTATTAATTGGATTAATTGGAGTTTATGTTAGCTCTACTTTTGTACGACTAGAAGTTTTTGCGTCAATTTCTGTAATTATATTATCTTCTATTGGATTGACAATTTTAACAAATAAAATTTTTCATTCCTCAAAGCCGCCACAGAAAAAATTTTTTAAACCTACTAGAACTATTACGAAGATTTCATTTGTAGTAATAATTGTTATTCTTTTTATGTTACCAACAATATTGCCTGCCAACGGAAATTGGATTAATTCTGCAAGAGCACCTCTTACGATTTTAAACGGCGGAACATCATTTGGTATAGCTACAAATGATTGGCTTGACGCTTTAGAATGGCTAAAGACTAATACTCCAAAGGATGCTGTAATTGCCTCTTGGTGGGATTATGGATATTGGATTTCAACTATGGGTGAAAGAAAATCCTTGGCTGATAACTCAACAATGGATAGTAAACGAATTCAAAATATTGCAAAAATGTTACTTAGTGAACCTGATCAAGCATGGAAAATGTTACAAGAAATGGATGCAGATTATGTTCTTATTTTTATTTCATCACAAAAAATTTCGAGAGAACCTCAAGATCTTTACCTCTTAATGGGGGGTGGTGATGAAAGCAAAAAACAGTGGTTTATGAGAATTGCTGAAGAAGAACCTCTTTCAAAATATCTGCTTAGTGATGGAATTAGTGGAACAGATTATTTTTGGAACAATACGCTTTTAGGAAAAATGACTCCTTATTCTCTAGTAGGATATGCTGAAGCTGGTTCAAATAGAGTCTTAACAGATTACACACTAGGTTCCTTAGGAATTTATGTTAAAGACATAAAATATCCTGAAAATAGTGATGGACCTTTACGATTAGTTTATTCATCAACTTCTTTTGAAGATGAAAGCACTGGACCAATACTAGGCATATTTATTTATGAAATTAACAAAGATTACAATCCTGACTTGATTACAGTAAAAAATAATTAGTTGTATCTTTCTGCAAGTCTATAACGAATATACTTATCATCCGGTGAAAATTTTGCTGGATGTGCAGAAATTGTTTCATGTTTACAACTAGGACACTTTAATTTCAAAGTATATTTTTCACATTCATTACATTTTCTTAATTGGAACCGCATTAACTTTCACGTATTTTCTTTGACTCTTCTCTAGTAAACTTGAATGTACCCTTTTTCTTTTCTATAGTTTGTTGGATGTCTTCAAGAACTGGTTTCATAATTTTTTCAGCTAATTTAAAATCTTGAGCAGTAATCGCTAACCTATATTTTGGCGCACCTAAGTAAGTAATTTGAATATTTTTACCGTTTTCATCTTTCATGACATCCAAAAGTGTATTTTTAATAATTTCTACTCCATCAGACATTTTGTTAGAAATTTCTAAAACACCTCTTATTTCTACGGATGGCAATTTCATTTTAGAACTTATTTCTTCTAAAGCAGAAACTGCTTTTTTTGGAACTTT
>LKGT01012679.1_pt7 | contig 14962 bp, 11 predicted proteins | sample 503861 | NCBI WGS metagenome assembly LKGT01 (sample SAMN04113194, study PRJNA297058) | marine sediment metagenome | biome: marine benthic biome; feature: marine benthic feature; material: marine sediment; isolation source: sediment sample collected at the water-sediment interface from the South......
ANNCNNGACGCTGATGTGGGCCCGTTACGAGGATAAAGAAGGTAWCGAACCTGGATTCCCTGSTCGAGATATTCATTGATCTGGCTGTGCARCCGGCGGCAATAAGTRCARTCGACATCCGTGAATACCGAGATCGTGTATTTCACYTCTTYCGGCGAGAAAATGATCATKTGCTCYTSRGGWATTGCGGACATCATCWCCTTGCGCGCTYCATCTCTGCTCGCTTCGGTCAGGTTCACCTGAGTGTCGAGATCGATAAGGTCGCCCTGCAACAGATACYTGCCATCGCCRGATATGTAGGCAACGATCGCCCCCTTTCTGATCGTATACCAGCCGTCGAYCGGGCTCGCCATYACRTGYTGCGGCTCGATTTCATCAAAAAGGTYCGACACCCTSGCGCGGACCAGCTCAAGCTCTTCCGGATTGCCTTCGGCGACAGCTGGCGGCACGACTGTCACAAGGATTGCGGTCAGCACGATGCCAAATTGCACAAGGGATTTTGTCATCAGGGGTTCCTTCACTGTTGTCGGTGACATGCGAGCCGCAATAGCCTCCAAGCATGACAGTACGAATTTGGACAACGTAAATGAGGTCCAGTTCCCGTCCGCCGGCAGCGCGGCGATTGTATCAGAGTGTCGTGGCGATCAACGGACATTTCCCGTTGTCCTGCCTGAGATTCAGCCGCGCGGATGATGCTGACCGTGGAGGTCCTTCATCCTTTCCTTGGCGACATGGGTATAGATTTGCGTGGTCGAGAGATCGCTGTGCCCGAGCAACAACTGCACTACCCGGAGGTCGGCTCCGCGGTTCAGCAAATGGGTGGCAAACGCGTGACGGAGGCTGTGCGGTGACAGTTTCTTGTCAATACCGGCTTTCTGCGCATACCGCTTGATAATGTGCCAGAAAGCCTGACGCGTCATGCGGTCGCCGCGCCGGGTCGGGAAGAGGTAATCAGTCTGGCGCTCGAGCAGAATCTCCATCCGTGGACCGTCGAGAAAGTCCCGCAGCCACCGTTGCGATTCCTCGCCCAGTGGTATCAGGCGCTCTTGGTCGCCTTTGCCCACGATTCGCAAGACGCCCTGATTGAAATTGATCTCGGATTGTTTGAGGTTGATTAACTCCGAAACCCGCAGACCAGTTGCATACAGCAACTCGAGCATGGCGCGGTCACGATGGCCCAGTGGTTCATCGGTATTCGGCCCATGCAGCAGGGCATCGACCTCGTCCTCGGTCAGTGTGGTCGGTAGCGAGCGGCCGATTCTCGGCATCTCGATGTCGGCGGTCGGGTCGGTATTCCTCAGGCCTTCACGCATGATGTAACGGAAGAATCGTCTGAAGCTTGAAAGTTGCCTTGCCGTTGAACGTGGCTTGGCGCCACGCTCCACGCGCTTTGCAATGAACTCGAGAAGGTCGGCTTTTTCGGCGTGTTCGAGCAACACGTCCCGTTCGGCCAAACCGCGCCACAGTGTCATCAGGTCAGCACGGTACGCGCCCAAGGTGTTCTTGGACAGGCCACGTTCCATCCAGATCGCATCAAGAAACTGGTCGATCAGTGCCTCAGAACTCGACTGCGTCTTGGAGTCAGGTTTATTTTGCTGCGTATTCGCCATAATTTCCATCGGGTCTTACAGCAATCCCTTGCCCGCTTGCCGATATTTTTGCCGGATGATGTCGGCCTTAACATCTGCATCGATTCGCTGGTAGCATACGCCGCGGACTGAGCCGCGCCCGGAAGAACCAGATCCTCCCCGCATTTCCCGACAACTTGATCGCCAAGCAACGGATTTTTCAAGGTTTTGAGTATGCTGAGACGGTACCGTAACGGGCGTGACCGCTGTCACATATTCATCATGGCATTAACATAAAGTGACTTGCGTCACAGCATGAACGGAGAAATCTATAAACGGTGGCGCCGATTTTCGCCTGCCATCGTTTCCCCGGGGCACCCAGGTCAGGCCGGATCGCAATGAAAAACTGGAATTTTCGGCATCAATGAGCAATACGATCCTTAGAGCCGCCGGCAAAGGCGCAGGCTATCTCTGGGCCATATATGCCTGGGTCGTTTTCGTTATTGGCGTCTCCGCTGCACTTCTCGCCGCCTTGCTGTTGCCCGGRAARGAGCGGCGCAGGCGCTGGGTCAGYRCCGCTGGACGGGSGATTCTTGCARSRGCCGGYATAAAAGCCGCGATACGCGGTCTCGAAAARATCCCCRCGAGCCAATGCATCGTCGTGGCAAAYCAYGCCAGCTAYCTKGAYGGCGTCATTTTGAAYGCATTTTTGCCRCCGCGATTCGGCTTCGTCATCAAAGGCGAGATGGGCAGGATTCCTGTCGYAGGATWCCTGCTTCGACGCATCGGCTCCGWATTCGTYGAGAGATTTGACGTCTCAGGCAGTGYGCGGGAYGCTCGYCGGCTTCTGAAAGTCGCCGATGCGGGRGAGTCGCTGGCGTTYTTCCCSGAAGGCACGTTCTTGCACAAGCCCGGTCTCGACCGGTTTCGRGCGGGCGCRTTTGCTGYCGCGATTAACAGCAATYTGYCRGTGGTGCCCATMGTCATTTTCGGATCCCGCMACATACTGCCCKCAMAGACRCTCAKGCCACGGCATGGCCATCTCAGACTTGAGGTACTCAATCCGATCGAACCGACCRACCCGGCATTCGAAAACAGCAAGGAYCTGGCTGAGCTTGCACGCCAACGCATCCTMRSCGTKCTGGACGAGCCGGACTTGTTAGCAGAGACGGCGRYCTGAARYGCTRKCGYCGYCTTGCGYAGCGGCMCAAAAAAAGGGAMAGTAGCSAACCCTTGCGSATGATKWTCAGTTAWTGAAAAAGGAATCGATTGTTGTCGTCGCGGCACGCCGYACGCCACTKGGTGCGTTTCTGGGAGYGTTGAGYCCGGTCACCGCAATTGAMCTTTCKGCRACGGCAACGAAAGCGGCGMTCACGGACTGCGGCCTCGAYKCATCMGACGTTGACGAGRTCCTGCTCGGCTGCGTRYTACCGGCCGGTCTTGGYCARGCRCCRGCGAGRCAGGCTGCRCTCGCGGCTGGCATCCCAACMGGTATTCCYTGCACWACCGTCAACAAGGTGTGCGGTTCAGGCATGAAAACGACCAYKCTGGGTCATGACCTGATCGTCGCYGGCAGCGCCACCATTGTGATCACCGGTGGCATGGAGTCCATGAGCAACGCACCTTACCTGATGCCGAAGGCRCGGTCCGGYTAYCGCATGGGTCACCAGGAGGTGCTCGATCACATGTTYTTCGACGGGCTGCAGAACCCTTATGACGGYAAYATGATGGGGCATTTYGCCGATCTYACCGCAGAYAAGTATGGMTTCACRCGCGAGGARCAAGACGAWTTTGCGATYGMATCCGTGACACGCGCCAGAGAAGCAGCTTCGAGCGGCGCGTTCGAGTCAGAAATTGCACCGGTCRCAGTRAAGACKCGAAAAGATGAGWTAACMGTRAGCGASGACGAGGGACCGGGCAAAGCGAACATCGACAAGATTCCGACYTTRCGACCTGCGTTCCGCAAGGATGGGACAGTGACCGCGGCCAGCTCGTCRTCGATATCCGATGGCGCGGYGTCCCTCATYTTGATGTCTGCGRGCRAGGCGGAACGACGCARMATRGAGCCGCTTGCGACRATCGYCGGACACTCRAGTTTTGCCCAGGACCCGGCCTGGTTCACGACYTCGCCCGTYTACGCGATCAAGGCGCTGCATGAGCGACTSGACTGGAACACGGATTCGGTTGATCTKTACGAAGTCAAYGAAGCTTTCGCCTGCGTCACYATGGCAGCAATGCGTGAGGTCGGTATTGAGCACGAYAAGATCAACGTGAATGGCGGYGCCTGCGCRTTAGGRCATCCCATCGGCGCATCCGGAGCYCGRATCATCGTGACACTCMTTAATGCATTRCGTCGYCGTGGCGGYGGCCGCGGCATTGCATCTCTTTGTATCGGCGGCGGYGAAGCGSTCGCCATMGGMATMGAAACAAACTAAACRGGAAAACAWGTATGGATCTTGCTTCAGCYAAAGCCGTCATTTCMGGCGGTGCTTCCGGACTCGGACTGGCGACCGCCAGGCRCGTAATTGATGCGGGWGGMTACRCCGCCCTGCTCGATGTGAATGAAGAACAAGGCGTCAAAAGCGCAGMRGAATTAGGAGASCGSGCAATCTTCCTGAAAACCGATGTMACGGATGARGCMGGCGTCAARGATTCMATCARGAAWGCGGCYGAATTCATRGACGGCATMACACTCGCMGTCAATTGCGCCGGCGTATTACTSCCYGCACGCGTTTTGGGTCGAGAGGGYCCGGCACCAGTGGATTCGTTTAGCAAAACCATTCAGATCAATCTSGTSGGCGCTTTCATCGTTACCAAAGAGGCAGCTGCCGTCATGCAACTSAATGAGCCCAACGCAGACGGYGAGCGYGGCCTCGTGGTCAGCACTGCATCRRTWGCTGCATACGAGGGYCAGATCGGTCAGGCATCCTATTCCGCATCCAAGGSCGGCATCATCRGCATGATGTTGCCGATCGCCCGGGAACTGGCRCGGTTCGGCATCCGGGTCAATACGATTGCTCCCGGTATTTTCATGACACCGATGATGGCCGGATTGCCCGAGGAAGTTCGGCAGTCGCTTGGGGCGCAGGTGCCGTTCCCGCCTCGCCTGGGCAGGCCCGAGGAATTTGCCGACCTCGTCGCGAGTATTTACGGCAATGCGATGATCAATGGCGAGACGATCCGACTGGACGGTGCAATCAGAATGCAGCCAAAGTAGGAGCGGCTTTTTGTACATGGATGTACTTATATCGCGACAAAATCGCCGGGAGCGATTTTGGATAACGCCATAGGCGTTAGCCCGAAGGGCTGAGGGCAGGATGCCCGAATCAACCGCAGGATGCGTGAGAGCGATGAAGCCGCGATTCCCGACCCTACATGCCCGAATAATTGGGGCCACCGCCGCCTTCGGGTACGGCCCAGACGATGTTCTGGCTGGGATCCTTGATATCGCAGGTCTTGCAGTGCACACAGTTCTGCGCGTTGATCTGAAATCTGGGCTTGTCGTTCTCAGTCACAATCTCGTAAACGCCGGCCGGGCAGTATCGCTGCGCCGGTTCATCGAATTCCGGCAGGTTGTAGTCGACCGGAATTGACACGTCCTTGAGTTTCAGGTGTGAGGGCTGATCCTCTTCGTGATTCGTGCCGGATAAGAAGACCGACGAAAGGAGGTCGAAACTGATTACACCGTCAGGCTTCGGATAGTCGATYCTTTTCGCGTCGYTMGCCTTGYTGAGCGAATCGTGATCRGCGTGCGGATCGCGCAACGTAAAGGGCAATTTTCCACGGAAAATGTTCTGATCGATAAAAGTAAAAGCGGCGCCAARGAAATTKCCAAACTTGTRCAGYGMCGGCCCAAAATTTCGRCCCCGGTACAWTTCGTCCTGCACCCAYGAATTACGGACGCGTGTTTCGTAAGCCTCCAGCACRCCATAACCCTCGTCTCCGCCGGCAAGCGCCTCGAAAACGCTTTCGGCCGCCAGCATGCCGGTCTTTATCGCCGTGTGCGTACCCTTGATTTTCACCGTGTTCAGAAATCCGGCGTCGCAACCGACCAGCATGCCGCCTGGAAATACGAGTTTGGGCAGAGATTGCAGACCACCTTTGTTGACGGCTCGGGCGCCGTATGCGATTCGCTTGCCGCCTTCAAGATACTGGCGAATTTTCGGGTGTTGTTTCCACCGCTGAAATTCTTCGAACGGCGCGAGATGCGGATTGGTGTAATTTAGCGCAATGATCAAACCGAGAAACACCTGCTTGTTTTCGGCGTGGTAGAGAAATCCACCGCCTTCGGTGTCGTTCTTCAGCGGCCAACCCATGGTGTGCACGACGAGACCCTCGTCGTGTTTCGACGGCTCGATTTCCCATATTTCCTTGAGGCCAATGCCGTAACGCTGGGGATCCGCATCTTTTCGCAGATCGAACTTGTCGATGAGTTCCTCACCGAGATTGCCACGGCAGCCTTCGGCAAAAATCGTGTACTTCGCCAATAACTCGTAGCCGGCCTGAAAAGTCGATTTGCGCTGCCCGTCTTTGCCAACCCCCATATCGCTGGTCGCCACGCCACGCACCCTGCCCTGGTCATCGTATAGTGTTTCCGATGCCGCAAAACCCGGGAAGACGTTTACGCCAAGCGCCTCGGCCTGATCACCCAGCCACTGACAGAGCCTGCCCAGACTGATGATGTAGTTACCCTTGTTGTGCATCGGAGTCGGGACGAAAAGCCCGGGTATCTTGAGCGACTTCGAAGCGCCAAGGAAGTAGTGAATATTGTCACCGGAGACGGCGGTCGTAACCGGCGCACCCTGCTCCTGATATTTGGGGAACAGTTCCTCGAGACCGCTGGGTTCGAATACGTTGCCGGACAGGATATGAGCCCCGATTTCCGATCCTTTTTCGAGGACGACAACCGACAATTCCTCGCCAGCCTCCTGCGAGAGTTGCATCAGCCGGCATGCAGCAGCCAGGCCGGCCGGCCCCCCACCGACGACGGCGACATCGAATTCCATGGATTCACGCTCGATAGCGTCAGGCATTAAGTGTTACCCCCAGTCCTTCGGCAGATCCTGGCATTACAAGAAATATTCTAGCAAAGGACAGATCCCGGGGTCTGTCCCCAAATTATTGCAGCTCCTATTTATTGTACCCTTGTGAAAAGCAAAGCAAAATCCAATAACAATTGACCATACGCAGCGCATACCAGGAAAGCCTCGGACACGAAGGCCACATCCGCGATCCGGCTCAGGAGCTTGTGGTCGATCGACTTGCCAAGCTGCAGGCGGACCTTCGTAAAGGACATGAACCCGCTGCGGAGAGTCCGGCGCACGCTTCGTATCCCTGCCAGAGAGGATTGCCCGGGCGTTCCTGGTCTGTATCTGTGGGGAGACGTCGGTCGCGGTAAGACGTTTCTGATGGATCTCTTCTTTGCGACGTTGCCGCTTGAAAGGAAAACGCGGATCCATTTTCACCGCATGATGGGCGACGTACATGACCGACTCCAGGCGATTGTCGACACTGAAGATCCTCTGGATCAAGTCGCAGCCGATATCGCGCGACAGGTCAAAGTGCTTTGCTTCGACGAATTCTTCGTCAGTGATATCGCCGACGCCATGATACTCGGCCGCCTGTTCGAGGGCTTGTTCAGACGCGGAGTCACGCTTGTCGCGACGTCGAATTCACGGCCTGCAGACCTCTATCGGAATGGCCTGCAGCGCGAACGGTTTCTGCCCGTTATTGATTTGCTCGAAACTCACACGCAGGTCCTGGAACTCGGCGGCGACACTGATTATCGCCTGCGTCTTTTGCAGCAGGCGGGAACTTATTTGACGCCCGCCGACGATGATGCCGATGCCAGGCTCGGGCATTATTTTCTGGAAATTGCATCAGGCGATGTCGTCGTCGGTCGTGTGCTGGACATTCTTGGCCGGGGCATTCGCACCGAACGCTGCGCCAAGGGCGTTGCGTGGTTCGATTTTAAAGACATCTGCGACGGCCCGCGCAGCCAGCAGGACTACATCGAGATTGCGCGCTGGTATCCGTCCGTCATCGTATCCAACATCCCGGTGTTGACCGCCGATCAGGAGAACCAGGCCCGGCGTTTTGTCGCGCTGGTGGACGAATTTTACGACCGTAAAGTAAAACTGATGGTCTCGGCGGCTGCCAAAATCGAGACTTTGTATGCTGGGCCAAAGCTTACTTTCGAGTTCCAAAGGACGACCTCAAGGCTCATCGAGATGCAATCGACGGCGTATCTGCATGTACCCCATTTATCCTAACAGACTGTTGAAAAACTCTGTTTTTCTACAGCCTGTTGGCCGGTACAGGGATGTACCGTCATTTTCGATTGAAAATGTGAGGCTACCAGGAGCCTGCGCGCTAGAAATATCCGTTGCTAAGAGAGACAAGCGAGGTTATTGCCAGGGTTACCAAGTATGCTAGTGGTCCAATCAAGACCATATTGATGGACCACTAGCTTCGCAACTGCGGAACTGACCCGGACGATGCGATGAAAAGCGAACTGATTCTCGAAGACTTTCTGCCATACCGGCTGTCCATTCTGTCGAACACCGTAAGCAACACGATCGCCACCGCCTACAACAAGCAATTCGGCCTTTCCATTCCCGAGTGGCGTGTCATCGCCGTTCTAGGCCGGTTTCCAGGCTTGTCAGCCGTCGAAGTCGCGGAACGAACATTGATGGATAAGGTTGCCGTCAGTCGGGCGGTGACGAAACTCATCAACAGCGGCCGGGTCGATCGCCAGTTCGCAGACGCAGACCGCCGGCGTTCAATCCTTCGCCTGTCTGCAGACGGCAGGCAGGTGCATGACGAAATAGCGCCACTGGCACTCAAATTCGAAGAAGACCTTCTGCATGGGCTGAGCGAGGACGAGATTCAAACGCTGAGCGTCATAATGGAACGCCTGTTGGCCCGCGCACGCCTAATAGGCGCCCCACAGCAATAAACAATCCTGGAGTGCAGCGAGTCAGCRCCGGCGRGCCTSCATGCAAGCTGTCCGCTCCAGCCTTCATGTATAATTTCGCCCCTTGACCCTGTCCAWTTTAGGCACTTTGGCKGGARAATATGCGACGCCGATCATGGTACCGCCGRCGGTGGYRAYTGTAGGATCCGGCAAACTACAGCASGATGTCGTGGCAGTAATGGSTGGAATCGAGATACACAGGCGCATACCATTGKCCCTCRRTTTCGRKCATCGCTGTATGACGGRTGGCGAYGCGGCTCGAWTCCTTGCCGCAATGATTCAGKAYCTKGAAAAACCGCAGTAAYACGGCCCAGAGAAACSAGATATTATTGCAAACCGGATCGGTATMGAGCCCGATCGGAGCRCCTGCAGTGACAAGRCAAAAACTCCGTCGCATCAGCGACATYAAGGATCGYCTGATCGACGAAATCGTCGCGTCGAAACCCAAGTCGAATWCTCTCAAGAGCAGGAAGCARATAGACARCTTCCTGCGGCAATACTTCGTCGACGTTCCTGTGGAAGACATGGAAGGCAAGTCGATCAAAAAAATGGCGCGCGCGGCAATATCTCACCTCGAGTTTGCTCGGGTCAGGAAAAAAGGCCAGCCGCTCTTGCGGATTTTCAACCCAACAGAARAAAGAGACGGCTATACGTCACCCTATACGTTTATCGAAATGGTCAACGATGACATGCCRTTCCTGGTCGATTCGRTTTCGGCAGCCATCACTCGCCAGGATTTGGCAATCCAATTTACCGTGCATCCCGTRTTGCSGGTGAAGCGKGACGCCAGAGGCCGGATCCAGGACSTGCTGGAKACCTCGRACGGTGRCSATAACGAGTCGTTTRTTCGYTTCGYTRTCGACAAAGAAACCGATGAGCAAMTCCTCAATATTCTCGAACATGAAATCTACAAAGTATTGGGAGACATCCGRRCCGCCGTCGCCGACTGGGCGAAGATGCGCGRCAAAATGYWTGAAGCGATYAYCGCGCTGAARARMGGGCCGACSGGCMCCGATSCAGMATTGARAGACGAGACCGRAGAGCTGCTCAAATGGATGGCCGATGATCAYTTCACYTTTCTSGGCTACCGCGAGTACAAGCTGCACTATCGGAAWGAGAAGRTCTATCTACGACCGGTCGATGGCAGCGGGCTTGGGATCCTCAGGTCTGACGATCGTGGCGGTCGTRCCGTSGAACTGACCAAGGAAATGCGGCGCTATTCCCGCTCAAAGGACTGGCTGGTTATCACCAAGGCCAATTCCCGGTCGACCATACACCGTCATACTTTCCTGGACTATGTTGGCATCAAGTTCTACGACGACGACGGCAATGTCATCGGCGAGAAAAGGTTTCTGGGCTTGTTTACTTCGGCCGCTTATAGCGAAAATCCAAGAAAAATCCCGTTTATTCGCCTCAAGATTCGGCGTGTCGTCGAACGTTCGCACCGGGATCCGTCGGGTCATCGCGGCAAGGCATTGCTGCATATCCTGGACGCGTTTCCGCGTGACGAGCTCTTTCAAAGCACTATTCAGGACCTGGTGCGAACGACCAACGGTATTCTCAATCTGCAGGACAGGCAAAGAGTCCGATTTTTCCTGCGGCGGGACGCCTTCAGACGATTCTATTCCTGCATCGTCTATATCCCGCGGGAAAAATACTCGACAGCGATTCGACGTCGCGTCGAGAACATTTTGATGGACGCATTCAGCGGGATATCGGTCGATTCAAGCGTGCAAATGACGGATTCTCCGCTCGCACGTGTGCACCTGATCGTGCGCGTATCTCCCGGAGATCGCCCGAGGATCAGTATTCGGGATATCGAGCAGGAAATTACGGATGCGGTCGTGAGTTGGCGTGACAAATTGCGCGTCGAGCTGACAACAAAATACGACCAGGAAGTCGGGCTTTCCCTTTTTCGCAAGTTCGGCGAGATTTTTCCGGCCGCTTACGAAGAAGACATCACGCCGGATATTGCCTGTCTGGATGTCAAACGAATCGATCGCATGATCAATACAGAGGAATCCCACTCATTCCTTCTCTATCGTACCGCTGGCACCGACGACACACATATGCGGTTCAAGACATTCCAGCGTGATCATCCGCTTTTCCTGTCCACTGCGTTGCCGATACTCGAGGACATGGGTACGGATGTTCGTAGCGAGCATCCATATCACCTGAATATTAGAGGCTGTGAAGATTTCTGGATTCAGGATTTTGAGTTGCACTACACAGATGCATCCAGCATTGATATCGAAGCGGTTGCAACTCGATTTCAGGACTGCTTCCGGCAAGTGCTCGCCGGTGAAGCTGAGAATGATGGATTCAACCAGCTGATTCTCGCRGCTGGYCTCGACTGGCGGCAAACCGCGTTGATCCGCTGCTACGCRAAGTATYTGATGCAGCTTGGTATTCCCTTTAGCCAGGAYTAYATGGAAAACGTTCTCGCTGCATATGCAGSGCTTGCGAAGAATCTCGTCACGCAATTCGAATTGCAATTCRATCCWTCMATWASCARRMMGAAACGCGAAARARACCTGCRYRCRMTWMANAMGWWMNATYTCKCGRGGGGTTGCCRGGGCSRRRAMTCTYGACGAGGACAGAATYYTKTCRGCGTTTTCMGGTGCGGTMAGYGCCACCTTGCGKACCAAYTACTATCAGASCGAYGACGSCGGTGAYRTSAARCCSTACRTMTCSATMAARCTCGATCCCGCGCAGTTGCCTGAGGTTCCTCTGCCGAAACCGAAGTTTGAAATTTTCGTYTATTCACCCAGCGTRGARGGTGTRCATTTGCGYGCTGGMGATATCGCAAGGGGGGGTATTCGCTGGTCCGACCGCCGGGCAGATTTTCGCACCGAAGTCCTGGGGCTCATGAAAGCGCAGGTCGTCAAGAACACCGTGATTGTTCCCACCGGAGCCAAGGGTGGCTTCGTGCCGAAGCGTTTGCCGGACGGTGATCGTGCAGCCGTCATGGCCGAAGGCATTCGAAGCTACAAAACCTTCATCTGCGGGCTGCTCGATTTGACCGACAATGTTGTAGACGGAAAAATCGTTGCACCGCCGAACGTTATCCGCCGCGACGCCGATGACCCCTATCTTGTCGTCGCAGCGGACAAGGGCACGGCGACGTTCTCGGATATTGCGAACGAGTTGTCCGCGAATTACAACTTCTGGCTGGATGATGCCTTCGCATCAGGCGGCTCCGCCGGATACGATCATAAGAAAATGGGCATCACCGCTCGTGGTGCGTGGGAGGCAGTCCGGCGGCACTTCAGAGAACAAGGTGTCAATGTCCAGACTGATCCCTTTACCGTTGTCGGCATTGGCGATATGAGTGGAGACGTTTTCGGCAATGGCATGTTGTTATCGAAAAAAATCAAGCTCGTCGCCGCCTTCAACCACGAGTACATTTTTATCGATCCAGACCCCGACATGCCCGGCAGTTTTCGTGAGCGCAAGCGGCTCTTCAAGCTGCAACGATCGAGCTGGACAGACTATAACGAAACATTGATCTCCAAAGGTGGTGGCATCTTCTCAAGGCAAGCAAAGAAAATTAAACTCAGCGCCGAGGCCCGCAAGCTCCTCGATACCGAGGAAACGCCTGTGCGGCCGCTTGAATTGATTCGCTTGATTCTCAAGTTGGATGTCGACCTCCTCTGGAATGGCGGCATTGGTACCTATGTGAAGGCCAGTACCGAAAGCCATGCCGATGTCGGTGATAAAAGCAACGATAACGTCCGCGTCAATGCCGGGGAATTGCGCTGCAAAGTCATCGGCGAAGGCGGCAATCTCGGCCTCACCCAGCGTGCACGAATCGAATACAGCCTCAATGGCGGTCACGTCAACACGGATTTCATCGATAACTCGGCCGGCGTGGACTGTTCGGATCGTGAGGTCAACATCAAAATCCTGTTGAACGCTGCGGCACGAAGCAGGAACCTGACGCGCAAGAAGCGCAATATACTGCTTGCCGAGATGACTGATGCCGTAAGCAAGCTCGTGTTGCGCAACAACTATCTGCAGACGCAGGCAATCAGCATGATGGAGGCAAGAGCCGGTGAACGGCTCGATGAAACTGCACGCCTGATTACCAACCTGGAGCGAACCGGTCTGCTTGATCGACAACTGGAATTCCTGCCGGACGAAGCCGAAATTGAGGAACGGCAGCAAAAAACCAAACCTTTACACGGCCCGAATTTGCCATCGTCCTGAGTTACGCCAAAATCGATCTGTACAACGGCCTGATCGATTCGAACCAGGGGCTCGAGGACTTTCTGACGACCGACCCGCAGCGTTACTTTCCGTCCGTACTGCGGCGGCGCTACGCTGACCTGATTCCCGGTCACCGGCTGAGCCCGCAAATACTCGCGACGCTCATCGCAAACAACATTGTCAATCGCATGGGCCCGGCATTCGTCAAGCGCGTGCAACAGGACACGAACGCGAACTGCGTAACGATTGCCCGAGCCTTCGTTATCGCGCGGGAAATCTGCCAGGCCGGGGAGCTGTTGCAGACCATCGAATCACTGGACAACGAGATTCCGGCAACAGTTCAGCAAACTATGATGTTTGATGTCAGCCGCATTCTCAGGCATGCCTGTTACTGGTTAATCGAAAAATACGGCGACGACCTCGAGATTGAATCAGCGATTCAGCTGTTCAAGCCGGGCATGACTGCGATATTTGCTCGCGGTATGAGCATATTCTCCGGTTCGTCCAGGAAGTCGCGCAAACGTGCCGCCGATGAATATGTTGCGCTCGGCGTCCCCAAGAAACTCGCGGGCAAGATGGCGGCGATTTACCTTACGCGTTCCATGCTGGACATTACCGATCTGGCGAACATACACAAGAAGGATGCTGTCGAAACGGCGAAACTCTATTCAGAGCTTAGCGACAGGCTGGACATTGCCTGGATATACAGAAACATTGAAGCACTCAAGGTCAGAGGCCGCTGGCAGGCAATGGCAAGAAGCAATCTGCGCGATGAAATTCATCGCGAACGCCGTGAGTTGGCATCCATACTCCTGCGCCGTCGGGGCACCACGATTCCAAAAAACGCGGTTGACATTTGGCTGGAACAACATGCTACAGCGGTTCAGAATTTCAAGGCGATGCTTGATGAAATGAAGCAGCGACACGTAGTCGATTTTGCAACGCTCTCGGTCGCTCAGCAGGAACTGCGAAAACTCAGCACAGAATAACAACAATGGAAAACAAATGACGGGCAAGCTTGTACTTTGTCGGCACGGACAGAGTGACTGGAATCTCAAGAACCTTTTCACCGGGTGGACTGATGTCGACCTGACCGAGAAAGGCGTGCAGGAAGCAATCGACGCAGGACAAAGCCTGCGTGAGCTTGACTACGAGTTCGATATCGCATTCACGTCCGTGCTGAAGCGGGCAATTCGGACGCTATGGATCATGCTCGACGAGCTGGACCGCATGTGGATCCCGGTCATTCGCGACTGGCGACTGAACGAGCGGCACTACGGCGCGCTCCAGGGACTCAACAAAGCCGAAACAGCCGCCAAATACGGTGATGAGCAGGTTCATATCTGGCGTCGTAGTTACGCGGAGTCGCCGCCGGCGCTTGATACGGACGATGAGCGGCATCCTTGTCATGACAAACGATATGCCGGCATTTCGGACTTGCCCGGCACCGAATCGCTCGCCACCACGCTGGACCGCGTGTTGCCCTGCTGGAATGAAAGGATTGCCGTTGAATTGAAGGCCGGCAAGAACGTGCTGATTTCGGCACATGGCAACAGTCTGCGTGCGCTGGTCAAGATGCTGGWCGRSAGGCCCAGATAGTAGAGCGCCAGGAGAGAGAGGTTCCTCAACGGCCGTAAATACCAGCCGTCGGCCCGATAGCGCCGGGCCGAGGTTGCCGCATCGGCATCGAGTGTGGTCAAACGCCGACGGCCGATTCGCCGCACCAGGTCCACGTCCTCCATGAGGCTTATGGGCCGGTAGCCGCCGAGGCGATGATAAAACGCCCGCGGGATCAGCAATCCTTGATCGCCATAGGGCAATGCCAAGACGCGCCCGCGCCAGCGGGCCAAGCCTTCGATCCGGCGCGCCCGGGGATCCGTATCATCGAGGGCAAAGCGAAAGACGGCGGCCTGCTCGATCTCCGGGCCCCCGTCCTCTGATTTCGCGGCGGCAATGAAGGCGCTGGCGGCCTCACCCCAAGACCCGGCGAGGCAGGTGTCGGCATGAAGGAACAAAAGCCAGCTGCCCGTCGCTTCCGAGGCCGCCGCCGCCAGCTGTTGTCCCCGCCCCGGCACAGCCAACAAAACCCGGGCCCCGAAGCCGGCCGCCAGACTTTGCGTCGCATCCCCCGAGCCGCCATCGACCACAATGACCTCGCGGATCAAACCGGGAAGGGCCCCGTCCGCAAGGGCCGTCAGCGCCGCCGGCA
>LKGT01013292.1_pt2 | contig 14924 bp, 11 predicted proteins | sample 503861 | NCBI WGS metagenome assembly LKGT01 (sample SAMN04113194, study PRJNA297058) | marine sediment metagenome | biome: marine benthic biome; feature: marine benthic feature; material: marine sediment; isolation source: sediment sample collected at the water-sediment interface from the South......
GSTSTNKMCGAYMTCGTCGGTRACGCGCCACCGGTTGGCGCGCGCCGAGCCGATSGAAACCGTGYCTTGCGATGAAGTCATGCCGCCTCCGCYATTTTTAGGAACGCCGCGTCCGGAGCCGTCACCATAGCGYGCCCCGTTCGGCGGGCCAAYCGRGGCATTGCCAGATACGACGCCACCCCYYTATCGTTGACCAACGGCAGGCACAGGGAGATACGACCGATGGGCGACACGAAACTGGTGCGTGGACGCTGGATCGTGACGGGCGGYGSCGARGCCGACGCGGTSCTSACCGACGCGGCGGTGCGCGTCGAAGGCGGCAYGATCGCCGAGCTCGGCGACTGGSMGACGYTGCGCGMSRRCCACCCCGAMGCGACGGTCGTCGGCTCGGAGCGCGTCGCGATCATGCCCGGCATGATCAACGCGCACCACCACAGCAACGGCGTCTCGGYRATCCAGCAGGGCATCCAGGACCGGCTGCTCGARTCCTGGCTGTTGTCGCTCAGCCTGGGGCGCGGACTCGAGCCGCGGCTCGCCACCCTGTTGAGCGCCGCGCGGCTGTTGCGCACCGGGGTCACCAGCGTGGTCGACGTCCACAGCGACCGCGGCACCGTTGAATCCTATGCCGCGAACGCGCGCCAAGCGCTCCAGGCATACGACACCGCCGGCATCCGGGTCGCCTTCGCGGCCGGCTTGATGACGCAGTGTTTCGTGGTTTTGGGCGCCGGCGAGGACGAGGCCTTCCTCGCCACCCTGCCCGACGACGTTCGGCGCTTCGCCGCGCGCCGCATTCCGCCGGCCGGCAATCTCGACGAGGACGACTATTTCGGCGTCATCGACGACCTGTGGCAGAGCTATCGCGCGCATGACCGCATCGACGTCTGGTTCGCGCCGCCCGGCCCGCAATGGGTCTCGGACGCCTTCATGCAGCGTATCGCCGCCCAGGCCGAGGCCTATGACGTCGGCGTGCAGACCCACGTCACCGAATCGCTCTACGAGATGCTTCACGGGCCGCGCTACTACGGCAAGCCGACGCTCCATCACCTTGGCGATCTGGGCGTGCTCAGCCCGCGCTTCTCGATCGCACACGGCGTCTGGCTGACCGAGCCGGAGATCGATCTGCTCGCCGAGACCGGCGCGGCGATCGCGCACAACCCGAGCTCGAACCTGCGGCTGCGCGCCGGCATCGCGCCGCTCAACGCGCTGCTCGCGCGCGGCGCGACGGTGGCGCTGGGCATGGACGGCACGACGATCAACGACGACGAGGACTATTTCGACGAGATGCGCCTCGCCATGCGCCTGCACCGCACGCCGCGCTTCGACGGGCCGGCGCCGACAGCGGAACGGATCCTCGAAATGGCGACGGCGGGCGGCGCCCGCTTGCTGCGCAAGCAAGACACGCTCGGCGCCATCGCGCCCGGTTTCGCCGCCGATCTGGTGCTGATCGACCTGACCCGCGTGACCTGGCCCTGGATCGCGCCCGAGATCGATCCGCGCGAGCTGCTCTTGATGCGCGCCGGCGCCGGCGACGTCGACACGGTTCTGGTCGGCGGCGAGGTCGTGCTCAGCGGCGGCCGGCCGACGCGCTTCGACATCGACGAGGTCGGCCGCGAGGCGGCCCAGGCGCTCGGCGCCCAGGCGTACCGCTCGGAGGACGCCGCGCTGATCGAACGGCTGCGCCCCCATGTCGAGGCGTACTACCAGGCATGGCCGGTCCCCGACCTCACGCCCCATACCATCTACAACGCGCGCGGTTGAGCCGATCCCGTGTGACGTCAGATCACGGCGCCGCCGCGCCTCGGCAGCGGGACGTCGCGGTGGACATAGACGCCGGCCAGCAGGCCGAAGCCGATCATCAGCGACAGCAGCGCCGTGCCGCCATAGGAGACCAGCGGCAGCGGCACGCCGACCACCGGGATCAAGCCGGTGACCATGGCGATATTGATGAACACATAGACGAAGAAGGTCGTCGTAATGCCGAGCCCGACCAGGCGGCCGAACTGGCTCGTCGAGCGTAGGCTGATGGCATAGCCGTAGATCAGGATCAGCAGATAGAGGCCGAGAAGCACGAGCCCGCCGATCAGGCCGAATTCCTCGGCCAGCATGGTGAAGATGAAGTCGGTCTGCATTTCGGGCAGGAAGCTCAGGTGGCTCTGCGTGCCGCCCAGGAAGCCCTTGCCGGCCAGCCCGCCCGAGCCGAGCGCGATCTTCGACTGCAGGATGTGATAGCCGGCGCCGAGCGGGTCGCGCTCGGGGTTGAGGAAGGTCAGGATGCGTTCCTGCTGATAGCTGCGCAGGAATTGCCAGCCGAGCGGAATCACCGCGATACCGGCGCCGAGCACCGCGACAAACATCCACAGGCGCACGCCGGCGAGCAGAAACAGCGCGCCGCCGATGACCAGAATCAGGACCGCCGTGCCGAGGTCGGGTTGGCGCACCATCAGGGCCGCCGGCAACAGCACCAGCACGAGCGGTGGTAGCATCAACAGCGGTCGGCGCACCTCCTCGAGGGTAAGGCCGTGAAAATAGCGCGCCAGCGCCAACACCAGCGCGACCTTCATGATCTCGGACGGCTGCAGGCGAAACAACCCGAGATCGATCCAGCGCGTCGCGCCGCCGCCGACCGCACCGATGACCTCGACCAGACCGAGCAGGACCAGGCCAATCGCATAGAAGGCGTACGCATAGCGCAGCCATATGCGGATATCGACCAAGGCGACGATGATCATCAACACGATGCCGGCGCCGAAGCGTTGCATCTGGCGCGCCGCCCATGGATCCCAACTGCCGTTGGCCGCCGAATACAGCATGGCGAAGCCGAAACAGGCGGTCAGCGTCAGCAGCAGGATCAGGCCCCAGCTGATGTTCCGGAGTTTGACGCCGAGCGGTATGCCGTTCGCGCTGGTCTCGTTGCTGGTCATCGGTTCGGCGCCCTCACGCGTCGCCCGAGCCCGGCGCGTCCTCGACGAGCCGGCCGGGGATGTCGTCACTGCGCGCCGGATCGCGCCGCTGGGTCTCGAGCATAATATCGCGCGCGATCGGCGCGGCGACGCGTGAACCCGAGCCGCCGTGCTCGACGACCACGGCGATCGCGTAGCGCGGCGCCTCGACCGGCGCGAAGGCGACGAACAGCGCGTGGTCGCGCTCGATCCACGGCTTCTCGGCGTTCTTGCGCACGCCCGACTTGCGCTCGGCCTTGGTAATGCGGCGCACCTGCGAGGTGCCGGTCTTGCCGGCGAGCGCCATGCCCGGTTGTTCGATGCGCGCGCGGCGCGCCGTGCCGTAGGAGCCGTTCGACACCCTGTCCATGCCTTGCGTGACGACGGCGAGCGCGGACCGCGACAGCCCCAGGGAATCGAACACCGGAGCGGCGACGTCGACCGCCGCGGCCGTCGGCTTGCCCCGCCGGCGCAACAGGCGCGGCGCCACCGCCACGCCGCCGTTGGCGATCCGCGCCACCATGATGGCGAGCTGCAGCGGCGTCGCGAGCAGGAACCCCTGGCCGATACCGACGACCACCGTCTCGCCCTTCTGCCAAGGGGTGCCGATATAGGCGAGCTTCCAGGCGCGGTCGGGCACCAGCCCGTCGGCCTCGCCGGGCAGGTCGATGCCGGTCGCCTGGCCGAGGCCGAGGCGGCGCGCCATCTCGGCGATGCGATCGATGCCGACGCGTCGCGCGACATCGTAGAAATACATGTCGCAGGACTGCTCGATCGCGTCGATCATCTGGCGTTCGCCGTGGCCATAGCGCTTCCAACAGTGAAAGACGCGGTCGCCCAGCACCATCTTGCCGGTACAGGTGACCTTGTGATCGGGCCCGACGACGCCGTTCTCGAGCGCCGCCAGCGCGACGACCATCTTGAAGGTCGAGCCGGGCGGGTACTGGCCGGCGATGGCCTTGTTGGAGAGCGGCTTGCGTGGGTTGTGCAACAGCGCCTGCCAGGCCGCCTGGGTCATGCCTTCGTTGAAGGCGTTCGGGTCGAAACTGGGCGTCGAGACGAGCGCGAGCACGTCGCCGTTGTGGATATCGAGGACGGCGACGGCGGCGCTTTGTTCGGCGATCCGCTCGGTGGCATAGCTCTGCAGACCGATATCGATGGTCAGGGTAAGGTCGTCGCCCGGCTCGCCGTCCTGGCGCGCCAGCTCGCGAATCACCCGGCCATAGGCGTTGACCTCGACCTGGCTGTTGCCGGCCGAACCGCGCAGCGCCAGGTCATAGGTCTTCTCGATGCCCGACCGGCCGATCCGGAAGTCGGGCAGCTCGAGCAGTGGTTCACCGGTCAGGTCGTCCTCCGACACCGGCGCGACGTAGCCCGTGATGTGGGCGGCGGTCATGCCCAGCTCATAGTATCGGCTTTGTCCGACGTCGATAATCACGCCGGGCAGGTCCGGGGCGTTGACCTCGACGCGCGCGACCTCGGCCCAGCTCAGGTTCTCGCGTACGGTGATCGGTACGAAGCCCCGCGTGCGGCGGCTTTCGCGCAGTACCTTGCGGTACTCCTGTTCGCTGATCGGGATCAGCTTGCCGAGCCGGTCGAGCGTTGCCTCGACGCTCGGCGTCTGCTCGGAGACCAGCACGACGCGATAGTTGAGCCGGTTGCTCGCCAGCAACACACCGGTACGGTCGAGGATGCGCCCGCGCGGCGGCGGCAGCAGGCGCAGATTGATGCGGTTGTCCTCGGCCAGTGTCGCGTAGCGGTCGGCCTGGACGACCTGCAGATAGTAGAGCCGCCCGACCAGCGCGCTCATCAGGCCGAGCTTGCCGCTGGCCAGCAGCAGGGCGCGCCGGTTGAGAACCTTGGTCCGACCGTGGTCCCTCGGTTTCATGTCACGCCGGCCGCAACAGGAATTGTTGGGCGCGCGCCAGGAGCCAGGCGATGCAGGGATACAGCGCGACGGTCAGCATGAGCTGGAAGCCGAACGGCCGCACCGGCAGCAATGTGCCCGAATAGATTGTCGCCAGCAGGTACGTCGCGGTGATCGCGGCGGGCGCGATCACCAGGAAACCCCACCATTCGATCATGAAGGTCCTGCCGCTGAAGAAACGGTACTGGGCCATCACCACGCCCTGCACCGACAACAGCACCAGCGAGGTCATGCCGAGCGGCGCGCCGCTCAAGGTATCCTGCACGACGCCGACGATGAAGGTCGCCGCGATCGGCAACAGGTCGGGCCGGTAGACGGACCAGTAATAGACCGCCATCAGGGTCAAAGCCGGGGTGATCGGGCCGGTGCCCGGCAGCGGTATCGGCAGCACGCTGATCAGCACCAATCCGATCGTCAGCACGAAGGGGCACAAGCCGCGCAGCCCGCGGTCGAGGTAGCCCCAGACGGCGGTCGTCATGGCAGCGGCCCGGCGCGGCCCGCGGTACGCGTCGTCGGCAGCATGCCGGGCAGCACGTAATCGAGGACGCGCACGTACTCGAGCTTGCCCCAATCGATGAACGGCTCGACCAGTATCAAGCCGTCCTCGACCGACGCGACGATGCCGACCGGCAGGCCGGGCGGCAGCATGCCGCCGCGCCCGGTCGTGACGATCCGGTCGCCCGGCTTGAGGTCGGCGTCGACGGGCAGAAAATCGAGCCTGGGGTTGTCGGTATTGTCGCCCGCCAAAATGCCCCGCACGCGTGACGTTTCAGCGGCCACGGGGATGCGAGAGTTAAGGTCGGTGAGCAGCAGAACGCGGCTCGAGCGCTCGCCCGTGTTGACGATGCGGCCAACCAGCCCGTCGCCGTTGACCACGGCCTGACCGTTGCGCACGCCATCGGCCGCGCCCGCGTTGAGCAGTTGGCTGCGCACGAAGGCGCCACCCGAATCGCCGATTACCCGGGCCGAGATGAAGACTGGCTGCGGATCGGCGACGAAACCCAGAAGGTCGCGAAACGCGATGTTCTCTTGCTCGAGAAGCCGCGCCGCGTCGTGCCAGCCGCGCAGGCGCTCGTTCTCGGCGCGCAGCCGGGTGTTCTCGCTGCGCAGATAGACCAAATCGTTGACCGTGTCGACGACGGCGTTGACGCTGACGATCGGATGCGTCAGCACCTCGAGCACCGGCATCGCGGCATCGGTGATGGTGACGCGCAGCCGCTCGACGACCGGCGAGTCGGCCTTGCCGAGGATCATCAGGGTGAGCGCGGTGCCGGCCAGAAGCACGAACGCGAATCGCTGGAGCCATGCCTTGATGGTTCCCGTGATGTTGCTGACACGGATCGAGCCGCGCTTTTGTCTTGTCGTCGCCAACCGATGTCTGCCTTAAGGCGCCCCCTTGACCGGTCGCCGGCGGACTGCGCCGCCGGTTAGTATTCGTACTGGTTGTAGAGCACGTGCTTCAGCGTTTTCAACTCTTCGAGGCAACGTCCGGTGCCCAGAGCGACGCAGGACAACGGCTCGTCGGCGATCGACACGGCGAGGCCCGTCGCATGCCGGAGCACGAAGTCGAGGTTGCCCAACAACGCGCCGCCGCCGGTCAAGACGATGCCCTTGTCGGCGATGTCTGCGGCGAGCTCGGGCGGCGTCTGCTCGAGCGCCACCTTGACCGCTTCGATGATAGCGCCAACCGGTTCGGCCAGGCTTTCCGCGATCTGGCGCTGGTTGATGACCAGTTCCTTGGGCACGCCGTTCAACAGGTCGCGGCCCTTGATCTCCATCTCCTTGCCGTCGCCGTCGGACGGCGGACAGGCCGAGCCAATCTGCTTCTTGATGCGTTCGGCGCTGCCTTCGCCGACCAAGAGGTTACTGTTGCGTCGGATGTAACTGATGATCGCCTCGTCCATCTTGTCGCCGCCGACGCGCACCGACCGCGAGTAGACGATGCCGCCGAGCGACAAGACGGCGACCTCGGTGGTGCCGCCGCCGATGTCGACGACCATCGAGCCGGTCGCCTCGGTGACCGGCAGGCCGGCGCCAATCGCGGCGGCCATCGGTTCCTCGATGAGGAACACGCGCCGGGCCCCAGCGCTCTCCGCCGAGTCCTCGATGGCGCGGCGCTCGACCTCGGTCGAGCCGGTCGGCACGCTGACGATCATCTGCGGCCGGGCGAAGCTGCGCCGGTTGTGCACCTTCTTGATGAAGTGGCTGATCATCTCCTCGGCCACCTTGAAGTCGGCGATGACGCCATCGCGCAGCGGCCGGATGGCCTCGATGTTGCCCGGCGTGCGGCCGAGCATCTGTTTGGCCTCGTCACCGACGGCGAGCACCTTGGACTTGCCCCGCGTATGGACCATGGCGACCACGGAAGGTTCATTGAGAACGATGCCGCGGCCCTTGACGTAGACCAACGTATTGGCCGTGCCCAGGTCGATCGCCATGTCCATACCGAGGAAACGCGAAAAGAACGAAATTTTACGTGATCCTTCCAAATAGCGGGCCGCTGAACGCCGGTCGCACAGCGGCCCGACTGATCCTCTCCTACGCGGCCGGAACGGGCCGCCCGTTGGTTACGCGCTCAGCGCGGCTGGCGCGGTCTTCTCGCGCTTCACCAGCAGCTTGTTGAGCGCCGCGATATAGGCGCGCGCCGACGCCACTAACGTGTCGGTGTCGGCGCCCAACCCGTTGACCGAGCGGCCATTCTCCTCGAGCCGCACCGTGACCTCGGCCTGGGCGTCGGTGCCGCCGGTCACCGCGTGGACCTGATAGAGCAACAGTGTCGCGTCGTGCTCGAACAGCTCGCCGATGGCGTTGAAGATCGCGTCGACGGGTCCGTTGCCGGTCGCCGTCGTCGAACATTCTTCGTCGTCGATGTCGAGCACCAGCGTCGCCTGCTGGGGCCCGATCGAGCCGGCGATGACCCGCAGCGAGACGAACTTGATATGCTCGATGCCGTGGCCCATCTGGTCGTCGACGATGGCTGCGATGTCCTCGTCGAACACGTTCTTCTTCTTGTCGGCGAGGTCCTTGAAACGCTGGAAGGCGTCTTCCAGGGCGTTGTCGCCCAGCTCGTAGCCCATCTCCTCGAGCTTGCGCTTGAAGGCGTGGCGCCCCGAATGCTTGCCCATGACCAGCGACGACTTCACCAGACCGATCGATTCGGGCGTCATGATCTCGTAAGTGCCGGCGTGCTTGAGCATACCGTCCTGGTGGATGCCCGCCTCGTGCGCGAAGGCATTGGCGCCGACGATCGCCTTGTTGGGCTGGACGTTGAAGCCGGTGATCGAAGACAACAGCCGCGACGCCTTGGTGATCTGCCTGGTGTCGATGCCGGTGGTGTAGGGCATCAGGTCGCGGCGCGTCCTGAGCGCCATGACGATCTCCTCGAGCGCGGCGTTGCCGGCGCGCTCGCCGATGCCGTTGATCGTGCACTCGGCCTGCCGGGCGCCGGCGTTGAACGCGGCCAGCGAGTTGGCCACCGCCAGGCCCAAGTCGTTGTGACAATGGACCGAGACGGTCGCCTTGTCGATGTTGGGCACGCGGTTGAACAACATGGCGATCAGCGCGCCGAACTCGTCGGGCATCGCATAGCCCACTGTGTCGGGGACGTTGATCGTGCCGGCGCCGGCGTCGATCGCCGCCTCGACCGTGCGGCACAGGAAGTCGTGATCGCTGCGCGAGCCGTCCTCGCAGCTCCACTCGACGTCGTCGCACAGGTTGCGCGCGTGAGTGACACTCTCGATGACCGCCTCGTAGACTTGCTCGGGCTCCATCTGGAGCTTGTACTTCATGTGCAGTGGGCTGGTCGCGATGAAGGTGTGGATGCGCTTGCGCTCGGCCGGGGCGAGCGCCTCGGCCGCACGGTTGATGTCCTTGCGCGAGGCGCGCGCCAGACTGCACACGGTCGAGTTCTTGACGACCTTGGCGATCTCGTGGATCGCCTCGAAGTCGCCGTTCGAGGCGATCGCGAAGCCGGCCTCGATGACGTCGACGCCCATGCGCTCGAGCAGCTCGGCGATGCGCAGCTTTTCCTCGATGTTCATCGAGCAGCCGGGCGATTGCTCGCCGTCGCGCAAGGTGGTGTCGAAGATGACGATTCGGTTTTTGTCGGTACTCGTGGTCATTTTACCGGTCCTTCATATGCGGATGTCCGAAGTAAATCGCAAATCGAACTCCCCTGAACGGCCGCGGTTGCGGCTTTCATCCGTTCAGGGGCCGATAAGTCGAAGGACCGCGTGACAGCGCGGCAGAACGGCGGCGCACGACGAGACCCGGCACGTGGCGAACCACGCGCGCGCGGTGTCCCGGATCGATGTCGTCTGCGTCGTCATCTTGCCCGCAAAGAAGGTAAATAAAAACACACTGCCGCCACTTCACGACAGCGGCGATCACAATAGATGAATCCGCGCCGGAAAAGCTAGCGTTTCGTCGATTTACGGCACACCGCGCTGCACTGCAACAAATTCCTATTGGCCGAATCGACTATCGCCGCGGTCGTGAAGCCGTATCGACGGCGGCGGCCACCGCGATGGCGAGCCGGCGCCGCTACGATTTGCGCCACGCCATCGTGACGTCGCCTTCGGCGTATTGGGGCGTCCCGTCTTCGAGGCATACCCAGGGCAGTTTCGTCGCGGTGTAGCAGTGACTGTCGGGTTGGACCGCCTCCGGACGATCGAGGCTTCCGATCAAGACCGTGAATCCGCCCGCCACCGTCTCCCAGGTGAGTGTGCTGCCGCATCGCGCGCAAAAGCCGCGACGCACCTTCGCCGAGGAGCGGTAATAGGCAGGCTGCCCGCTGGTCCATTCGAAGCTGTCCTCGGCGAACAGGACACCGACCGTGTACGGCGCGCCGGACTGCTTGCGGCATCGGCCGCAATGGCACGCCCCGGCCCACCGAGGGTCCTCGCTCGCCCGATATCGCACGTCGCCGCACAGGCATCCGCCGATCCATTCCATGACGAYTTCCTCGCTCGRCTGGCAGGCATGGTCAGTCTATCACGGAAGAGTTGGCGAACRGGGAATGSCYGCKSTCGACCCCGTCRTCGCGGCTCGGTCACGCGGTCARTCCCGCCGCGCGCAATCCGTCGAGATAGGGCCCGAGGCCGTCCGGCTGCGTGGTCGGYAGCGTCTTGATCACGTAGGCMAGGGAGAGTTCGGGCTTTTGCTTGAATGCCGACGCAAGGGCGGCCTCGGCCTCTTCGGTCTTGCCGAGATTGCCGAGCGCGGCAGCGAGCGCCGCATAGGGCCAGTATCCGCCGCCGACCGCCTGCGGCCTGCGAACCGCGCGCAGCGCCCACTCGGCGGCCGCCTCGTGTTGGCGCTGGAGGGTGCAGGTGAACGAGCGGATCGTTTCGGTCGCGAACAACAGCGGATCGTGCGGGCTGAGGCGAATGCCCCTGTCGAGCATATCGGCGGAATCCTCGAGCCGGCCGGCAAGCGCGAAGGCAAATCCGAGTCCGTGACAGGCTTGGGCAAAGCTGGGATTGAACTCGAGCGATGTTTCGAGCGCGGCGATCGACGCGTCGTGCTTGCCCTGCACCATGTAAACCCGACCCAGCGCGCAGTGGGCCACCGCTTCCTTGTCGTCCAGCGCGAGCGCCTCGTTCGCCGCAGCCAGGGCCGACGCGAGACACTCTCCGGGGGCCTCGGCATAGCCGAGGATCACGTCCAGGAAATGCGAATACGACTCGTAGGCGTATGCAATGGCGAAACCGGGGTCGAGTTCCTGCGCCCGCCGCAACAGGCTCCGGGCCTCGGCATTGTCGTCCTTGGTGAAACGCCACATGTGCCACAGGCCGCGTTGATAGCTCTCCCATGCATCCAGGTTATCGGGCGGCTTGTGCGCCGCCCGCTCGCGCTCGGCGGCGCTCAACTCGGGTTCGACGGCGCCGACGATGGTCTGCGTCATCTCGTCCTGAAGCGCGAAGATGTCGGCGAGCTCGCGGTCGTAGTGCTCGGCCCAAACATGGTTGCCGGTCGTCGCGTCGACCAGTTGGGCGGTGATGCGCACGCGATTTCCGGCCTTGCGCACGCTGCCCTCCAGCACGTAGCGCACGCCGAGATCGCGGGCGATCTCGGTTACCTTCACGGCCTGGCCCTTGTATGTGAAGGTCGAATTGCGCGCGATCACGAAGAACCAATGGATCCGCGATAGCGCCGTGATCAGATCCTCGCTGATGCCGTCGGCGAAATACTCCTGCTCGGGGTCGCCCGACATGTTGTCGAACGGCAGCACCGCGATCGACGGCTTGGCGGACAACGCGGGCGCCGCAACGACGTCATCCTCCGAGTCGATCTCGCCGGCCGCGTGAGCCAACTCGACGCGGAAGACACGTATCGGATCCGGGATATTCTTGACCGCGTGCTCGCCCATGTCTTCGAAGGCGACGTCGAGCCTGCCCCGCGCCTGGCGGTATGCATCGTCCGACAGGCAGATGCCGCCCGGCTCGGCCAGCGCCTCGATGCGGGACGCAATGTTGACGCCGTCGCCGTAAATGTCGTCGCCCTCGACGATGACGTCGCCGAGGTTGATGCCGATGCGGAACCTGATTCGCCTATCCTTCGGCACATCGCGATTGCGCTCGGCCATGCCGCGCTGAATGTCGATGGCGCAGGCGACGGAATCGACGACGCTCGCAAACTCGACGAGCGCGCCATCGCCGATGAGCTTGACGATCCGGCCGTGATGTTCGGCAATCGTGGGATCGACGAACTCGGCGCGATGCGCCTTGAGCGCAGCATGGGTGCCGGCCTCGTCGTCGGCCATGAGTCGGCTATAGCCAACGACATCGGCCGAAAGGATCGCGGCGAGCCGCCGTTCGATGTCCTCCCGTGACACGAAAGCCCCCCTTGAACCGATGAGATTTCGGGTGAATTCTAAATCAGCCGGGCGACCGAGTCTAACGAGCCGAATGCCAGCCAACGGTGGAGGCCAGCGCGCGCTCACACCCGGTAGGCGTACTCCTTGTCGGTGTCGCGTTCGCAGTCGGGCGGATAGTTGGCGCGCTTGTCGGCATAGTACTGCGCGCGGTGGTCGCCGGCGGCGGCGCGGTTGTAGGTGACGTAGAGCACGCGGCGCGGCGCAGCGCTCAGGTTGGCCGCCGAACGGTGCGGCGTGAAGCAGTCGAAGAACACCGCGTCGCCCGGTTCCGTCGGCACCGGCACGAAAYCGACGCCGACCAGCTGGTCGTCGCCGAGCGGCTGCCACATCTCRCCGAACATGCCGCGCGTGTGGTGGCCCGYGGCGACCTCGAGGCARCCGTTCTCGACCGTYGCCGCGTCGATGCCGACCAGCGCGGTGACGAACRTCTCGGCGTAGCTTGCCCAGCCCGCCTGGATGTCCTGGTGCGCCTCGAARCCGCCGCCGCCGGGRAGCTTGAAGTTGACCTTCTCCTTGAACAAGACGGCGGGGCCGCCGAGCAGCTCGGCGGTGCGGCCGCGCAGCGCATCGCCGTTGATCAGCCGATCGAAGCCCTCGTGGTACGGGCAGAAGTTCTCGATCCGGTTCAACAAACGCGCGCCGGGCTCGGCGAGGCTCTCGTCGAAGTACTTCGTGTACCGGCCCGGCGCCTCGGGCCACGCCAGCAGCGCGTCCGCCCACGCCGAAACCTCGACGACCGCCGCGGCGTCCAGCAGGCCGCGCACGACGATGAAGCCATCGCGGCGCCAGCCGGCGAGTTCGGCGTCGGTGAAGTGGCGGTGTGTCGTCATACGCGGATTGGCCTCGGTAAATACGGCGGACGCCGAGGGAACATATAGGATAACCAGCGGGTTATCCAAGTGACCTTTGCTCCGCGCGGCATTCTCGCCGATACTCGCCCGACCCGGGGGGAGGACCGCGAGTGGACGACACCGTCGCCTTCATGACCGCGAGCGAGCTGGTCGCGCGCTACCGCGCCGGCGATCTCTCGCCGGTCGAGGCCACCGAGACCGCGCTGGCGCGCCTCGAGCGCTACGAACCCGTGCTCAACGCCTTCCAACTGGTCGACGCCGAGGGCGCCCGCTCGGCCGCCAAGGCCGCCGAGGACCGTTGGGCCAAGGGCGCGCCGGCCGGGCCGCTCGACGGCGTGCCGCTGACCATCAAGGACATCGTGCTGACCAAGGGCTGGCCGACGCTCAACGGTTCGCTGACCGTCGATCCCGACCAGGCCTGGGACGTCGACTGCCCGTCGGTCGCCCGGCTGCGCGAGACCGGCGCCGTCATGCTCGGCAAGACGACGACGCCCGAGTTCGGCTGGAAGGGCATCACCGATTCGCCGCTCGCCGGCGTCACGCGCAACCCGTGGAACCCGGCGCATTCGCCGGGCGGCTCGTCGGGCGGCGCCGCCGCCGCGCTCGCCGCCGGCATCGGCAATCTGGCGCTCGGCACCGACGGCGGCGGCTCGATCCGCATTCCGGCGAGCTATTCGGGCCTGTTCGGCTTCAAGCCGAGCTTCGGGCGCGTGCCGCACACGCCGCGCGAAAGCCCTTACACGACGCTGTCGTCGATCGGCCCGCTAGCGCGCAGCGTGCGCGACGCGGCGCTGATGCTGGGTGTCCTGGCGCTGCCCGATACGCGCGACGGGTACGCCATCGAATACGTCGCACGCGACTGGCTCGACGGCATCGACGACGGCATTGGGGGCCTGCGTATCGGCTACGCGCCGGAACTCGGCGGCGCCCAGCCGGAGCCCGAGGTCCGCGCGCTGGTCGACGCCGCCGCCGCGCGCTTCGCAGCACTCGGCGCCACGGTCGAGGAGGTCGGCCCGGTGTTCGAGCCGCTCCGCCCGCGCTTCGAGCGATACTGGGTCGCCGGTTTCGGCCACATCCTGCGGGGCATCCCGGCCGACAAGCACGCGCTGCTCGATGCCGGCTTCCGCGCGCTCGCCGAGCGTGGCCTCGCGGTCGGCCTCGCCGAGTATGAGGCGGCGGTCGCCGCGCGYACCGCGCTGGGCGAYGCGATGAGYGCSTTCCAYCGGCGCCACGAYCTGCTYCTGACGCCGACCATGCCGACGCCGCCACCGCCGGCCGCCACGATCTATCATTCGGCCGGCTTCGACCGCTGGAGCCACGCGACGCCCTACACCGTGCCGTTCAACCTGACCGGCCAGCCCGCCGCRTCGATCCCTTGCGGCCTGACCGGCGACGGCCTGCCGGTCGGSSYSCAGGTGATCGGCCCGCGTTTCGCCGAGGCGACGGTGCTGCGCGCCTGCCGCGCCTWCGAGGCCGCCCACGGCCTCGCCCAGCCGCACGCCAAGCTGCTCGAAAGCCTCGCGGCGATCGCCGCCTCGCCCTGACCAATAAGGGCGCACGCCCAGAATCGAGAAAATAACGGGGTCAGACACCATTAACTGATAAGTATATTGTGATAAACCATATAGATAAATGGTGTCTGACCCCGTAATTGGAAACGCCGACACGGCGTGGAGGGGGCGCCTAGAGATCGGCGATGACGAAGAGGTAGTCGCCCTTGTCGTTGGCGTAGGAGGCGACGGTCGCGTCGATGGCGCCGGTCTCGATGTCGGCGGCGAGCGCCGCGAGGCCGCGCTCGAGTTCGTCGGGCGGGCTGAGGCCGCGCGCGAAGGTCGAGATGCCGGCGCGCACCGCCGGATCGAGATAGAGCGCCGGGCGGTGCTTGCCGGCATAGAGGAACAGGTCGACCAGGTCCTCGGGCACGTCGAAGGGGTCGCTCGCGATGCTCGAGAAGCCGGCCGACGTCAGCGCGCCGCGGATGGCGTCGAGGGTCGGCATGGCGGCGGCCGAACGCACGATCGCCTCGGGGAAGTACCAGTTGAGCCAGTAGCCCGCCATCTGCGCCGGCGTCGCGGTGAGGATGACCAAGCGGCCGCGCCCGAGCACGCGGGCGACCTCGGCGAAGGCAGCGGCGACATCGCCGAAGTGGTGGAGCGCGAAAGTGCACATCACGCCGTCGAACGAAGCGTCGCCGTAGGGCAGATCCTCGGCCCGGCCTTTCGACCAGGCGATGCCGGGCGCCTTGGCGCGCGCCGCGGCGAGCATGACGTCGGAAGCGTCGATGCCGGTCATGTCGAGGCCCCGGGCGGCGAGCGCCGCGGTGTAGTTGC
>LKGT01001527.1_pt1 | contig 14891 bp, 10 predicted proteins | sample 503861 | NCBI WGS metagenome assembly LKGT01 (sample SAMN04113194, study PRJNA297058) | marine sediment metagenome | biome: marine benthic biome; feature: marine benthic feature; material: marine sediment; isolation source: sediment sample collected at the water-sediment interface from the South......
AACCGGGGGCTGTGGGTTCGAGTCCCTCCACTCCTGCCAGCGCTGCTCCAGTCGCGTTACGCCGCCGCCGTTGTACAGGCTAATTGAAGGGTTCGCCGAGAGTATGGCCAAGACGTCGCCTACCGAGTTCATTCGACAGGTTCGCCAGGAGACCGCGAAGGTCACCTGGCCGTCCCGTAAGGAGACGTTGGTCACCACCGGCATGGTGTTCGTGATGGTTTTTCTGATGGCGATATTCTTCTTCTTCGCCGATCAACTGTTGTCATGGGGCGTGCGCCTTGTCCTGGGCCTTGGAGGCTAAGCGTGGCGAAACATTGGTACATCATCCACGTCTATTCGGGCTTCGAGAAGAAAGTCGCCCAATCGATTCGCGAGCAGGCCCAGACGAAGAACCTCGTCGACGTCATCGAAGAGGTTCTGGTGCCGACCGAGGAAGTCGTCGAGATGCGCCGCGGCCAGCGGGTGTCGGTCGAACGCAAGTTCTTCCCGGGCTACGTGCTGGTGCACATGGAACTCAGTGACGAGAGCTGGCATGTCGTCAAGAACACGCCGAAGGTCACCGGGTTCTTGGGCGCGGGCGGACGACCGACGCCGATCTCGGAGGCCGAGGCGCGGCGCGTGCTTCACCAGGTGCAGGAGGGCGTCGAGCGGCCCAAGCCGTCGATCACCTACGAGATCGGCGAGATGGTGCGCGTCTGCGACGGCCCGTTCAGTTCGTTCAACGGCCTGGTCGAGGATGTCGACGAGGAACGAGCCCGGCTCAAGGTCGCGGTGTCGATTTTTGGTCGCGCGACCCCGGTCGAGCTCGAGTATACGCAGGTCGAAAAGACCTGATAGCGCCGCCGGCGGCGGCGGTGGACTTAGATCGCGGGAGGCTCGCCACGGCCGCACCGCGCCCCGACATGATTGAGGGATCGAGATGGCGAAGAAGATAGACGGCTATATCAAGCTACAGGTGCCGGCGGGCAAGGCGAATCCTTCGCCGCCGATCGGCCCGGCGTTGGGTCAGCGGGGCGTCAACATCATGGCGTTCTGCAAGGAATTCAACGCCGCAACCCAGAACATGGAACCGGGCATGCCGATCCCGGTGGTGATCACGGTCTATGCCGACCGGTCGTTCAGCTATATCTCGAAGACGCCGCCGGCGAGCTATTTCCTGAAGCGTGCCGCAGGCCTTGAAAAGGGCGCGCCGGAAGCCGGCCGTGAGTCGGTCGGTCAGGTCACCATGAAGCAGGTACGCGAGATCGCCGAACGGAAGATGGTCGATCTCAACGCCAACGATATCGACGCGGCGTGCCGGATCATTGCCGGGTCGGCGCGATCGATGGGCCTCGAGGTGGTGGAGTAGACCGATGGCAAAACTTGGAAAACGCATGGCCGCCGCTGTCGAACACATCGACAGGGAACACCTTTACCATGTCACGGACGCGGTCAGGATGGTCAAGGAGCGGGCGACCGCCAAGTTCGACGAAACCGTCGAGATAGCCATCAATCTCGGCGTCGATCCGCGCCATGCCGATCAGATGGTGCGTGGCGTCGTACAACTGCCGCACGGCACAGGCCGGTCGGTTCGCGTCGCGGTATTCGCGCGCGGACCCAAGGCCGATGAGGCGCTGCAGGCGGGCGCCGACGTGGTTGGCGCCGAGGATCTCGCCGAACGTATCCAGAAGGGCGAGATCGACTTCGATCGCTGCATCGCGACACCGGACACCATGCCGATCGTCGGCCGCCTGGGCAAGATTCTGGGTCCGCGCGGCTTGATGCCGAACCCGAAGCTCGGCACCGTGACGCAGGACGTCGCCCAGGCCGTCGCCGATGCCAAGGGCGGCAGCATCGAGTTTCGCGTCGAGAAGGCCGGCATCATCCATTCCGGCGTCGGCAAGGCGAGTTTCTCGGACGAACAGCTGATCGAGAACCTGCGCGCCTTCGTTGGCGCGATCACCCGGGCCAAGCCATCGGGCTCCAAGGGCACCTACCTCAAGAGGGTGGCGCTCAGCTCAACGATGGGGCCGGGCGTCAAGATCGACGTCGCGAGCCTCGCGGGGAATTGAATACGCCCCTTGTGGGCGATGCGTTTCGTCGCGGGCCGGTGAAGACCGGCGCGAGACGGTGAAAGGGGAGCCGGCGGTGCCGTGTTCTCCAACCTGTCCAAGACTGCGGGTGCGGCGGTGACCTGGTCATCGCGGCTCAATGAGAGCGTTTCTCTCGCCGGCACAGACGGGGGTCGACTCCGCGATTTACGGGCCTACGGGCGTCGTGATCGGGGGTTTGAACTTCTGGGACAGGCGAACCGGACCATGCCGGATCGCTGGCGGGTCCAAGCGTAACCGGGACGGGCGGCGCAAGCCGAGACGTTCCAAACAAGTGGAGACGATCAGTGGACCGATCGCAGAAGGAGCAGATTGTAGCCAAGCTGCACCAGATCTTCGCCAACGCCACGCTGGTGGTGGTGACGCATCAGGTCGGATTGTCCGTTGCCGACGCCACCGATCTTCGGCGCCGGATGGGCGAGGCGGGGGCCACCTTCCGGGTGACCAAGAACCGGCTCACCAAGATCGCGCTCGAAGACACGTCGTTTGCCGAGCTCGCCGAAATGTTCGTCGGGCCCACCGCAATCGCCTTTTCGGAGGACCCGGTGGCGGCGGCACGTGTCGTGGTCGACTACGCGAAGAAGAACGACGGCCTGACAATAGTTGGCGGCGCGTTGGGCGAAAGGATGCTCGACGTGAACGGCGTCAAGGCGCTCGCCAGCCTGCCGTCGCTCGACCAGCTTCGCGGCACGATCATCGGCTTGCTCAACGCGCCTGCGACCAAGGTCGCCGGCGTGCTTCAGGCGCCGGCGGGCCAGTTGGCCCGCGTGCTCGGCGCCTATGCGAAAACCGGTGAAGCGGCCTGAGCGGTGTCAACGGGAACAGCTACGAACCAGACGAGAAACGTTCAAACCTTAGGAGAAGACCATGGCTGATTTGGCCAAGATTGCAGACCAACTTTCCGACCTCACCGTGATGGAGGCCGCCGAACTGAGCACGATGCTCGAGGAGAAATGGGGCGTGTCGGCCGCTGCGCCGGTTGCCGTTGCCGCGGCGCCTGCCGCCGCCGACGCGGCTGCCGTCGAGGAGCAGACCGAGTTCTCGGTCGTTCTCAGCAGCTTCGGCGAAAAGAAGATCAACGTCATCAAGGAGGTCCGGGCGATCACCACTCTCGGCCTCAAGGAGGCCAAGGATCTCGTCGAAAGCGCGCCCAGTCCGATCAAAGAGGGCATCGAGAAAGACGAGGCCGACAAGATCAAAGAGCGTTTGGAGGCCGCAGGGGCCACCGTTGAGATCAAGTAGCGTCAATTGCGTCTGTTTGTCGTGCGGCCTGCGCCGCACGACGCGACCACACCGGCCGGCCGCTTCCGCGGCCGCGCCGGCTAATCGATGATTCGAGGAGTCCGCATGTCTCACACGTTTTCGCGCGGCCACCGTACGCGCCGGAATTTTGGCCGCATCGCCACCGTCGCGCCTATGCCGAACCTGATCGAGGTGCAAAAGAATTCGTACGCGCAGTTCCTGATGGCGAACGTGCCCGCCGAGGACCGCCCGGATGCCGGGCTCCAGGGCGCCTTCAAGTCGGTCTTTCCGATCAAGGACTTTTCGGATCGCGCCGAGCTACACTTCGTGCGCTACGACTTCTTGCCGCCGAAGTACGACGTCGAGGAATGTCAGCAGCGGGGCATGACCTACGCGGCGCCGCTCAAGGTGACGCTCAGGCTGGGCATCTTCGACGTCGACGAGGACATCAACAAGCGCGAGATCCGCAACATCAAGGAGCAGACCGTCTATATGGGCGACATGCCGTTGATGACGGACCACGGCACCTTCGTGATCAACGGCACCGAGCGCGTCATCGTCAGCCAGATGCACCGCTCGCCCGGCGTCTTCTTCGATCACGACAAGGGCAAGACGCATTCGTCGGGCAAGTACCTGTTTGCCGCGCGCGTCATCCCGTACCGGGGCTCGTGGCTCGATTTCGAGTTCGACGCAAAGGACATCGTGCACGTGCGCATCGATCGGCGCCGCAAGCTGCCCGTGACGTCGCTGCTCTACGCGCTGGACATGACGACCGAGGAAATCCTCAACCATTTCTATGAGACGATTATTTATTCGCGGCACGATGAAACGACCTGGCGCGTGGCGGTCAACGCCGAGCGTCTGCGTGGCACCAAGATCAACCGCGATCTGATCGACGCCAAGACGGGGAAGAGGCTTGCCAAGGCGGGCAGCAAGATCACGCCGCGCGCCCTTCGCAAGCTGATCGACGACGGTCTCGCCGAGCAATTGGTCGAGGCCGATGAGTTGATGGGCCGATTCGTCGCGCACGACATGATCAACACCGATACCGGCGAAATTTATGCCGAGGCTGGCGCCGAGATCACCGAGGAGATGCTCGCCACGCTGAGCGCGGCGGGCATCGACGAGGTGCCGACGCTGGCGATCGACCACATCACCGTGGGCCCGTATATCCGCAACACGTTGCAGGTCGACAAGTCGTCGAACCGCCGCGAGGCGCTGATCGAGATCTACCGCGTCATGCGCCCTGGCGAGCCACCGACGGTCGAGACCGCCGAGGTCCTGTTCCGGGGTCTGTTCTTCGAGCCCGAGCGCTATGACCTGTCGGCGGTCGGCCGGGTCAAGCTCAACGCGCGCCTCAACCTCGAAACCGACGATACGGTGCGCGTGCTACGCAACGAGGACATCTTGGCCGTGGTCAAGACGCTGGTCGAGCTCAAGGACGGCCGCGGCGAAATCGACGACATCGACCACCTCGGCAACCGCCGGGTGCGCTCGGTTGGCGAGCTGATGCGGAACCAATACCACATCGGCCTGTTGCGTATGGAACGCGCCATCCGCGAGCGCATGAGCTCGGTCGAGATCGACAGCGTCATGCCGCACGATTTGATCAACGCCAAGCCGGCGGCCGCGGCGGTGCGCGAGTTCTTCGGCTCGTCCCAGCTGTCGCAGTTCATGGATCAGACCAACCCGCTGAGCGAAATCACCCACAAGCGGCGTCTGTCGGCGCTTGGCCCGGGCGGCCTGACGCGTGAGCGCGCCGGCTTCGAGGTGCGCGACGTGCACCCGACGCACTACGGCCGCATTTGTCCGATCGAGACGCCCGAAGGCCCCAATATCGGCCTGATCAACAGCCTCGCGACCTACGCGCGGATCAACCAATACGGCTTTATCGAGAGCCCCTACAGCGGCGTCGTCAACGGACGTGTGACCGGCGAAGTCGTCTACCAGTCGGCGATGGACGAGGGCAAATACGTCATCGCCCAGGCCAACGCGCAGATCGACGACAAGGGCCGTTTCACCGACGATCTGGTGAGTTGCCGGCACAACGGCGATTTCGTCATGGTGCCGCCCGACACGATCGACTTTATCGACGTCTCGCCCAAGCAGCTCGTCTCGGTCGCCGCCGCGCTGATTCCGTTCCTCGAGAACGACGACGCCAACCGTGCGCTGATGGGCTCTAACATGCAGCGTCAGGCTGTCCCGCTGATGCGCCCCGAGGCGCCGCTCGTCGGCACCGGCATGGAAGAGACGGTGGCGCGCGATTCCGGCGCGGCGATCATTGCCAAGCGTTCGGGCGTGGTCGACCAGGTCGACGCGACGCGCATTGTCGTGCGCACCGAGGCGGGCGACGAAGGCGCGCTCGGTGTCGATATATTCAACCTCTTGAAGTTCCAGCGCTCGAACCAGAACACCTGCATCACGCAGCGCCCGTTGGTCAAAGTCGGCGACGTGGTCAAGGCCGGCGACATCATCGGCGACGGACCGAGCATCGACGACGGTGAGTTGGCGCTTGGCCGAAACGTGCTGGTCGCCTTCATGCCCTGGGGCGGTTACAACTTCGAGGACTCGATTCTGATTTCCGAGCACATGGTCGAGAACGATGTCTTCACCTCGATCCATATCGAGGAGTTCGAGGTCATGGCCCGCGACACCAAGCTGGGCCAGGAGGAGATCACCCGCGACATCCCCAACGTCGGCGAGGAGGGKCTCAARAACCTCGACGAGGCCGGCATCGTGTACATYGGCGCCGAGGTCAAGGCCGGCGAYATCYTGATCGGCAAGATCACGCCCAAGGGCGAGAGCCCGATGACGCCCGAGGAGAAGYTGCTGCGCGCGATCTTCGGTGAGAAGGCGTCGGACGTGCGCGATACCAGYCTTCGCCTGCCGCCGGGWGCTTCGGGCACGATCGTCGARGTGCGCGTGTTCTCGCGYCGCGGCGTCGATAAGGACGAGCGCGCGCTSGCGATCGAACGCGAAGAGATCGAGCACCTTGCCAAGGACCGTGACGACGAGCAGGCGATCATCGARCGTCACGTWTACAGCGARCTCAAGTCGYYGCTGCTGAACAAGATRGCGGCCAGCGGRCCGAAGGGCATGAAGGCCAACACCAAGATCACCGATGAYGCGCTCGCCAAGTACAGCCACGGCCAGTGGTGGCAGTTCGGCCTCAAGGATGCCAAGGCCATGGCCGGCATCGAGCGCCTCAAGAAGCAACTCGACGAGGCTCTGGCGCGGCTCGAGGGCCGCTTCCTGGACAAGGTCGAAAAGCTCCAGTCTGGCGACGAATTGCCACCTGGCGTGCTCAAGATGGTCAAGGTATTCGTTGCCGTGAAGCGCAAGCTGCAAGCCGGCGACAAAGTCGCCGGCCGGCACGGCAACAAGGGTGTCATCTCGCGTATCGTACCGCATGAGGACATGCCGTGGCTCGCGGACGGCACGCCGATCGACATCCTGCTCAACCCCCTCGGTGTGCCGTCACGCATGAACGTCGGCCAGATTCTCGAGACCCACCTCGGGTGGGCGGCTCGGGGCATCGGCCGCAAGGTCGACGCCATGATCGAAGACATCCGCCATGGCGGCAACAGCAAGGAGCTGCGCAAGTTCCTGAGCGAAGTCTATGGCGAGGCGCCGAAGACCGGCGCGGTCGCCAAGCTCGACGAGAGCGAGCTGATCGATGTCGGCAAGGGATTGCGTAAAGGCTTGCCGATGGCGACGCCGGTGTTCGACGGCGCGCACGAAGAGGATATCGTGCAGATGCTGGCCCACGCCGGGCTCAACTCCAGCGGCCAGGTAACGCTGATCGACGGCCGCACGGGCGAGCAGTTCGACCGTCCGGTGACGGTCGGCTACATCTACATGCTCAAACTGCACCATCTGGTCGACGACAAGATCCATGCCCGCGCTATCGGGCCCTACAGCCTGGTTACCCAACAGCCGTTGGGTGGCAAGGCGCAGTTCGGCGGCCAGCGCTTCGGCGAGATGGAGGTGTGGGCGCTCGAGGCCTATGGCGCCGCCTACACGCTGCAGGAAATGTTGACGGTGAAGTCCGATGACGTGTCGGGCCGCACCAAGATCTATGAGGCGATTGTCAAAGGCGACGACAAGTTCGAGGCGGGCATACCCGAGAGCTTCAACGTTCTGGTCAAGGAGCTCCACGCCCTCGGACTGAACGTCGAGTTGAAGCAGCGCTAAGAAGCATCACCCGAACGGGTCCGGCCTGGTCGGGCCGGCCCGAATCGCATCCGGGGTGCTCCCGGAACGGTGAACAAGGAGAGTGTCGATGAATGAGTTGATGAAGTTGTTTGGGCAAGTCGTCGGGCCGCAGGCCTTTGACGAAATCGAGATCTCCATCGCCAGCCCCGAGAAGATCAAGTCATGGTCGTTCGGCGAGGTGAAGAAGCCCGAAACCATCAACTACCGGACCTTCAAGCCCGAACGCGACGGACTGTTCTGCGCGCGTATCTTCGGGCCGGTCAAGGACTACGAGTGCCTGTGCGGCAAGTACAAGCGCATGAAGTACCGTGGCGTGGTGTGCGAGAAATGCGGCGTCGAGGTCATCCAGTCGAAGGTGCGCCGCGAACGCATGGGCCACATCGATCTGGCCGCGCCGGTTGCGCATATCTGGTTCCTCAAGTCGCTGCCGTCGCGCGTTGGCCTGCTTCTGGACATGACGCTGAAGGAGCTCGAGCGCATCCTCTATTTCGAGAATTACGTTATCGTCGAGCCCGGCCTGACGCCGTTCACGAAACACGAGCTGATCAACGAGGAGCAGTACATCGAAGCCCAGGACCAGCACGGCGAGGAGAGCTTCCGCGCCGGCATCGGCGCCGAGGCGATTCGCGAGTTGCTCTGCGCGGTCGATCTCGAGAGTGATCGCGAGACGCTGCGCGTCGAGCTGGCCGAGACCAACTCCGAGGCCAAGCGCAAGAAGATCGTCAAGCGCCTCAAGCTGGTCGAGACATTCATCGAATCAAACAATCGGCCCGAGTGGATGATCATGGAGATCATTCCGGTGATCCCACCCGAGCTGCGTCCCTTGGTGCCGCTCGACGGTGGCCGCTTCGCCACCTCTGACCTCAACGATCTCTATCGCCGCGTCATCAACCGCAACAATCGGCTGAAGCGGCTGATCGAGCTGCGCGCGCCCGACATCATCGTGCGCAACGAGAAGCGCATGCTGCAGGAGTCGGTCGACGCATTGTTCGATAACGGCCGCCGCGGCCGCGTCATCACGGGCGCCAACAAGCGGCCCTTGAAGAGCCTGAGCGACATGCTCAAGGGCAAGCAAGGGCGCTTCCGCCAGAACCTGTTGGGCAAGCGCGTCGACTATTCGGGCCGCTCGGTCATCGTGGTCGGACCCGAGCTCAAGCTGCACCAGTGCGGCCTGCCCAAGAAGATGGCGCTCGAGCTGTTCAAGCCGTTCATCTATTCCAAGCTCGAGCTCTACGGCATGGCGACCACCATCAAGGCCGCCAAGCGTATGGTCGAGAAGGAGCGCCCCGAGGTGTGGGACATTCTCGAGCAGGTGATCCGCGAGCACCCGGTTTTGCTCAACCGTGCGCCGACGCTGCACCGTCTCGGCATCCAGGCGTTCGAGCCGGTCCTCATCGAGGGCAAGGCGATCCAGCTTCACCCGCTGGTTTGCGCCGCATTCAACGCCGACTTCGACGGCGACCAGATGGCGGTCCATGTGCCGCTGTCGCTCGAAGCGCAGCTCGAGGCGCGCGTGTTGATGATGTCGACCAACAACATCCTCTCACCGGCCAACGGCAAGCCGATCATCGTGCCGTCACAGGACATCGTCCTGGGGCTTTATTACCTGACGATGGAAATCCCCGGCGCAAAGGGCGAGGGCATGGCTTTCGCCAACGTCAGCGAGATCGAGCACGCCCTCAACGCCGGAGCGCTGTCGCTGCACGCCAAGATCAAATGCCGCTTCCGCGGCGTCAATTCGGCGGGCGAGGCATACACGGAATTGGTCGATTCGACACCCGGCCGCATGATGGTCTCGGAAATCCTGCCGCGTGACAAGGCCGTCGATTTCAGCCTTATCAACCGACTGCTGACCAAGAAAGAAATCTCCCAGGTGATCGACATGGTGTATCGCCATTGCGGTCAGAAGGAGACGGTCATGTTCGCCGACCGGGTGATGGGCCTGGGCTTCGAACACGCCTGCAGGGGCGGCATCTCGTTCGGCAAGGACGACATGGTTGTTCCCGAGGCCAAGGAGGCGCTGGTCGACGCCGCGCGCGAGAAGGTCAAGGAATACAAGCAGCAGTACCTCGACGGTCTGATCACCCAGGGCGAAAAGTACAACAAGGTCATCGACGCCTGGTCGGAGTGCACCGACAAGGTAGCCGAGGAGATGATGAAGGGTATCTCGCACGCCGGTGGCGTCGACGAGGGCGGCAACCCGAGCCTCAACTCGATATTCATGATGGCGGATTCAGGCGCGCGTGGTTCGGCGGCGCAGATGAAGCAGCTCGCCGGCATGCGCGGCCTGATGGCCAAGCCGTCGGGCGAGATCATCGAGACGCCGATCATCGCCAACTTCAAGGAAGGCCTGTCGGTGCTCGAGTATTTCAACTCGACGCACGGCGCCCGCAAGGGCCTGGCCGACACGGCGCTCAAGACGGCGAACTCGGGTTACCTGACACGCCGCCTGGTCGACGTCGCACAGGATTGCACGGTCGTCGAAGAAGACTGTGGCAGCAAGGACGGCCTCACCGTGCGCTCGGTCATCGAGGGCGGCGATGTCATCGCGCCGCTGTCGGATCGCGTGTTGGGCCGCTTCGCGGCCATCGGCATCGTCGATCCGGCGACGGACGAGGTCATCGTCAAGGCCGGCGAGATGGTCGACGAAGTGGCTGTCGAGCGCATCGAGCAGTGCCGTATCGACGAGGCCGTGATCCGCTCCGTGCTGACCTGCTCCAGCGAGACCGGCGTTTGCGGCAAATGCTATGGCCGCGACCTGGCGCGCGGCACGTCGGTCAACGTCGGCGAGGCGGTCGGTGTCATCGCCGCCCAGTCGATCGGTGAACCGGGTACTCAGCTCACCATGCGCACGTTCCACATCGGCGGCACCGCGCAGCGTGGCGCCGAGCAGTCGAGCATCGAGGTTGTCCACGACTCCGTGGTGTCGATCCGCAACCGCAGCGTCATTTCGGACAGCGACAAGCGTCTGGTGGTCATGGGCCGCAGCTGCGAGATCATCCTGACCGACGAGACCGGGCGCGAGCGTGCGCGGCACAAGGTGCCCTACGGTGCCCGCCTGCTGGTCGATGAAGGCGACAAGGTCAAGCGCGGCGACCGTATCGCCGACTGGGACCCGTACACCGTGCCGATCATCACCGAAAGCGAAGGTGTCGCGAATTACGTCGACATGATCGAGGGTATCTCGATCCGCGAGGTGCTCGACGAGGCGACCGGCATCTCGAACAAGGTGGTCGTCGACTGGAAGCAGCAGCCGAAGGGCTCCGAGCTTCGGCCGCGCGTGACCCTGCGCGACAAGGAGGGCGAGGTGGTCAACCTGCCGAATGGCATCGAGGCRCGCTACTTCATGCCGRTCGACGCCATCCTCAGCGTCGAAGACGGCACGCATGTRCACGCCGGCGACGTGCTCGCRCGCATCCCGCGCGAGACYTCGAAGACRCGTGACATCACCGGCGGTCTGCCRCGCGTCGCCGAGCTGTTCGAGGCGCGCAAGCCCAAGGAYTWYGCGATCATCGCRGAACTCTCGGGYACCATCGAGTTCGGCAAGGACTACAAGKCCAAGCGTCGKATCATCCTGCAKCCSGACGACGACAARCTCGACACGGTCGAACATCTCATCCCCAAGGGCAAACACATCWCGGTCCAGGAGGGCGACCACGTCGAGAAGGGCGATCTTCTGATGGACGGCAACCCGGTGCCGCACGACATYCTGCGCGTGCTCGGYGTCGAGGCGCTGGCCAACTACCTGATCAAGGAGATCCARGAGGTCTATCGCCTGCAGGGCGTCAAGATCAACGACAAGCACATCGAGGTCATYTGCCGCCARATGTTGCAGAAGRTCGAGATCGTAARCCCCGGYCACACCACCTWYYTGGTCGGCGAGCAGGTCGATCGCCGCGAGTTCGAGGCGGTCAACAACAAGACGGTGGCCGACGGTCACGCGCCGGCTAAGTCGATCCCCGTGCTTCAGGGCATCACCAAGGCGTCCCTGCAGACCCAGTCGTTTATCTCGGCGGCGTCTTTCCAGGAAACCACGCGGGTGCTCACCGAGGCCGCCGTGGCGGGCCGCTCGGATGCGCTCGTGGGTCTCAAGGAGAACGTCATCGTCGGTCGATTGATTCCGGCCGGCACGGGCCGCGTGATGCGCGATGTGCGCCGTATTGCCGCCGAACGCGACCGCGAGATCGAAGCCGCCGCGCGCGCCGCCGAGGAGGCCAAGCTCAAGGCGCTCGGCATCGCCGAGGAGGCCGAGGAGAGCCAGGAGGAGGCCCAGATCGCGTAGACTTCGGTTGCTGCGCAGCGGCAAATGGGAGAGGTTCGTGGCAAGACGCGAAAAATCGCTATTTTCCGCCGATGTCGCGTCCAATTTGGCTTGACGGGGGTGGGTCGCGAACCTAGTATGCCGCTCCGCGGGTGTTGGTGGTAGAACCTTGCGTTTTAGACGCAGCGCCTGAAGACAACGAGTAGACATAGACTTTATGCCGTAAGGGCCGGCGAAATTTGCCCTCAGGAAGCAGGCGAGTCCTGCTAAGCCCGACGTGTCATGCGACTTCGTCGGGCCGATGTTTTACTGGAAAGAGACTGGCGATGCCGACGATCAATCAGCTGATCCGCAAGCCGCGCGAACGGCAAGTCGCGCACAACAAGGTTCCGGCGATGCAGGGTTGCCCGCAGAAGCGCGGCGTCTGCACGCGCGTCTACACGACGACGCCGAAGAAGCCGAACTCGGCGCTGCGCAAAGTCGCCCGTGTCCGCCTGACCAACGGTTTCGAGGTCACCAGTTACATCCCTGGCGAAGGCCATAATCTTCAGGAGCACTCGGTGGTCCTGATCCGCGGCGGGCGTGTCAAGGACTTGCCCGGCGTGCGCTACCACATCATCCGCGGAACGCTCGACACCCAGGGTGTCGGCGACCGACGTCAGCGGCGCTCGAAATACGGCACCAAGCGACCGAAGTAGGGAGCCACAAAAGATGTCACGCCGTCACGCCGCAGAACGCCGCGAGATTCTCCCCGACCCGAAGTTCGGGGATGTCGTCGTCAACAAGTTCATGAATTCACTGATGCTTGCCGGCAAGAAGTCGATCGCCGAGGGGATTCTCTATGGCGCCTTCGACCGGATCGAAAGCAAGACCGGCAACGACCCGGTCAAGGTGTTCCATGAGGCGCTCGAGAACGTCAAGCCGTCGGTCGAGGTGCGCTCGCGCCGCGTTGGCGGCGCGACCTATCAGGTGCCCATCGAGGTGCGCCCGATCCGTCGTCAGGCGCTTGCCATCCGCTGGCTCATCAGCGCATCGCGCGTCCGCAGCGAGCGAACCATGACCGAGCGCCTCGCCGGCGAGCTGATGGACGCCGCCGTTAGCCGTGGCGCGTCGGTGAAGAAGCGTGAGGATACGCATCGCATGGCGGAAGCCAACAAGGCCTTCTCGCACTACCGTTGGTAGTGCGAGTATCTTTTGTAGAGTAGACGGACCATGGCCCGCACCACTCCGATCGAGCGCTACCGCAACATCGGTATCATGGCGCATATCGACGCCGGTAAGACGACGACCACCGAGCGCGTGCTCTATTACACCGGTCGTTCGTACAAAATCGGCGAGGTGCACGACGGCACCGCGACGATGGACTGGATGGAGCAGGAGCAAGAGCGCGGCATCACGATTACCTCGGCGGCGACGACCTGCTTCTGGAAAGACCACCGCATCAACATCATCGACACGCCGGGCCACGTCGACTTCACCATCGAGGTCGAGCGCTCGCTGCGTGTGCTCGACGGCGCCGTCGCGGTGTTCGACTCGGTCGCCGGTGTCGAGCCGCAGTCGGAGGCCGTGTGGCGTCAGGCCGACCGCTACGGCGTGCCGCGCATTTGTTTCGCCAACAAGATGGACCGCGTGGGCGCCGATTTCTTCCGCTGTGTCGACATGATCGCCGAACGGCTCGGTGCGACGCCGCTGGTGACCCAGCTCCCGGTCGGCGCCGAGGCGGATTACGTCGGTATTGTCGATCTGGTCACCATGCGCGCCGTCATCTGGGACGACGAGAGGCTCGGCGCCAGTTTTCACGACGCCGACATTCCAGCCGATCTCGTCGAACTGGCGGACGAATATCGCCTCAAGTTGGTCGAAGCCGTGGTCGAGCTCGACGACGATGTGCTCGAAGCCTATCTCGGCGGCGATGAGCCCGACGCGGCGACGCTCAAGCGCTGCATCCGCAAGGGCACCATCGAGGGCAACTTCGTTCCCGTGCTCAACGGGGCGGCATTCAAGAACAAGGGCGTGCAGCCGCTGCTCGACGCGGTCGTCGCCTATCTGCCGTCGCCGATCGATGTGCCGCCGATGGTGGGCACGAGTATCGACGGCGACGAGCCGGTCGAGCGTCTTCCGAGCGACGACGAGCCATTCTCGGCGCTCGCTTTCAAGGTGGTCAACGACCCCTTTGTCGGTTCGTTGACGTTCGTGCGCATTTACTCGGGCGTGCTCGAGTGCGGTGCGCAGGTCATCAACACGACGCGCAATAAGCGCGAGCGCATCGGCCGCATGCTGCTGATGCACGCCAATGCGCGCGAGGACATCAAGGAGGCCCGCGCCGGCGACATCGTCGCCCTCGCCAGTCTCAAGGGAACATCGACCGGCGAGACCCTGTCGGACCCGCGCCATCCCGTCGTGCTCGAGCGCATGGAGTTCCCCGAACCGGTCATCCAGGTCGCGGTCGAGCCGCGCACCAAGGGCGATCAGGAGAAGATGGCGGTCGGGCTGGCGCGCCTCGCGGCCGAGGATCCGTCGTTCCGCGTCGAGGTCGATGGCGAGAGCGGCCAGACCATCATTAGCGGCATGGGCGAGCTGCATCTCGAGATCATCGTCGATCGGCTCAAGCGCGAGTTCAGCGTCGACGCCGGGGTCGGCGCGCCGCAGGTGGCTTACCGCGAAACGGTCGGCCGCAGCGCCGAGGTGGATTACACGCATCGGAAGCAAACCGGTGGCTCCGGCCAGTACGCACGGATCAARCTGCGAATCGCGCCGCTCGRCGCTGGGTCGGGCATCGAGTTTAAGARCACCGTGACCGGTGGCAACGTACCGCGTGAATATATTCCGGCGGTCGAGAAGGGCRTACGGAGCCAGTCGACGACCGGTGYCATCGCCGGCTATCCGATGRTCGATTTTCRGGTCGAGCTCTATGACGGCGACTACCATGACGTCGATTCGAGCGCGCTGGCCTTCGAGATCGCGGCGCGRGCGGCATTTCGCGACCTCGTGAAACGCGCGTCGCCGAAGCTTTTGGAACCGATGATGCGCGTCGAGGTGGTGACGCCCGAAGCGCATATGGRSRWCGKWAKMGSKGWTCWGMA
>LKGT01008458.1_pt1 | contig 14852 bp, 15 predicted proteins | sample 503861 | NCBI WGS metagenome assembly LKGT01 (sample SAMN04113194, study PRJNA297058) | marine sediment metagenome | biome: marine benthic biome; feature: marine benthic feature; material: marine sediment; isolation source: sediment sample collected at the water-sediment interface from the South......
CAAGCCGCCGTTCCCCGCCGCGGCCGGCCTGTGGGGCTGTCCGACGACGGTCAACAACGTCGAGACGCTCGCCGTCGCACCGACCATCCTGCGCCGCGGTCCGGCCTGGTTCGCCGGTWTSGGCCGGCCGCGCAACACCGGCACCAAGCTGTTCTGCATCTCGGGCCACGTCAACAACCCGTGCAACGTCGAGGAAGAGATGGGCATCCCCCTGAAGGAGCTCATCGAGAAGCACGCCGGCGGCGTGCGCGGCGGTTGGGACAATCTGCTCGCGGTCATYCCGGGCGGCTCGTCGGTGCCGCTGATCCCRAAATCGATCTGCGACACCGTGCTGATGGACTTCGATTCGCTGGTCGAGGTGAAATCGGGCCTCGGCACCGCAGCGGTCACGGTGATGGAYWCSTCGACCGACGTGATCAGGGCGATTGCCCGGCTGGCGCACTTCTACATGCACGAGAGCTGCGGCCAATGCACGCCATGCCGCGAAGGCACCGGGTGGATGTGGCGCGTGCTCGAGCGTATCGCCGATGGCGACGCCGAGATCGAGGAGATCGACCTGTTGCTCGACGTCTCGTACCAAGTCGAAGGCCACACGATCTGCGCGCTCGGCGACGCCGCGGCGTGGCCGGTGCAGGGCCTGATCCGGCATTTCCGGCCGGTGCTCGAGCATCGCATCCTCGAGCGCAAGACGTCGTCGACGTCGCCGCAGGCGGCCTGAGGAACCGACCATGCCGACACTCACCATCGACGGCCGGGAAATCGAAGTCGCGCAGGGCATGACGGTGCTGCAGGCCTGCGAACTCGTCGGCATCGACGTGCCGCGCTTTTGCTACCACGAAAAGCTCGCCATCGCCGGCAACTGCCGCATGTGCCTGGTCGAGATGGAGCGTTCTCCCAAGCCGATCGCGTCGTGCGCCATGCCGGCGGGCGACGGCATGGTGATCAAGACCGACACGGCTCTGGTCAAGAAGGCCCGGGAAGGGGTGATGGAGTTCCTGCTCATCAACCATCCGCTCGACTGCCCGATTTGCGATCAGGGCGGCGAATGCGATCTGCAGGATCAGGCGATGGCGTTCGGCCGCGGCAGCAAACGCTTCGGCGAGCACAAACGCGCGGTCAAGGAGAAGGACCTCGGGCCGCTCGTCAAGACCTACATGACGCGCTGCATCCACTGCACGCGTTGCGTCCGCTTCCTCGACGACATCGCCGGCGTCACCGAACTCGGCGTCGTCAATCGCGGCGAGCACCTGGAGATCGACACCTATATCGAGAAGGCGTTGAGCTCGGAATTGTCGGGCAACATCATCGATCTTTGCCCGGTCGGCGCGCTGACGTCGAAACCTTACGCCTTCGCGGCCCGCTCGTGGGAACTGCAGCGCACCGAGACGATCGACGTGCACGACGCCGTCGGCAGCAACATCTTGGTCGATGCGCGCGGCGCGACGGTCATGCGCGTGTTGCCCCGGCTCAACGAAGACGTCAACGAGGAGTGGATCTCCGACAAGACGCGCTTCGCCAACGACGGGCTGCGCCTGCAACGCCTCGATACGCCGATGGTGCGCCGCGACGGCCGCCTCGAGGCGGTCGGCTGGGACGAAGCGCTCGGCGCCGTGGCCGAACGCGCCAAGGGTCTCGCGGGCGGTCGGATCGCGGCGCTCGTCGGCGACCTCGCCGACGCCGAGGCGATGGTCGCGTTGAAGGACCTGATGGCGGCCTTGGGTTCGCCCCATCTCGATTGCCGGCAGGACGGCGCCAAGCTCGATCCAGCGGCGCGCGCGGGCTATCTGTTCAACACCACGATCGCCGGGATCGAGGACGCCGATGCCTGCCTGCTGGTCGGCACGATGCCGCGCTACGAGGCGCCGCTGGTCAATGCCCGGTTGCGCAAACGCTACCTCATGGGTGGCTTCCGCATCGGCGTCGTCGGGCCGGCCATGGATCTTACCTACAAGGCCGATATACTCGGCGCCGGACCTGAGACATTAGATGCGATACTCGCCGGAACGCATTTATTTTGTGGTGTTTTGCGGGCCGCCGTTCGACCGATGATCGTCGTCGGCATGGGCGCGCTGGCGAGGCCCGACGGGGCCGCCGTGCTGGCCACCGCGCGCGCCATCGCCGAGGCCTATGGCATGGTCCGCGACGATTGGAACGGCTTCAACGTGCTGCACAGCGCGGCGGGGCGGGTCGCGGGCCTCGATCTCGGCCTGGTGCCGGGCGAGGGCGGCAGGGATGCCGGCGCTATTCTCGACGGCGCGGAAGCCGGCGACATCGAGCTGGTCTATCTGCTGGGCGCCGACGAGATCGACACCGAGCGCCTGGGCGCTGCGTTCGTCGTCTATCAGGGCCACCACGGCGACCGCGGCGCGCACCGCGCCGACGTCATCCTGCCGGGCGCCGCCTATACCGAGAAGAACGCGACCTACGTCAACACCGAGGGCCGGCCGCAGCGGACGCGGCTCGCCGTGTTTCCACCGGGCGCGGCGCGCGAGGATTGGAAGGTTCTGCGCGCCTTGTCGGCCGCGATGGGCCAGACCTTGCCCTACGATACGCTGCGCCAGGTTCGCGCCCGTATGGCCGAGATCGCACCGCAGCTCGCCGACGTCGACGAAGTCACGCCCGCCGAATGGCAGCCTTTCGGCGCCGCAGGCGCGATGGACGCAACGCCGTTCACGATGCCGATGACGAACTTCTACATGACCGACGCGATCAGCCGCGCCTCGCCGACCATGGCCGAGTGCAGCGCGCTGTTCGTCGCGCCGCGCGAGGGGGCGACTGGTACCGATGGTTGAGATGTGGAATGGCTTCATCTGGCCGGGCGTGGTCATCGTCGCGGGGATCGTCGCGCTGCTCGTGCCGCTGATGATCGGCGTCGCCTATCTCACCTATGTCGAGCGCAAGGTGATCGCCGCCATGCAGATGCGCAAAGGCCCCAACGTCGTCGGCCCGTTCGGCCTGTTGCAGCCGATCGCCGACGCGCTGAAGCTGATGACCAAGGAAACCATCATCCCGTCCGGCGCCAACAAGGTGCTGTTCATCATCGCGCCGATGCTGACCTTCGTGCTCGCCCTGGTCGCCTGGGCCGTCATGCCGGTCGCCGAGGGCTGGGTGATCGCCGACCTCAACGTCGGCATGCTCTATCTCTTCGCGATTTCCTCGCTCGGCGTCTACGGCATCATCATGGCGGGCTGGGCGAGCAATTCGCGCTTCGCCTTCCTGGGCGCACTGCGCTCGGCCGCACAGATGGTGTCCTACGAGGTCTCGATGGGCTTCGTCATCATCACGGTGCTGGTCTGCGTCGGTTCGCTCAGGCTGACCGACATCGTGCTCGCGCAGCGCGACCTGTGGTTCTTCATCCCGCTGTTCCCGATGTTCGTCATCTTCTTCATCTCGACGCTGGCCGAGACCAGCCGCGCGCCATTCGACCTGCCCGAGGCCGAGGCCGAGCTGGTCGCCGGCTACAACGTCGAGTATTCGGCGATGACCTTCGCGCTGTTCTTCCTGGGCGAATACGCCGCCATGATCCTGATGTGCGGCATGACGACGATCCTGTTCCTGGGCGGCTGGCTGCCGCCGTTCGACATCGCGCCGTTCAACTGGATCCCCGGGCCGATCTGGTTCGCCGGCAAGATCGCGGCGCTCCTGTTCATCTATCTGTGGGTGCGCGCGACCTTCCCGCGCTACCGCTACGATCAGCTCATGCGCCTTGGCTGGAAGGTATTCCTGCCGCTGTCGCTGGGCGCTGTCGCGTTCTATTCGGGCGTGCTGGTTGCCTTCGACTGGCTGCCGAAATAACGGTGAGGAAATAACCATGTCATTCCTGGACCGCGCCGCGCGTACGCTCCTGCTGGTCGAACTGGTCAAGGGCATGTCGGTGACGCTGCGCTATTTCTTCTCCCGCAAGGCGACCATCAACTATCCGCACGAGAAGGGGCCGCTGGGGCCGCGCTTCCGCGGCGAGCATGCGCTTCGCCGCTACGCCAACGGCGAGGAGCGCTGCATCGCCTGCAAGCTGTGCGAGGCGGTCTGTCCGGCGCTGGCGATCACCATCGAGGCCGAGCCGCGCGAGGACGGCAGCCGGCGCACGACGCGCTACGACATCGACATGACCAAGTGCATCTACTGCGGTTTCTGCCAGGAAGCCTGTCCGGTGGACGCCATCGTCGAGGGACCGAACTTCGAATACGCCACCGAGACCCACGAGGAGCTGCTCTACGACAAGGAGAAGCTGCTCGCCAACGGCGATCGTTGGGAAGCGGCGATCGCCGCCAACCTGGCCGCCGATGCGCCGTATCGCTAGGCCGTGCCAATGAACCGGATCGACACCACCGAGAGGGAGGCGCGGCGATGATCATCGCGACGCTCGCCTTCTATCTCTTCGCCGGCGTCACCGTCGGCGCCGCGGTGATGGTCATCGCCGCGCGCAATCCGGTGCATTCGGTGCTGTTCCTGATCCTCGCCTTCTGCAATTCGGCGGGGCTGTTCGTGCTGATGGGCGCCGAGTTCCTGGCGATGATCCTGGTCGTCGTCTACGTCGGCGCGGTCGCGGTGCTGTTCCTGTTCGTCGTCATGATGCTCGACATCAACCTCACGGCGCTGCGCGAGGGATTCCTCCAATACCTGCCGACCGGCGGCATGATCGGCCTCCTGCTGCTGACCGAACTGGTCCTGGTCATCGCGGGCTGGAGCCTCGCGCCCGACAGCCAGGCGCCGGCCGCGACGCCGACGCCGGTGGGCACGACCAATACCGAGGCGCTCGGCGCGGTGATCTACACCGACTACGTCTATCTGTTCCAGGGCGCCGGCATGGTGTTGCTGGTCGCCATGATCGGCGCCATCGTGCTGACCCACCGGGTGCGCAGCGGGGTCAGGAAGCAAGACATCGGCCGGCAGGTGCGCCGCACCCGCGCCGAAGCCGTCGAGCTCAAGAAGGTTTCGCCGGGGGAGGGTGCGTGATGGCCGTCGGCCTCGCCCATTACCTGACCGTCGCGGCGATCCTGTTCACGCTCGGCATCTTCGGCATCTTCCTCAATCGCAAGAACGTCATCATCATCTTGATGTCGATCGAGCTGATGCTGCTTGCGGTCAATATCAATTTGGTCGCGTTCTCGACCCATCTGGGCGATCTGACCGGCCAGGTGTTCGCCATGTTCGTGCTCACCGTCGCGGCGGCCGAGGCCGCCATCGGTCTCGCCATCCTGGTCGTCTATTTCCGCAATCGCGGCTCGATCGAGGTCGAGGACATCAACGCGATGAAGGGCTGAGCGACATGTTGCACGCCGCCTCGGTCGTTGCGCCCCTGATCGGCGCGATCATCGCCGGCTTCTTCGGCCGTGCGCTGGGCGACCGYGCCGCGGCGATCATCACCTGCGTCTTCATGGCGATYGCCATGCTGGCCTCGTGGCTGGTGTTCTACGACGTCGCGTGGCTCGGCCGGACGATAACCGTCGARCCGATCACCTGGATCGATTCGGGCGCCTTCGAGGCCGCCTGGTCGCTGCGCTTCGACACGCTWTCGGCGGTGATGATCWYCGTCGTCGCCACCGTGTCGTTCATCATCCACGTCTATTCGATCGGCTACATGTCGCACGAYCCGCACATCCCGCGGTTCTTCGCCTATCTCAGCCTGTTCACCTTCTCGATGCTGATGCTGGTCAGCGCCGACAACCTGGTGCAGATGTTCTTCGGYTGGGAAGGCGTCGGCCTGTGCTCSTACCTGCTGATCGGMTTCTGGTACACGCGGCCGGCGGCCAACGCCGCGGCGATCAAGGCGTTCCTGGTCAACCGYRTCGGCGAYTTCGGYTTCTCGCTCGGCATCCTGGCGATCTTCTTCGTCTTCAACGCGGTGACYTTCGACGARGTGTTCGCCGCCGCGCCCGAGTAYGTCGGCACGACGATCGAGTTYCTCGGCSTCCAGTTCGAYACGCTGACGCTGATCTGCCTGCTGCTGTTCGTCGGCGCCATGGGCAAGTCGGCGCAGCTCGGCCTGCACACCTGGCTGCCCGATGCGATGGAGGGCCCGACGCCGGTCTCGGCSCTGATCCAYGCCGCSACCATGGTGACCGCSGGSRTSTTCATGSTGGYSMGGCTSTCGCCGWTSTTCGARYWTKCRCCSACYGCGCTSGCSSTSGTCRCCRTSGTCGGCGCCWSSACSGCYTTCTTCGCSGCSACKRTSGSGMYSTGCCAGAMCGACATCAAGCGGGTSATCGCCTATTCSACCTGCAGCCAGCTCGGCTACATGTTYTTCGCCWKCGGSGTSTCGGCCTATTCCGCCGSCATCTTCCAYCTGACSACCCAYGCCTTCTTCAAGGCGCTSYTGTTCCTSGGCGCCGGCTCGGTGATCCACGCCATGTCGGCCGAGCAGGACATGCGCAAGATGGGCGGYWTSTGGAAGMTGRTSCCGCTGACCTAYGSSGTSATGTGGRTCGGCAGYCTGGCGCTKGCCGGCRTKCCGTTYTTCGCCGGCTAYTWYTCSAAGGACATGATCCTCGAATCGGCCTTCGCGGCGCAAACGGGSRTCGGCTACTACGCCTTCTGGCTCGGTATTGCCGCGGCGATCATGACCGCGTTCTATTCSTGGCGGCTGCTGTTCCTGACCTTCCACGGCGCGCCGCGCGCCGACGAGAAGGTCATGGCGCATGTCCACGAATCGCCCAAGGTKATGACCATTCCGCTCATTCTCCTGGCGCTTGGCGCGATATTCTCGGGCTACATCGGCGTGCAAATCGGCATGGTCGACGCCGACGGCGCGTTCTGGCGCGGCAGCATCGTCGTGCTCGCCAAGAACAACGTGCTCGAGGCGGCGCATCACGTGCCGGCGTGGGTCAAGGGGTTGCCGATCGCGATCGGCGCGGTGGGCATTGCGATCGCCTATGTCATGTACATGTTGTGGCCGGGCCTGCCGGGCCGCATCGTCGCGCGATGCCGGCCGGTCTATCTGTTCCTGCTCAACAAGTGGTATTTCGACGAACTCTACGACGCCGTGTTCGTGCGCGGCGCCAACTACCTGGGCCGGGGATTTTGGAAGGGCGGCGACGGCGCCTTAATCGACGGCGTCGGGCCCGACGGCATCGCCGCCGCGGTGCTCGACCTGGCGCACCGGGCGACACGACTGCAGACCGGTTATCTCTATCATTACGCATTCGCCATGTTGATCGGCGTCGCCGCGCTGGTCACCTGGTACCTGCTGGCGCCGGGGGCGTAAGGGTCGAACCATGACCGATCTTCCGATCATTTCCCTGACGATCTTCCTGCCGTTGGTCGGTGCGCTGTTGATCGCGTTCATCCGGGGCGAAGACGCGATCGTCGCACGCAATGCCCGCAACGTCGCGCTCTGGACCTCGCTGATCACCTTCGTCCTGTCGCTTCTGTTGTGGTTCGGATTCGACAAGACGACGGCCGAGTTCCAGTTCGTCCAGCGCGTGCCATGGATGCCGGACTTCAACATCGCCTATCACGTCGGCATCGACGGCATCACGCTGTTCTTCGTGCTCTTGAGCACCTTCCTGACGCCGATCTGCATCCTCGCCAGCTGGCGTGCGATCGAGAGCCGCGTGAAGGAATACATGATCACCTTCCTGGTGCTCGAGACGATGATGGTCGGCGTCTTTTCGTCGCTCGATTTCGTGCTTTTCTACCTGTTCTTCGAGGGCACGCTGATCCCGATGTTCCTGTTGATCGGCATCTGGGGCGGACCGCGCCGCGTGTACTCGGCGTTCAAGTTCTTCCTCTACACCCTGCTCGGCTCGGTGCTGCTGCTGCTCGCCATCCTGGCGATGTACTTCGTCGCCGGCACGACCGACATCCCGACGCTGATGGCGACCGACTTCCCGGTCGACATGCAGTACTGGCTATGGCTCGGGCTGTTCGCGTCGTTCGCCGTCAAGGTGCCGATGTGGCCGGTGCATACCTGGCTGCCCGACGCCCATGTCGAGGCGCCGACGGCGGCTTCGATGGTGCTGGCCGGCGTGCTGTTGAAGTACGGCGCGTATGGTTTCATCCGCTTCTCGCTGCCCATGCTGCCCGAGGCGAGCGCGTTCTTCACGCCGTTGGTCTTCACGCTCAGCGTCGTCGCCGTGATCTATACCTCGCTGGTCGCGCTGGCGCAGGAGGACATGAAGAAGCTGATCGCCTATTCGTCGGTCGCCCATATGGGGTTCGTGACGATCGGCATCTTCTCGTTCAACACGCAAGGCATCGAGGGCGCGCTCCTGCTCATGCTCAGCCACGGTGTCGTCTCGGCCGCGCTGTTCCTGTGCGTCGGCGTGATTTACGACCGCTGCCATTCGCGCGACATCGCCCATTACGGCGGCCTGGTTCACCGCATGCCGGTCTACGCCTTCGTCTTCCTGCTGTTCACCCTGGCGTCGGTTGGCCTGCCGGGGACGTCCGGCTTCGTCGGCGAGTTCCTCTCGCTGGTCGGCGTCTATCAGGTCAACACCTGGGTCGCCATGCTGGCGATGACCGGCATCATCCTCGGCCCGGCCTACATGCTGTGGCTCTACCGCCGCGTCGTGTTCGGCAACCTGACCAAGGATCACCTGAGGGACATTCTCGACATCGACCGCCGCGAGATCGTGATCTTCGCGCCGATGGTCGTCGTGGTGATGGTGATGGGCGTTTATCCCGAGATATTCCTCTCGGTGCTCCGCGTTTCGGTCGAAAATCTGATCGTTCAGGCCGGCGGCGCGCCGAGCGTGACCAGCGTCGCGACGGCGCTGGTCGGGCATTAGGGGGGTAGGCGACGATGGCGGCCTTGTTGACCCCGGTCCTCGCCGAAATCTGGCTCGCGCTCGCCGCCATGGGGCTGTTGATGTTCGGCGCCTTCCGCGGCCACCGCGCGACGCGCATGATCTCGGGTTTGGTCGTCGCCTCGTTCATCGTCGCCTATATGCTGATCGCCGGCCCATCGTCGCCCACGACGACCACCTTCGACGGGTTGTTCGTGGTCGACGACTTCGCCATCTTCATGAAGTTCCTGGTGCTGGTCGGCGCCGGACTGACGCTGATCATGTCGCTCGGCTTCATCCGRCGCGAGAACATGGAACGCTTCGAGTTCCCGRTTCTCTTGCTGCTGGCGACGCTCGGCATGATGATGATGGTGTCGGCCAACGACCTCATGTCGCTCTATGTCGGCCTCGARTTGCAGAGCCTKGCGCTCTATGTCGTCGCCGCGTTCCAGCGCGATTCGCTGCGTTCGACCGAGGCCGGRCTCAARTATTTCGTGCTCGGCGCGCTCGCCTCGGGGATGCTGCTCTATGGCTGCTCGTTGGTCTAYGGCTTTACCGGCACGACGCGCTTCGATGTGCTGGCCGACCATTTCGCCGGCGCGCACGGCGAMGTGTCGATCGGCGTCGTCGTCGGCATCGTGTTCATCGCCGCGGGTCTCGCCTTCAAGATCTCTGCCGTGCCGTTCCACATGTGGACGCCCGACGTCTACGAGGGTGCGCCGACGCCGGTGACCGCGTTCTTCTCGGTGGCGCCCAAGATCGCCGCCATCGCGCTCCTGCTGCGCGTCACCTTGCAGCCGTTCGGCGATCTGGCCGCCCAGTGGCAACAGATCATCGTCTTCGTCTCGATCGCCTCGATGCTGCTCGGCGCCTTCGCCGCGATCGGCCAGTCGAACATCAAGCGCCTGATGGCGTACAGCTCGATCGGCCATGTCGGCTATGCGCTGGTCGGTCTGGCGGCGGGCACCGGCGCCGGCGTGCAAGGCGTCATCATCTACATGGCGATTTATCTGATGATGAGCGTCGGCGCGTTCGGCTGCATCCTGGCGATGCGCCGCCAGGACCGCATGGTCGAGGGCATCGACGAGCTGGCCGGGCTGTCGCGCACCAACCCGCTGCTCGCCTTCGCGCTTGGCATCTTCATGTTCGCCATGGCCGGTATTCCGCCGCTCGCCGGCTTCTTCGGCAAGTATTTCGTTTTCCTCGCGGCGATCGATGCCGGGCTCTATGGCCTCGCGGTGATCGGCTTGCTGAGCAGTGTGGTGGCGGCGTTCTATTACATGCGTATCGTCAAGGTTATGTACTTCGACGAGCCGGCCGACCCGTTCGACCGGCCGATGGGCCGCGAGCTCAGCGTCATCGTCGCCGCGACTGCGCTGTTCACGCTGCTCTTCTTCGCATGGCCGACCGAGCTGTTGCGGGCGGCGCAGGCAGCGGCATCCGCCTTGATGACGTGACCCGGGACGTACAGCTGCCGCCGGCCTTCAGGCTGGTGGTGCTCGACGAGGTCGACAGCACCAACGACGAGGCCAGACGGCTCGCCGAAGGCGGCGCCGAGGAGGGCGCGCTGGTCTGGGGMCTCAGCCAGCGCAAGGGCCGCGGCCGGCGCGGCCGTGACTGGGCGTCGCCCGAGGGCAACCTGTACATTTCCCTGCTTCTGCGACCGGACTGTSCGCCCCGCGAAGCKGCGCARCTCTCGTTCGTCRCCGCGATGGCCCTGACCGGCGCCTTGACCGTGCTGGTGGCGCCGCACRGCCAGATCGACTTCAAATGGCCCAACGACGTGCTGCTYAACGGCGGCAAGGTCGCGGGCATCCTGCTCGAGGCCTCGACGACCGGGCCCGACGCGCTCGACTGGCTGATCGTCGGCATGGGCGTCAACATTGCGAGCGCGCCCGAGGGCTCCACGTATCCGGCCACCGCGCTGCGCGCCGAGGGTTGCGGCGAGGTGACGCCAGGCGAGGTGTTGGAGGGCTTCGCGCGCCACTTCCAGGCCCGCGCCAGCACCTGGGTCGAGGACGGCTTCGCGCCGATCCGCGAGGAAGTCATGCGCTACGCCAAGGGCGTCGGCGAGGCGATCACGGTCACGCTCGGCGACGAAACGATCGAGGGCATCTTCGCCGACATCGACGAGACCGGCGCGTTGATCGTCGAGATGGGCGACGGCAGCCTACGCACCGTCCACACCGGCGACGTCTTCTTCGGCGGTGCGACATGAGTGGCGGCTATCTGCTCGCCATCGATTCGGGCAACACCAACACCGCCTTCGCGGTCTTCCACGGTGAGGCGCAACGCGGCCAGTGGCGCACCGCGACGCGTGCCGATCGCACGGCCGATGAATACGCCGTCTGGCTGAGCCAGTTGATGGGCTTCGAGGGCCTCGAGCGCGCCGACATCACCGCATCGATCATCTGCAGCGTCGTGCCCGAGAGCGTCTTCAACCTGCGCCGGCTGTGCCAGCGCTATTTCGGCTGCGAGCCGTTGATCGTCGAGCCCGGCACCGACGTCGGTATCGCGATCGCGGTCGATCAGCCGCACGAAGTCGGCGCCGATCGGATCGTCAACGCGGTCGCCGCACACAACCGCTATGAGGGGCCGCTGATCGTCATCGACTTCGGCACGGCAACGACCTTCGACGTGGTCGACGCCGACGGGAGCTACCGTGGCGGCGTCATCGCGCCCGGCGTCAACCTGTCGCTCGAGGCGCTGCACATGGCCGCCGCGCAGCTGCCGCGCGTCGCGCCGAAAAAGCCGCAGGCGGTCATCGGCACGGGCACCATCTCGGCCATGCAGTCGGGCGTCTATTGGGGCTACGTCGGCCTCATCGAGGGGCTCGTCGCACGCATAAAAGAAGAGTTCGGCAAGCCGATGACGGTGGTCGCAACCGGCGGCCTGGCGCCTCTGTTCCATGCCGCGACGATGGTGATCGAACACATCGACGGCGATCTCACCATGCGCGGCTTGCTCGAAATTCACCGGCGCATCGGCGGGGCCGCCTGATGAGCGGCGAGGCGGGCGAGCTGCTCTTCCTTCCGCTCGGCGGGGCCGGCGAGATCGGCATGAACCTCAACCTCTACTGCTACGATGGCCAATGGCTGATGGTCGATCTCGGCATCACCTTCGCCGACGATTCACTGCCCGGCATCGACGTCGTGCTGCCCGATCCGCGCTTCATCGTCGAGCATCGCGACGACTTGCTCGGCATCGTGCTGACCCACGCCCACGAGGACCATCTGGGCGCGGTGCCCTACCTTTGGACGCAGCTGCGCTGTCCGGTCTACGCCACGCCCTTCGCGGCCGAGGTGTTGCGCCGCAAGCTCGCCGGCGGCGACGGCACGATGGCCGGCATCGAGGACCTTGTGATCACCGAGGTGCCGCTCGGCGGCAGCCTCACGCTCGGCCCCTTCGAAATCGAGTTCATCTCGCTGACCCACTCGATCCCGGAACCAAACGCGCTGGCGATCAAGACGCCGGCCGGCACCGTGCTGCACACCGGCGACTGGAAGATCGATCCCGACCCGCTGGTCGGCGCGGTGACCGACGAGGCGGCGTTGCGCCGCTGGGCCGACGACGGCGTGCTCGCCATGGTCTGCGATTCGACCAACGTCTTTCGCGACGGCGAGTCGGGCTCCGAGGCCACCGTGCGCGCGAACCTGATCGAACTGATCGGTGGCCTCACCGGCCGTGTCGCGGTCGGCTGTTTTGCCTCGAATGTCGCGCGCGTCGCGACCATCGTCGCCGCGGCCGAGGCGGCCGGTCGGCATGTCGCGCTGGTCGGCCGCTCGCTCTGGCGCATCACCGAGGCGGCCAGGGTGACCGGCTATCTCGAAGACCTGCCGCCCTTGCTGACCGATCGCGACGGCGGTCTCCTGCCGCCCGACAAGGTGCTCTATCTGTGCACCGGGTGCCAGGGCGAGCCACGCGCGGCGCTCTCGCGCATCGCCTCCAACAACCACCCGCATATCACCCTGGGCGAGGGCGACACGGTGATCTTTTCGTCGAAGATCATTCCGGGCAACGATCTCGGTGCCGGTGCACGGCGAGGCGCGCCATCTGCTGGAGCACGCGCGCTATGCGCGAACGCTACAGGTGCCCGAATCGGTGGTCGTCGAGAACGGCGATCTCCTGAGGCTCGCGCCGGGGCCGGCCGAGGTCGTCGATCACGTCCATTCGGGTCGTCTGCTGCTTGACGGCAAAAGGCTGCTCAGCGCCGAAAGCGACGTCATCCGCGCGCGGCGCCGATTGATGAACAACGGCGTCGCCTTCGTCACTCTGGTGCTCGACGGCGATGGCGAGCTGATGGCCGAGCCGCGTGTCGTCGCCCAGGGCGTGTTCAGTACCGATGACCCCGATGGGGAGGGCGAGGCGGCGCTGATCGCTGCGGCCGAAGCCGTCCGCACGGCGCTCGCGGCGCTGCCGCGGCGCGCCCGCGACAACGACCAGACGGTCGGCGAGGCGGCGCGTATCGCGGCGCGCCGGGTGCTCAAGCCGGAACGCGACAAGCGCCCGGTGGTCGAGGTTCAGGTCGTCCGTATTTAGGAAGTATCGAGGGAGTAGCCAGTCAATGATCGGCCGTCTCAACCACGTCGCCATCGTCGTCCCCGACCTCGACGCCGCCTGCGCGCTCTACCGCGATGCGCTGGGCGCCCAGGTGTCGGCGCCGCTCGACATGCCCGAGCATGGCGTGACCACCGTGTTCGTCGAGCTGCCCAACACCAAGATCGAGCTGCTGCACCCGCTCGGCGACGCGTCGCCCGTCGCGCCGTTCCTCGAGCGCAACCCGTCGGGCGGCATGCACCACGTCTGCTTCGAGGTCGACGATATCCTCGCCGCGCGCGACCACCTGAAGGCGGCGGGCGCGCGGGTGCTGGGCGACGGCGAACCCAGCATCGGCGCCCACGGCAAGCCGGTTCTGTTCCTGCACCCGAAGGATTTCTGCGGCACCCTGATCGAGATCGAGCAGGCCTGAGCGATGCAACCGTTCGGCGCCTTCGTCGTCTTCTTCATCGTCTGGTGGCTGGTCTTCTTCATGACCCTGCCGTTCGGCGTGCATCCGCCCGACCAGCCCGAGCCCGGTCATGCGCCAAGCGCGCCCGAGAAACCGAGGCTCTGGATCAAGGCGGCGATCACCACGGCGATCGCCGTGACGATCACCGGCGCCGTGGCCGTCGCCGTCGAATATGATCTGATCGGCTTCCACGAGTACATGCGAGACCAATGAGCTATTGCGACGCCGCCCCGGGGCACCCGTTCCACGGACCCTACCACGACGCCGAGTATGGCTTTCCGCTGGCCGACGACGCCGAGCTGTTCGAACGCCTGGTCCTCGAGATCAACCAGGCCGGCCTCTCGTGGCTGACGGTCCTGAAGAAACGCGCCGCCTTCAAGGCGGCCTACGCGGGCTTCGACATCGACGCCGTCGCCGCCTTCGACGAGGCCGACCGCGCGCGGCTGCTCGCCGACGCCGGCATCATCCGCAACCGCCTGAAGGTCAACGCGGCGATCGAGAACGCGCGGCGCATCGTCGATCTGCGCGCCGAGTTCGGCGGCTTCAAGGGCTGGATCGACGCGCACCATCCGCTGGCGCACGCCGACTGGGTCAGGCTGTTCAAGAAGACCTTCCTGTTCACCGGCGGCGAGATCGTCGGCGAGTTCCTGATGAGCAGCGGTTATCTGCCCGGCGCGCACGAGGAAAGCTGCCCGGTCTTCGCGCGCATCGCCGCGCTCGACCCGCCGTGGATGCGCGATCGGTCAGCGTGACGCAGCAGAGGAAGCTTTAAAGGGGTATCGCGGAGCCAGCCCAATCGGCGGGCAAGTTATTTTAAGAACGCTTTAGGCAAACATAACCATTCAAAAAATAACGGTCAGAGCAAATGGATAAGCCCTATTTGCCTTAAATGGGCATCGACCCGCTGATCGCGAAACTTAGAATCGTTCTACCACAGAGCTAATACAGATGGTCGGTCCCAAAAGGTTGTGATACCAGGTAAACGGAGGCAAAACAAGCCAAAATTGCCCTGAAATCCGCCTACAGACAGGCCTGGAGTACTGTCGGCAACTTACAACTGGGTCAGATAGGAGGCTGAAATCCCCAAAAATACCGCAAAGGTCCAAAAACAGTCC
>LKGT01001526.1_pt1 | contig 14794 bp, 14 predicted proteins | sample 503861 | NCBI WGS metagenome assembly LKGT01 (sample SAMN04113194, study PRJNA297058) | marine sediment metagenome | biome: marine benthic biome; feature: marine benthic feature; material: marine sediment; isolation source: sediment sample collected at the water-sediment interface from the South......
GTGGACATAGAACATGCCCAAGATCGCAAATCCCCTGAGAAGATCCAGTTCCTGGATGCGCTCTGAGGGCGTTGTCGGCGAAATGAGTGAGGTAATGAATGGTTGGGTCGCCATTATCAATGCCCTCAGCAACTAAAAAAAAGCGGAAACCGCAGTCATTAGCAGCCTCTCACGATCCTAACACCCCAACGGCTGCTATCGGGTGTAAAGCGGTCGTTCAGAGCACGCGAAAACCAGAAAAACGAAGGAAAGCAAACGGCCAAAACCAGACGTTGGATACGACTAGGACGAGGGCACTCTCGGTCTAATTCGATCGATAATCGTCTGTGCTTCAGATTCGTCGATCCCCGCACCAAAATTCACGGTCGAAGCACCATAATCAAATGCCACTGGTCCGCCACCAATCCCCCAATGTTGAAATGCGGCATGTGCTTATCGTAGATGATGTAATTACGACGGGCGAAACCTGTCGGCAACTCGCGAAAGTCGTGCTCGAGGCAGGCGCGAAAAAGGTGAGCGTGCTCGCCGTGGCACGCGCCTGAACTGTAGGAGCGCCTCTTGAGGCGCGATCACTGACAGGAGATTTCTCTCCCTCATGGCTCGCTGCGCTGCGCTTTACTTCGGTCGAAAAACAGCCTGTCAATGATCGCGACCGCTCGCGGGAATGCCTTGCGAGCGCATGTTGTATTAAGTGAGCGGGGCGTTGCCGTGGGCGGTCGCGCTCCAAGGAGCGCTCCTACAGTTCAGGCGCGTGCTACGGCGAGCACGCTCACCTTTTTCGCGCCTGCCTCGAGCACGACTTTCGCGAGTTGCCGACAGGTTTCGCCCGTCGTAATTACATCATCTACGATAAGCACATGCCGCATTTCAACAGGACCAGTGGCAACAAAGGCATGTTGCAAATTGCGGCGCCGCTCAACGGCATCAAGACTCGACTGCTGCGGCGTCGGCTTGACACGTTTTATGTTGGTGAGAATAGCGAAACGGGTTTGCTTSCGNTMTCGGCTCACAGAGCTCCRCGGCCTGGTTGAAGCCACGCATCGCATATCGGCGCCAGTGCAGMGGTACYGGCARCAGCGCATCAATGTCATCCGGCAGCTGGCARAACATTCGCCGTAGCAGCTCCGCGAATGCGGGCACGTAGTCGAGCCGRCGCCTGAACTTGAGTGCCTTGAGCGCYGCGTCGACYGGGAAAGAGTAKGCSAGCGGTGCRACGGCRRCCWCAAAYGGCGGCATGTCTGGTTGAMAGGCRGCRCGATTCCACGGYARGTCGRASCARCAKTCTTCACARATRTGRGCYTCGWAKGRTYTGCAKCGSGTGCCGCAAAATACACACCGCCGCGGCATCAGWATTTCTTCAATYCGGCTCAATCGCATGCCYRCAWKWTYAACSCRYTGRYSMTTTCGGTGCRCYSTGCGAATTGSCGCGATRYGCGGACAAAGCTGGTAACGTGGACCGATGAATTCGGTAGCGCAATTTTCCGCTCTTCGCAGCAGTGATGTGCGTCGCCGATTCGATCRGGCCGCYGAGGAATTCGAGGAATTCGACTTCGTTCACTCGGTGACGCGCAACGGTTTACTTGCTCGACTCGAACCGATGRTCGTCGAAGCGAAGACAGTYGTTGACCTTGGCTGTGCCACAGGATCCGCATGCAAACCGCTCGCAAAACRGTTTCGACGCGCACATATCATCGCGCTTGACCTGTCCGCCGGCATGTTGCAGCAAGTTCGTCGCAAACAATCCTGGYTCASCAAATATTCGTTGCTACACGCAAACGCMACCGCRATTCCGCTGGCSGWTCAGAGCGTCGACGTTGTGTTCGCGAATCAGCTGCTGCCCTGGATCGATGCTTCGGCAACAATGTTCGCCGAAGTCGCGAGAGTTCTCCGGGAAAATGGCTTGTTCCTGTTCGCGACCCTCGGCCCGGACAGTTTGTCCGAGTTACGCCAGGCGTGGCGAAGCACCGATACGGGCGTGCACGTAAATCGTTTTCCCGATATGCATGATATCGGTGACGCCGCTATTCGTGCGGGATTGACAGATCCGGTACTCGATGTCGATCGCTTGTCCGTCACCTACCAGGATGCCGGTGCACTGTTCCGCGATCTGACTGGCTGCGGCGCCCGCAACAGTCTCGCGCATCGTAGCCACACACTGATCGGCAAGTCCCGTTTTGATACCATGACCGCAACCCTTGAGCGGCATCGCAAAAACGGCACCATCGAACTCGATCTTGAGCTAATCTATGGCCATTGCTGGGGAGCAGGACCTCGATCCCGTGACTCTGAAATACGGATCGATCCAGGCCAAATCGGCCGTCGAACGTAACGCTTTGTAATATAAGGAACAACAAGTGAGTGTAAATATTGAGGCCTATGTCGACTGGCGAGATTATTACGAGCTGACCAAACCTCGTGTCGTCATGCTGATCGTCTTCACGGCGATTGTGGGCATGTTTCTCGCCGTCCCGACCTGGCCTGGTCTTACGCCACTCGTATTCGGCACGATCGGCATTGGCTTGGCGGCGTCAGCGGCTGCTGTGTTCAATCAGGTTCTGGATGCACGCATCGATATTCACATGCTGCGTACTCGTGGCCGTCCATTGCCGCAAGGCCGAGTCTCGGAGCGTGCGGCGTTACAATTTGCCTCGGCTCTGTGCGTGATCGCGATGATCATCCTGTGGTTTCTCGTTAATCCGCTGACGGCCGTACTCACATCCGCTTCCATGATCGGCTATGCCGTCGTCTATACCGTGTATCTGAAACGTGCGACACCGCAGAACATCGTCCTCGGTGGTGCCGCCGGCGCAGCGCCCCCGGTTCTTGGSTGGACTGCCGTCACCGGCGAAATTCATAGCAGYGCCTTGTTGCTGTTCCTCATTATATTTTTGTGGWCACCGCCGCATTTTTGGGCGCTCGCGATCGCCAAGAAGGATGAATACGCCAAAGTGGGCATACCGATGCTGCCCGTCACTCACGGCGAAACATACACGCGAATCAACATACTTTTGTACACGATCCTGCTCGTCCTGGTTACAATCATTCCGTACCTGAATGGTATGAGCGGCATCATTTATTTATCGGCGGCGCTGGCGCTAGGCGCGGCGTATCTGTACTACTCGATTCAGATGGTACGCGACCCGGGTGATGTCGAACTGCCGATGAAATCGTTCAGGTTCTCGATTTCATACCTTGGCCTGCTGTTCGCGGCCCTGCTCATCGACCATTACTTCCTGATACAGATCAGCTTGTAGCGAAACACACGACAGAAATGCCGATCGATTTCCTGTGCGTATCGGGATTTCGGTAGGAGTGTCGTTGGTCACCCCGAAAGACCAGCATATCGCCCGTTTCCAGCAACCAATGATCTCCCGCCACGATCAATTCGATGCGCCCACGCTCGCAGGTCAGGTACTCACGGGTGCCCGGTGTGTGCGGAACGCCGACCATGCGCCCGCCCGGATCGATTTCCATTCGTGAAAACTCCAGGCCGGACAACGTCTCGGGAACCAGCGGTCGAATACATGCACCCTGGCGTCGCCGTTGCTTCACCTCGGCCGCAGGAATGTGTTTGATTTCATTGCGTGGCGTGCCGACGAGCTCTTCGATCGAAACCTGCAGGGCCTGGGCTGCCTTGCTTAACACGTTGAGTGTCGGGTTCGCCGCACCAGACTCGAGGCTCGCCCAGGTCGGTCGTGGCAGGCCAGAGAGATCGGCCATGCGTTGCTGCGACATCTTGTGCGCCTCACGCAGGCGGCGAACGTTGTCCGCAAGGTTTCGTCTGAGGTCGTCCATGTCAGAACAATATCAACTTGATAGTTTAATGGCAATTCCGTTGTTATATCATCCAACCGCGTACATGCTTGCCTGCATTGAGAAGGAGACAGCAATGACTATTCGTATTGAACACGCCAACATCACTGTTCGCGACATCGACGCGACTGCCCGTTTTCTGCAGGCCGCGTTCCCCACCTTCGAAGTCCGACGCGAAGGCAAGAGCGACAACAGCCGATGGATGCATATCGGCACGCAAGATACCTACATCGCGTTGAACCAGGTATCGGCCGAACCGGCGGAAGCCTGGGYKCCTTACARYGGCCGGCCSGGYGTYAATCAYCTCGGCTATGARRTCGACGATGCCGAYGCRTTGCGCGARCGCMTGCRGGCRGCAGGYTACAAAGACTCRACCGTGCCGAAYAATCATCCRTWCAGRAAACGYGTGTACTTTTACGATCCCGACGGCAACGACTGGGARTTCGTGCAGTAYTTYAGCGAYGATCCKGCCAAGCGCAACGACTACGASATCGCYGACSCCGAATAGNNCGAAWKTGCCAACCGCTTCCTTNTTSANGCSGCAGCGGRGCGMTACACTCGGCGACAYYATGRGCGCCACGGACAACARRCTGGYTTTYGAACRYCTTGTGCGMCCGCAYTTCGACCGYCTGTTCCGRCTGGCRTGGCGSCTYRCCGGCAGCAARGYCGAYGCCGAGGACCTGTTTCAGGAATTRTTGATCARAGCRTTCGGCAARCTYGAYGMRCTGGTGRRCRTCGASSASCCGGGYCCGTGGCTYKGCCGKGTCATGTACAACCTGTWYGTCGATGACCGGCGCCGCTTTGCACGCCAACGCATACATACCGTCGAAGAGGGCCACCTCCCCGGCGATGGGCTTGCCGGACTACCCGGTCCCGATGATCCGGTTTATAACAACCAGCGCATCGAGCAGCTACAGCGACTCGATAAAGCGTTGGCCCAGCTCAGTGATGAGCACCGCCTGGTCGTGCTGCTGCACGATACTGAAGGCTATAAACTCACGGAAATTCAAGATCTTACGGGAGTGCCGGTGGGCACGGTCAAGTCCCGGCTGCACCGCGCCCGGGCCCGTCTGCGGGATATTTTGACGGCGGATGGAACCTTTTCCTGGTGAACAACGTGTAACTACCATGCAGGACGATTTTATGCACAACGACAAGACAGATGAGCAGGATCAGGACGATCCTCAAATCAGGGCATTATTAAAGGACTACCCCATGCCACAGGCCGATACAGGTTTCTTCAATCACGCCTTGGCCAGAGCCACACACGTAGGCTCGAGCCGACAGCGCAACCGGTGGTTGATGACGGGCTTTGGCTCTGCCGTTGCAGCGGGTGTCGCGGTCTGGTTGATCAGCGGCATGTTGATGACCGCACCGCAGATGCCCGACGTCGACGCAAGCATTCCGGGCATTACTGTCACGCTTGCGGAGCCTCGGACAGTCAACTTGATCTTTTCGTCAGCGACAGCGCTGGAGTCGGCAACGTTGACGGTATCGCTTCCCGACGGCATCGAACTCGCCGGATTTCCTGGACAGCGAGAAATCAGCTGGAAGACAAGTCTTCAGGTTGGCCGCAACTTGCTGCCATTGAAACTCATTGCATTGACACGTGTCGGCGGCGAACTGCTCGCCCGACTTGAACATGACGATCGCAACCGGATATTCCGCTTGCAGGTAAACGTATCCTGAACCACGGCCGGAATGGAATTCCGGTGCACTTAATGGAGTAAAGCCATGCAACAGTTCAACGTATTTTTAGTGACTCTCATACTGGCGTGTTTCGCACTGCTGCCGACTGCGGCTATTGCTGACGGCCTGGATGACCTCGATGTCACGATGGAAGTCGTCGACAACATCGGCGATGTCTCAGATGTCGTTGCCGAAATGGACGGCCCGGAGGATGAGCACGCGGACGGCGACGAATTCGATGCCGACGATCACGAAGAAGGTGGTGCTGATGGCTTCGAAAGTGACGACGACTTCGACGAGGTAAATGACGACTTCGACGAAGAACATGACCTCGAAGAAGGCGAAAATGTCGATGAAGACAGGCATGAAGAAGAGGAAGACGACATGCACGACGACTTCGGCGAAGACGTCCCCGACGACTCAGCATTTGACGAGGGCGCGACCGACGCTGAGGGCGAGGGCGAGGGCGACATGGTCGACTAGACAGTCGTTTTCAGCAGCAAGGACCCCGGCTCCCCCGACTGTGAAATTTTCGGGGGGGCTTTTTTACGCACCACGTCATAGTTTTGAGTGAGGCATTGTCGGTAATCTTGTTACCAGACATAACGCGAGCACGGGAGCTGGGCCATTTTCGCGATTCATGACAAGAAAGGACGCAGGCTTACAGGCAGCGCGGCAGCGCTGCTGACCGTATTCCTGTGGGCGGTACCGATCACCCAGGCTAATGCCGTCAATGCCTATGACGCATTCGCGGACGGAAATCGACTGTTTCGCGACGACCTTTACTGGGCGGCCCTGCTGCGTTATCGAGAAGCGATCGACGCCGGCATGAATTCACCCCTGTTGTATTACAACATGGGCGTCGCTCATTACCGTGCCGAGCAATACGCTCGGGCACGCGCCGCGCTGCTCAGGGCCACACATTCGCCAAGCCTGCGGGTGATTTCCCACTACAACCTCGGTCTCAACGCCTACGCGGCCGGCAATATTGACGAGGCACTGGATTGGTTCCGGCAGGCGCGTGATCAGGGCGAAGATTTGAAGCTTCGCAATCTCGCCATAATCGCGATCTCGAGATTGCAATCCGAGCAGCGGGATTCCGACATCTTGCTCACACGCATGGAAAATCGCCGCGAGGAAAAATCGCTGACGGACTTCGACGTCACCGCATACGTCGGCTTCGGCAGCGACAACAATGTTTTCCGCGCGCCAAGTCAACCATACATTGACTTTGCCGACCCCAATCTGCCGCTCGTCACGCCGGAAGTAATTTCGGGCGCGTACATTCCACTCGATTTCAGGGCCAGGTATTCAATCAACAGTCTCCGGTTTGAGTCGTTCTACGGCGCGTATCGCCTGGCTGGCCGCTACTACCAGGACAAGGATATCGAAACCGCGAACGAATATAGCCATGAGATCAGCTTTGGTAATTCCTATCGACGCAAAACAGGAAATCGTGAACGCCGCGTTTTCAGCGCGTTTACATTCGCTCAGCATGACGAGACCTACTTCGACCGCGATGACGGTACGCCGCGCACTGTCAACAATGAGTCCATCGAAGATCGCATGAATTATGTTCGTTACGGACCGGAAGTCGCCTGGATACAATCGAGTGGCCAGTTCGCCGTTGGTCTGCGCTTGAAAGGGCAGCTCTGGAATTATGAGAACACCGAAATTGTGCCCGAGTATGACCATGAATACATTGTCGTTGCCGCACATACCCAGTACCGCTTTACACAAACATCGCTGCTGCGCCTGTCGATCAACAAGTACAGCCGGCGCTACGGCGACCGGCCAGCTTTCGACCTGAACGGCGATCAGCTGGTTACCAACCCGGATCTGCGCTACGACTATCTTTCGGTCGGCCTGACCGCACGTCAGCGAATCACCAGGAACATGTGGTTCGGTTTCTACTTCGAACGCACCGACCGACAGGATCGTTACGTCGGTTACAACGATTACACCCGGGATGAGTTCGGCTTCGACTATAGCTGGACACCCAGCCCGCGATTCAAATTCGAACTCTCGGGCAACTACCGCAGCTACGACTACCCGAATGCATTCGCGTTTCACAATCCCGTTGCCGGCCCAAAGACACTTGAAACCGTACGCGGCAACCTGCTGACCAGCTTTCGTATAACCCCTAGTCTGAGCATTGTCGCCGAGGCCGAGTATCGGGAGTCGGAATCGACTGACGCCCGAATCGCTTACGATCGTACCTGGTTCTCGCTCGGCGTAGTCTGGCGACACTAGCGCGATCGCGCCTCGGATTGCGCAGGGGCCCAGAGCACAGGGTACTTGCCTCCGTCATGGCTCGTTCGCGGTCGTTGCGGGTCTGATAGAATTCGGCGCTCGCCAACGACCCTGTTCTACCGATGGACGTCACCCCAATCCTCGAATCACTGAATGACGCACAGCGTCAGGCGGTGACCGCAGCTGCAGCGCCCACGCTCGTCATCGCCGGCGCTGGCAGTGGCAAAACACGCGTGCTCGTGCACCGTGCGGCGTGGTTGATTTCCGTCGAGGGCATCAGTCCACAAAGCCTGCTTGCGGTGACCTTTACGAACAAGGCTGCAGCTGAAATGCGCAGCCGCATAGAATCTTTACTGGGTATTCCCGTTAGTCACCTGTGGATCGGCACCTTTCACGGCCTCGCTCACCGAATGCTGCGCCGGCATTGGCGCGAAGCGAACTTGCCGCAGAATTTTCAGATCATCGACTCCGATGATCAGATCAGGTTGATCAAGCGATTGCTCAAGAGTCTCGAGGTCGATGATAACGTCTGGGTGCCCCGCGAAATTCAGTACTTTATCAATGCACAGAAAGACGAGGGTTTGCGGCCACAGCATCTCGATAACGAGGGTGACTCGACTCGCCGCCAGATGATCGCCTTCTACCAGGCGTACGAGGAGGTCTGCGCGCGGGGCGGCTTGGTCGATTTCGCTGAACTGCTATTGCGCGCGCACGAACTCTGGCGCGACAACGCCGATCTCCTGTCGCACTACCGGCGTCGTTTTTCGCATTTACTGGTCGACGAATTTCAAGACACGAACGCGATTCAGTACGCCTGGCTACGGCTGCTCGCCGGAAAAGAAGGCATTCCGTTCGTCGTCGGCGACGATGACCAGTCGATCTATCGCTGGCGCGGCGCGCGCGTTGAACACATACAGCGGTTTCAAAAAGATTTTCCAGGAACGACCGTCGTCAAGCTCGAGCAAAACTACCGCTCGACCGCGACGATCCTTAACGCAGCCAACGCTGTCATTGCAAACAACCGCTCACGACTTGGCAAAACGCTCTGGACGGACGGCGCCGACGGCGAAACGATCAAGGTCTATTCCGCCTATAACGAACGCGACGAGTCAGATTTCATAATTGGTCGCCTGCGTGACTGGATTAGCCAGGGCAACCTGCGAGCGGACGCCGCCGTGCTGTATCGCTCGAATGCCCAATCCCGGGTACTTGAGGAAGGCTTGATCAATGCCGGTATCCCGTACCGCGTCTATGGTGGCCTGCGCTTCTTCGAACGCGCTGAAATCAAGGATGCGCTTGCCTACCTGCGGCTGATCTCCAATCGCGACGATGACAGCGCATTCGAACGTGTCGTCAATCGGCCAACTCGAGGCATCGGCGCACGTACGGTAGAACTCATGCGTGCCCATGCGCGTGCGAACAACTGTTCAATGTGGCGCGCGGCAGGCAGCGTGGCAAGTGATGGTCTCAGTGGCCGAGCGGCTAACGCCACTCATGCGTTCCTGATTCTGATTGAGGCGTTAGCTAAAGAAACCGCAGCCCTCGATCTGTCCGAGCAGATTGACCATGTCATACATGCCAGCGGCCTGATCGAGTTTTTTAAGAAAGATAAAGGTGAAAAAGGCGAAACACGCGTTGAAAACCTGCTCGAACTGATCAGTGCCGGTCGAAGTTTCGAACCCGACCCGGCCGAGGAGATATCGCCTCTCGATGATTTCCTGTCACACGCGGCCCTGGAGGCCGGCGAAGGTCAGGCCGACGCGTGGGAAGACTGTGTTCAGCTGATGACCATGCACTCGGCCAAGGGTCTCGAGTTCCCGCTGGTGTTCATGTCCGGGATGGAGGACGGTCTGTTTCCGCATCAGCGGTCAATTGCCGATCCAAGCGGACTCGAGGAAGAGAGGCGTCTTTGTTACGTCGGCATTACGCGTGCAAAGCAGGTGCTTTATATCACCTATGCCGAACAGCGTCGGCTGCATGGCATGGACAACTTTTCGCAACCATCGCGGTTCATTTCCGAGATCCCCGATGAGTACATCGAGGAGATTCGCCCGCGAGTACGCGTGTCGCGACCGGTACGGACGCAAGGCAAGCGAAGAACACCCATCCGTGCTGGCAGCGAGATTGGAGTGCGCCTCGGCCAGCGTGTTCGACACAACAAGTTCGGCGATGGCGTCATTCTCAATTGCGAAGGGCAGGGAGCGCACGCCCGCGTCGAAGTCAATTTCGAGWCAGCGGGCACAAAATGGCTCGTTCTRAGCTATGCAAATCTCGATCTGATGTAAACTCCCGGCGATGAAAATTCTTATTCTTGGTGCAGGTCAGGTCGGCTCTTCAGCGGCCGATCACCTGTCGCGCGAAGAGGSTAACGAAGTYACTGTCGTTGACACACGGCCAGATGTCCTGCGCGAACTSCAGGATCGACTCGATATCCGAACSGTCGTTKGCCACGCCGCRCATCCCGAGGTGCTCRAGCGTGCGGGYGCCGRCGAYGCCGACATCGTYGTGGCGCTGACCGACACCGATGAGACCAACATGRTCGCGTGCCAGGTCGCATACACGATGTTTAATACGTCAACCAAAATTGCACGWATTCGRTCGGCCGAGTACATGCGRGCCRSAAAGTTGTTCGCRCAGRACGCRATTCCCATCGACGTTCGCATTAGCCCGGAACAGCTGGTTTGTGAATACATCGAGCAATTGATTTTGTATCCGGGCACCTCGCAAGTGCTCGATTTCGCCGATGGCCGCGTTCGACTCGTGGGCGCCMGGGCGGATCGTGACGGCCTGCTCGTCGGTCARCGGATCGCAACMCTCAAAGAGCATATTCCGAACACCGAAGCGCGSATTGCCGCKATTTACCGCGATGGCAAGGCGATRTTGCCCGAAGGCGATACCGTCATTCAGGAAGGCGAYGAGGTTTTCTTTATCGCGGAYCGCAAAGACATCCGGGTTTTCATGAGTGAAATGCGGCGGCTYGAAGACCCCGTTCGCCGCGTAGTCATCGCGGGTGGCGGCAATATYGGCGTTCGCCTCGCCCAGGCCCTCGAACGGACCAACCAGGTCAAGATCATAGAGCRTGACCCGAAGCGTGCGCGACACATCTCGGAGCAATTGAACAAAGCGATCGTTCTTGTCGGCGATGCGGCGGACGAAGACTTGTTGCTCGAAGAAAACATCGACAATGTCGATGTTTTCTGCGGCCTGACGAACTCGGAGGAAGCCAACATTTTGAGTTCGATGCTCGCCAAACGACTCGGCGCTCACAAAGTCATGGCACTGATTAATCGTACGTCGTACGTCGACTTGGTCGAAGCGGGCAGCATCGATATCGCAATATCGCCGCAACAGATCACGATTGGTTCGTTGCTTGCTCACGTGCGTCGTGGCGACGTCGTCAAAGTGCATTCGTTAAGGCGCGGCGCAGCGGAAGCAATTGAAGCAATCGCCCACGGCGAAAAAGAGAATTCAAAAGTTGTTGGTCGTGCGATTGAAGATATCGAGCTGCCAAAGGGCGCCGCCATTGTCGCGCTGGTTCGCAAAGACAATGTTATTATTGCGCATCATGATACGGTCATCGAAAGTGGCGATCACGTCATCCTGTTCCTGACCGATCGACGCAAGGTTGAAGACCTGGAGAAACTGTTCCAGGTCGGCGTATCTTTTATCTGACCTCGGCCTTCGCCAATGAACTGGACGGTAGTACAGCGAATTCTTGGGTTGCTCCTAATGATGTTCAGCCTGACGATGCTGCCGCCTATCATTATCAGCCTCGTTTTCAAGGAACAATCATGGCTGCCCTTTATTCAGGGCTTCGGGCTTACGCTGGTTGCTGGATTTATTTTCTGGTTGCCGGTGCACAAATCGCGTAAAGACTTGCGCCTGCGCGATGGCTTCCTGATCGTCGCAGCCTTCTGGACCGTACTCGGAACCTTCGGTGCTGCGCCGCTCTACTTTGCCGGCGATTTGTCGCTGTCTCTGACCGACGCGATCTTCGAGTCAATGTCGGGCCTGACCACGACCGGCGCGACCGTGATGACCGGTCTGGACGAATTGCCACGCGCTATTCTTTATTATCGTCAGCAACTTCAATGGCTCGGCGGCATGGGCATCATCGTTCTCGCCGTTGCCGTGCTGCCGATGCTCGGTGTTGGCGGCATGCAGTTGTATCGCGCCGAAACGCCAGGGCCAGTCAAAGACACAAAACTCACACCGCGCATTACCGAAACGGCCAAAGCGCTTTGGTATATTTACGTCACCTTTACTGTCGCGTGCGCCGCAAGTTACATGGCAGCCGGCATGGGTTGGTTCGATGCGTTGTGCCACGCATTTTCCACTGTCGCGATCGGCGGTTTTTCCACGCACGACCTGAGCATCGGGTATTTCGACAGCACCGCCATTGAACTCGTTGCAATCATTTTCATGTTTGCGGCTGGAATCAACTTCTCATTGCACTATTTTGCGTGGCATTATATTTCCGTCAAACATTACACGCAGGATCCGGAATTTCGTGGCTACACGGTTATCCTGCTCACTGTCTCCGTTCTCGTAATTGGCGGGCTCATCCAGCACGACGTGTTCGATTCTCTCAACGAGACTGTGGTGACCGGACTGTTTCAGGCAGTTTCGATCGCCACAACAACAGGTTTCACGACCGCAGAATACGCGTCCTGGCCCGCCGCGGTGCCCGTCTTGCTGATCTTCGCAAGCTTCATCGGCGGATGCGCCGGATCAACCGCGGGCGGCATCAAGGTTGTCCGCTGGTTGCTCATATACAAGCAAGGACTTCGTGAGATCGTCAGGTTGGTTCATCCGAGCGCCGAAATCCCCATCAAGCTTGGCAACAAGGCGGTGCCATCCCGGGTCGTCGAGGCTGTCTGGGGGTTCTTCTCTATTTATGTCGTTGTGTTCAGCGTCATGCTGATCACAATGATGGCGACCGGCCTGGACCAGGTTACKGCCTTCTCAGCCGTGGCGGCAACCCTTAACAATCTMGGCCCGGGTCTSGGTGAGGTTTCGTCCGGATTCATGTCGTTATCAAATACYGCCAAATGGATCTCAATCGTCGGGATGCTGCTCGGRCGCCTCGAGATATTCACACTRCTCGTTCTGGTTACTCCGACTTTCTGGCGCCACTAGGAGTCGCCCATTGAGCGMTCCGCARGAATCGATTGATCGCWTTAGCAATGCGTCCGGCAAGCTTGTTGCCTGGCTRACGCTCCTCATGGTYATCGTCACRTGCATCATCGTCGTAATGCGTTATGTGTTCGACGCYGGYCTGATCTGGMTGCAGGAATCTGTYATCTGGATGCATGGGACCGTGTTCATGGTCGGTGCGGCATATACGTTGTTGCACGAAGATCATGTGCGAGTMGATGTCTTCTACCGCGCGATAAGTGAGCGTCGTCGCGCCTGGGTCGATCTGATCGGTGTGCTGGTTTTCCTGTTGCCGCTCTGCGTTTTGCTCGCGATGACGTCCTACGATTTTGCGGCCTTTTCGTGGTCGATACACGAGGCATCGCGCGAATCGGGAGGCTTGCCCTACCCATTGCTGCCGATCCTTAAGTCAGTACTCGTCGTCATGCCGGTCGCTGTCGGTCTGCAAGGTATCTCCTTGCTGCTGAGGTCCGCGGCCACGATCCGGCGCAGATAGCCATGGACTGGGTTGCGTTACTGCTCTTCATCTCCGTAATCCTCGTGCTGCTGGCCGGTTTTCCGGTTGCATTCACGCTCGCGGGAACGGCCCTGATATTTGCCGGGATTGGCGCTCTGACTGGCAACTTTAGCGAAGCGTTGTTATCCGGTTTACCGAACCGCGTATTCGGCATCATGACGAATGAATCGCTGGTTGCCGTGCCATTGTTTGTATTCATGGGTGTCACTCTCGAACGCTCCAGGATCGCTGCCGACTTGCTTGATACCTTGGGCAGCTTGTTCGGTGCATTGCGCGGTGGCCTGGGAATCTCGGTCATGCTGGTCGGCATGCTGCTGGCAGCCAGCACTGGAATTGTCGGCGCCACCGTCGTAACGATGGGACTGCTGGCCTTGCCGACAATGCTGCGGCGCGGCTACTCGCCCGAGATTGCGAGCGGAACAATTTGTGCCTCCGGAACGCTGGGACAGATCATTCCGCCATCGATCATCCTGGTCATGCTTGGCGATGTCATGACCTCTGCCTACCAGCAGGCACAACTCACAATGGGCATCTTTTCACCCAAGACGGTATCGGTCGGCGACCTGTTTGCAGGCGCGTTGTTTCCCGGTCTGTTGCTGGTTGGCCTGTATATTTCTTACATTGTTGTCGTCGCGCAATTTCGTCCGGACGTCATGCCAGCGCATGTTCGCGAATCTGACGAACAGGTTTCCATCAAGAAGATTCTTCGTGCGCTGCTGCCGCCTCTGGTGCTCATACTTACTGTGCTTGGCTCGATTCTCGCCGGGCTTGCGACACCAACGGAGGCCGCCGGCGTCGGCGCAATGGGCGCACTGTTGCTGGCCCTGTCCCGGCAGCAACTCAATCTCGATCGGCTACAGGAGATTACACGCAGCACGTTGAAAATCAGCAGCATGGTTTTCATGATTTTGATTGGCGCTTCGGTTTTCTCACTGGTGTTTCGTGGCTACGGCGGTGACGATGCCGTGCGCCACCTGCTCGTATCACTGCCGGGCGGCGTCATCGGCGCCGTCATGGTCGTCATGCTGATCATGTTTCTACTGGGATTCGTGCTCGACTTCATCGAGATCACGTTTGTCGTCGTGCCAATCGTCGGTCCCGTGTTGCTGGCGATGGGCGTCGACCCGGTCTGGCTCGGCATCATGATTGCGATCAACTTGCAGACGTCTTTCCTGACACCGCCGTTTGGGTTCGCGTTGTTCTACTTGCGCGGGGTCGCGCCACCGGAGATCTCGACCGCGCATATCTATCGCGGCGTAATACCGTTCGTCGGCATTCAAATCTTTGCGCTTATCATTCTCGCGATCTTCCCCGAAATCGTAACCTGGTTACCAAACAAGATTTACGGCAATTGAGCCCTGATCA